>Ga0228698_1001693_pt1 | contig 10387 bp, 11 predicted proteins | sample McNCre117_Aug_MG_FD_178015 | JGI IMG/M metagenome (GOLD analysis project Ga0228698, IMG submission 178015) | Freshwater microbial communities from McNutts Creek, Athens, Georgia, United States - 1-17_Aug_MG | ecosystem: Environmental > Aquatic > Freshwater > Creek | place: USA: Georgia...
CGGCATGGACATGAAGCCGCAGACGCTCGAACTCAAGAAGGGCGTCGAGATCCTGGTCGCGACGCCCGGCCGGCTGCTGGACCACATCGAGGCCAAGAACTGCGTGCTGAACCAGGTCGAGTACGTGGTGCTCGACGAGGCCGACCGCATGCTCGACATCGGCTTCCTGCCCGATCTGCAGCGCATCCTGAGCTACCTGCCCAAGACGCGCACCACGCTGCTGTTCTCGGCCACGTTCTCGCCCGAGATCAAGCGCCTGGCCGGCAGTTACCTGCAGGACCCGGTCACGATCGAGGTCGCGCGCTCCAACGCCACCGCCTCGACCATCGAGCAGCGCTTCTACCGTGCCGACGACGACGACAAGCGTCCGCTGCTGCGCCAGCTGCTGAAGGAAAAAGGCCTCAAGCAGGCCTTCGTGTTCGTCAACAGCAAGCTCGGCTGCGCGCGCCTGGCCCGTTCGCTCGAACGCGATGGCCTGAATGCCACCGCCCTGCACGGCGACAAGAGCCAGGATGAGCGCCTCAAGGCGCTGGAAGCCTTCAAGAGCGGCGCGGTTGACCTGCTGGTCTGCACCGACGTGGCCGCGCGCGGCCTCGACATCAAGGACGTGCCGGCGGTGTTCAACTTCGACATTCCGTTCAATGCCGAGGACTATGTGCATCGCATCGGCCGCACCGGCCGTGCCGGCGCCTCGGGCTTCGCGGCGTCCTTCATCGGTGCCAAGGACGCCAGGCTGCTGGCCGACATCGAAAAGCTGATCGGCAAGAAGACCGAACTCGAACTGGTCGAGCTTGAACGTGGCCAGAGCCGCTTCGGCCACAACCCGGGCCGCCAGAACGACGGCCAGCGCCTCTGGCACGAGGAGCGTGGCCGCTCCTCCTCCGAGCCGCGCGGCGAGCGCAGCCGCCCGGTGCGCGTGCCGCGCGCGGCGGCTGATCCCTTCTTCGACCAGCCCTACGAGCCCAAGCCGACGACCGATGCCAAGCCCGATTGGGAAGGCAAGGCGCAGCCGGCCAGTGGTCGTGGTCCGTCGCCCTACATCAAGAGCAAGCGCAAGGTGGCCGCTCTGTTCCGCGCGCCGCAGCCGGCCGAGTCCGGCACCGAATCGGCCGCCTGATCCGGCGCCCGGCTCAGCTGCCGGGCCGCTGCGCCTGCGGACAGCCGATCTGGACGATCTCGGCGATCCGGGCCGGGCCCTCGGCCGCCGGCTCCAGCCGCGCCGCGCTCAGGCAGCCGCCCCAGACGCAGCCGGTATCGAGCGCGAGCAGGTTCGGGCGCTGCAGCAAACCCAGCGTGGACCAGTGGCCGAAGGCGATCGGCGTGTCGGTGCTGCGCCGCTCCGGCACATCGAACCAGGGCAGGTAGCCCGCTGGCGCCGTGCCGGCGCCGTCCTTGGCACCGAACTCCATCTGGCCGTCGCGGCTGCAAAAGCGCAGCCGCGTCAGTGCGTTGACCACCAGCCGCCAGCGTTCGTCGCCTTGCAGGTCCGGATGCCAGCGGTCGGGCTGGTTGCCGTACATCTGGCGCAGCCAGTCCGTGCCTTCGCTGCCGCTCAGCATGGTCGAGAAATCGCCGGCCAGCGCCAGTGTCTCGGCCGCGTTCCATTGCGGCAGCACGCCCGCATGTACCATCAGCCAGCCATGGGCTTGCAGCGCCAGCGGTCGCGCGCGCACCCAGTGCAGCAGCTCGGCGCGGTCTGGCGCGGCCAGGATGGCGCTCAGCGTGTCGCTGCGGTGCGGGCGGCGCACGCCCTCGGCGACCGCGAGCAGGTGCAGGTCATGGTTGCCGAGCAGGCATTGGGCCGAGGTGCCGTAGTCCCGCAGGCGACGCAGCACCGCCAGCGAGTCCGGCCCCCGGTTGACCAGATCGCCGAGGAGGTAGAGCGTGTCGCGGCTGGCCGAGAAATCGATCTCGCGCAACAGCCGCCGCAGCGGCTGGTCGCAGCCTTGCAGGTCGCCAATCAGGTAAAGTGCCATGCACGAATTATGGATGTCCTGCTGATCGTTTTTCTCACCCTGCTGAATGGCGCCTTCGCCATGTCGGAGATGTCGCTCGCGGCCAGCCGCAAGGCCCGGCTCTCGGCGATGGCCGAAAGCGGCGACCGAGGCGCGCAGACCGCGCTCGACCTGATGGACAACCCGACCCAGTTCCTGTCCTCGGTCCAGGTCGGCATCACCTCGATCGGCATGCTCAACGGCATCGTCGGCGAGGCCGCGTTCAGCTCGGCCCTGGCCGACAGGCTCATGGGCTTCGGATTGCCGCAGGGTACGGCCGAGTTCAGCGCGACCGCCGTGGTCGTGATCGCGATCACTTTCGTGACCATCGTGTTCGGCGAGCTGGTGCCCAAGCGCATCGGTCAGATGCATCCCGAGGCGGTGGCGCGCTGGGTTTCGCGTCCGATGGCTGGCGTCGCACAGGTGGCCAAGCCCTTCGTGATGCTGCTGTCCGCCACGACCCAGGCCGTGCTCAGGCTGCTGCGCTTCGACAACACCGGCGTGCAGCACGTGACCGAGGAGGAGATCAACGCCAGCCTGGAGGAGGGCGTCGGCGCCGGCATCATCGAGGAACACGAGCACCAGATGGTGCGCAACGTCTTCCTGCTCGACGATCGCCAGCTCGGCAGCATCATGGTGCCGCGCGCCGACATCGCCTGGCTCGACGCGGCCGACACGCTGGAGCAGGCCCTGGCCCGGGCCTGGCGCGGCGGCCATTCCTGGTATCCGGTCTGTCGCGGCGGGCTCGACGAGGTGGTCGGCGTGATCCACCTGCCGCGCCTGCTGGCCCTGCAGGATGACGGCGGTGCGGAAGGCTGGCAGCGCCAGGCCGAGGCACCGGTGTTCGTGCCCGAAACCCTCAGCGGCATGGAGCTGCTTGAACAGTTGCGCGCGCGCGCCACGCGCTTGGTGTTTGTGGTCGATGAATACGGCGTGGTCCAGGGGCTGCTGACCCCGATGGACCTGCTCGAAGCCATCACCGGCGAGCTTTCGCCTGAGACGCCGCACGAGGCCTGGGCGACGCCGCGCGAGGACGGCTCCTGGCTGGTCGATGGCGCCATGCCCGCGCCCGAACTCAAGGCCAGGCTCGACATCGCCGCGCTGCCCGACGAGGACAAGGAGCGCTACAACACCGTCGCCGGCCTGATGCAGGCGGTTTCGGGCGAGCTGCTCGCGGTCGGCGAGACGGTCGAGATCGCGGGCTGGCGCTTCGAGGTGCTCCAGGTCGAGGGTCGCCGCATCGACCAGGTGCTGCTGCAGCGCCTGCCCGAATCCTCCCCCTCCTGAATGTCGCGCCGCGCGCGTTCATCGGTCGCAGATCCGGATCACTTCATGAATGACTTTTCGATTCCCGCTCCCGCCGAACTGCCGGAATGCCGCATCGGCCTGCTGCCGCCCGACGATGCCTTGCGGGTGTCGCTGCACAACGAGATCCATGCCCGGCCGCAGGCCCATGTCCGCCTGCCGGCGCTGATCACCTATGTCGCGGTGCTCAACCGCGAGGTCAGTCGCGAGGACGAGGCCGCGCACCTGCGCCGCCTGCCCGGCCAGCAGGAACTGCAGCCGCATGCCCTGCACGCCAACTTCCTGCGCCTGCGTCTGGGCGGCTACACGGTCAAGTGGGAGCGCCATTCCGAGTTCACGCGCTACTCGATCGTCCAGCCCCTGCCGCCGGGCGCGGGCCTGGGCGCGGCGCAGCCGGCGCTGCTCGACAGCCTGGCGACGCCGCCGGGCTGGCTGGCCGGCATTCCGGGCCAGACCATCGCGGCGCTGCAGCTGGTCATGCTCGAAGACGCGCTGGCCGATGCCGGCGCCGTGATGCGCCAGGCCGAGACCTGGTTCGGGCCGCGCTGCACGCTGGTGGCCTCGGACATGGGGCGCGGGCACTCCTGGGCCATCACCGACTTCCGGCTCCAGTGCGACGGCTTCGAGCGCCTGCTGGTACTGTTCCGTCCGGGCGGCACGCTGACGCGCGCCGGTCGCGTCGCCGGGCGCCTGATCGAACTCGAAACCTACCGCCTGATGGCGCTGCGCGGCCTGCCGGTGGCCAAGTCGCTCGGGCCCATGCTCGCCAGCGTCGAGGCCGAGCTGGCCGACCTGACGGCGCAGCTCGATTCGCGCGCCGAGACCGAGCAGCATCTGCTCGATCGCCTGATCGCGCTGGCCGCGCGGGTCGAGCGCACCACGGCCGAGCACGGCTACCGCTTCTCGGCCACGTGCGCCTATGCCGATCTGGTCGAGCAGCGCATCGCGGAACTGCGCGAGCAGGCGATTCCGGGTAACCAGACCGTCGGCGAGTTCCTGCGGCGCCGGGTCTCGCCCGCGATCGCGACCGTGACCTCGACCGAGCGCCGGCTGGCCGCGCTGTCGGGACGCATCGCGCGCACCAGCGACCTGCTGCGCACGCGCGTCGATATCGTGACCGAGGGCCAGAACCAGCAACTGCTCGCCAAGCTCACGCGCGGCCAGGAACTGCAGCTGCGGCTGCAGACCACGGTCGAGGGCCTGTCGATCGCGGCGATTTCCTACTACGTGGTCAGCCTGCTGCTGTACGGCGCCAAGGCGCTCAAGGGGCTGGGCGTGCCGCTGCAGCCCGAAATGACCGCCGGCGCGCTGATTCCGGTCGTGCTGTGGGGCGTCTGGCGCACAACCAAGCGCATCCACGAGAAGCTGCACGCCGACCATTGAGGCCGACGCGCGGGCCTGGCGCCCGCGTGTTACTCTGGATCAGCTCAGCAGCGCCTGGGCGAACTCGCTCGCGCTGAAGGTCTGCAGGTCTTCGAGCTTCTCGCCGACGCCGATGAAGTAGACCGGCACGTCGCGGCCGGTCTCCCTGGCCCACATCGCGATCGCGGCCAGCACGCCGCCCTTGGCCGTGCCGTCGAGCTTGGTCACGATCAGGCCGGTCAGCTGCAGCGCGGCGTCGAAAGCCTTGACCTGGGCCAAGGCGTTCTGTCCGGTGTTGCCGTCGATCACCAGCAGCACCTCGTGCGGCGCGCCGGGGTCGGCCTTCTGCACCACGCGCTTGATCTTCTTGAGTTCCTCCATCAGGTGCAGCTGGGTCGGCAGCCGGCCGGCGGTATCGACGATCACGACGTCGCGCCCGCGCGCACGGCCGGCCTGGACCGCATCGAAGCTGACGGCGGCCGGGTCGCCACCTTCCTGGCTCACGATCTCGACCAGGTTGCGGTCGGCCCAGACATGCAGCTGCTCGCGCGCGGCGGCGCGGAAAGTGTCGGCGGCGGCCAGCAGCACGCTCGCGTCCTCGTTGGCCAGGTGCTTGGTCAGTTTGCCGATGGTGGTGGTCTTGCCGGCGCCGTTGACGCCGGCGACCATCATCACGGTCGGTCCTTCCTGGCGGCCGATCACCAGCGGCTTTTCGAGCGGACGCAGCAGCTCGGCGATGGCCTCGGCCAGCAGGCCCTTGACGGCGGCCGGATCGGTGGCCTTGGCGGCCTTGACGCGGCGCCTGAGGTCATCGAGCAGGTAGGCCGTGCCCTGGGTGCCGGCATCGGCCATCAGCAGCGCGGCTTCCAGCTCCTCGTACAGCACCTCGTCGATCCTGGTGCCGGTGAAGACGGTCGAGATGCTCGATCCGGTCTTGCGCAGGCCCTGCTTGAGGCGCTCCAGCCAGCCCTGGCGGCTGCCATGGGCGGGCTTGTCGGCCGGCTGTGCCGGTGCTGCAACTGCCGGATCAGGGTGGGTGGCGGGGGCAGGCTGGACCGCAGGGGACGCGGGCGTCGCTTCAACCTGGGCCGGCTGTGCCTCGGTCGCGCTGGAAAAGAATTTTTTCTTGAGGAAGCTGAACATATCGTGTGTTTCTAGAATCTCTGGGATTCTATGAAACCTGCATCCACACGTTCCAATCCCGCGTCATCCGCTCCCGGCTTCGTGCGCATCATCGGCGGCGCCTGGAAGCGCAGCAAGCTGCCCGTGCCGCCCCGACCGGGCCTGCGTCCCACGCCTGACCGCGTGCGCGAAACCCTGTTCAACTGGCTGGGTCAGGATCTGAGCGGCCTGCGCTGTCTCGACGCCTTCGCCGGCAGCGGTGCGCTCGGCTTCGAGGCCGCCTCGCGCGGCGCGGCGCGCGTGCTGCTGTGCGAGCTTGATCCGGCGCTGGTCGCGGGCCTGCGCGCCAACGCCGAGCGGCTCCAGGCCGACCACATCGAGGTCCGGCGCGGCGATGCGCTTGCCGCGCTCAAGGGCGCGCCGCGCTCCGCCTGGGACGTGGTCTTTCTCGATCCGCCCTTTGGCGATGGCGGCAACGAGGCACTGTTCAGGCAGGCGCTGCAGGCCGCGCAGCCGCTGCTGAGTGCCCAGGGCCAGCTCTACCTCGAAGCGCCGCGCGCCTGGGACGATGTGGAGCTGGCCGCGCTCGGCCTGCGCTGCCGCCGCCATGGCAAGGCCGGTATGGTGCACTACCATCTGCTCGAACCGCTGTTGCCGGCCTGAATCCGGGGGATTGGGCTGGAGCGCGCATGGCGTGAACGGGAAGCCGGATAATCTCGGCATGACGACACCTTCCATCTCTGCCGCGCGGCGCATCGCGGTCTACAGCGGCACCTTCGATCCGGTCACGCTCGGGCACGAGGACGTGATCCGGCGCGCGGCCGGCCTGTTCGACGAGCTGATCGTCGCGGTCGCCGTCGCCCACCACAAGAAGACGCTGTTCACGCTTGAGCAGCGGCTGGCGCTGGTGGCCGAATCGTTCTCCGACCTGCCGTGCTTGCGGGTGCTGCCGTTCGAGGGCCTGATGATGGACTTCTGTCGCACGCAGGGCGCCCGCGCGGTCGTGCGCGGCATCCGCAACGTGACCGATTTCGACTACGAGGCCCAGATGGCGGCGATGAACCGCAAGCTCGCGCCCGAGGTCGAAACCGTGTTCCTGCTGCCGCAGGCCGAGCAGCAGTGCATATCGAGCACGCTGGTGCGCGAGATCGCCAAGCTCGGCGGCGATGTGTCCCAGATGGTCAGCAGCGGCGTCGCCGAGCACTTGCGCCGCGTCACGCTGGCGGTCTGAGCCGGAGAAGATCATGGCACTGATGATCACCGACGAGTGCATCAACTGCGACGTCTGCGAACCCGAATGCCCGAACCAGGCGATCGCCATGGGGGCCGACTACTACGTGATCGACCCGAACCGCTGCACCGAATGCGTCGGCCACTTCGACGAGCCGCAGTGCGTGCAGGTCTGCCCGGTCGAGTGCATCCCGGTCAACCCCGAGCAGGTCGAGACCCACGCGCAGCTGCTGCTCAAGTACCAGCGGCTGCAGGCGGGGTAGCGGGCTTCGGGGGCTTGGGCCGCGGCGGCTTGCTGGTGTGGATCGCGGCCGTGGCCTTGTCCATGCGGCCGGCCAGCAGATCGGGCAGGGCGCGCACCGCGCGCGCGAGCGACTGCTCCAGCGCGTCGCGCTGGTCCGGCGCGGGTTTCTTCAGCACCCAGTTCGCGACCTCGGACTTCACGCCCGGGTGGCCGATGCCGATGCGCAGCCGCCAGTAGTCGGCGCTGCCGAGCTGGGCGTGGATGTCGCGCAGGCCGTTGTGGCCGGCATGGCCGCCGCCCTGCTTGAGCTTGAGTTCGCCCGGATCGAGGTCGAGTTCATCGTGCGCGACCAGGATTTCCTCGGGCGCGATCTTGAAGAAGCGCGCCAGCGCCGCGACCGACTGGCCGGAGCGGTTCATGTAGGTCATCGGCTCCAGCAGCCAGACCGGCCGGCCCTCGAACGTCGCGCGCGCCGCGACGCCGAAATAGCTGCGCTCGGGCGCCAGGTGGCCTTGAGTTCGCGCGCGACCGCTTCCAGCCACCAGAAACCGGCGTTGTGGCGCGTGTCTTCGTATTCGGGGCCCGGGTTGCCCAGGCCGACCAGCAGTTTGAACATGGCGGATGCTCCGCGCCAGCGGGCGCGTCAGGGATGGATGCGAAAAAGGCCCGCCGAAGCGAGCCTTTTGCCGAAAAAGCAGCAGAACGAAGAATTACTTCTTCTTCTTCTTCTTGTCGGTGGCGGCGGCAGCCACCGGCGCGGCGATGACTTCTTCCTTCGGCTCGACCATGGTGGCGACGCCCGGGTTCGGCTTGCCGTGGACGATCAGCTTGACGCCGGCCGGCAGGACCAGATCGTTGGTGTGGACCGACTGGCCCTTGACGGCCTGGCCCAGATCGACGGAGATGAACTGCGGAATGGCGGTGGCCAGGCAGTCGATCTCGACTTCGGTCAGGGCGTGGTTGACCAGGCACTTGTCCTGCTTGACAGCCGGCGATTCCTCGGCGTTGATGAAGTGCAGCGGCACCTTCTTGCGCACGCGGGTGTTCTCATCGACGCGCTGGAAGTCAACGTGCAGCACCAGCGGCTTGAACGGGTGGTATTGCACATTGCGCAGCACGACCTTCTCGGTGTTGCCGCTCAGTTCCATGTCGAGCAGGGCGGCGTGGAAGGTTTCCTTCTGCAGCGCGAACCACAGCGCGTTGTGGTCCAGCTCGATGGTGCTGGGCTCGGTGGTGCCACCGAAGACGATGCCGGGGGTGCGGCCGGTGTTGCGCAGGCGGCGGCTCGCACCCGTGCCCTGCTGTGCGCGCTCGAAAGCGGTGAATTGCATGGTTTTACTCCAATGGGGGGCCATCCGCGACCAGCGGCCCCGACAGAAAAAGCGCCCGCTCACGCGGACGCCACTTTTTTTGCTGCCGCCTCAGTTCGAGTCAGCGAACAAATCGAGCACCGATTCGCCGTTGGCGATGCGCTGGATGACCTCGGCCATCAGTGGCGCCACCGACAGCTGGCGGATCTTGGTGCAGGCCTGGGCAGCGGGGCTCAGCGGAATCGTGTTGGTCACGACCACTTCGTCGAGCGCGTTGCCCTGCGAAATACGTTCGATTGCCGGGCCCGAGAACACCGAATGCGTGCAGTAGGCATAGACGCTCTTGGCGCCGCGTGCCTTGAGCACCTCGGCGGCCTTGACCAGCGTGCCGGCGGTGTCGATCATGTCGTCCATGATCACGCAGTTGCGGCCTTCGATGTCGCCGATCACGTGCATGACTTCCGAGACGTTGGCCTTCGGTCGGCGCTTGTCGATGATCGCCATGTCGCAGCCGAGCTGCTTGGCCAGGGCGCGTGCGCGCACCACACCGCCGACGTCGGGCGAGACCACCAGCAGGTCTTCGTAGTTCTTGGCGCGCAAGTCACCGAGCAGCACCGGCGAGGCGTAGACGTTATCAACCGGGATATCGAAGAAGCCCTGGATCTGGTCGGCGTGCAGGTCCATCGTCAGCACGCGATGCACGCCGACGGCCTGCAGCATGTTGGCCACGACCTTGGCCGTGATCGGCACCCGGGTCGAGCGCGGACGGCGGTCCTGGCGCGCATAGCCGAAGTAGGGAATGACCACCGAGATGCGCTCGGCCGAGGCGCGCTTGAGCGCATCGACCATGATGATCAACTCCATCAGGTTGTCGTTGGTCGGGGCGCAGGTCGATTGCACCACGAACACTTCGCGCGCGCGCACGTTCTGGTTGATCTCGACCGTGACTTCGCCGTCGGAGAAGCGGCCGACGGTGGCCTGGCCCAGCGTGGTGCCGAGCTGCTCGGCGATCTGGGTGGCGAGCGCGGGGTTCGCGTTACCCGTGAAAATCATGAAATCCGGCGATTGCACTGGCGTGGTGATTTGCATGGGAAACCCGGCGCAGAAAAGTGGTACTCAGAAACACAATGCGGCCCTTTAAGGCCGCGTTGTGTGTTTGCTAACAATGAATTTGGCAGGGGAGGAAGGACTCGAACCCTCGCATGTCGGAATCAAAATCCGATGCCTTGACCAACTTGGCGACTCCCCTACACTGGCTTGCTGATTGCTCAGCACACCGAATGCAGTGCTGCTTGTTTTGCTTTCGTCTCAAGCAGCGAGCTAGATTGTAGTCTATTTTCGCCACCGTTTGAGAGGATGCTCAAACAAATTTTTGCAGGTTTTTGCGATCCAGCCATTTGGCAGAGTGGACGAATCCACTGCTTGGTTCGCCAGTGCGAATATCGCACTGCCTGAGCCTGTCATTCTAGCATGAAAATTTCTGCTATTGAGCCAGTTGAGTCCGACTTGAATGTCAGGGCAGAGACTGGCTGCGACAGGCTGCAGGTCGTTGCGTCCATATTCATAAACGCAACCGCTTGCAAAGAAGTCTCGCATTGTAGAGCAGGAACTGTCTCGTTTCAGGTCCGGGCTGGAAAAAATCCTGGGCGTGGAGGCGCCGGTCGGCGGCTTGAGCACCAGGAAGCTGGCTGGGGGCAGTTCGATCGGGGTCAGGCGCTCGCCGATGCCCTCGACCCAGGCGTTGTCGCCGCCGAGGAAGAAGGGCACGTCGGCGCCCAGCGTCAGGCCGATGCGCAGCAGCTGTTCCAGCGGCAGGTCCA
>Ga0228698_1001694_pt1 | contig 10384 bp, 4 predicted proteins | sample McNCre117_Aug_MG_FD_178015 | JGI IMG/M metagenome (GOLD analysis project Ga0228698, IMG submission 178015) | Freshwater microbial communities from McNutts Creek, Athens, Georgia, United States - 1-17_Aug_MG | ecosystem: Environmental > Aquatic > Freshwater > Creek | place: USA: Georgia...
AGTTCGAGTCCACGTTCGTGTCAGGCCGTGACCTTGCAATCACGCGGATCACTCATGGCAGCTACCCGATCCGTAATCTGATTTGGGACTACAACGGAACCAGCACGCCATACTACGACCAGTCTGGTAAGGCGTTCTATATCCTTGATGAGGTCATCGGGGTAAACACTGTCGGTCCAACCATCACCTCGGCAACCTCTAGCGCAGTTGGTGTGGCTAATGTTGTGTTCGCAGTTACCTCGGTTTACGATGGTGATGTTGAGAGCATCCGCGGCCCAGCCTACCGGATCACGAACTGTGTGAACTATACTGCGACTGAGGGTTCGGTCAGTATTAACTGGACTGCAGACCCAAATGCCCGATACTACAACATCTACCGTTCGATCGTGAGTGTTAGTGAGACGCTGGTATCGGGCCTTGAGTTGGGGTTTGTCGGCCGAACCAAGAGCACCAAATTTACCGACCCGAATATCATCCCTGACTTTTCTCGGACCTTGCCGCGGCACCATGACCCGTTTGCGCCAGGCCGCGTTGTTGCGGTTAAGGTTACTGCAGGCGGGGCTGGGTATGTTGACTTCGCCAACACTGTCACAATCACCGGCGCAGGGGCCTCGGGTTTCCTGGGTGAAGCCAACGTCAATGCAGGCGGGTCAATCACCAACGTGAACGTGCTGGCTGAGGGCCGGGACTTCAGTTTCCTAAGCTCTTTCGTAATCACCGGGGCTGGCGCTGGTGCAACTTTGGTCGCCGTTAATTCCGATGATCTTTACGGACAGTACCCCTATCCAGGGCTGTCCGCGGTCTATCAGTCGCGTCAACTTTATGCCGCATCGCTGAGTTCCCCAACCACGATTTGGGGAAGCGCTGTTGCCCAGTTCGATATGTTTGATATATCTCCAAACGTGGTTGACTCCGACCCCTTTGACTTTACCCTCACGCCCAGCCATTTTAATTATGCACCGATCCGCCACTTGCTTGCAACGCACGTTGGCCTAATCGCGATGACACAGGAGAACATCTGGCTGATCAATGGGGGAGGCCCGACCACGCCGATAACGGCTACGAATGTAGTGGCGCTGCCGCAGAACTATGGTGGGGCTAGTTACCTTCGCCCGCTGCGGATCGGTGACGACATCCTCTACACTGAGGGTAAAGGCTTCACCGTTCGCGCGCTGGCATACAACGAGGTTAGTCGCAGCTACGGTTCGGAAGATCGCAGCATCTTATCCTCTCACCTGATGGGTGTCGGAAAAGAGATCAACGCCTGGGCTTACCAAGAACAGCCCTTTAAGGTTGTTTGGGGCACTCGCACCGACGGCGCTCTTCTAGCCTTTACCATCGTGAAGACTGAAGAAATCTACGCCTGGTGCAGCGGTGGGACCGCTGGTATGTTCCTCAATGTGGCCTCGTTTCGTGAGAATGTTGGCTTGCCTGTTCTCCTCCCCTATAACATCAAGACCGCGGACAGCGTTTACTTCATTACCCAACGGAAGATCGGTGGCCGTTGGAGGCGGATGATCGAGCGCATGGCCCAGCGGGACTTTCAGAATTTGGAAGAGGCCTGGTGTTTAGACTGCGCGGTTTCGACCAAGGTGGATTATGGGGACTCCAGTCTTTATATCGAACTTGGCGACAACGGCAACTGGCGGCTTTATTTCAATGATGAATATCCAGGCCTTAGCGACAGGGTAACTGATATTGGCGATATTGTTTATGCAGCGGGTGGGATTTTTAGAACTCTAGACACTCCAACCGCATGGTGGGAGGCCGATGCCCTTCAACTTCCTAAGCAGGTCCTTATGGAAACCGAGGGTAAAAAGTCTATCCCACTCGGTGTTGGTCAGTGGTCCAGTGTTACTCCTTCGGCAACCGTAACCGGCTTGTGGCATATGGAAGGAGAAGAGGTTTCAGTCTTTGCCGACGGTATTCCACTGGATAACATGGTCGTGCAGAATGGGAAGTTAACCCTATCTGCTCCGACGGCTAGAGTGCTGGTGGGATGGGGGTATAAAGCCAAGGCCCGGACCCTCCCATTGTCTGCACAGGGCCAGATTGTTGAAGGAAAGCGGAAACGTATTCCAGCGCTGGGTGTTAGGTTGGAGCGGACCAAGGGCCTTAAAGCCGGGCGGACCGAAGCTGAACTTTACGACGTTGAGCGGGGTGGTGAAGCTACTGTGATGAAAAATGGTATTCACTATGAGTTACTTTCGACTTCATGGGAAGATGACTCCTCAATCACTTTCGTGCAGGACAAGCCCTTGCCCGTCACCATGCTTTCCCTGATTTCTGAAGTGGAGGTCGGTGATGACTCCGATTAGTACCCTACCCGACCTGCCCTGGACTGAATGGTCAGCGGCGGAAATCGCTAAGGCTCCAAACCTCGTCGAGGAAAGTGACTTCGCTTGGCAGATCGGAGATAAGTTTATTGCGGGTTGGCAGTACCCGGCGCTCGCAGGACCGGCCTGGTTCTGGTTCGCCTTGACCACGAACCTGCGGCCGATGGACTTGCGAACTATGATGGGAATGGTGCCTCAACTTCCAGTCAATGCGCATACGGCTGTAGCGCGGGACTTTGAGGCGGGGATAAAGTTCGCGCAGTTCTTTGGGTTTAAGCCGACTGGTGAGTCCACCTCTGTGGGCGGTGTTGAATATCTTGAGTTTCGGAGGGGCTAATGGCATTTCTTGCGCCAGTCATGGCTATAGCTGGGACCCTGTTTCAGGGGGTGGCCGCGCTCGGTCAAGGAAATTATCAAGCACAGGTGGCGAAGAATAATGCCGCTCTTGCTGAACGCAATTCCAATGTTGCGAGTGAGCAGGCCCAAATCCAGCAGATGCGTAGTGATCGTGAATATGCTCAACAGCGCGGAATGTTTCTTGCAGATGCTGGGGCTAGTGGTATGGACCCGCTGGGAGGAAGTCAGCGCGCGGTACTGGGTTTGATTGACCGGAACCGGAGCGAGGCCTCGGTTGATATTCGACGGCAGGGTGAGGCCCAGTCTACCGACTTTAACAATAAGGCTGCGTTTTACAAGGGCGAGGCTGGTGCCGCTAAATCGGCGGGCATTTCGTCGCTGGTTGGCTCGGTATTCAAAGCTGGTGGACAGGCCTTCGATGCCTTTAGTTCTGGCGGGGCTGGTCTTGGCTCAACAAAGCGCCGCGCGTATCCTTGGCCCCAGGGGAATTAATCAATGGCTCTCCGTATTCCAGTTAACCCCGATACCCAGCCTAACCGCGGGCTTGTTCCTTTTACCCCCGAAGGCCGGTCGTTTGACCAGACCGGGTTCGCTGATGGGCTGGAAAGTCTCGGTCGAAGCATTGGTAATGTTCAGGCCCGCAAGGTAGCGGAACAGAAGCAACTCGATCAGTTCGACCTTAACCGCAAAGTGCTGGATGAAACGAACTTTCGAGATCAAGACTTTGCCCAGCGACAGAAGGATGCGGACCCAGGCGCGCCAAACTTTGCTGAGCGGGTTCACTCCGACTATACCCAGCGGACTCAGCAGTTTATCTCTGATGCAACCAAGGCTGGGTATGACAAGCGGGCGATCGAGGACTTTTCGCTGCGGCTTATGTCGCTCGATAACTCGTATGGGCATAGCGCGCTGCAGGTGCAGGAGGCCAATGCTACGGCCCATGCGGACAACCAGCTTGCGCCTGAGGTTACTTCAGCCTCGCAGTACGCAGCCGCCCATTCGGATAACTACGATGGGGCTCGTCAGCACCTTATCGATGCGATCAACCTGCGGCCGGAACTTTCTCCGCAGCAGAAGGAAGAGCGGATAACGAAGCTGCTTCCTCAGATCGACGGAGTAGCTGCGAAAAGCTTTGCAACCAATTATCCACTGGAGACTCTTAAGCACCTAGCCCCGCAGTTCATTCCGCAACCGGGACAGCCTGCAGCCGGTGGGAGTAAAAGTTCTAATCCTTGGGGCCAGGTTGCCGTCGATGTAGCCTCGAAATTTAACCTTAACCCGGTTGAACTTGCGGCGATTATGTCGTTTGAAACTGGGGGAACCTTTGATCCCAATAAGGTCGGCGGGGCTGGAGGCAAGTATATGGGCCTTATTCAGTTTGGCCCCGACGAGCGAAAGAAGTATGGGATCACGAAAGGCTCGACGCCAGAGCAGTGGACCAAGGCTATCTCCCAGTATTTTGAAGATCGTGGGTTGAAGCCGGGCGCTAGTGTTGAAGATGTGTATTCCACGATTTTGACTGGATCGCCCGGACATTACGATCGCGCTGATGCGAATGGCACCACTGTGAGGAACGCTATTCCTCGGATTATGCGAGACCATCTGGCTAAAGCAGATCAGTGGGTTGGGCCTATTGCCGGGCCGGAACAGCCGCCGATCACCGCAGCTGATCTTAGCACCTCTGCAACTGTTTCAGCCCCTCCCGTTGAACCCCTTACTGCAGGCAACCTCCCGCTTTCGATCCAGCATAGAGTTCAGAATGCAGACGGTTCGGTCTCGACTGTGCGGACGATTTCTATTGGCACTGATAAGGGCGAGGTGTTGATCCCAACCGTAATCGGTGACAAGGTTGTCTCGAACGAAGAGGCCATCCAGCACTATAAGGAAACAGGCGAAAACTTTGGAACTTTCAAAACTCCTGAAGAGGCCGATCAGTATGCGGAATGGCTGCACAATAAACACGCGGAAGAACTGAGCAAGTCGACTGGCATCCCCGCCCTCGATCGGGTTGATGGGGAGCAGCAGCTTGCCTTGGCCAACCAGGCCCATAACCAGCTGGTTCAGCAGATGCAGCAGCAAGAACTAGCCGCCAAACGTCAGGCAGCTGAACAGGATGCAATCGCCAAACAGCAGCACTCCGACCAACTTAACTCCCTGCTCAACAGCTTGAATGACGGCAGTGCCACTCAGGCCACGATCGACGGTGCACGGCAGGCTGGATGGCTGACCGACTACGATGAAATTCACAAGGCTCAGGCCATCCTTGATAAGAACAACAAGGAGAATAATGACCTCGCGCTTTATAGTCAGCTGTTTAATAGTGGCCAGCCTGCCAGTCCATTTGATCCGGCGGTGAAGGATGCTGTCGAGGCTGGATTCAATCAGGCTGTAAAGCTTGTCGTACAAAATCCTGAGAAGTATCCGAATGAAACGCCACTGAAAATCATGGCGGATATTTGGCAACGAACCAGGATTTTACCAAAGCAGGGTATGGTGATGCTGCGGGGTGGGCTGGTCTCAGCCGACCCCAAAACTGTCGCGGCCTCTGCTTCTGTCGCGGCTAACATTCTTCAGACCAATCCGAATGCCTTTGCTGGTGTTGAGGGGGAGAATGAAATCGTGGCCGCGTCCAGCGAATATATGCGGAATATCAATGACCTGGGCATGAGCGCGACCGACGCGGCAACCGCTGTTATGAATATGCGCAATCCAGCAAACAAGGTCCCAGTGAATAAAGATTCGCCTGTTTACAAAACCTTCACCACCCAGCTGGGTAACATTAAGGTTGAAGCTGTGATAAACACAGCTAAGGGGAATGAGGCAGGTTCTAACCTTAATCCCCTGAACTGGTTTGGCGGAACTGCGCAGGCAACTTTTCCGAATGAGGAAACTCGGGCCGAGGCCGATCACACGTTTAAGGAACTGGCGAACCAGCACTTTAACCAACACCAAGACCCAGAGGCTGCAATTGCTTTCGCTACTCAACGAATGACTGCGCTCTACGGCTTTGTGGATGGGCGGATTATGAAGTATCCACCCTCGCACGTTTATCCGCCGGTTGGGGGAAGCCACGCCTATATTCTACAACAGGCCAAGGCCGACGTTGACGCATACACTGGGCGGGACATTCCGCTCGAGCACGTGTGGCTGGTGCCTACACCGCGGACGGCTGATGAATATAAGGCCGGGAAACAGGCCGGGTACGAACTGCATTACCTGACTGTGACGAATGGGCAGACGAGGTACAATGTTGTACCGAACAAGCGATTCGTCGCGGACCCGGCGGCTGCGCAAACAGCGCTTGGGGAAGAACGCCGCGCGCAGGTACAGAAACGCAGGCTTGACAGTGAAGTGGCTCGTGACGCACAAGTTTTAGGAGGCATGTAATGCCCTTAATTGATGATCCGCTGGTCGGCCAGGTTCTACTCCCGCACGGTTTTAATACTTTGCCCGGCGCGGAAACGACAGCTAAGCCAGAACTGCCCGCGGAGCCTAAGGCCCCTGAGGCCGCGCCGTGGGTGCCAAGCGTTGCGGAGAAGGCAATTATCGCAGCTACCGCGTTGGCCGACCCGACCTCACTTCCTAGCGCAATCTACGCAAGTAAACCTGAGGTTCAGGCAGCGTTCCGCTCAGACAACACTATCGGGTCCGCCATTGCCAAGGCTCAAGATACCTATGGGATTAGTAATGACCTGATCGATCCAAATTATAATCCTTGGGAGGATATCAAGGGCACAAAGTACGAGGGCTACTGGGACACGTTTATCCGGTCTAACAACCCTGCGTTCACAGCCGCGCTGAAGGCCAGCATTGATCGGCAAGAGGAAGATCGAAAGACCGTCGCGGCAGCTGGCTGGGGAGGAACCGTGGCCGGAATGATCGCGGGGACTGTTGACCCTAGCCTGCTTATTCCCGGTGGTGGTGAAATTGCGCTGGGTAAAGAAGGTTGGACCCTCGCTCGGGGTGCGCTTGCTGGTGCTCGGGCTGCGGCCGTTGGTGTAACTGCGCAGGAACTCGGGCTTCAGGCCAGTCAGGATATTCGCACTGGTCGGGAAAGTATGCAGAACATTGCTGGGGGGATCGTGCTCGGGGCGGTGCTTGGTGGTAGCGCGGCCAGCCTGCTTAGCGCTGCTGAGCGGGTAACGGCGGAACGCGGGCTTGAGCATCTGGAAACGGTACAAGCTGGCGATGCTGGTGCCGCCGCGACTCGTAATCCAACCATCGAGGACATGACTGTAGCAGGTAAAGCAACCCGTGCGGTCGCTGATGTCACAGCCTTTAGCCCTAACCTGCGGGGCAACACTCGCTTGTCACCGTTGGCCCGCCAGACGTATCAGGAAATTGCAGATAATCCCCTGTATCAAGCGATGCATGATGAGGGACGGACGCTCGGTGCAGACGTTTCAACTCAGATGGACGTTTCGTTTGCTGAGACGTACCAGCAGGGTGTGGTTGAGCATCAGAAGCTGTGGCGCGCTGCGAAGAAAGAGGGCGTCGGAATGTCCGCACCTCAATTCGACGAAGCGGTTGGCCGGGCTATGCGTAGGGAAGACCTGGGCGAGAATGACTTTGTGAGCAATGCGGCTCGGGCCTGGCGGACCAAGGTGATCGAGCCGCTGACCAAGCAGGCCATTGACCTTGGAATGCTGCCGGAAGATGTAGGTGTGACCGAGGCCGCTAGCTATTTCAGCCGCCAATACAATAAAGATATGCTCGTCGCTCGTCGCGATGATTTTATGTCGATCACGACTGCGTACCTCAACGGCCTGATGCAGACTGGATATGCGAAGGCGGCTGAAAAGCTGCAAGGGCGAGTGGCCCGGCTGGAGCAAGAGCGCCTTGATCTTCAACTTACCCCTGAAGAACGAGTAGCCGCGCAGGAAGGGTTGGTTGCTCAACGGGCCGCGCTGGATGAGGCCATGCCTGAACACGCCCAGTTGGTTACGAAGCTTAATGCCGCGCGTAGCAAGGTTCGGAAGGCTAAGACGGCTGAAGAAAAGGCTGCGGCGGAAGCAGAGGTCGCAGACCTGAAGGCTCAGGGCGGCGAAGGGCTGACGAAGTATAATAAGGAAGTGAGCAATATTGCGCAACGGAACCGGGCGATTAACTTTAACATACCGGGACTGGCGGAGAAGTCTGCGAAGATTGAGGAAAGCATTCAGGGGATCGCGGAAACGAACCAGCGAATGCTGCAGCGGTTAGTCGAACGTGGTAAGAAAATGTCTCAAGAACTGAAGAAGTTCGACGAGGTAAAACTGCAGAAGACCATTAGCGATCTTCGCACTCAGTTCCACCAGATGATCGAGGCTAGTAATGCCGCACAGGATCGACTGGCTGCTTCGCTTGAAAAGCTTAAGGACCTGCCCGAAGCCAAGCGGGCTAAGCTGCAGGCGGCTGCGAAGGTCGAGGCCGATCGAATGGAACGGCTGAACAAGCTGGATGATCGGATGCAGGCCGCGGAAGCGCTGGACTATAAGGCAAGTGTGGAAGAGATTAAGGCTACGATCGATGAGCTGGTTAAGGAAATGTCGGCCAAGACCCTAACGCGCGGGGAAAGGATCGCGGCCTGGAAGCAGAAGATGCTTGAGCTTGATCCGAAGAAGATTGAGGAACGGCTGAAGACTGTGGAACAACTGAAGAAGGATCATGAGCGGGCGTTCCTGGATCGGTGGGAAGTTAAACGGCTGGGGGAGGGGGTAGGCGAAAAGGAAAAGCCCGACTTCACCGCGCACGCCAAAGACCTCGCAGCCGAAATCCACAACCGCCTGGTTGGCAATGACTTCGGCTCAGGTATTGTTGACCCTGAGTACAAGCTTCCGATCTCGCGTGGTCCGCTGAAGGACCGAACCTTTCATATCCCTGATAAGGACATTGAGATGTTCCTTAAGTCCAATGCGCCAGAGGTTATGGAAAAGTTCTCGCGGCAGATGGGTGCACAGATTGAACTGACCAAGAAGTTCGGAGACATTAACCTAAAAGATCGGCTGCCAGAGATTGAAAAACAGTACGACACGCTGGCCACTGCGGCCAAGACTGAAAAAGAACGGCTCGCGATCCAGAAGGATCGAGAAGGTGCGATCGAGGACCTGCACGCGCTCCGAGATATGAAACTGGGAAGCTATCTCGCAAAGGAGAACGCTAGCAATTGGGGCCGCGTGAGCCGCGGATTGATGAACGTGAACTACATTCGCTCAATGGGCGGTGCGGCGATCCCCAGTCTCTCGGATATTCTCGGCCCAGCTATGTTCCATTCATGGGGCCGGTACTTTCAGGGCTGGGGTACGCTGCTGGGGAAGACCGAGGCCACAGCGGCATTGAAGCGTGAGGCTAAATATGCAGTTATTGCAGACGCCTTATCACATCACCGCCTTATGACTGTGGCTGAGATCGGGGACCAGTACGCTAAAGGTAATACAGTTGAGCGATTTCTTACCGCTATGACTCGTGCCGCCTCGAAGTGGAATGGGCTTAGTATGCTCACCGATTTTGAGAAGAACTTTAACGCAATCGTGGTTCAGGATCACCTGAATGACGCGCTGGTGAAGGGAAATGATAAGCGGTTCTTGGCCTGGTCCGGCATTAACGAGCATATGCAGGATCGGATGGTTAAACTGTTCAAGCAGCATGGACAAGAGATTGATGGCGTAACTGTGGCGAACACCCATAACTGGGATGACGCCGACGCGGTTCGGGCTTACCGGGCGGCCATTGCGAAGAGCGTCAACAACGACGTTGTTACTCGCGGGGCTGGCGACGTACCACTCTCGTTCCTTACTCCAACCGGCAAGTTGCTTACCCAATTTAAGACCTTTAACCTCGCCGCGCACCAGCGGATGATGTTACGGGCAATGCAGATGCCTAAAGCACAATTCCTTTCCGGAATGCTGGCGATCACGACGATGGGAATGTTCGCTGCAACTCTTAAGGCCTTACGTGGAGGCGAAGAGAACTGGAAAAAATTCCAAGAGTCTGCGCACAATCCAGGGTTCTTGTTCGGGGAAGGGCTGGATAACTCCGGTCTGTTCACTCTACCATTGATGGTTGGAGATATGACCGAGCGGGCTACTGGCGAGGCGGGTTATAGGTTCAATCCGGCCAAGATGCCGTTGTTGCTCGCCGGTAAGGCCATTGTACCCGACGCCTCGCTGCAGGGGAATAGCCAGCGGTTTGCTGGGGGGAACGTCATGGATGCAATCGCAGGACCGACAGCTGGGCTTATCCATGATACACTGAAAGGCGGGGGCGGGCTGGTCGACAAGGCTCGAGGCAAGGAAATGTCCATGAGCCAGAAGCGGGCCGCGACCCGGCTGGTCCCATTCTCCTCGTATCTTGGTATACGTGATCTGCTCCAACTCGGCATTGACGATAGCCCGTATGTTCATTGAACAGCTTTGGTATGGTTCGTTCACTTTCCGAACGGGCCATACCCACCTCAAGGATTAAACCATGCCCGTAGGTATAGTGAACAAGTCCCCGCAACAGGGCCAGGACTCCTTGCGAGCGGCGGCTACAACCGCGGCGGCAAAGGCTGTGGCTGGTGCGATCCAGACCGGCGGGAAACTTTTCGCGAACCTGCCCGCTTCACCCAGCCCCGGCCAGCGCGACTTCATCACCAACTGCAACACGGTTGTGTTCTTGGCTGTGGCTGCGGGTGGTGGGGCGAATAAGGTGCCGGTGGTTTGGGACGGAAC
>Ga0228698_1001695_pt1 | contig 10362 bp, 7 predicted proteins | sample McNCre117_Aug_MG_FD_178015 | JGI IMG/M metagenome (GOLD analysis project Ga0228698, IMG submission 178015) | Freshwater microbial communities from McNutts Creek, Athens, Georgia, United States - 1-17_Aug_MG | ecosystem: Environmental > Aquatic > Freshwater > Creek | place: USA: Georgia...
ATTGGCCTCGGTCAGCTCGGCCACGGCGGCATTGTGTGATTCCGCGGTCTTCTCGGCGTCCGTTGCGCGGCCCTGCAGGGCCGCCAGCTCGGCCTGCGCCTTCTCCGCAGCCTCCTTGCTGGCGAGGGCCCGGGAGGTCGCGTCGGCGTTTTCCTTCTGCAGCGTGTCGACCTCCTGCTGGGCCTTGATGAGCTGCGTGCCCACGGCCTCGAGCCGTTCCTGCAGCGCGGCCTTCTCCCCGCCGAGGGCGGACAAGGCCGTCGCGGATTTGCGGGCCTCCCCCAGCTGCTGCTGGAGGAGCGTGTGCGCCGCGAGCAGGTCCTGGTTGTCCGTGGCGAGCTTCTGGTTCTGCTGCCTGAGCTCCTCGCCGGCCGCGGTCAGCTCGCGCACCTTGCCCTGCAGCTGTTCAAACTCCGCCTTGTCGACGGTGGGGGCCTCGGACTGCTTGGCACCCAGCAGCGCGCGGTTGGCCTCCGTGAGGGACTTGTTGGTGTCGCGGGTGCGCTGCAGCTGGGCCGCGAGCGTCGCAACCTCCTTGGCAGAGTTGTTCCGATCCTCCTCATTGGCGCCCTCCAGCTCTTTCACGCGTGCCTGGAGCGTGCTGATCTCCATCTTGTAGGCATCGGGCTGGGCCGCCGAGACCGCCTGCGACTGGGCCGCCAGGGCCGCCTCGGTGCTCTTGCGGGCGTTTTCCAGGTCCTTCTCCAGCCGGTCGTTCGTCCCGGTCAGCTCCGCCACGGTCGCATTGAGCTTTTCCACCGCGGCATTGGCCTCGCCCAGTTCCGCCGACAGCTTGCGGGTGTCGTCCCCGCCGCGCGGGCCGGCCGCCTTGGCCGCGGCCAGTTGTTTTTCCAGATCCGCGACCCGGGCTTGCGCCACGTCGAGATCGCGCCGGTTGCCGTTCATGAAAGCTGTTATCTGCTCGATGTCCTTCGCGAGTTGCTCGTTCTTGGCGCGCAGGTCCCCGGCCGCGCCGGCTGCCTGGCCTAGCCGGCGGTTTTCCTCCCGGAGTGCGGCCGCGTTCGCCGCTTCCGCCCGCAGCTTGGCCAGCTCATCGCGCAGGGCCACGTCCGCCGCGGCGCCTTGCCTTGCAGCGGCAATCTCCTTTTCCAGCCGGTCGTTCACTCCGGTCAGCTCCGCGACGGTCGCGCCGCTCTTCTCCAGGAGCTGGTTGGAGGCGACCAGCTGGTTCTTCAAATCCTCAAGCTCCGTGGCATGATCGGAAGTCTTCCGGGCTTCGCGCAGGTCGCGCTCCAGGCTGGCCACCCGTCCCTGGGCCTGAATCAGGCCCCGGTGTTCCTCCGCCGCCTGGTCCGCGAGGGCCTGCTGGTCCCGGGCCGTCTTCTCGGCTTGCTGCTGCATCACGGCCAATTGCTGCCGCAGTCCGTCGAGTTCCGTCGTGTCGGGCTTGGCGGCAGTCCGGGTTGCGAGCGCCTGCTCGGCGCTGGCCGCGCGGGCCGCCAGCGCGTGATTTTCCACGACCGTGTCGTCGAGCAGTTTTTGCAATCGCGCCAGTTTCTGCCTCAGGTCGGCCAAGCCGGTACTGGCCCCTTCGGCCTGCACCGACTTTTCATTGATGGTCTGCTCGAGTGAGCGGCTCCATTTCTCAAGGTCGGCCTTTTCACCCTGCAGCGCGGCCACCTGCTGCTGCAACTGCCCGGCTGCCTGCCGGGCTTCGGCCAGCTGGACTTGGGTGGAATTGTCCACCAACGGCTTGGGTTGGTTTTCCAGCTCGGTCACACGGGCGGCCAAGCGGCTGTTCTCCGTCTGCCAGCGCAGGCCTTCCTGGGCGGCCTGCTCCAGCTTGGCGTTGAGTTGGGCGATTTGTTCCGCGCCAGCCTTGTCATCCGCCACGGGGGCCGCCGGCTTGGCCGCCTGGTTGCGCAGCGCCCGGAGCTGGCTGCTGAGCGAGAGCAGCTCGCGTGTCGAGCGCTTCACCTCGTCATTGAGCCGGGCGTTGTCTCGTTGCAGGTTGGCGATAAGGTTGGCGCCATTGCCACCGTTGGCGGACGCCGCTTCCGGGGCGGGGCCGGCCGCGAGGGTTTCCTTCTCCTTTTGCAAACGGGCATTCCCTTCCGTCAGCTGCTGGTTGGCCGCCTGCAGTTGGGCGATTGAAACGGTGGCCTGCTCAAGCCGCGCGGTCAGGTCGGCCACCTGCCTGTCATCACGCGCGACGACGACCGGGGCGCCCTTCACCTTGGCCAGATCCTGCTGGGCGTCCTTGAGCTGGACATTGAGCAGGGCGGCCTCGCGCGCCGCCGCCTCCTTGTCGGCGGTGAGGGCCTGCACCTGCGCGGCCAGCCGCTGGCTTTGCGCCCTCAGCTGGTCGATCAGACCGGTCGTTTCGCCGCCCGCGGCGGGCGGCTGTTCCGGCCCGGTCGGTTCGGGTGCGGTGGACCCGGCCGGCGCCTCGGGCGGACGGGCGGGGATGGAAGCAAGGGCGGCCGCCGGCACCTGTCCGGCCTTGCGGTCCGCAAGCAACTGCCTGGCCGCGGCCAGCTGTTCCGCCGAAAGTTGCCGGGTCAACAGGTCACGCGGCGCGGGATTGGCCCCGTTTTCGACCGCCAGGTTGAGCCAGACCCAGGCCTGCAGCGGATCTTTCACCAGGCCGCCCTTCCCCTCCGCCAGCATGCGCCCGTAACTGCTTTGCGCCCCGGCGAGGCCCTGTTCGGCGGCGGCCCGATAGCAGGCGGCGGCGGCGGCCTCGTTCCGGACGACGCCACGCCCATCCTCGAGGAGAAGGCCCAGGTTGTGCTGCGCCCGGGAAAATCCCCGGTCGGCCGCCTGCTTGTACCAACGCGCCGCCTGCGCCTCGTCCTTTCTCACGCCCCGGCCGGACTCGTAGGCCAGCCCGAGGTTGAACATGGCATCGACCAGGCCCTTTTCCGCCGCCTGTTTGAACCAGAGGTTGGACTCGAAGAGGTCCTGCCCGGTGCCGCGTCCGGCCGCATACATGTTGCCGACGTTGAACTGTGCGGGACCATAGCCCTGCTCGGCGGCCAACAGGTAATACTTGAACGCCTGCCGCTCGTCGGCCGGCAGGCCGCGCCCCTGCTCGTAGGCCAGGCCAAGGTTGTATTGCGCCGGAGCGAAACCCTTGTCGGCGGCCCGGTGGAACCACTTGTTCGCCTCGGCAAAGTCCGGGCGCAGGCCGGACTGCCCCTCGGTGTAGGCGCTGCCCAGCGCATTCTGTGCCTCGACATCGGCCTGCTCGGCCCGGGCCCGCAGTTTCTCCAGGTCAGGGGCCGCCTCAGCCCGGCCGGCCGCCCAGCCGAGAATGGCAAAAAGCATGACGCCGACGAGCAGCTTTCCCCGGTTCAGGCAGATGTGGACTTGATCTGACGCGGCGGGATTGCGCACGCGCTACGTTAAGGACAAAACCCTACACGGGAGCAAGGCTGCATCGACCATCCCGTGGATGATTTTTTTATCCGGCGGACAAAACGTTGCCAGCGCCCCCGACAGCCGGGCCTGGCCTCCGACCACGAAATAATAGGGGCACAAGCGCAGCCGCCCATCCTTGGCCGAGCTTACGGCCGGCCCGCCCGCCCCGACCGGCTCATACAAGGGATGCGATACCCGCTTCGGCTTGCGATACTCCTGCAGCACATGGAGGTTCGTCGGCGCCAGCCGGAGCGCCTGCTCGACACCCTGCTGCCACTCCTCGCGTGAGCAATCACTGCCCAGGACCACGCTGCGGGCGCCCCAAGCCGTCTCGTGGAAGCCCGAGATCTTGATGATCAGGTCCCGCTCCTTCTGCGAGGCGGCGGCCAGGTCGCGCCAGTCGTTGGGCATCCGGCCGCCGATCCGCGGGCCGTCCAGCACGGCGCCGGGCGGCAGCGGCGCCGGGTCCATGATCCACGACTGCGGGATGAGCGCGCGGAGCAGCTTCAGACTCCGGCCGCTGAGGGTCTCGGCCCAGAATTCAGCCAGCAGGTGGTGATGGAACAGCGCCAGCGCCAGCTTCTCCTCCTGGAACGGGCGCATCGGCGACGCGATGGCGACCGTCCCGTTGGCCCAGGCCTCGAGGATTTCGCGGCCCACCTTGACGTTCGCCCAGTCAAACAGCTCGAAAAACCGGTAGATGATGTCGATTTTCTCCGGCGTGCCCTCGACATCGAAGAACAGTTCGCTGCCCAGCGGGAAAACGTCCTCCGGCCGCAGGCAGAACACCCGGCGGCCGGCGCGCTGCAACTGCTCCGCCAGCCACAGCATCTCCGGGCGGTAGGTCGCCGCCTCGTCGCTCACGAGGATGGCGATGAGGGGGTTGCGCACCGCCGGGCGCAGGCCGGCCAGCGACTGGTAGAAATTCTCCACCATCGCCCCGCCTGAGCCGAGCACCGCCGGATCGGCATCGCCGCCGTAGAGCCGGTTGAGGAACCCCGTCAGCCCGATGCCGCCGGGCACCGAGTCGAGTTCGGTCAGGGCAAAGCCGTCGTCCGTCAGGAGCAGATCGGGCCGCAGCACGGTGGGAAACATGCCCCGGTTCTTCGGGTCGCGCGCGTGTGCGACGAGCCCGGCCGGCTTGCCGCGGTCGAGGTAGTCGGCCACCCATGGCGCGAGCAGCGGCTTGTTGCGGAGCAGGTTCTTCCCCGCGGCGGAACGGAGGTAGAGGGTCTCCAGCGCCGCATGGAACTCGAGGCAGGCCGTGCCGATTTGCTCCAGTTCCGCCACCTGCGCCGGCGTCAGCGGCCACGCCGCGGGCGAGAGCTGCCACGTCTTGTCCTCGAACAGCGACTGGGCGGCGAAGGCCGCGCGGAGGGTTTCTTGGGAGAGGTCGGGCATGACAGAAGCCAGAGATCAGAGGTCAGAGATCAGAAATGGCAAACGGAGAAGCGGCCCAGGGCATGAGGTGGTTGGCTGACAGCTGATTTCTGACCTCCGGCACTCCGGCTCCACCGCCTAGTCATCCATCTGGATGTCCTTGTTGCGATGCCGCGGGCAGCCGGCGCGGAGCCACCCGTAGATGAAACGGTCCAGGTCGCCGTCAAGCACGCCCTGGGTGTCGCTGGTGCTCACGCCGGTGCGGAGATCCTTCACCATCTGGTAGGGCTGCAGCACGTAGCTGCGGATCTGGCTGCCGAAGCCGATCTCGCCCTTCTCGCCGTAAAACTTCTCCATCTCGCTGCGCTTGTCGTCGAGGCGCTTCTCGTAAAGGCGCGCCTTGAGGACGTTCAGCGCGGCCGCCTTGTTCTTGATCTGCGAACGCTCGTTCTGGCACACGACCACGATGCCGGAGGGGACGTGCGTCAGCCGCACGGCCGAGTCGGTGGTGTTGACGCCCTGCCCGCCCTTGCCGGAGGAGCGGTAGACATCGGTGCGGATCTCATCCTCGGGGATCTCGATCACGATCTCCTCGGTGATCTCGGCCACGACGTCCACGGCGCAGAAGGACGTGTGGCGGCGCTTGTTCGAGTCGAACGGGCTGATGCGCACGAGGCGGTGCACGCCGCGCTCGGCCTTGGCGTAGCCGTAGGCGTTCTCGCCCTTGATCAGGATGGTGGCCTTGGAGATGCCCGCGGTGTCGCCCGGCTGCACGTCCATCAGCTCGACCTCGAAGCCGCGGCGCTCGCACCAGCGGGAGTACATGCGGAAGAGGATGTCGGCCCAGTCGTTGGACTCGGTGCCGCCGGCCCCGGCCTGGATGCTGAAGATGGCGTTGTTGCGGTCGAACTGGCCGGTGAGGAACGAGGCGATCTCGAGCTTGTCGAGCTCCTCGACCATCGTCGTCACCGAGGCGCCGAGTTCCTTGGCGTACGCCTCCTGCTCGGCCGGGGTCGCCGACTCGATGAGCTCGACCATGACGGCCGCATCATCGAGCCGCTTGTGGAAGGCCACCAGGCCGCCGATGGCCTTCTTCAGGCCGTTGAGCTTGGCGATGTGCCTCTGGGCCTTCTCCGGGTTGTTCCAGAACTCCGGGGCGCCCATCTCCGCCTCCATCGCCTCTATCTCGCGCTGCTTTTGTTCGACGTCAAAGAAACCTCCATAAGTAGCCGGCGCGCTTCTTTATGTTTTCAAGGTGGGAAAAGGTCTCGGGTGCGATCATGGACGGCCCCCACCCTTGGCACCCCCGCCCGCGCCGCAAGCGGAAAGTCGGGGCACAAAAAAGCCGTCCCCGCGGGACGGCTTCGACGACCGGTCAAGCCGGGCTCAGACGAAGGCCCCGGCAAACCACTTCTGGTAATGCTCGCCGACCACCGGCAGGGGCTTCTGCTGGCCGTTGACCGCCGCGATCAAGCCCATGACCCAGAAGACGAACAAGGCGATGAAAACCAAGGGGCCGACCAGGACCATCACCAGGTTGACGACGGGGATCATGGAAAGGATCATGCACGGGATCCAGATGACCAGGGCCGTGATGAACAGGCCCAGGCCTTGCCGGAGATGAAACGCGCCCAAGGCGGTCTTTTTGCTGCTGTGCATGACGATCGCGATGATCAGCCCGATGATGGTGATATAACTGAGGATGGCGATGGTGCGATCCTCGCCGGCGGAAGCGGCGGCCGGCGGTGTGTCGGAAGGAGTGGACATGGTTGGGATGGGTTGTGTGTGCGAAGGAGACTGGCGACCCCCCGGAGCCTGACAGCCGATTGCCCAAGGTCAACGCCCGGCGCGCCCCACCCCGGTTTTTCTGGCCGGGTCAACCCCGCAGGGTGCCGGCCGCCTGCTCCGCCAGGAAGCTCGCGTAGGTCTTCTCGACGCCCTCGCGGACGCCGATTCGCGCCCGCCAGCCCAGCGCCGTGAGCCGCGAGACGTCCATGAGCTTGCGCGGCGTGCCGTCGGGCTTGCTGGCATCCCAGGCGATCTTCCCCTGATACCCGACGACGGCGGCCACGATTTCCGTGAGCTCCCGGATGGTCACGTCGGTGCCGGTGCCGATGTTGATGAGGTCGGGCGGGTTCGCCTGCTGCAGCAGGAAGGCGCATGCGTCGGCGAGCTCGTCCACGTGGAGGAATTCGCGCTTCGGCGAGCCCGTGCCCCATGCCGCAACCTCGGGCCGGCCCGCCAGCTTAGCCTCGTGGAACTTGCGGATCAGCGCCGGCATCACGTGCGAGTTCTGCAGATGGTAGTTGTCGCCCGGGCCGTAGAGGTTGGTCGGCATCGCCGAATGGTAGAGCACGCCGTGCTGCCGGCGGTAGTACTCGCAGAGCTTCAGGCCGGCGATCTTGGCGATGGCGTAGGCCTCGTTGGTGGGCTCGAGCGGGCCGGTGAGCAGGCTGCTCTCGGGCATCGGCTGCGGCGCGTGCTTCGGATAGATGCAGGAGCTGCCGAGGAAGAGGAACCGTTTCACCCCGGCCGCGTAGGCGCCGTGGATCGTGGCGTTCGCGATGGCCAGGTTGTCGTGGAGGAAGTCCGCCGGGTAGGTGTTGTTGGCGAGGATGCCGCCGACCTTGGCCGCGGCCATGATGACCGTATCGGGTTTGTCGGCGGCGTAGAACGCCGCCACCGCCGGCTGGCTGGTGAGGTCGAGCTCCTGTCGCGTGCGCAGCAGCAGGGTCACGCCCGGCTGGCGCCGGAACCGGCGCACCAGCGCGGCCCCGACCATGCCGTTGTGGCCCGCGATGAACAGCTTCATGCGAACGGGGTCCGGGTCGGCTCGGGCAGCTGGGCGATCTGCGCCTCCCGCTTGGCCAGCTCGAGGTCGGCCTCGGTCATGATCTTCACCAGCTCCTTGAACTTCACCCTGGGTTCCCAACCGAGCTGCTGCTTGGCCTTGGCCGGGTTGCCGATGAGCAGCTCCACCTCGGCGGGGCGCTCGTAGCGGGCGTCGTATTTGACGTGCTTCTCCCAATCGAGGCCGAGCAGGGCGAAGGTCTCCTGGATGAACTCCTTGACACTGTGCGTCTCGTTGGTGGCGACCACGTAGTCGTCGGGCCGGTCCTGCTGCAGCATGACCCACATCATCTCGACGTATTCCTTGGCGTAGCCCCAGTCGCGCCGGGCGTCGAGGTTGCCCATGTAGAGGGCGTCCTGCAGCCCCAGCTTGATGCGGGTGGCGGCGCGGGTGATCTTGCGGGTGACGAAGGTCTCGCCGCGGCGCGGACTCTCGTGGTTGAAGAGGATGCCGCTCGAGGCGTGGAGGTTGTAGCTCTCGCGGTAATTCACCGTCAGCCAGTGCGCATACATCTTGGCGCAGCCGTAGGGCGAGCGCGGCCAGAAGGGCGTGGCCTCGGTCTGCGGCACCTGCTGGACCTTGCCGAACATCTCGGACGACGAGGCCTGGTAGAACCGGCACTTCTTCACGAGGCCGGCCTCGCGGATCGCCTCAAGGATGCGGATCGCGCCGAGACCGACAACGTCGCCGGTATACTCGGGTATATCGAACGACACGCGGACATGCGACTGGGCGGCGAGGTTGTAGATCTCGTCGGGCTGCAACGCATAGAGCAGCTTCACCATCTGCACGGAGTCGGCAAGGTCGCCGTAGTGGAGGAAAAGCTTCACGCCGTTGATGTGCGGATCGCGGTAGAGGTGGTCGATGCGGCTCGTGTTGAAGGTCGAGGCGCGACGGATGACGCCGTGCACCTCGTAACCCTTGGCGAGCAGCAGCTCGGCGAGATAGGAGCCGTCCTGGCCGGTGATGCCGGTAATCAGGGCTTTCTTCATGGGGCTTGAATTGAGCGGGTGCCGCAGGGCTTGGCCAGCCGATTATGGACGGCCGGTCTCGGCAAGGAATCCCGCCAGCTCGTCCTTCCAGAGGACGGGAAACCGGTGGCTCTGGTGGCCCTTGGTTTTTTCGCTCAATGGCAGGATGAGGGCCCGGCCGTGCGGCACGCGCCGGATCTCGCGTTCCAGGATGCCCAGCTCCGGCGGATTGATCAGGTCGTCGGCCGAGTTGATGGCGAGGAGCGGCGCCCGGATCTGTTCGAGGGCGGGGGTGGGATCGTAGTCCCGCGAGGCCTCGAGGGCATACAGGGTGTCGTTGGCGTCGTCGGTCTTCAGGCCCTTGGCGACCACCGCATCGATGACCTCGTCGGCCTGCGCCAGTGTGGGCGCCTCCTTCAGCCGGATAACCGGGTTGAGTCCCATGAGCCAGCCCATCTGCAGTGCGGTGCGGAGGGCGGGCGGCTGCACCGTGTAGTCACCGCCGCGCCAGGCCGGATCGTTGCGGATGGCGTCGATCGAGAGGCGGCGCCACACCCGGTTGCGGCCGGCAATCTGCGCCGGCACGCTCGCGAACGGCATCAGGGCATCCATGAAACCCGGATACATCTCGCCCATGAGCCAGGTGTGCATGCCGCCCATTGACTGCCCCATCACGAGCCGGGCGTGGTCCACGCCCAGGCCCTCGGTCAGCAGGCGGTGCACCGCCCCGACCATGTCGCGATAGCCGTAGCGCGGAAACCTCGCGCGCAGGCCGTCGCTGGGCTTGCTCGATTTCCCGTGGCCGATCGCGTCCGGCAGGATGATGTAATATTTCGCGGCATCCAATGGCTGGCCCGCGCCGAAAAGTTCGCCGGCGAAATCCGGATTGAGCATGAACGTGCCGCTGCCGCCGGTGCCGTGCATGCTCAGCACGGCATTGGTCGCATGACCCTGCGCATCACGCCGCAGGGTGCCGACCGTCGTATAATGCAGGCGCAGCTCGGGCAGGGTTTCGCCGGAGCCGAACTTGAAGTCCTTGAGGATGAAATCGCCCTCCGTCGGCGCGGGGTAGTCCGCGGCGAACGCGAGCGAGGTGGCAAACAGGAGCAGCAGGGGGAGGCGCATCATGCCCGCACCCTACCCCGCGGCGCTACGGACGCAAAGTCGTAAACACGTAATCGCGCCCTTTGACCTTGGTGTGGCACTGGAAACACTGGTTGGGCATCTTGCCGCCAACATTGCGGATCTCCCGGCTGTCCTTCGCGAACTGGTCGAAACCCCACCCGCCGGTCGGGCCGAAGCGCGCATCCTTGATCATCACGTCGGTCCGGTCGCGCGTGCCCTCGTCGAAGCTGCCGGGATATTTTTCCTTCAGCAAAAACCAGTCGGCCACGAACATCGCCCCTTCCGGGAAGGTGCCGGTGCGCAGGCCCTCCATGGCCTTTTCGTTGGCGTAGATGTGGTGGATCAGCCCGGCCGGCGCGTCGGGCCGGTTCTGCGGGTGGCTGGTCACGCTGCCCAGATGGCGCCAGTCCTGGTAACCTGCCGGATAGGGCACCTCCGCGGCCTTGAGCCCGCCCGCGGCCAGCAGGGCGGTGGATATGATCATCAATCGCAATTTCATGCCGGGAGACTGGGCCGCGCCGCCACCGCCACGTCAAAGCGCCCTCGACCAACACGGGCGATTGCGCTGCGAGCTGCTACCCGGGTGCGCTCAACCGGCGCCACGGTACCGGCAACATCAACCCAGGGCTTCCAGCAGGCGCGCCAGCTCGG
>Ga0228698_1001696_pt1 | contig 10359 bp, 9 predicted proteins | sample McNCre117_Aug_MG_FD_178015 | JGI IMG/M metagenome (GOLD analysis project Ga0228698, IMG submission 178015) | Freshwater microbial communities from McNutts Creek, Athens, Georgia, United States - 1-17_Aug_MG | ecosystem: Environmental > Aquatic > Freshwater > Creek | place: USA: Georgia...
GGCGCGCAGCCGTGAGGCGGGCTTCGGCCGGCTTGCAACGCAGGCCGTTGCTCACTTGCCGGGTCGCTTGGGCTGATGTCAACTAATAGTATACTTTAGCCCGCGCGCGGAACCGGTTCAGCGGCTTGCGGTGCGTGCCCGGTTCAGGGCGCCGAGGCGCGCAAGCAGGGTGGCGTCGTCGAGGCCGGCCGGCCACCCGTAGGCGGCGGCCACGGCGGCGTTGAGCGATTCCGCATCGGCGCCGCGCGCGGCCCTGGCCACGGCGTGGCGGTGTTCCTCCTGCACCGCGCTCAGCGCGCTCAGCCCCGTGCCGGGCGGCCAGGGAAAGGGGTAGGTGCGGACCGCCCGCACGGGCGTGCGGCGTGAATGGAACCGGCGCCACCAGAGGGCAAAGGGTCGGGCGGCGAGGATGCCGTGGGTGAAGTCGTCGGCGCGGGCCACGGCGATGAGGGTGTCGTCCGGGATCACGCCGGAATCAAACCAGGCCCACGCCGGCGATTTGGCCCCGACCGGGGTGGCGAGGTACCGCTCGCGCCGGGCGAGGGCGGCGCGCAGGCGTTCGTCGGCGTGCGGGTTCACCCACCAGCGGTCGCGGGTGGGCCGCAGGCGGCGGAACAGATGGCGAAAGGGTTGCTCATAGAGCGCGGCCTCGTCTTCGCCCATGCCGGCGGGAAAATCGACGAGCCAGTGGATGGCTCGTCGGCGCAGACCGGCGGCGGTCGCGAACTGGCGGAGGACGTCGGCGTTGGGCTTGCCGTGCGGATTGCGGGTGCCGAGCATCCGCTCCGCCGTTTTCGGCGGGATGGTGGCGGTCAGGATCACGCGCTCGCCGACCAGGACCAGTCCGGCGTTCTCGGGCAACGGGCGCGGGGCGGGATGCGGCATGGGGAGTTACCCATTGCCTAAACCCGGGGACAGGCCAAGCGTAGAGCCACTTTCCCCATGAAGATTGCCTCGTTTCCCCGGGTGGCGGCGTTGAATGTCTGGCTGGCGGCGACGGTCGCGGCCAGCCCCTTGCAGGATGCGGTGCGGGCCTACCGCAGCGCCCATGAGCAGGAGCTGATGGCCGAGTATCGCGAGCTGGTCAGCCTGCCCGATGTCGGCGCCGACCAGCCGAACATCCGGCGCAACGCCGAGTTCATCGTCGCCATGATGAAGCGGCGCGGCATCGCCGCCGAGTTGCTGGAAGGAAAGACCGGCGCGACCAATCCCGCGGTCTTCGGCGAGGTCAAGGTGCCCGGGGCGGCGCGCACCATTGTCTTCTATGCCCACTACGACGGCCAGCCGGTCAACCCGAAGGAGTGGGCGGAGGGGCTGGATCCCTGGAAGCCGGTGTTCCTCACGGCCCCCGTGGCCCGGGGCGGGAAGATCGTCCCGGACTGGAAAACCGGTGACGCCATCAATCCGGAGTGGCGCGTCAACGGGCGCGCCAGCGCCGACGACAAGGCGGGCGTGTTCGCGATTCTCAACGGCTACGCGGCGCTGGTGCAGGCCGGCGTCCGACCCACGGTGAACGTGAAGTTCATCTTCGAGGGGGAGGAGGAGATGGGCTCGCCGCATCTCGGCGAGCTGTTGGAACTGCACCGCGCGAGGCTGCAGAGCGACCTGTGGATCATCTGCGACGGCCCGCGCCCGGTCTCCGGCCGCAAGTCCGTCGTCTTCGGGGTGCGCGGCGACGTGAACATGGACCTCACCGTCTACGGGGCCAAGCGCCCCCTGCACAGCGGGAACTATGGCAACTGGGCGCCGAACCCCGCCATGCGGCTGGTCACGCTGCTCGGGAGCATGAAGGACGACAACGGCCATGTGCTGATCAAGGGTTTCTATGACGACTATGTGATGTTTTCCGAAAGCGAGCGCATGGCCATCAAGGATGCCTCGTCCACCGACGCCTTTCTCCTGCAGGATCTCGGCCTGAAGGAGCCCGAGTCGCCGGGCCGCTCGCTGCTCGAGGGATTCGAGCTGCCCACGCTCAACATCAACGGCATCGCCAGCGCCAACACCGGCAAGACCGCCACGAACGTGATTCCGGCGGTCGCCCGCGCCACGCTCGACCTGCGGCTCGTGCTCGGCATCGACTGGCGGCGCCAGACGGAGCGCGTGATCGAGCACATGAAGGCCCAGGGGTGGCAGGTGATCGACCATGACCCCACCGACGCGGAGCGCGCCCAGTCCGCGAAACTGGTGAAGGTCGAGGTGGGCACGGGCTACAACGCGCAGCGCACCCTGATGAACCTGCCGCTGGCGCAGGCGGTCGTGGCCGCGGTGCAAACCACCACGGCCGAGCCGGTCGTGCGGCTGCCCACCGCGGGCGGCAGTCTTCCCCTGGTCGTGATCGAGGAGAAGCTGGGCGCCAAGGTCATCACCGTCCCCTCGGCCAACTACGACAACAACCAGCACGCCGAGAACGAGAACATGCTCGTGCGCTACCTGTGGGAGGGCATGGAGACCTTCGCGGCCCTCATGACCATGCCCTGAGTGCGCCGCTAGGGGCGCAGACCGAGGAACCCGGCCAGGGCGCGGACGGCGGCGGTGACCTGGTGGCCGCGGCGGACGGAGCGGGAGACGATGCGGAGCCTCTTTTTCCCGCGCTCGGCCTTCGGGTCGACGTGGCCGACCAGCTCGGTGCCCGCCAGGACCGGCAGGGCATAGTAGCCGCGCTTGCGCTTCGCCGGCGGCACATAGACTTCCCAGGTGTAGTCGAAGCCCCAGAGGCCGGAAGTGACGCGGCGGTCGTAGATCAGCGGGTCCAGCGGGGCGAGGAGATGGAGGGAAGCCGGGGATCGGGGTCGCGGAGCCGGGAGATCGAGCAGTGGCAGGTCATCGCGCAGGCAGTGCAGCAGCGGCAGGCCGTCCACCCGGACGGGCTGCACGAGATCCTCGACCAGCGGCAACTCCGCTTTCCTGAGCAGCACCAGCCGGCGCTGGCGGAGTTTGAGCAGGGCTTCCCAGCGGGCGATTTCGCCCCGCTTCGACTCGGGCAGGGCCAGCACCCGGGCGGGCAGAACGCGCTCGGGCAGGTCGTAGTAGCGGCGGTTGCCCTCGCCGCGCCGGGCGATGAGCAGCCGGCCGTGGAAGAAGAGCTTCTGCAGCGTGGCCTTGGCCTGCGTCGAGGCGCCCCAGAAGGAGCGCGCCCGGCCGGTGCCGGCAAAATCCTCCGAGCAAAGCGGGCCGCGGGCGGTGATCTCGGCAAGCAGCCGGGGCACGAGTTCCTTCTGCCGCGGCGACAGCCGCCCGGACCAGGCGCTGGTGCGGTGCTGGCGGGACCGCATCACGGCCCGGAGGTGCGGCCAGGCGTCGAGCGTGAACGCCACGAGGATGCCGGCGGAAGGGATGTGGTGCTCGAAGGCCGTGCGCTGCGCCGCGGGGAACGGGATGGTGCCGCCCCCGTGCAAATGGCGCATCAGGCCGCCCTCGCGGTAGCCGGACACGCGGTTGCGGAGGATGAGGTCGTGCATCCGCCCGGTGACGTTGATCGGGTCGATCTGGATGTAGCCGTGGTGGGCGAGGGCGGCGCCGATGTCCGGCGCGGGGGTGTCGAGCAGCACCGCGCGGCGCATGAACCGGCGGGCGGTGAGGGGATCAAGCGACAGCGGGGTCATGCGGGAATGGGCCACAAAAGGCACAAAAACAAAGGCCGCGCAATCATGCGCGGCCTCGGAATCGGAGTGATGCGACCGGGCTTACTTCTTGGGGGTCGCGGCCTGGACCTCGGCAAGGCGCTTCTCGAGGGCGTTCATCTCGGTCACGAGGCGCTCCTCCATCTTCTTGCGGTCGGTGCTGTTGACGATGCTCAGGTTCGCGGCATCGCGCACGACGTTGGCCGGCAGCGAGAGCAGGCGGGTGATCAGGCCCTGGTCCTTGAAGCTGCTCAGGTAGAGGGCGGTGATCTCATGGGAGAGCTTCATCGAGTCCTGCGCGACGGCCTGCGAGGCGAGGAGCTGGGTGTTGAGCTCCTGGTTGCGGGACATCTCGGCGGTCAGCACGCCGCTGATCTGGTCGGAAATGCGCTGGCTGTAGGCGTTGATGGACTCGCGGGTGAGGTTCTGGTCCTTGGACATCTCGGCCAGGATGGGGGAGATTTTCAGGGCCATGCGGCTCGAAACCTTGTCGACCTGCTCGTTTTGCAGCTTTTCGGCCTCCTCGGGGGTCTTCGGGATGTTCGAACCGTAGGGCATGACCTTCTTGGCGATGGCCTCGGCGAGTTGGTTGACCTTCTGCTCGTTGAGCTTGGACACTTCCTCGTCGGTCATGAAGACGTCGGCGGCGCGCTTGGCGATGGCGTCCTTGAGCAGCTGGTTGACGGATTCGATGTGCCGGCGGGTTTCCTCGGCCGAGGCTTTCATCTCGGCGTTGGTCTGTTCGCGCAGCGCGGCGATTTCGGCCTGTTGCCGGGCGGCCATCTCGGTGGCGGTCTTCTGGTTGAACCAGAAAGCGACGCCAAGGATCAGGGCGGCGGTGAGGACGATTGCGGGTAATTGGTCTTTAAGCTTCTGCCACATAGTGTGTGTAAGGTTGGAGTGTGTGCGTGACAGCCATAGCAGGTGGATGTTCAAATGCAATGCCGCCTTAGCCTGTAAAAACCCGCCTAAATTTGAGCCTAAATCGCTACGAACAAACCCTCTTCTCCTACTGGGAGAAGCAACCCGATGAACGCCGGCACTGGCAGGCGAAGGTGGGCGAGGTTGCCCGCTCGTTGAGCCGGCCCGGTGAAGCCGCCCGTTCGCTTGAGCGGGAGCTTTGGGATCATTTCACCGAGCGCAGTGCCCATGTGCCCGCCTTGCGCGAGCTAAGTGCCGGTGGCCTGCGCCGGGTGAGCCTGCTGAACCTCGCCGAGCTAATCCTGCGGCTCTGGGGTCCGCCGCCGAAACCAGCAAAGCCACCGGAGCGGACGCCGTGACTCCCGGGCCGTCACGTGGAATTTTCACAATTTTGCAATTACTGCATTTACAAACCGGCCAACTGGATGCATCTGTTATTCACAAGTTATCCACTCGATGGAAAACACCATTAGCTCGGTTCAAAATTCACCGCAGCATTACGTAGAGGTAAGGGTCAAGACCTACGTTCTGGATACGAACGTTCTGCTGCACGACCCCCAGTCGATCTACAAATTCGAGGACAACAACCTGGCGATTCCCGTCGAGGTTCTTGAGGAGCTCGATGCGATCAAAGGCGAGCAGTCCACGGAGCGCGGCCGCAATGCCCGCCGCGTGCACCGCATCCTGCAGGAGCTCCTGCCGGACTCGCGATCGATGCACGAGGGCGTCAAGCTGCCCAGCGGGGGCACCCTCTCCGTCATCATCAATCGTTACCTGGTGGAGAACAACTGGTCCTCCCCGGCCATGCAGCGGCTGCGCGCCGTCCTCTCCGATTTCACCAAGAAGGACAACCGCATCATCGCGAGCGCCCTCTTTGTCCAGGAGACCAACCCGCCCCCCACCATCCTGGTCACCAAGGACGTCAACGTGCAGCTCAAGGCCCGGGCTGTGGGCCTCGAGGCCCAGGACTACCTGAACGACAAGGTCCCCGAGGCCACCGCGGATGACGATGGCTACCGCACCGTGTCGCTCGATGTCTACGAGATGCAGCGCTTCTGTTCCGAGGGCGAGTTTGAGCTGGCCGAGGACGTCGCGGCGCCGCTCTACCTCAACGAATACGTCCTCCTCATGACGCCCGAGGGCAAGACGATGCCCGGCCGCTATTATGGGAAGCATGTCGTCCGCCGCCTGCAGATCCCCGATTTCGTCAAGGCCCCCGGCGGCATTCCCATCCGGCCCCGCAACCTCGAGCAGCAATTCTTCGTCGATGCGCTGATGGACGACAGCATCTCGCTGGTCACCTGCTTCGGCAAGGCGGGCACCGGCAAGACGCTCCTCTCGACCGCCTGCGCCCTGTTCCAGACCACCGACGAGAACTCGCGCTACGACGGCCTCTCCATCTCGCGCCCGGTCATCGCGCTCGGCAAGGACATCGGCTTCCTGCCCGGCACGCTCGAGGAGAAGATGAAGCCCTGGCTCCAGCCCTACCACGACGCGCTCGAGGTGCTCATGCCCTCGAAGCCCCAGAAGGAACCCCAGTTCGCCGCCAAGAAGACCGGCAAGAAAAAGAAGAAGCGCGACGACGCCATGGCCCTCATGACCTCGCCGCAGCCCTCCCACGGCGGGGGCCACCATCACGGCGGGGCGCCGCTGGTGAAGCCCTACGAGCGCCTCATCAGCAGCGGCGTGGTCGAGATCGAGGCCCTGTGCTTCATCCGCGGCCGCTCGATCGCCCGGCGCTTCTTCATCCTCGACGAGGCGCAGCAGCTGACGCCCCACGAGGTCAAGACGGTCATCACCCGCATCGCCGAGAGCTCGAAGCTCGTGCTCATCGGCGACCCGGCGCAGATCGACAACCCCTATGTGGACTCGCGCAGCAACGGCCTTGTCTACTGCCACAACCGCATGAAGGGCCACGCCCTCGCCGCGCACGTGAAGCTGTCGAAGGGCGAACGGTCGAAGCTCGCCGAACTCGCCGCCGACCTGCTCTGAGTCCCCGGACGAGGGAATCTTGATTCTCGGCTTGCCGCCCCCCGGCCCGGCCGGAGACTGTGTCCCTGTGGACAAAGTGCTGTCGCCAGTGAAACCGGGCCAAGTAGAGACGGCTCCCCCCGAGCTGTTGCTCGCCCAGCGCGAGCTCCGGCAACTGCACAACACCATCCAGGCGCTTCGCGCCGAGCTCGAGCGTGTGCAGGCCTCGCGCGACGAGGCCGTCCAGGCCGCCGTCGCCACGGCGCAGGACGAGGCCCGCCAGCTGCGCACCACCGTGGCCTCGCTCCGGGACGAGCTGCAGGCCCTGCAGGCGGCCAAGGATGCGGCGGTGCAGGCCGCCGTCGCCACCGGACAGGACGATGCGCGCCAGTTGCAAGGTGCCATCCAGAAGCTGCGCGACGAGATGGAGCGCCAGCGGCAGGACCACGCCACCGAGCAGGACAAACAAACCCGGGCGCACCAGGATGAGGTGCGCCAGCTGCGCGGGACCATCGCCGGGCTGCGCGAACAACTGGAGAAACCCCATGGGCGCTAAGGCCAAGGCCAAGTCCGCCGTGCGGGCCGCCAAGCCGGCCCCTCCCCGCGAGAGCATCGCCGCGCTGCGCGGCCGCCTGCGGCGCACCGAGATGCTGATCAGGCTCTCCCAGCGGGTCGCCACCATTGACAACCTGGACGACCTGCTCGCCACCATCGTCGAGCTCACCGCCAACGAGACCAACGCCGAGCGCGGCACGCTCTTCCTGAACGATCCCGCCTCGAACGAGCTTTATTCCCGGGCCGCGCAGGGCACGTTCAACCGGGAGATCCGCCTGCTCAACAACTCCGGCATCGCCGGCGTCGTGTTCCAGACCGGCGTGGGGCTGGTCATCCACGATCCCTACCAGGACAAGCGCTTCAACGACGAGATCGACCGCAAGACCGGCTTCACGACCAAGTCCATCCTCTGCGCGCCGATCAAGACCGCCCGCGGCGAGATCATCGGCGTCGTGCAGACCCTGAACAAGCGCGAGGGCCGCTTCACGGCGGACGACCTCGACCTGCTCACCGCGATGGCGACCCAGGCCTCCGTCGCCCTGCAAAGCTCGCAGTTCATCGAGAAGATGAAGAAGACGCGCCAGCAGGAGATGGAATTCCTCGACCTGGTGGCCGACATCACCAGCTCGCTCGACCTCTCCGTGCTGCTGCGCCGCGTCATGAGCGAGGCCACGCGCATGCTCAAGGCCGACCGCTCGACGCTCTTCCTCAACAACGAGAAGACCAACGAGCTCTGGTCCGAGGTGGGCGAGGGCCTCAACGCCGTCCAGATCAAGCTGCCCAACACGGCGGGCATCGCCGGCGCGGTCTTCCAGTCGGCCCGGACCATCAACATCCCGCACGCCTACGCCGACCTGCGCTTCAACCCGGCCTTCGACAAGAAGACCGGCTATTTCACGCGCTCCATCCTCTGCGTGCCGGTGGTGAACAAGCACGGCAAGTGCATCGGCGTCACCCAGGCCCTGAACAAGCGCGGCGGGCCTTTCACCGCCGAGGACGAGGCGCGGCTCAAGGCCTTCACCGCCCAGGTCTCCATCGCCCTCGAGAATGCCAAGCTCTTCGACGACGTGCAGAACATGAAGAACTACAACCAGTCGATGCTGGAGAGCATGTCGAACGGCGTCATCACCCTCAGCGAGGACGGGCGCATCCACACCTGCAACGCCGCCGGCTACCGCATCCTCAAGGCGCGCGAGGCCGACGTGCTGGGCAAGACCGCCGCCGAGTTCTTCACCGGGGCCAACGCCTGGCTGGTGGAGCGGCTCAAGGCGCTGGAGGCCCCCGGCGCCAAGCCCGACATCCTCATGGACGCGGCCCTCGAGGCCCGCGGCGAGAAGCTCAGCGTCAACCTCACCCTGCAGCAGCTCATCAGCCTCAAGGGCAAGCGGGTCGGCTCGCTGGTGATGGTGGAAAACATCAGCAACGAGAAGCGCATGAAGTCCACCATGGCGCGCTACATGGACCCCGGCCTGGCCGACCAGCTGCTCGCCGCGGGCGGCGAGGCGCTCGGCGGCCAGAGCGTCGAGGCCACGATGCTCTTCTCCGACATCCGCGCGTTCACCACGCTCACCGAGGAGCTGGGCGCCCAGGGCACCGTGGCGCTGCTCAACGAGTATTTCACCCTCATGGTCCAGTGCATCACGGACGAGGGCGGCATGCTCGACAAGTTCATCGGCGACGCGATCATGGCCGAGTTCGGCATCCCGGTGACGCACGGCGACGACCCTGACCGGGCGATGCGCGCCGCGATCAAGATGATCACGGAGCTGCGCGCGCTCAACCAGCGCCGCCAGGCCCGCGGCCAGAAGCCGGTCCTCATGGGCGTCGGCCTCAACACCGACAAGGTGGTCTCCGGCAACATCGGCTCGCCGAAGCGGATGGATTACACGGTCATCGGCGACGGCGTGAACCTCGCCTCGCGCCTCGAGAGCGCCTGCAAGGAGTACTCCGCCCAGATCCTCTGTTCCGAGTTCACCTACCGGAAGCTCAAGGGCACCTACCGCATGCGCGAGATCGACCGGGTCATCGTCAAGGGCAAGACCGAGCCCATCGGCGTCTACGAGGTGCTCGATTTCCACACCGAGGAGACCTTCCCGCACATGCCCGAGGTCCTCAACCAGTTCCGGGGCGGCCTCGGCTATTACCGCAAGGGCGAGTTCGACCGCGCCATTCGGCAGTTCCAGGAGGCGCTGGCGCTGCACCCCGGCGACAAGCTCAGCACGACCTACATCGAGCGCTGCACGTACCTCAAGGCGCACCCGCCCGAGGGCCCGTGGGACGGCGTGTGGGTCATGAAGTCGAAGTAGGCCCGGCCTACTCGGCGGGCACCTTGGCTTTGGCCGGCCCGCCTTCCTCCTCCGCCTCCTCACCGCCCTCCCCGTCGATCAGGTTGGGCTCCTTCCGGGCGTGCGCCATCCATTCCATGATGCCCGCGAACAGGCCGGTGAACATGAGGTCGCCGAACAGGGTGTTGCGGAAGAAGAAAACCGTGGGCGGATATTCCGGATGGCCCACCGTCAGCGCCTGCCACCAGCCGGCCAGGGTCTTGGCGTAAAAGGGATCCGCCGCCCACGACTGGGTGTTGGTCACGAGGTAGAAGAGGATGGCGCCGAGCAGGGAGCCGTTGAGCAGGTTCAGCCAGGACTTGCGCGACGCCACCCAGGCGCCCAGCCCGATGGCCGCGGCAAAGCACGCGGTGCGGGCGAGGGCCCCGCTCAGGGGCCAGTGGTAGCCGTATTCGCGGGCGTAGAACCAGTTGATGTAGACGTCTGACAGGCTCAGGGCGGCGAACGGGATGAGCCACATCCAGCGGTTGCGGAAATACACCGCGCCACAGAAGCCGATGGCCATGACCGGCGAGAAATTCGCCAGCGACATGTCCACGGTCGGCAGCAGCCGGTACAGCGTGGCGAGGACGATCAGGATCAACGCGGTGCGCATGGGATGGCTTTAGACGGTATTGGGAGAATGCACAGGATTTTTTGGACCGGGCGCGGTGTGCTGCGGAAATTTCGTCCCGGCTGTCTACGTTCCCTCCGCCTCGCGGCCCATGAGCCAGAGCAGGTCGGACAGCCGGTTGAGGTATTGCAGGAGGACCGGGCGCACGCTGCGGCCCTGCCGGGGCAGGGCGATGAGCTGGCGCTCGGCGCGGCGGGCGGCGGTGCGGGCCAGGTCGAGCGCGGCGGCGTGCAGGTTGGCGCCGGGGGTGGCCCAGCCGTCGAACTTCGGCGCGCGCGCCTCGATTGCTGCCACGGCGGCGTCGAGCCGGGCCAGTGCGGCGGCGTCGATCTTC
>Ga0228698_1001697_pt1 | contig 10356 bp, 11 predicted proteins | sample McNCre117_Aug_MG_FD_178015 | JGI IMG/M metagenome (GOLD analysis project Ga0228698, IMG submission 178015) | Freshwater microbial communities from McNutts Creek, Athens, Georgia, United States - 1-17_Aug_MG | ecosystem: Environmental > Aquatic > Freshwater > Creek | place: USA: Georgia...
GTGATTGGCGACCGTGCTTTTGCGCGCGACCCGCGTGTGGTGAGCTTGCTGGCCAAGAGCGTGATGCAAGGCCTGTTGCAAAGCGGCATGGCCAACTGTGGCAAGCACTTTCCGGGGCACGGATTTGTGAAGGCGGATTCGCACATTGACGTGCCGGTGGACAAGCGCAGCCTGAAAGCCATTCTGGCGGACGATGCAGCGCCGTACCGCTGGCTCAGTACCAGCATGAACAGCGTCATGCCAGCCCACGTGATTTACCCCAAAGTGGACAGCAGGCCGGCCGGTTTTTCGAGCCGTTTGCTCAATGACATACTGCGCGGGCAGATGGGTTTTACCGGCGCCATTTTCAGTGACGATTTGTCCATGGCCGGAGCGCGTGTGCTGGACGGCAAGCAACTGAGTTATACCGAAGCTGCCATTGCCGCGTTGCAGGCGGGTTGCGACATGGTGCTGTTGTGCAACCAGTCGGTGCCCACTGCCGAAGGCGGTGGTCGCGCCATTGATACGCTGATTGACGGCCTCACGGAGGCACAGGTCAAAGGCCAGTGGGAGCCACGGGAGGCCAGCGAAGAACGCCGTGTGGCATTGCTGCCACGTCAAAAGGCCGTTGCATGGGATGAACTGATGGTTCAACCCGAATACATGCATGCGCTGGATTGGATCGCTTAAAGCCCGTGCTAGGATTCCGCCGGGCTTATTGAGGCCCTTTCACATATTTTGGAGCAAACGATGAAATTGAAGTCCCTGATTGTTGCCGCGATGATGCTTGCTTTTGCCGGTGCCACCATGGCGCAGGCCGCTGAGCCAGCGAAGAAGTCGGCCCACAAAAAGGCACACGTTGCGAAAAAGGCCCACAAGGCAAAGCACAAGAAGGCTGCGCAATAAGCGACTGAACGCACACGAAAAAGGCCTCGTTACGAGGCCTTTTTCAATGGAGCGGAATGGTCTTCGATCAAGGGGCGCGGTGCAGGCGGGGTGCCGAGAGGGCAGCAATCATGTCGCTGGTGGCGTCGTCCACATTCGGGTGCTTTGCAAGGGCCGTGCCCATGAGTTTGCGTAGCTGCTGCAGGTCTTTGACCGAAGGCGCCACTTTGATTTGGGCCAAAGCGGCAGGGACGTTTCCACCGTTGATCAGGGTGGCGACTTTGGCAGCCCAGGGGCTTTGTTGGCGTGACATGGTGTGTGGGTATGCAATCGGTGAGCCGACATTATGACCAGAGTGGTGTGTCGGCACTATCGAGGTAGCTCAGGTAAACGCGCACCTCGAATTCAAGCTGGTGATAGCCCGGTTCCATATAGCAACACAGCTTGTAAAAGTTTCTGTCGTGGTCACGCTCTTTCAGATGCGCCAGTTCGTGGACGCAAATCATGCGCAGAAATTCAAGCGGCGTGTCTTTGAACAGTGACGCAATGCGAATCTCGCGCTTGGCCTTGAGTTGGGAGCCCTGCACGCGTGCAATGTTGGTGTGTGTCCCCAATGCGTTTTGCACCAGTTGCAGCTTGTTGTCGTACTGCACCTTGCTCACCATCTGTGCACCTTTGAGGTAGTCCTGCTTGAGTTCCTGCACGTAGCCAAACAGGGCGCGGTCATCGCGCAGGCCGTGGCCTTGCGGGTACTTTTGGAGCAACCAGGAAGCCAACTTGCCGGACTGGCGCAAAGTCTCCACCTGATGCACCGTGTCGGCCGGGTAGCCACGCAAGTAAGCCGAGGTCATTTCTCAGAAAGCCGCATCGCCATCAGGCCCGCAACACCGATGGTGATGGCGCCCGCCACGGTGGTGAACTTCGGTATTTCGGCAAAAAACAAGAAACCCCACAGCGGCGCCCAGACGATGCCGGTGTACTCAAAAGGCGTCACCGTGCTGCTCTTGGCGACCCGGTAGGCGGCGGTCAAAAACATGGTGCCGGCAGCCGCCACCACGCCGGACAGCCCGACCAGCAAGGCATCGTTCAGGCTGGGCATGGACCAGGGACGCACCAGAAAATTCAGGCTGGGGTGGCTGGCGCGCTCTATGCCGGCCAGGTGCAAGGCCAGCGCGACGACGGCGGGGCCCACCAGAAAAAAGACGTTTTGGTAGAAGGCCATCACGGCGGTTGGCAACTGTCCGCCCAGTTTGCGGGCCATCAGCATGGCGCTGCCATACAGTGCTGCCGACAGCAGCGACAACAACGCGGCTGGTTCAAACAACCCGCTGCCGGGTTGCAAAGTGACCAGAACGCCCACAAAGCCCAAAACCACTGCCGCCCACACCTTCCAGCCGACCCGCTCTCCCAACACCGGCCCGGCCAGGGCCGTCACAAACAGCGGCACCGTGAAATACAAGGCCACAGCATCGGCCAATGGCAATGCGGGAAAGGCCATGTAATACGCCGTATAAGCCCCCAGCATGATGAGCCCGCGCAGGGCCAGGGTGTGCCGGTGGGTGTACAGAATGCCCTTCCACTGCGGCTCTTTTTGCATCAGTACCCACAGGATGGGCAGGCCCACCAGGGACCGTATGCACACCACCTCCGTCAGAGCGTAGGCGCCACTCACTTGTTTGATGATCGCGTCCTGCGCGGAGAAGACGAAAACGCCCAGGCAGAGGTACAGGATGCCGCGGCCGGATTGCTGATGCATGGTTCTCAGGCGGTCGCCACGTGCGTCTGCAAGGCCTGTGTGACTTCCTGAACCACGCCAGACCAGTCGCCATCGCTTTGCTGGCGGAACAGCCGCATGGCACCCGGGTACCAGGGCGTTTCATTGCCCTGCGCGCGCCAGCGCCAGTCGGGCATGTACCAAGGCAGAAGCAACCAGCAAGGCTTGCCCAGTGCTCCGGCCAGATGGGCGATGGCCGTGTCCACGGAAATCACCAGATCGAGCTGGTCAATGACGGCTGCGGCATCGGCGAAGTCGTTCAGCAAGGGGCCGATTTCGGTGGCGGGTTGCGTGCTTGCGCATTGCGATGGCTCTTGTTCGCCATTGCCTTTTTGCAGGCTCACAAAGCAGAGGCCATCCACCGTCCACAGCGGCTCCAGCCATTGGAAATGGCCCAGGGAACGGTCGCTGTCGTTTTCAAAATCTGCGTTGCCTTTCCAGACCAACCCGACCCGCAAGCCGGGTGCTGTGGGCAACAAAGTCGCCCAGGTCTTACGCCGCTCGGCATCGGACTTCAGGTACGGCAGGCCCACCGGTTGCGCGCAGCCATGCGCGTGGGCAAGCCCCGGGGCGCTGAGCAAGGGCAACCAGTCATCATGGGCCTTGTCGTCAAAAGCCTCATCGTAGGCATAGATGCAATCAACCCCGGCCAGTGTCTGCAGCAGCGCGACAAGGGCCGGCGGGCAGACCAGGCTGATATGCCGTGCGCCTTGCTCTTTGAGCCAGACCACGTAGCGACAAAAGTGAATCGTGTCGCCGTGGCCCGCTTCGGCGACCACCAGCAAAGACTTGCCTGCCAGACTGTCACCTTGCCAGCGCGGTAATTGAATTTGTTGCTCCAGCAGGGCCAGGCCACTGCGCGCCTCCAGGAGCGACCAGCCTTCCTCCAGTTGGCCCCGGCGCAGCTGCAAATAGGCCAGATTAAAGCGAGGGCGGGCGTTGGTGGGGTCCAGTGCCATGGCGTGACGCAGGCAGGCTTCGGCGGTTTCTTCGCGCTGGAGGTTGAGGTTGAGCGCGCCCAGGTTGGACCAGACGGCGCTGGAGTCCGGCTCCAGCGCCAGGGCCGCGGCGTAGCAGCCCTCGGCCTCCGTGTGGCGTTTTTGACGTGCCAGCAAGGCACCCAAATTCAGGTGCACCACGGCGGCGTCGGGGTTCAGTTCCAGCGCTCCACGATAGCAGGCCTCGGCCTCGGCAGAGTCGCCTTGTAAGTCACGCACATAGCCCAAGTTGGCCTGCGCTTCGGCAAAGCCGGGCTCCAGCGCCAGGGCTTGCCGGAATGCCTGCTCTGCAAGCGCCCACGCAGCGGCATCTACATGCTGCTCACCTTGGTGGAACAGCACGCGTGCGGGCGTCGCGCTGTGGTCCTCCATGGCTGGCAACGCCGCTCAGGCCTCGCGGCGCAGGGCGGGGAAGAGAATGATGTCGCGGATGCTTGCGCTGTCGGTCAGCAACATCATCAAGCGGTCAATCCCGATGCCGCAGCCGCCGGTGGGTGGCATGCCGTATTCGAGCGCGCGCACAAAGTCGTGGTCGTAGTACATGGCTTCGTCGTCGCCGGCTTCTTTGGCGGCCACTTGCGCGTGGAAGCGGGCAGCCTGGTCTTCTGCGTCGTTCAATTCGCTGAAACCATTGCCAAATTCGCGGCCCGTGATGTAGAGCTCAAAGCGCTCGGTCACGCCGGGTTTGGTGTCACTTTCGCGCGCCAACGGCGAGATCTCTACCGGGTGTTCGCAAATGAAGGTCGGGTTCCAGAGCTTGTCTTCCACCGTTTCTTCAAAGTACATCACCTGCAGGCTGGCCAAACTGCGGGTGGACAATTGGTGTTTGGCTTCGGTGTGGCCGAGCTTGCGCAAGGCGTTGATCAGCCACTCGGTGCTGAACACGTTGTCACCCGCCTCGGTGTACTTTTGAATGGCCTGAACGATCGTGAGGCGCTCAAACGGCTGCGACAGGTCCACCGGCTTGCCGCCATAGGTCAGGTGCAGCGAATCACCGGCCTTGATGGCGGCATCGCGCACCAGTTGCTCGGTGAAGGTCATCAGGTCCTGGTAGTTCCAGTAGGCCGCGTAGAACTCCATCATGGTGAATTCGGGGTTGTGGCGCACCGAGATGCCTTCGTTGCGGAAGTTGCGGTTGATCTCAAACACCCGGTCAAACCCGCCCACGATCAGCCGCTTCAGGTACAGCTCCGGCGCGATGCGCAAGAACATCTGCTGGTCCAGCGCGTTGTGGTGCGTCGTGAAGGGCTTGGCGTTGGCGCCTCCGGGAATGGGGTGCAGCATGGGCGTTTCCACTTCCAGAAAGCCGTGCTGCACCATGAAGTCGCGAATGCCGCTCACCGCCTTGCTGCGCGCCACAAAGCGCTTGCGCGATGCTTCGTCGGTCATCAGGTCGACATAGCGCTGGCGGTATTTCACTTCCTGATCGTGGATGCCGTGGAACTTGTCGGGCATGGGGCGCAGGCTCTTGGTCAACAGGCGAACGCTGGTGGCGTGGATCGATAGTTCGCCGGTCTTGGTCTTGAAGACCTTGCCTTCGGCGGCAACGATGTCACCCAAGTCCCAATGTTTGAAAGCCGCGTACAGGTCAGCGCCGACGTCTTCACCCTTCACATAAATCTGGATGCGGCCGCCGCTGCTGCCGAAGGATGCGTCCTGCAAGGTGCAAAAGCTGGCTTTGCCCATGACGCGCTTGAGCATCATTCGACCGGCGACCTTGGCCGTGATATTCATGCTTTCCAGTATTTCGGTGGAGTGCGAGTCGTACTCCGCAAACAATTGCTCCGCCTTGTGTGTGGGCTGGTAGTCGTTGGGAAAGGCCACGCCTTTGCCGTCTTTTTGTGCCTGGCGCAAGGCCTTGAGTTTTTCGCGGCGCTCCAGAATCAATTGGTTTTCGTCGTGGGGCGCGGGGGCAGCTGTTTGTGTATCGGACATCAGTGGCTCATTGGATAAAGGCGTAACCCTCGATTCTAAGAGGGCGGCTGGCGCTATCATCCGTGCACTCTCAAACGACCTCGAAACATGCTGTACCAAATCGTTTCACTGCTGCTGGAAGTTGCTGCTGGCTTGCTTACCGGGGTTTGTCTGTTGCGCCTGTATATGCAGCACCAGCGTATTCCCATGTCCGTGCGGTCGGGCAATCCGATGGGCCCCTTTATCTTTGCCGTGACCGATTGGCTGGTGTTGCCCCTGCGCCGTGTGTTGCCAGCGCTGGGGCGGCTGGATACAGCCAGTCTGGTGGCGGCGTTTCTGGCCCAGCTGGCCTTGTTTGGCGTGCAATGGATGATGCTGGGCGGCGGGGCGTCGCCGGTGAGTGTGGTGGTGCTGGCACTGTTTGGCGTAGTCCGTATGGCCATTTCGTCGCTCACAGGTCTGGTCATTGTGTATGCCGTGCTGTCCTGGGTGCAGACGCAGTCGTATTTGTCGGATCTGCTGGACCGCCTGGTCGCGCCGGCGCTGACGCCCATCCGCCGTGTGGTTCCGCTGGTGGGTGGGGTCGATCTTTCTCCGTTGGCGCTCCTGGTGTTGTTGCAAATCGCGGCCATTGTGCTGGGTTCTTTGCAAGCCAGTGCGCTGGGTATCGCATTGCAATAAAAAAAACGGCGCCAGAAGTTGGCGCCGTTTTTCTCATTGGCGCGACAGGCGCGCCCAGGGTCTTTTCTTCAAATCACTGCGTCGGCCGGTTGGCGTTGCAACATTGCCAGTGTTTCCGCGACGGTTTTGCGCAGCTCGCGGCGGTCGCAAATAAAGTCGATGGCGCCCTTGGTCTGCAAGAACTCGGCACGCTGAAAACCTTCGGGCAAGGTGACCCGCACGGTGGACTCAATCACGCGGGGGCCGGCAAAGCCAATCAAGGCCTTGGGCTCCGCAATCACCACATCTCCGAGGAACGCAAAGCCAGCGCTCACGCCGCCCATCGTCGGGTCGGTCAGCACGCTGATATAGGGCAGACCTTTCTTGGCCAAACGGGTGAGCGCTGCATTGGTTTTGGCCATTTGCATCAGTGACAACAGGCCTTCTTGCATGCGCGCACCGCCGGTCGCGGTGAAGCACAGGAACGGAACTTTTTGCTCGATGGCGGTTTCCACGCCACGCACAAAGCGCTCACCCACCACCGAGCCCATGCTGCCGCCCATGAATTCGAACTCAAAGCAAGCTGCCACCAGACTCACGCCGTGCACCGCGCCGCCCATCACCACCAGCGCATCGGTTTCACCGGTGTTTTCCAGGGCTTCTTTCAGGCGTTCGGGGTATTTGCGGCTGTCCTTGAACTTGAGTGCATCTACCGGTAGAGCTTCCTGGCCAATCTCAAAACGCCCCTCGTTGTCCAGAAAAGCGTTCAGGCGGGCGCGGGCGCCAATGCGGTGGTGGTGGCCACAACCGGGGCAGACATTCTGGTTTTGCTCCAGATCGTTTTTATAGAGCACGGCCTCGCAGCTTGGGCACTTGATCCACAAACCTTCGGGGACACTGCGCCGCTCCGACGGTTCGGTGTGCTGAATTTTGGGGGGTAGTAGTTTCTCAAGCCAACTCATGGGCAGTTCTCCTGTTCGGTTTCCAACGGACGTCCGGTCGGGCGTAATTATGAATCCAAAGCCTGGCGTATCCCGGCGAGGAAGTTTCGGGCGGTTTCGCCCACCTTGTCGCGTGGCTGGTCTTCCAGCAACTGAATGATCTTGCTGCCGATCACCACCGCGTCGGCCACACGGGAAATCGTGCGTGCTGTGGCCGCATCGCGAATGCCAAAGCCCACGCCTACCGGCACGCTGATGTGGCTGCGGATACGGGGCAACATGGCTTCTACCGCATCGGTGTCCAATGCGCCCGAGCCGGTGACTCCTTTGAGTGACACGTAGTACACATAGCCGCTGGCCACGCGTGCGACTTGTTGCATGCGGGTGTCGGTGCTGGTGGGGGCAAGCAAGAAGATCAAGTCCATTTGGTGCGCGCGCAAGTCGGCGGCAAACGCCTCGCATTCTTCCGGCGGGTAGTCCACGATCAGCACGCCGTCCACGCCCGCCGCTGCCGCGTCACGCACGAAGGGGCTGGCGCTGGAGCCTGCGGGCAGGCTGGTGGCATGCTTTTGGTCGTAGCGCTCTACCGGGTTGGCGTAGCCCATCAGCACCACGGGGGTTTTGCTGTCGGACTTGCGGAACTCCGCCACTATCTCCAGTACCTGTGTGAGGCCAATGCCAAAGGCCAGCGCCTTGTCGCCCGCCTTTTGAATCACGGGGCCATCGGCACTGGGGTCGGAAAACGGTACGCCCAACTCAATGATGTCGGCACCACCGGCCACCATGGCGTGCATGAGTTCGGGGGTCACGTCGGCAAACGGGTAGCCCGCGGTAACGAAGGGAATCAAGGCCTTGCGGCCCTGGGCTTTGAGCGCGGAAAGGGTCGCATCAATGCGGCTCATGATCGTGCCCCCACGCTTGCCACTGCGTGTGCTGCGCTGCCCCCCGAGGGGGCTCCCGCGCCCAGGGGTGGCCCGTCGTTGTGGGACGCACCCTTCACCAGGGAAATGGTCTGCTCGCCGCCCTTGACGGATTGCCCCTGGCAACTGGGGCGGCAGAAAAATTCGCCGTGGCTCAAGTCGGCGACGGTGCCAATGTCCTTGTCGCCACGGCCACTCAGGTTGACCAGAATGCTTTGGTCTGGGCGCATGGTCTTGGCCAGCTTCATGCCGTAAGCCACGGCGTGGCTGGATTCCAGCGCGGGAATGATGCCCTCGGTGCGGCACAGGTAGTGGAAAGCCTCCAGCGCCTCTTTGTCAGTTATGCCCACGTACTCTGCGCGGCCGATGTCATTGAGGAACGCATGCTCCGGGCCCACGCCAGGGTAATCCAGACCGGCGCTGATGCTGTGCGTCTCGGTCACCTGGCCGTTGTCGTCCTGCAGCACATAGGTGCGGTTACCGTGCAACACGCCGGGGCTGCCGCGCTGGATGCTGGCGGAATGCTTGCCGCTGTCCATGCCTTCACCAGCCGCCTCCACGCCGATCAGGCGCGTGCCGCTTTCCTTGATGTAGGGGTAGAAGATGCCCATGGCATTCGAGCCACCGCCCACGCAGGCAATCACCGCATCGGGTTGGGCCGTTTTGCAACCGGCAGCAGCCAGCATCTCGGGCATTTGCACCAGCGCTTCCTCGCCAATCACGCTTTGGAAGTCGCGCACCATCATGGGGTAGGGGTGCGGACCGGCCACGGTGCCGATGATGTAGAAGGTGTTGTCCACGTTGGCCACCCAGTCGCGCATGGCTTCGTTGAGCGCGTCTTTGAGCGTCTTGCTGCCCGACTCCACCGGCACCACGGTGGCACCCAGCAGTTTCATGCGGTAGACGTTGGGGCTTTGGCGTTTGACGTCTTCGCTGCCCATGTAAACCACGCATTCCAGCCCATAGCGGGCGCAGATGGTGGCGGTGGCCACGCCATGCTGGCCAGCGCCGGTTTCGGCAATGATGCGCGGCTTGCCCATGCGCTTGGCGAGCATGGCCTGGCCGATGGTGTTGTTGATCTTGTGCGCGCCGGTGTGGTTGAGGTCTTCTCGTTTCAGAAAGATCTGCGCACCGCCCATTTCACGGCTCATGCGGGCCGCGTGGTAGATGGGCGAGGGGCGGCCTACAAAGTGGGCCAGCTCCGACTTGAATTCGGCAATGAATTCGGGGTCATGCTGGTACTTGGCGTAGGCGTCTTTGAGTTCGTTGATGGCGTGGGTCAGCGTCTCGGAGACAAAGCTGCCACCGTATTTGCCGAAGTGACCGCTAAGGTCGGGTTGGGCGTAGTCAAACATTTAATTCAGTCCTGCAAGGGTTTGGTCGGCAGCGCGTACAGCGGCGACAAACTGGTTGATTTTGATGGGGTCTTTCAAGCCTTTGATGGCGTTGCCTTGGGCGTCGGTGGCTTCGACGCCCGAGCTGATGTCTACGGCCAGGCTGTTACAGCGTGGCCGCAGCTGGGCAATACCGTCGCCCACGTTTGCAGCATGTAGTCCACCACTCAAGACGAGGTGAGCGTTGACGCTTGGAGGAAGAAGTGACCAATTGAATACCTTGCCGCCACCGCCGAAACCCTCCACATGGGCGTCTAGCAGAATAGCTTTTGCGTTGGAAAAGTCGTGTGCGTATTTTACGAGGTCGAACGCCGCCGCGCCGTCGCCCAGGGGAATGCGTGCGGCACGCAGGTAGGCGCAACCGGTGGCCCCTGCTGCAGCATCGCAGTCGGCGGGCGTTTCATCGCCGTGGAATTGCAGAATGGCACCCGGCACCTGAGCGCATGCAGCGCGTATTTCAGCCAGCGGCGCATTTACAAAAAGCAGAATCGGCGACACAAAAGCCGGCAAGCGTCGTGCCAACACGGCGGCGCGTGCAGCAGTGACTGCGCGTGGACTTTTTGCATAAAGCACAAAGCCGATGGCGTCTGCACCGCCCGCAACCGCGGCGTCAACGTCTTGTTCGCGGGTCAGGCCGCAGATTTTGATCCGGGTTCTCGGTGCCAAATAAAGTCCGTCGCCGGGGAGCTTCATGGCGGTTTGCGCCTGTTTGGGAAGTGCCACTGCAGATGCGGCTTCGAGCGTGGGGGCAGAGGGTTTCATGGGAGGCCATCATACGCAGGCGTGCGCTCGGGCATGCCCCAGCGTGCGTCGTAGCGTGGCCCCAGAAAATACAGTCCATCCGGTGAAAAAGTAGGGGCTGCGGCGCGGCGATCGCGTGCCGCCAACACG
>Ga0228698_1001698_pt1 | contig 10349 bp, 4 predicted proteins | sample McNCre117_Aug_MG_FD_178015 | JGI IMG/M metagenome (GOLD analysis project Ga0228698, IMG submission 178015) | Freshwater microbial communities from McNutts Creek, Athens, Georgia, United States - 1-17_Aug_MG | ecosystem: Environmental > Aquatic > Freshwater > Creek | place: USA: Georgia...
ACCGAAAAAGAGCGTATTGCAATACGGCAGAAAAGGCAGTGATCCAAGCGCCCCTTGTTATCAGAGCGCTCCACCTTTTGCACACCATGGCTAAAATGAGCGATGAATTAACATATCTCATTTGAGCTGGAAAAATCCTACTGCCCCTAGTCTATTTATGGTAATAGACTATAGAGGCAGCAGATGGATGCGGATCAGAGCGTGTCGAAGTACCGCTCATACAGCTGGGAGCGAGCCACGGTGTCGTAGTCGGAGTAGTTCAAGTGCAGCTGCACCAGGTGCTTGCGCAGGCGCGCCATCCGAGCAGCGCCCTCCTCCGACTCGTTGAACATGCCCGGATAGACTGTGATGTAGATGCGGTCATCCGCACCCACACGCACGGTATAGCCGTCGTACTCTTCACCCTTGATGTTGACCATCGAGAGGTTGGGCTTGACGCGCGGCGCGTTTGCGTCGAGCAAGCTGCTGCGCACCAGGCCCAGAGCGTTGATGTAGTAGGCTTCAGCCGTCTCGTACCGGATGAAGCCTTCCGGGATCCAGCCGGCCGTGTTGATGAAATGCGGCTGGCTCAGATACTCGGGCATCTTCACGATGCCCAGCATGACGCTCATGACGTCCGTGAGGCAGTGGATGCACAGCAAGTCTTCCTGGCTGAGCGTGCGCAGCACCTGCGGGTCGCACAAGGGCTGTTGGCTCAGGGCGCCTTGCTGCACTTGTCGCTCGACCCAGTACGGCAAAAACACCGTCTGCTTGAGAGGTTTGTTTTGAATCTGATAGGTGCTCATGAATGAGGTCCCACGATGCTGGAGTGGATTGAAGTCTAAGTGGGCTGTGTGGTCGATCAGACTGGTCGCCAATAGCCACAGCTCAAACCAGCGGTGTCATAGAGTCAGCACCTGTGGCTGAGTCACTATATTCCAGATACGATATCCAATGTTTTTGCATCATAACAGCCTGCCTGCACATTAGACGTAGAGAGCACAAAAAAGCATCGTTGCTAGTGATCATCTGCAGAGCCGAGAATAGACCTCGGCTCACTCGGTTTCTTCTTATTCTTTACACCTTCCCGCCGCATGCCGCAGGTCAAGCGAGCTCACCCCACCAGTGAGTTCCTTTAGCAGCAGCATACGCTTTGACGACCACCTCAGCCGGCTTAGGACACCACCTGCCATGAATAACGGATCTAACCCCATCGAGCTGCTCGTCAAGAGCGTGGCCCTCCTGTGGCGCGAGCAACAGCTTGGGCAGCTCACCGGCCAGTACGACACCTCCTCTGACCTCGTGCGCAAAGTGCTCGAGACCATCAAGCTGCCTGAAGCCACCATCACAGTCTCCAATGACCGCGATGAGTTGATCGGCATGAAAGCCACGGCCATCTATCTGGCTGAGATGCCTGCGGGTGAAGCCGCAGACTTCACGGAGATCGTGCAGCGCGTGCGTCTGAATTGTTCCACTGACACTCGCGCATTTGACGCTTTTGAAGCGCTGGTGAGCGTGGAGCTGACTGAGAGTCAGCTCAAGAAGCAAATCATCTCGATGCGGCGCAGCCTCAGCGAGTTCCTCAAAGAGCTCGAGGCGTTCACCATCATCAAGGGCGCATTCTCAGACATCAACTACCGTCGTGAGAAGATCCCCAGCATGCGCAAGTACATCGCTGAGCTCACCGCCAAGCTCGAACCTTATCAGGTGGATGGCAGTGATGCACGTGACCCGGCACTGGTTGAAGAACTCAGCTTGCTTGACGCTGAGAGCGTCGCACGCGTCTTTGAAAATTTGCAGACGACCGAGTCCAGCACCGGTATTTTGAAGACCGGCTGGCAAGATCTAAACGACATGCTGCAGGGCGGCTTTCGTCCTGGTGAGCAGTGGGTGATTCCGGCACTGCCTCACAACTACAAGACAGGCACCACCCTGTCACTGACACGTCAGATCCCGGCCTATAACGACCCGCATCTGAAAGACCCTACCAAGAAGCCGCTGATTTGTCGCTTCTCACTGGAAGACAGTCTGGCCAACAACATGCGCTTCTTGTACGAAGCGATTGTCTACAACCAGACACGCGAGATGCCTGACATCCGTCTGGTGCCGGTGGACGCCATGGTGGCCACCATCCGCAACGAGCTGTGCAAACGCGGCTGGTACGTGGAGATGAAGCGCTTCAACCCGTCAGCATGGACGTACAAGGAACTGCAGAACCAGGTACTCAAGTACGAAGCCGAAGGCTATGAAGTCAAACTCATGATCGTGGACTATTTGCCCATGATCCCAACTACCGGCTGTGAGGACGGACCTCATGGCCATGCGCTGCGCGATCTCTACCGCCGCACACGTAACTTCTTTTCGGCGCGTGGTATCACGATGATCACGCCTCACCAGCTGAGCACCGAAGCCAGGCAGCTCTACCGTGAGGGCCGTGACCTGTTTGTTAGCGAGCTGCCTAACAAGGGCTACTACGCAGGCTGCAAACAGATCGACCAAGAAGTCGATGGTGAGCTGTTCATCCACATCGAAAAGCGTCAAGGTCGTCATTGGCTTACGCTACAGCGCGGCAAGCACCGCGGCGTGCCTGCACTGCAGGACAAGGAAAAGTTCATTGCCCTGCCCTTCCCGGAGAAGGGCCCTGTGCCGGATGACATGGAAGGCGAACGCATTGGCCGTCGCACACTGACCAGTGGTGGCGGTGACAACAGCGGCAGTACCTCCGAGTTCTTTGACATCTAATCAAAGAAAAAAGAAGTCGTCTAGAGCCCCTCACTCCCTGCCATCAAGCAAGGGGTGAGGGGCTCTATGCCGATTACTTCTTCAAGGCCGCCAAGGCTGCCCAAGGGTCCTTGACGTTGGCGGCCAAGCGGGCCTCTTGGGCTGCGATCTTGGCCGCCTTGGCGGCGTCCTTTTGGGCCTGGACAGCGGCGGCCAGTTCGGCCGCCCGGACGGCATCGAGCTTGGCCTGCTCGGCCGCCAAAAGGAACGCCTCCTCTGCCTCCTTATCAAGGCGGAGGCAGAGCCCAATGAGTTCGGACGGAACATCCGCCCGGCGGGGCTGGATGAACCCCCACTGGGAGGCCGGAACCTCCGAGCTCAGGACCTCACGGCCCTGATCGTCGTGCCGGTCCCAGGTGCCGGGCACCTTGACGAACGTCCCGTCCTCCAACAGGTATGGCCTGCCAGACCACCCGGCCGACCAGGCCATCATGCGCTGGCCAGTGGAGGATATCCACTGGTCCTCGCGGGCTTCTGCCCGCATTCGTTCTTGAAAGAACGCGGCTGAGGCTACAGCCTGCTGTTTGGCGAGCTGAGCAAGATGCTCAGCAGCTTCCAGACGGGCCTCGGCTTCACTGCGAGCAACGAACTCGCAGATGGTGAAGCCCACGCCCGCTGTCCCAATGGGGCGGGCACGGATCGGCAGCCGCCCATCACCTTCAGTGGCGAGCTTGACCTGCCAGGCCGGGGCCCGGTCGGACAGCACCCAACGGGCACGCCCGCCGAGGTGCCGCACCTCGACGTACGTGGCCAGGAGCTGACCCTCCCGAAATTTACCCTTCAAACGCGGCCACGTCCAAAGGATTTCACCGTCCTTGATAGGACGGAACTTCCGCCGCTCAGCGCGAGCGACGTCGGTGTAGGCTTGCGCCTGCTGGCTTTCAGCCAGCAGGCGTTCTTGTTCTTGTTGCTTGGTTTCCATCGTAAACTCCTAAATTCATCATAAAGACAAGATTGTCTCGAGAATGTAATATGTGACTGTAGAAATCTGCAGGACAAAAAAGAAAGCCCTCCGTAGAGGGCCTTCAGCAGCAGCTGAATTATTGGTTCAGCTGCTTGGCCACCTCGCTTTGCACTGCCCACAGAAAGAACTCATCCGTGAACGTCATGTAGCTCATGACGGTGTCGTTGAGGACCTTGTAGGGGCAGGCGCACTTGGCCAGATAGTTGACGCAACCTCGCATGGCCAGGCGGTCTTTTTCAGCCACTGCAAAGGTACCGTACGACTGCATGATGGCTTTGGGCGTCACGCGGATGTAGGAGCCGTTTTGCTTGACGCGGAACTTCTTCTTTTCTGCCATGTACGGTGCAGCGGCTTGCGCCATTTGCAGGTCGTAGTGCCGCCGCGCCATCAGGACCATCTGGTCGAACTTGGGGTCGACTTTGGCATGGTCTACAACGGACCACGTGCTGCACATGTCAGGCATGGGCATGCCCAGCGTCGTGGCCATGGCATATTGCCGGCAGAATTCCACCAGCTCCAGGTCCACCTCGGTGGTATTTGCGTCGGCGGCGTACGGCATGGGGCCTGAGAGCTTGGCCTTGATGCACCATTGGCCCATGGCATCCACGCCGTAGATGAGGTGCGGCAGCAGGTGCAGGTTCTGGTCGAAGGTCTCCAGCACGTCTTGTGCTTCGAGCAGGTGCTCGAACTGCGGCTCCTTGGCCACGCTGTCCACTTGCAGATTGGCAAGAGCAGCAGGGCCCGGCGTGCTGAAGCGAGGTTTGCTGATGTCGTTACCGGCGTTCTTGTTGAAGAACGCCAGGTCCTGTGTATGTTCAGCCATTCCGGCCAAAGCGGTGTTGAGGATCTTGGTGGAGTCTTGCGTGTTGCTGGAGGTCATTAAAATACTCCTGTTGGATTGAAGGGGATGTGAGACTCACTTGCCTCATGAGAGTAATGTAGGCTCATAAACGCATGCAATCGCGTTTTATCGGGTTCATTATTTGATCGTTTTTCACCCTTGACTTGAGTGCCACCTAAGAGTATCGCCCTGAGGCAGGCTACATGTCTGCCTCAGGGCTTTTATGCTTCGCAGGTCAAGCGACTCCACTGTAGATATTTCATCCGGATCAAACCTAGGGGCTACCACCATGACGTTTGCAAGCACTCCTCGTGTCTTGGCGTTCATCTCCAACAATCTGGAGAAGATCGCCCAATCCATGCGCCACGGCACCAGCCAAGACGGCTTGCCTGGTGTCGCAGACCGGCCCTTGATGGGCCGTGCCATCACCTTCCGTGAAGCAGATGGTTCGTGGAAGACTTTCCACACGGTGCATCTGGCCGTATCGTCTCTGGCTCACTGGAGCTCAGGCGCGTACTTTGACGTGGTCAATCTCTTTCCGTTCAAGAACGGTGAGCTCTACCGCGTCTTGAAGCCGCATACGGCATCGACCATCGACGCGGACATTGCTGCAGGCTTGCTGGAACAAGTCAGCGGCTTCGATATCGACTTGGGTGACTGGGCGCCGTTCTCGGCGTACCCTGAAGGCACCATGCTCGAGTACAACGGTCAGCTGATCAAGGCTGTCCAAGGTCACATCAGCAAAGATCGCTTCTCTGAAGATGCTGCTGCAGGCCTGTGGGAGTTCTTGGCCAACACCAAGGTCACAACCACCACCAGTGGTGATGGCGTCTACTCGTTCCAAGGCCAAGCCGTGGACGACTCAGGCAAGCTCTTCACGTGTGTCACGTCTCATGACGCCACGAGCTTTGACTCGACCGCTTGGTCGGGTGGTGGCGCGGTAGCTCAAGTCGGCCAATGGGCCGCTGTGCCTACCTACACGGTGGCGACGGGCCGCACCATCAGCACGTCTCAAACACTGCTGCCGGAAGATGCCAACACCATCGTGCTGGTGGATACGCGTCAAGGCGGTATCGAGCTGGCCCTCTTTGCACCGCCTCAGGTGGGTGACACCCTCTACCTGGCTGATGCGGCTCAGAGCTGGGATACGCACCCGCTGGTGCTGGCGTCCAACAAGTTCTTCTCGGTCACGAGCACGCAGCTCTTTAACACCAAGGGCGCTCAGGTCCAGCTGGTCTACCGTGGCACGGGCATTGGCTGGACCGTCCTGCCGATCTATGCCACGGGTCAAAACGTGCCGGTGAGCACGCTCACCACGTCGCGCACGATCAGCTCCAATGAGGTCGTGCAGCCCAGTGATCTGGGCAAAGTGCTGATGCTCGATAGCCGGGCAGGCTCATTCAGCATCACGTTGCCCGCCAATCCGCAGATGGATGACACTGTCTATTTCCAAGACGGTGTAGGCTCCCTCTCCACCCACCCGGTGCTGCTGAGCAACAACAACTTCTACGGCCGTGAACTCTCGTTCACGCTCAGCCAGAGCAACTTGCTGATCGGCATGACCTGGCGCGGTCTGGCAGCCGGCTGGACGCTCACACCGCTGGTGCAGACGCCTGGCGAGATGCGCTTTGCGCCCAGCATGATCACAGGCCGGTTCCTGGATGCGGATGCTGTCTTGACACCTGCGGACTACGGCACGGCCGTGGGGGTCAATACCAACGGTGGCTTGGTGCAGATCAGTCTGCCGACAAATCCGTCTGTTGATGACAGTGTGGCGCTGTACGACCCCCACTCAACGTGGGCGGCTTACCCTGTCGTGGTGCAGCAGACGCAGATCTTTGGTCGACAGCAGGCCATGAGCCTGTCGACCGATGGTAGCTACGTCATCTTCACCTACCGGGGTGGTGCTGTCGGCTGGAGCATGCGAGCGAGTGACTCGCTCAACTACACCACCATCAACCGGGGGTTGCTGGCCACAGGCCGCTTGATCACGGGTGCTGATCAGCTGGTGGCCGATACTGACAGCAACAAAGTGGTGCTGCTTGACAGCAGCGCTAGAGCATTCGAGCTCCAGCTGCCCGCCAACCCTCAGATCAACCAGCTCTACTATCTGCAAGATGCCGCGTTCAGCTGGGGCACTCACCCGGTGACGCTGTCTAGCAGCACGTACTTCAGTCACGTGGGGGTGACGTATCCGCTGGATATGGCTGGCGGCACAGTTGCCCTGGTCTACCGCGGTGCGCCGGTGGGCTGGACCATTGGTCACATTGACGCTCTGGCAGATCCGGGGCCGCTGCAGGCCATCATGGGCCTGAAGGCGGACAAGTCGGAAGTGACAGCCGAAGCAGCTGCGCGCACTGCCGCACTGATGGCGGTCAACACGCACCTCTCCACGGTAGATCAACACCTGACAGCGCTGGATCAGGCCCACGCCCTTGAGACGGCGGCGCGTCTGGCCGCTGAGCAAGCGGCTGCACAGGCTCTGTTCACGGAAACAGTGGCTCGTGAAGCTGGTGATCTGGCAAGCGCTCAAGCCTTGGATGTGGAAGTCCAAGCCCGCGTGCTGGCGCTGGCCAACTTGACCAACACGGTGAATCTGCTCAATGCGGCATTTGCCAGCCTGCAGACCAACGTCGAAGGAGCAGTCTCTCAGGAGGTAGTCGATCGCAACTTGGCGCTTGCAGCGCTCAACACGCAGCTCACGACCACGATCAGCAACTTGAGCTCGGCGGTGAACAATCTGGCCAACGACCAGACCACCAACACGCTGGCGTTCAACCAATCGCTCAACGCGCTCTCCGGCCAATTGGGCACCGAGTCTCAAGCTCGCCAGACAGGCTACGCCAGTCTGAACTCCGCAATCAACAGCGAAGTCACGACGCGTCTGCAGTCTGAAGCCCTCATCACGCTGAGCGTGCAGCAGCTGCAAACCGCACTGGCTGATCTGCAGACCACGCTGAGCGCCAACCTCAGCAATGAGGCTACGCAGCGCCATACTGACGACTTGGCACTGACAACCCGTCTGGATGGTCTGGCCAATCAGATTTCCGCTGAGGGCACTCAGCGCATGAATCAAGACGGGCTGCTGGATACCGCCATTGCGGATGAGATCCAGGCCCGCACACTGGCTATCAGTGGCGTGCAAACGGAGCTGGATGCGCTGACCCTGCAGGTCACCAATTTGGCCATAGAAGTGGCCGCTGGTGGTGGCGGTGGGACGATCGATCCCACGCTGCTCACGGACATCACCACGCGCCTGACGGCTGTGGAATTGGCTGTGACGGCTGCTCAGACTGCTATCAACCAAGAAGCCCAGACGCGCAGTACATCCGACCAGACGTTGTTGGCAGGGCTCAATACAGAGATCCAGACGCGCACTGCAGAGATCCTGGCTGTGAACACCGCCTTGAGCACCCAAGCTGCTGCTCAGACTGCGGTGACGGATGGGCTCAGGGTGGATCTCACCAGTGAGATATCGGATCGCCTGGCGGCAGGCCAAGCTCAAGCCACTGCCCTGGACGGTGAAGTCGCTGCTCGTACGGCGGCTGTCAAGGTGGTGGCAGACGGCCTGGCTGGGGAAGTCCTGGCACGCACGCAAGCCGTGGCCAGTGAAGCCACGGCACGCGGCTTGGCAGTGCAAGCAGTCGCTGACGGGTTGACTACAGAGGTGAGTGAGCGTATTGCGGCAGTCAGTGGTATCAGTACTGCGCTGGCCACGGAAGCGGATACACGCGCCGTAGCGATTGCGTCCGCCAATCAAGCACTGGCGACAGAGACGACTACTCGAGCTGGACAAGTGGCGGCCCTGCAGTTGGCAGACACCAACGAAGCGGATGCCCGTGCAGCTGCCGTGCAAGCGGTGGCACTAGACCTCGCGTCGGAAGTCAACAACCGCAACAACCAAGTCAGCGCGGTGCAGCAAAGTGTGATGGATGAGATCACTGCGCGTCAGGCCAGTGATTCGGCCAATGCCGCCGCCCAACTGGCTGAAAAGACGGCTCGTGAAGCAGCAGATGCTGGTCTGGATCTGCGCATCACGGCAGAGGTGTCTACGCGCACTGCCTTGACGGACAGTTTGACGCAAGGCTTGGCAGATGAGGGCGTGGCCCGTACTGGCGCGATCAGCACTCTCACCAATAACCTCAACACGGAAGCTCAGACTCGCGCAACCGCAGATGCTAGCCTGCGCGCAGATCTCAACTCAGAGATCAATCAGCGCGGTGCAGACATCGACGCGGTCAACCTGCGGGTGACCAACGAGATTGCGGATCGCGGCGCGGCTGTGACCGGGGTACAGACTGCACTCACGTCGGAGGTGCAAACTCGCGCCACACAAGTGGCTGCGCTGCAGACCCAGTTTGATGGTTTTGTGGCGGGTCAGGGTCTGGACGCCTCGGCGGTGCAGGCTCACTTGGATGCGGAGATCACTAACCGTACAGCCATCACGGATGGCCTGCGGACTGATCTGACGGCTGAGACGCAAGCTCGAACCACAGCAGTGGCTGCCGCCAATACGGCCATCTCCAATGAAGCAACGACCCGTGCAGCAGCGGTGCAACAAGTGACGGACTCCGTCACGACAGAAGCCGCCACGCGCAGCACTCAAGTCCAGACGCTGACCACCAATCTGGCTGCAGAAGCAGATACACGCACCACACAAGTGGCTGCCATCAACTTGGCTCTGACCAACGAGACGGCTGCTCGTGCGGCTTTGGCCGATGCGGTGGGCGTGGCGGATGCCAATGAAGCCGCTGCTCGTGAAGCCGCTGACCTGGCTAACTCACAGGCCATCGCGTCGGAAGTCAACAACCGCACGACCGCGGTGGCAAGTGTCCAGACCAATCTGGACAACGAGGTCACAGCACGTACCGCTGCTGACACCAATGAGACTTCAGCGCGCACCGCAGCGGATACTGCGTTGCAAAACCAGATCACGGTGTTGGCGCCCTACATCAAGAACTACTCTGTGGCACCAGCCACGAGTGTGACGATGGAGGTCTCGACAGGCAGCAGTGCGCTGGTGGCTGGCAGCTCATACCGCATCAAGCTGATGGCCACAGGCACCAGCTCGCTCACAGGCGCAGTCTATCTCCTGACAGCCAGTGCCGCTGGCACGTGGGTGCTCACACCTGTGACGCGCAATCTGTCAGCTGGCGCCAACTATCCTCAGCTCTCGATTACAGGATCGACGGTGTCGATCTTCCACAATCACGCAACACTCACCTACAACGTGCGCGTCTTTGTGGAAACCGTGGTGCATGGCAACACCACAGCGGTTTCGCCGCTGATGTTTGGTGCGGATGCCGTACTGTCGTACGATGACGCCACACAAGTCGTCACATTGAAGAACCATCTCAGTGTGACCAACCTGGCGTACTCCGGCACTCTCACGGGTGGTGCAGGCGTCATCAACATCGCCTCAGGCCAGATCTACAAGGATGCCTCTGGCAACTTGGGTCTGGGAACGACAACCTTGACAGGTCTGCTCACCACCAAGACGGCCCTCAACACCGTCCAGCAGCACACCGTGCAGGCAGACAGTGGCACGGCTAACGGCAAGATCTTCTCGTGGGTCTTTAACCGTTTCAACTATGATGCAGCAGGCACAGCTGCTGAAATCAACATCTACCGGGGCGGCAACGGCTACAACGGTGAGATCGAGTTTGCCACCAATGCTGGTGGCGCTGCCGGCGCTGTGGCTACCGCACGACTGCGCATCACCCTCGACGGGCACTTGAAGCCGATGGCGGACAGCACTTACACGTGTGGCTTGTCAACCAACCG
>Ga0228698_1001699_pt1 | contig 10342 bp, 9 predicted proteins | sample McNCre117_Aug_MG_FD_178015 | JGI IMG/M metagenome (GOLD analysis project Ga0228698, IMG submission 178015) | Freshwater microbial communities from McNutts Creek, Athens, Georgia, United States - 1-17_Aug_MG | ecosystem: Environmental > Aquatic > Freshwater > Creek | place: USA: Georgia...
TTGCCCCCGTGCAGATACCACGCCCGTCAACGCCTCGGACCCGGTGCGTGCCTTTCAGTTGAACTGGGAATCGGTGCCCGCTGGCGATCGCGAACTCCTGTCTTTGCAAGAGCCGATTGCAGCCACGTTCATGGTGATCGAATTGGATCCGACGCGCTGCCCCCACCTATTTCATGCCGGACGGGCCCATGACTTTTCGCTGCGACGGGTGGTCAGCCCCTACCCCAATACCGCGCTTCAACCATTGGAGCCGGGCAGTGCTGTTTATGTGCTGATTCAGGATGCCAAGGCCATCCGCCCCTGGGTTCAGCTCACTTCCGAGCGGGAATTTCAGAAGGTCACACTGGCTGTCTGGATGTTTTTGGCCGCTATTGCTGCGGTGCTGATGCTGGTGATTGCGGTGGTGACGAGTTTCAGCGACCGTTCTCGAACGGTCGTCGCCTATTGCACCTATGTGGTGGCATTCATCGCGTGGATGGCGCAAAACTTTGGCGTGGGGTTTGCATGGCTGCCTTCGCTATTCCCACCCTCGGCCTTTGCCGGGTTGCAGGCCTTTGCAGTCGCTTTGGTGGTCGGTGGCATTGGCTGGACCATCATCGAGTTTCTGCACTTAAGGGGACGTGCCGGAGCGGTTCTTGCAGCCCCCCTGGCCACTAGCGTGCTCTGCTTTCTGGCATCCGTCTGGTGGCCTGCAAGTTACCGCATGGGCGCACTTGCCCTGGCGTTTGCAGCCCTGATAGCCATCGTGCTGTTGGTCACGCGATTGAAGGACACGGACAGCGCGGTGCGAATTTTTGCGCTGGGGCTGGGTGCCACCATCGTGGGGGGCGGGACACAGGCGTTGAGCATCGTTTTCGCCAATACCGGGGGCAGTTGGCTGGCCGTGTATTCGTTCACGATAGGCAGCTTTGTGCAAGCCATGCTGTGGATGCTGGCGATCACGACGCGGATGCGGGCCGAGCGCCAGAGGCTCCTGAGCTGGCGCGAGGGTGAGTTGGAAAACAAGGTGGCGCAGGCCACGCGCGAACTGGTCGTGAAAAAGGAAATCGCCGAAGACGCCACCCGCGCCAAGTCCGACTTTCTGGCAGCGGCCAGCCATGATTTGCGCCAGCCCTCGCACGCGCTGGGCCTGTTGGTTAGCCGCATGGGGCAGTTTTCCATGCAACCGGACATGCGCTCGGTTCACGAAAGTCTGCAGGCATCCGTGGGCGCCATCCAAGACCTGTTGGACGACCTGATGGACTACACCCGGCTGGACTCGGGCTCGGAAGAAATCCGCAAGCGCCCCGTGTCGCTGGCCGAACTGATGGCCCATCTGGCGGAGTCTCTGGCGCCGATGGCCGCGTCCAAAGGCTTGCGTCTGCGCGTGCGTCCCACACCGCTTTGGGCGGTCAGTGACCCGTCTTTGCTCGGTCGTTTGGTGATGAATCTGGCGCAAAACGCCATCCGCTACACCACGGCAGGAACCGTGCTGATCACGTGCCGGTCCACCCACAACAGCTCTCGTGTGCGCATCGACGTGTGGGACAGCGGCATCGGTATTGCCGAGGAACAGCATGACCTGATATTCAAGGAATTTTTTCAGGTCGGTAACCCGGGGCGGGACCGCAACAAAGGGATTGGTCTGGGCTTGAGTATCGTGAAGCGCGGGGCCGAAATACTCGGCCATTCCATCGCGCTGCGTTCGGCGCTGGGGTGCGGAAGCCGATTCACCATCGAGTTGCCAGCTTGTGAGGCGCAGCCATTGCCAGCCGAAAAGCCCATCGAAGCGCCCATCGTCGCAGCAGTCGATTGGAGTGGCGTTGATTTGCTCATTGTGGAAGATGACGCCATGTCGGCCCAAGCCTTGCAGGACCTGCTTGCCACTTGGGGCTGTCAGGTGCGCACCGCATCCACCCCCGAGCAGGCGGTGCGCTTGTTGCAAGAGCGCGTGCCCGGCGTGATCGTCAGCGACTACCGCCTGGGTGACGCAGAAAACGGCGTCGAACTGATTGCCCGCATGCGCGCCTTGGCCGGGCACGACATAGCGGCATGCGTCATCAGCGGTGACCTCGATGCCAGTCTGGTGTCAGAGGTCAATCGCCATGGGCTCAGGCTGCTCCACAAGCCGGTGCGTCCTGCCAAGTTGAGAAGCCTGCTCCGGCAGCTTCACATGCGCAGCGAAAGCCGCCCTCCAGACACTGCGCCCGGCGAATGAACCCCCGGTCGCATCGGCAACAGCTTACTTGCCGAACAGCTTGGTGATGTGTTGCCAGCCGCGCAGCAAAAGGCCTGCGCGCTCCACATCGGCCTGGGCCACCAGCGGCGCTTCGCCAACCGGCTTGCCGTTGGAGGTGGCGATCACCTTGCCGACCACCGCCCCCCGGGCGACGGGTGCTTCCAGATTGGTCTTGAGTTCGACCGAAGTCTGCACTTGCTGGCCGCGCGGTACGGTCAGCATCCATGGTGTGCCCAATCCGGCGGCCACTGTGTCGACCTTGCCGAAGCCTACCTTGGCCGTAGCCACCACCGTATTGGGCTGAATCGGTGTCGCCTTCTCGAAACTGATGAAGCCCCAGCTCAGCAGTGCGCGGGTCTGGTCTGCGCGGGCCTGCGCACTGCCGGTGTTGAGGATGACCGAGATCAGGCGCATTTCACTGCGCTTGGAGGACGTCACCAGACAGTAGCCGGCCTCGTCTGTGTGGCCGGTCTTGAGTCCGTCCACTGAAGGGTCGGTGTAGAGCAATGCATTGCGATTGCCCTGCTTGATGCCGTTGTATTTGAAGTCGCGCTCGGCGTAGATTGGGTAGTAGTCCACGCTGTCCCGGATGATGGCGCGCGCCAGAATCGCCAGGTCGCGCGCAGACGCCTTGTGTTGCGGGTCGGGCAAGCCGGTGGGGTTCATGAAATGCGTGTGCGCCATGCCCAGTCGCTGCGCCTCGGCGTTCATCAGCTTGGCAAAGCCCTCTTCGGTGCCCGCCATGTGCTCGGCAATGGCCTTGGACGCGTCGTTGCCCGACTGGATGATGATGCCGCGCAGGATGTCTATCACCGTGGCTTGGCTATTGAGCGGCAGGTACATGCACGACTCGGTGCTGGAGCCGCGGCACCAGGCGTTCTCGCTGACCGAGACCAAGTCAGTTTCCTTGAGCTTGCCCGAGCGCAGCGCCTGCTCGACGATGTAACTGGTCATCATCTTGGTCAGGGACGCCGGGGGCAAGGCTTCGTCTGCGTTGGCGGACGCGAGCACTTCGCCGGAGTCGAAGTCCATCAGCAACCACGCCTTGGCGGGCAGGGCAGGCGCATTGGCAGCCAAGGCCGTTTGCGCAGCAAGCGGTGGCGGGCCGTTCTCAGCCGCGGCGGTTTTTGGGTTCGCTTTTGCTGCCTTGGCAGCCACAGCCTTTTTGACAGGTGCGGATTTGCTGGCGTGGTGTACGGCTGCGTGGGTCGCGGTGGTTGGGATCAGGGCGCCGGTAGCAATGGCGAGGAGGACTGGGAGGATAGAGATAGTCTTGGAATTCATACGGGTTTTCAGCAGAGTTCCGATTGTCGCGGATTGGGGCGCGTGATTGGCGTGGCGATAGAATTCGCCGCTGGCGGGGTCGGCCCGTCGTTCCACACCGTATCCCATTTCGCCCTGAGAGTTCGGGTGATTTCAATGCATTTGAGTGCAAATGCGGCCCAATTGGTGCACACAATTCAGAAAGAGAAAACATGGGTATGCCCAAGGCGACGCTTGATGCAGAGTTTGTCGAGGAAGTAAAAAAGCTGCTGCTGGAGGCTGTTGATGCCCCAGAGCCGCCCAATGGCCTGCAACACGATGAGCCCCTCTTTGGTCCGGATTCGCGCTTGGATCTGGACTCGCTGGATGGTTTGCAACTCTCCGTAGCCATTCAAAAGCGCTACGGAATTCGCCTGGCGGACAGCAAAGACCTGCGCCGTGCACTGGCTTCATTGACTACCCTGTGCGCCTACATAGCGACGCATCGCAAATGAAACCGGTGTACCTGGTCGGCCGGGCTTTGGCCTGCACACTGGGTAACTCCCTGGATACCGCTTTGGAGCGCTTGCATTCCCCTGTTGCGCCAGCGCAGACGCCGGCTTCTGGCGTGAGCGAAGGCACGTTGCCTTATCAAAGAATCAGCGGCAACGCGACCGAAGGTGGTTGGGACGCGCGCGCGCGCAGCCTGATTGCGGATGTGGCGCAAGCGGCCGGCGCGGCGCAGGCACATGCTGGCGCGCTATTCATTGCCATGTCTTGCCAGGACGGTGACGCCGCCGAAAAAATGCAGCGCGACATGGACTTTCATGCGTTGTCAGGCCGCATCGGCGAATGGCTCGACTGGCGCGGCCCTGTTTACCTCTGCAGCACGGCCTGCACTTCGGGCATTCAGGCCTTGTTGGGGGCATGTGATTGGCTGCAAGCCGGGCTGGGCACAGAAGCGCTGGTGCTGGGGGTGGAGCTGGACAATCGCCTCACTTTGCCCGGATTCGAAGCCTTGCAGCTGTTGAGCAGCACGGGCAGCAAGCCATTGGGTCTGCACCGGGACGGCCTTGTTCTGGGCGAGGCCGTTGCCGCGTTGCGTTTGTCGAGCGGGTGCGAAGCACCCTGGAAATTACTGGGTGGGGCCAACGTGGTCGATGGCGTGCAGCCCACCACCGCATCGGCAGACGCCGTGACCCAAATGTGCCGCGTGGCTTTGGCGAACTGCGGTCTTGAAGCTACGGAGGTGGACCTGATCAAAGTGCAAGCGGCGGGCAGCCCCGTCAATGATGCTGCCGAGGCCGAAGGCCTGCGTGCGGCCTTTGCACCGGTCCCGGCACTGGTCTCGCTGAAGCCGCTGTTAGGCCATTGCATGGGCGCCAGCGGTGTGGCGGAAATTGCATTGCTGCTGGAATGTTTGGAGAAGGGCCACTGGCCCCGCTATCCCGAGCGTGCTGATCCCGCTCTGGAGGTGCAGTTGGCGCAGCAAGCGCCGGCAAACCTGCGGCGCATATTGGCGTCCATTCTGGGCTTCGGCGGCAGCCATGCGGCCGTGGTGCTGGAGCGCAGCGCGGTATGAAGACCTACCGCATTCAGTCGCGCTGCATCGCGCAACCCGTTCCGGCAGGCTGGCGCGAGCAGCTAGCCCGCCGCCTGGGCGGGCGTCCGCGGCGGCTGGGCTTGTGGGCCGAACTGGGCCTTTACGGCGCGCTGGAGTGTCTGGAGCGCAGCAAAGAACAGGTGCTGCCCGCGCATGCTGGCCTGATTCTCAGCAGCCGCCATGGGCCCGCCCGGGCAGTGCGCAGCGCGTTGGACCAGACCCGCGACGGTTTGCCCCTGCCCCTTACTTTTCTGCAAACGCAGCCCAGCCAACTGTTGGCGGCGTTGTCAGCGCAACTGCAGTGGCGTGGCGATGCCCGGTTCATTTGCCATCCCGACCCCTTGGCATTGGTGCAGCTGGCCATGGCCATTGCGCACAGGCTGGAGGGCGGTTTGCTGATGGGATGGGTAGATGAGCTGGACGTTGAAAGCAGCGTGTGGCTGCGCTTGCAACCGGTCGCGCATCAGGAAGCCGGATGGCAAAAGGCCGGGGACTTTGCAACCCTGACGCGGGATTGCAGCCACATCCGCCTGGGCCCAGACGGGCTGGAAGTATTATCGTAATTCACTAATTTATATCAATGCCGAGCCTGTGCATTGGTGTCAAAGTAAACCCCGTGCACACAAGCGATACCGATATCAATCCCCACCCGGACGCAATTCCCGCCCCCCAAGTCAAGCGGGTGTTGGTCATTCAATATTCCCAAAGTGGCCAGCTCACGCGGATTGCCGATCGCATGCTTGCGCCCCTGCGTCAGGCCGCCGATATGGAAGTCCATGTGGAAACCATTCGCCCGCGCCGGACTTACCCGTTTCCCTGGACGTTCTTCCGTTTTCTGGATGCATTTCCGGAGTCGGCGCTGATGGTTCCACCGGAGCTGGAGCCCCTGACATTGACCGGCGATGAAGACTTTGATTTGGTGATATTGCCCTACCAGGTCTGGTTTCTGGCGCCGTCCCAGCCCATTACTGCGTTTCTCAAACACCCGCTGGCGGCGCGCCTGCTTCGGGGCAAGCCGGTGGTAACCGTCATTGCCTGCCGCAACATGTGGTTGCTCGCGCAGGAAAAGGCAAAGCAGATGCTGGCCGATTGCGGTGCGCGCCTGATCGACAACGTCGTGCTGGTGGACCCCAGTCCTACGCTGGTTACCCTGGTCACCACGCCCTACTGGCTGCTTACCGGGCGCAAACGCCTGCTGAATTTTCCGGAGGCGGGCATTTCCGAGGCCGACATTGCGGCTACGCAGCGGTTTGGCTTCGCTTTGCGCGACGGTTTGCGCGAAAATGCACAGCGGGGTCAGGGGCCGATGTTGCATGGGCTGAGTGCCTGTGTTGCCAATCCAAAGCTGTATCTGAGTGAGCGCGCCGGGACACGGAGTTTCTTTTTGTGGGGCAAGTTGCTGCGGGCAGCGGGTGCTCCGCAGTCGATGCTGCGCAAGCCCTTGCTAATGGTCTATGTGGTCTTCCTCATCGCACTGATTCTGAGCGTGGTGCCGGTCAGTTTGATCCTGCAAGCAATCCTTCGCCCGCTACTGTCACGGCGGCTGGCCACATTGAAAATGCAATTTGAAATGCCCTCAGGTTCTGGGCAGGAGCGAATGGGAAACTATGAGTATTGACGTTTATGTAACGGCAACCGGATCTTTCTTGCCACTCGAACCGGTCGGCAATGAGGACATTGAAAAGGTGTTGGGCATGGTCGGCGGCAAGCCGTCCAAGGCGCGCCGCATGGTGTTGCGCAGCAATGGAATTCGCCACCGCCACTACGCCTTGGACCGTGCCACCGGACAGCCCCTCATGACCAACGCGCAGATGGCCGCGCGCGCCATTGAAAGTCTGGGCGTCACCGGGCCCGTAGATAGCCTGGCGGCTGCGACATCACTGGCCGACCAGCTGATGCCCGGCCACGGCGTCATGGTCCACGGCGAGCTGGGCTGGCCGCGTCTGGAAGTGGTTTCCATGGCAGGCATCTGCGTGGCCGGCATTGCCGCCTTCAAACACGCCTGGTTGTCGGTGCGATCGGGCGAGGCGCAACGCAGTGTGGCGGTTGCGTCAGAGCTGGCTTCTTCGGTCTTGCATGCGCGCAATTTCGACGAAGAATACGAAAGCAAATTGCAAGAGCTGGAAGTGCGCCCCGAGTTGGCCTTCGAGAAAGATTTCCTGCGCTGGATGTTGTCCGATGGTGCGGGCGCCGTACTGCTGGAAACGGCACCGCGTGACACACTGAGCCTGCGCGTGGACTGGATTGATTTGTCCTCTGCCGCGCATGAACTGCCGGCCTGCATGTACTTTGGCGCCGAGAAAAATGAAGATGGCAGCTTGACCGGATGGCAGCTTTTCAATAACCAGGAGCGCGCCGCGCGCTCCGTGCTGTCGGTCAAGCAGGATGTGCGTTTGCTCAATGAAAACGTGGTGCGCAGCACGCTGACCGAGCCGCTGCGGGCTCTGGTTGAAAAGCGCGCGCTGCGCCAGCGCCGCATCGACTGGTTTTTGCCGCACATGTCTTCGAACTATTTTGCGCAGCCGATTGCAGAGAGTCTGTCGTCGCTGGGGCTTGATATTCCCCGCGAACGCTGGTTCACCAACCTCACTGAAAAAGGCAATACCGGTTCTGCCTCGCCGTTCATCATGTTGGACGAACTGTTCCGCAGCGGACGCCTCAAGCGTGGCGACACGGTGCTGATGTTTGTGCCCGAGAGTGGGCGATTCTCCAGTGGTTTTGCTTTCATGGAAGCAGTCTGATGGACATCTCGGACGTACCGCAAGAAGGCAACAGCACACTCGGCCACCACCGCAAGGCGCTGTATGCCAAAGATGCCTCCGGGCGCATGGTGCTGGTGCCCTCGCGCGGATCGGAGGTCGACGAAACGGTGACCCTGCAGGCCATTCAGCGCCTGAATGCGCAGGCCGACGAAGCGCGCAGACGCTGCGTCGCTGGACAGACCGCTCCGCTGGAAGTGTGGATGTGGACACAGCGCATGGATTTGCCGCTGCTGTCGCAAGTGACCGGCATCTGGCAGTGGCGTATCCGGCGCCATTTCCGCCCGCGCGTATTTGCGCGCCTCAAGCCCGCGCTGCTGGAGCGCTATGCGCAGGCGCTGGGCTTGCGTGCTGAGCAACTGCAGCAGATACCATGAACCCGACAGCCGCCACCTTTCAACACCGCCACGCCGCCCACTGCGAAAGTGGCGTGGCCTCCAACCTGTTTTCGCATTACGGCGCGCCCATCTCCGAGGCCATGGCATTTGGCTTGTCGTCGGCGCTGTCTTTCGCTTATCTGCCGTTTGTCAAACTCACGGGCTTCCCGCTGATTGCCTACCGTATGCCGCCAAAGTTCATCCTCAAGGGACTGCGCAAACCCCTGGATACACGGCTGCACTTCGAAACCTTTCGCAGCGAAGAGCAAGGCCAGCGCCGGCTGGATGCGTTGCTTGAACAGGGCCATGTGGTGGGCCTGCAGACTTCGGTGTTCTGGTTGCCGTATTTCCCCAAGGACATGCGTTTTCACTTCAATGCCCACAACCTGCTGGTGTACGGCCGGGACGGCGATGACTACCTGGTCAGTGATCCGGTGGCGGAAGAGCCGCAGCGTTGCGCTGTGGCGGACATGCAGCGCGCACGTTTTGCCAAAGGCGTACTGGCGCCCAAGGGCTTGCTGTACTACCCGGAAAAACCCGGGCGGCAGGTGGTCAGCGCCGCCGACGTGCGCAAAGCCATTGTCAAAACGACGCGCATCGTTCTGGGCCCGGTGCCGGTGGTTGGCGTGCGCGGTATGCGCATGCTGGCCAAGAAAATCAGTCGTTTGCAAAATGACGAATACGGGCTGAACTACATCGGCCATATCGTGCGCATGCAAGAAGAAATTGGCACCGGCGGTGCGGGCTTCCGTTTTCTGTACGCCAGCTTTCTGCAAGAGGCTGCGGCACTGTGCGCGTTGCCTGAGCTTGACGTGATGGCCGAGCGCCTGAACGCCATTGGGGATGACTGGCGCAGTTTTGCCCTGCAAGCCGTGCGCATGATCAAAGGGCGCGACGCTGTGGACTTCGCCGCCTTGTCTGCTTCGCTGCAGGAACTGGCCGTGAAAGAGGGCGATTTCTTCCGCGCTCTGCGAAAAGCCGTCCAGTAATGCTGGCGATTCGTGATCTCTGCTACCGCTACCCTGAAGCCAGTGCAGCCGCACTGCAAGGGGTTTCCTTCAGCGCGACCCGCGGCGAAGTGCTGGGGCTGCTGGGGCCCAACGGGGCAGGCAAAACCACCCTGATTGCGCAACTCGCGGGCATGCTTGCGCTGCAGGACGGTCAGATTGAAATCGATGGATTGCCGTTGACGCAGCTGCGACAGGCACGGCCCACATGCATTGCCATTGCCCCCCAGGAATATGCGTTTTATCCGAGCCTGAGCGTCTTGGAAAACCTCGACTGCTTTGCGGGCGTTGGCGGTTTGCGCGGCGCTGAAAAAACACGCCGGATCGACACCTGCATTGAATACGCCCAGTTGCAGCACTACCGCAAAGTGCAGGCGCAGCGCTTGTCGGGTGGGCTCAAGCGCCGGCTGAATTTAGCCATTGCGCTGCTGCACCAGCCCGAATTGATTCTGTTTGATGAGCCCACGGTGGGCGTGGACCCGCAATCGCGGGCCTTTTTGCTGGACGCCGTGCGCGAACTTGCACGGCAGGGCAGTGCCGTGATTTACACCTCGCACTACATGGAAGAGGTGCAGTCCATTGCCGACCGCATCGTGGTGCTGGACCAGGGGCGCGTGTTGTGCCAGGGCACGCTGCATGATCTGCTCGCCGGCGCTGCAACGCTTTGGGTGGAAGTGGAAGACGAGCAGGCAATGGGCGCTTTGCGCGCAGCGCTGGCGGATTTTGGCGAGGTCAGTGACCAAGGGCGGGGTTGCGCGCTGGCCGTGGCCGATCCATCGCAAGTGCCCGAAATGTTGCGCCGTATCGCGGCAGCGGGAATGACCCTGCGCCAACTGCGTTACGGGCAGACCGATCTGGAGCACCTGTTCATGTCGCTCACCCACCGTTCATTGCGGGACTAACCCATGTTTTTTGCACTCGCCAAAAAGGAACTGCTGGCTCTGTCGCGCGATGTGCACGGACTTGCCGCGCTGTTTCTGATGCCCATGGTGTTCATCGTCGTGATGTCGATGGCCCTCAAAGATGTGTATGCGCCCAAGCTGCAGTCCATGCGCTATGCCGTGGTCAATGCAGACCACACTCCCTTGGCCGAGCGTCTGATCGCCGACTGGCAAAAGGAGCATGGAGCCCCGGTC
>Ga0228698_1001700_pt1 | contig 10333 bp, 9 predicted proteins | sample McNCre117_Aug_MG_FD_178015 | JGI IMG/M metagenome (GOLD analysis project Ga0228698, IMG submission 178015) | Freshwater microbial communities from McNutts Creek, Athens, Georgia, United States - 1-17_Aug_MG | ecosystem: Environmental > Aquatic > Freshwater > Creek | place: USA: Georgia...
TCTCCGTGTGCAGGTGCCGCGTCGGTTGGTCGACCGACGCACGTGTACCTGCGGTAGTTTTCCTTGACGATGCCGCCGCAGTTGGGGCATGGCGCAGAGAGCGTGGCGTAGTCGCCGGGGATGGTGTCGCGGTCGTACTCTTTGGCTTTCTTGACCATGCGCTCGGTCATGGCGGCAATCTCGGCCATGAAGCTGTCGCGGCGCAGCTTGCCTTGCTCCATGAGTGCGAGTTTGTATTCCCACTCGCCGGTGAGTTCGGCCTTGGAGAGTTCTTCCACACCCAGGCCGCGCAACAGCGTCATGAGCTGGAAGGCCTTGGCCGTGGGGATGAGTTCGCGGCCTTCGCGCAGCATGTACTTCTCGGCAATCAAGCCTTCGATGATGCTGGAGCGGGTGGCAGGTGTGCCAAGGCCTTTCTCTTGCATGGCCTCGCGCAGCTCGTCGTCTTCCACTGTTTTGCCGGCACCTTCCATGGCGCCCAAAAGCGTGGCTTCGGAGTAACGTGCGGGTGGCTTGGTTTTGAGGCCTTTGGGGTCCACCGGGTTGCCGGTGACCTTTTCTCCTGCCTGCACGGGCACCAGGTTCTGGCCCTTGTCGCCGTCTTTGGCGTCGGCCACTTCGTCAGCGGCTTCCTTACCGTAGATGGCCAGCCAGCCCGGCTTGACCAGCACCTTGCCTTCGGTCTTGAATGTGAGCGGTGCCGCAAAATGTTGCGACGGGCCGCCCCTAGCAACATTAGCCCCCTCGGGGGGCAGCGAGGACACGCCAGTGCCGAGCGTGGGGGCCACAGATGTGATGCGTGTGGTGACCTGGTATTCGGCGCTGGGGAAGAACACCGCCATAAAGCGGCGCACCACCAGGTCGTACACCTTTTGCTCAGCCTCGGAGAGGCCGCTAGGCGCTTGCAGCGTGGGGATGATGGCAAAGTGGTCGCTCACCTTGGCGTTGTCAAACACGCGCTTGGTGGGCTTGATGTAGTTGCCGTTCAGGGCGGTGAGCGCGTGCGGTGCCAGATGGCGCATGCCGCTGTCGGCCAGCATCTCAAACGTCTTCTTCACCACCGGCACATAGTCTTCGGGCAGGTTGCGCGAATCGGTACGCGGGTAGGTCAGCGCCTTGTGGCGTTCGTACAGGCTCTGCGCGATGGACAGCGTGGTCTTGGCGCTAAAGCCGAACTTGCCGTTGGCCTCGCGCTGCAGACTGGTCAGGTCAAACAGCAGGGGCGAGGCCTGCGTGGTGGGCTTGCTTTCCTCGGTCACGGTGGCGGGCTTGTTGCGCACGTAGTCGGCAATCTCCTGTGCCTCGCGCGCGCTCCACACGCGGTCGGCCTTTAGCTCCGCGTCGTCGGGGTTCTTCTTCCACTTCGTATCAAACCACTTGGCGGGGTACTCACCGGCCTGGGCTGCAAAGGTGGCGTGGATTTCCCAGTAGTCGCGGCTGATGAATTTGCGGATCTGCTCTTCGCGCTCCACCACCACGCTGAGTGTGGGCGTCTGTACCCGGCCCACGGTGGTGAGGAAGAAGCCACCATCGCGCGAGTTGAACGCGGTCATGGCGCGGGTGCCGTTGATGCCCACCAGCCAATCGGCCTCACTGCGGCAGCGCGCCGCATCGGCCAGCGGTTGCATTTGGGCGTTGGTGCGCAGCTGCGCAAAGCCATCGCGGATGGCTTGTGGCGTCATGCTTTGCAGCCACAGGCGCGACACGGGCTTGCCCAGGGGCTTGGCGCCGCCTGCGTATTGCTCGATCAGGCGGAAGATCAGCTCCCCTTCGCGGCCCGCGTCACAGGCGTTGATGATCTTGTCCACGTCTTTGCGCTTGGCCAGCTTCACCACCGCGTTCAGGCGCGACTTGGTTTTGTCCACGGGCTTCAGGTCAAAGTGCGGGGGGATCACAGGAAGGTGCGCAAAGCTCCACTTGCCGCGCTTGACGTCATAGGCCTCGGGCGCCTGGATTTCCACCAGGTGGCCCACCGCGCTGGACACCACATAGGCTTCACTTTCAAAGTATTCGTCGTGCTTTTCAAACTTGCCCGCTGTGGGCGTGAGGGCGCGCACGATGTCTTGGGCGACGGAAGGCTTTTCGGCAATAACCAAGGTTTTCATCTGACTACAATCCAGTTCTCGCGCGCACGCAGGCGCGCTCACATACGCAGGCACGCACATGCGCGCCCATACGATTCACCATACCAAATTTTTGCGACGTGGCCAAAACCCTCCAGAAAACTTCGGCGCCTTCTGACAACCGCCGCATCCAGACCCGCCGCTCCGGCGTGCACGGCAAGGGTGTGTTTGCCTTGGTGGACTTTGCGGAAGGTGAAACCATCATTGAGTACGTGGGCGAAGTCATCAGCTGGAAAGAGGCGCAGGAGCGCCACCCGCATGACCCGAACGATCCCAACCACACCTTTTACTTTCACATCGACGAAGACCATGTGATCGACGCAAAGTTTGGCGGCAATTCCTCGCGCTGGATCAACCATTCTTGTGACGCCAATTGCGAAGCAGACGAGCAGGATGGCCGCGTCTTCATCAAAGCGCGCCGCAACATCAAGGCTGGCGAAGAGCTGAACTATGACTATGGCCTGATCATTGACGAGCGTTACACGCCCAAACTCAAGGCCGAGTACCCCTGCTGGTGCGGCACCAAGAAGTGCCGGGGCACACTCCTCGCGCCCAAACGCAAAAGGTAATGCACACCCCCCGGCTTGCCCACTGCGTGTGGCCGCTATCCCCCTTGCAGGGGGCTGTGCCAGTGACCCGGCAAAGCCGGTTCCTCGGCATTTCTGATTGAGGCATAGCGCGCCGGATGCACTCTGAGTCGATCCGCTGGCCCGCAGAGGCCATCTGGGAGGCGGTGGTACCGCAACTGCCTGGTTTCACGGTTGAAGTGTTGCCCGAGGTGGACTCCACCAACACCGAGCTGATGCGCCGCGCACGCGCCGGGCAACCTGAGCCCATTCTGCTGGTAGCCGAACGCCAGACTGCGGGACGGGGCCGGCTGGGACGCGATTGGCAGAGCGACACAGAGGCTGGCATAGCGACGCTGACCTTTTCGCTTGGCTTGCCATTGAACCCCGCCGACTGGTCGGGTTTGTCTTTGGCGGTGGGACTGTCGGTGGTGCAGAGCCTGCACCCGGCACTGCAGCTCAAGTGGCCCAACGACGTGTGGCTGCATGACCGCAAACTCGCAGGCATCCTGATTGAGACGACCAGCGTGGGCAAGCGGCGCTATGCAGTCATCGGCATTGGCATCAACATCCTCGCGCGTGATGGCGAAGGCATGCGCACGCCACCAGCGGCATTGTCAGAAGTGCTGCCAAAAACCGATGCGCCGGCGGCGTTGCTGGCGGTCGTGCCGCCGCTGGTACACATGGTGCGGCGCTTTGAGGCGCAAGGGTTTGCCCCGGTGCGGGCCGCCTTTCACGGACGTGATTTGCTGTACGGCCGGGAAGTGACTTGCACCGACGGCACCACCGGCATTGCCCGTGGCGTCGATGCGGGCGGTGCCCTGCTGGTGCATACTGCCGGCGGACTCCAAAAAATCAGCAGCGCCGAGGTCAGTGTCCGGCCTGGCGCGATCGCTGAGAACTCTTCAGGAACTGCTGGCTGACATGTTGCGATCGCTTGCTTTGGTTTTGCTGCTAGCCAACGGCGTGTACTTTGCCTGGGGCAATGGGCATCTTTTGCCCTATGGATTCGGCCCAGCGCAACAAAGCGAGCCGCAGCGTCTGGCGCAACAAATTCAACCCGATGCCATCCAATTGTTGAGTGCCAAGGAATTCAAACGGATCGAAGACCAGGTAAAGGCCGAGCAGGAGCACAAAGAGTGCCTGGAGGCGGGTCCCCTGGATGAAGATCAAAGCAACACCCTGCGCAAGGTGCTGGCGGACGCGTTGCCGGCGGACGCCTGGCAGATCAATGACGTGCCCATTTCAGCGCGCTGGATCATTTACATGGGCAAATATGCCAGCGCCGATGTGTTGACCAAAAAGCGCGCCGAAGTAACCGCCTTGAACGTCAAAACGGAATCGCTGGAAAACGCCACGCTGGAGCCCGGTTTCTCGTTGGGTGGGTTCGAGAGCAAAGCAGAAGCCGATGCGGCCCTCGCCCGCTTGGGCAACAAGGTGCACACCGCACGCGTCGTGCAGGAGCGAGCGGCGGCCGTGGTGTATCAGGTGAAGCTGCCCGCAGTGAATGCGGCGCAACAAGCCAAGCTTGCCGCAGTGCGCGACGCGCTGGGCAGCAAGCCGCTACACGCCTGCAATTAAGTCTTGGCTGGCCGCGTTTTCGGTGACCCGGGCTTCGGCTGCGAACCGGACGGTGAAGCAGCAACCCGGCGGTGTTTGTCCGGCGCGGGCGTCGTCCACGGTGACTTCGGCCCGGTGCTGCCGGGCGATTTCCAGCACGATGGGCAGGCCCAGGCCCGAACCATCGGCCTCATTGCCCAGTGCCCGGTAAAAGGGCTGAAACACCAGTTCGCGTTCGGCGGGCGCTATGCCCGGGCCGGAGTCTTCCACCTGTATGACCAGCACGCCGCTGAACGGGTCAATCAAGACCCGCGCGGTGATCACGCCCGGTTTGTCCGGCTTGGAAGGGGTGTAGTTGATGGCGTTGTCCACCAGATTGCGCACCATCTCTTTCAGAAGCGTGAGGTTTCCCATCACCATCACGCCTTCGGAGCCCGGTTGCGCGCCTTCGTAGCCGACGTCAATGGACTTGTCCATGGCACGCGGTACTGCGTCCCGAATCACGTCCATGGTCAGGCGCGCCACATCGCAGGGTTGGTGCGCCAGCACGGTGCTGCTGCTTTCGGCACGCGCCAGTGCCAACAACTGATTCACCGTGTGGGTGGCGCGAATACTGGAGCGCCCGATCTGGCGCAGCGACTGTTTGAGGTCTTCGGCACTGGCGCCTTCGCGCTGGGCCAGGTCAGCTTGCATGCGCAGCCCCGCAAGCGGCGTTTTCAACTGGTGCGCGGCATCGGCGAGAAAGCGCTTTTGCGTGACGATGGAATCTTTCAAGCGCAATAGCAGGTCATTCACCGACACCACCAGCGGTGCCACCTCCATGGGCACGGCCTCTACTTCCAGGGGGCTCAAGTCGTCTGGGTCGCGCGCACGAATGCGTTCTTCCAATCGGTTCAACGGTTTGATTGCCTGCACCAGCGCCAGCCACACCAGCAAAACGGCCAGCGGCAACACCACAAACTGCGGCAGCATCACGCCTTTGACGATTTCAGTGGCCAGCACCGAGCGCTTGTCCATCGTCTCGGCGACTTGCACCAAGGCCGGTTTGCTGTTCGGCATATCGAGCTTGATCCACATGTAGGCGACTTTGAGCTCGGCGCCCTTGTATTCATCGTCCCGCATGCGCACCTCGCCGGTGCCACCCCTGTCTTCGTCGCCCGGCAGGGGCAGGTTCTTTTCGCCACTCAGGAATTCACCCTGCGGCCCTATTACCTGGTAATAAACGGTGTCGGCGTCGTCGGCGCGAAGCAACTCGCGTGCGGGCAGCGGCAGGACGAACTGCGCGCGGTTGTTTTTGAGGGTGATGAGTTGCGCCAGCGCACTGACGTTGTATTCCAGCGCCCGGTCAAACGGCTTGCCGGCAATGCCTTGCGCCACCAGCCAGGTCAGCACCAGGCTGATCGGCCACAGCAGCAGCAGCGGCGTGAGCATCCAGTCCAGAATCTCCCCGAACAGGGAGCGTTGCTCACGCTGGAAAATCTTCATGCGTCAGGCTAGCCCGGGATTTTTTCCAGGCAGTAACCCAAGCCTCGCACGGTAGCGATGCGGATCGGGCCTTTTTCGATTTTCTTGCGCAGGCGGTGGATGTAAACCTCGATCGCGTTGTTGCTCACCTCTTCGCCCCACTCGCACAGGCGCTCCACCAGTTGGTCTTTGCTGACCAAACGCCCTGCACGCTGCAGCAGCACTTCCAGCAAACCGAGCTCGCGCGCGGAGAGTTCGACCATCTTGCCGTCGATGGTGGCCACGCGGCCTGCCTGGTCATACACCAGCGGGCCATGTTTGATGCTGCTGCTGGATGCGCCCATGCCGCGGCGCACCAGAGCACGCACGCGCGCTTCGAGTTCTTGCAGGCTGAACGGCTTGGCCATGTAGTCGTCGGCGCCATAGTCCAGGCCTTTGACACGTTCTTCCACGCTGTCGGCTGCGGTAAGGATGAGTACGGGCAAGGACGAGCCGCGGGCACGCAGCTTTTTAAGCACTTCGAGGCCGTGCATTTTGGGCAAACCGAGGTCCAGAATCAGCAAATCAAATTCGGTGTTGGTCATCAGCGCCGCATCGGCTTCAGAGCCACTGGCAACGTGGTCAACGGCGGCACCGGCACCGCGCAAAGCCCGCAGCAAACCGTCCGCCAGTACCTGGTCATCTTCCGCAATCAAAATCCGCATCGCAGTCTCCTTCTTGTGCCCGCATTCTAGGCTTGCAGAGTAGGGCTATTCGCCGCAGTACGCTTCGAGGCCAATCGCAATCACCGTGGTGACCTCGCCGCTGATGGCGCTGCGCATTTCCGTCTCGGTTTGTGCAACCGCTTCCTGGTAGGCGGCGAGCCACGCTAGCCCCACTTCGGTAAAGACCACGCGCTTGGCGCGTGCGTCCCTTGCATGCCCCTCGCGGCGCACCATGCCCCAGGCTTCGCACTGGTTTACCAGCGTGCCCATGGCCTGCTTGGTCATGCCTGCGGCCTGTGCCAAATCAGTCAGGCGCGCACCTTCGGGTGGTAGGTGGCGGGTGATGTGGATGTGGGCCGCACTGACTTGCCCGCGCGCAGCCAGGTTGGATAACCCCAGGGGCACGCCGGGGTGCTGGGCCATGATTTCCATTACGCGGGCGTCAAATCGCGCGAGGGCAAGGCGCAGCCAGTGACCAACGTGGGTGGAGTGCCAGCTGGCCGTTGTGGTTGGAAAGGTTGGATTGGCGTTCACTTGTCAAATGGTAATGCAAACTGACTAAAAAATGTGTTTACCAATTTCAATGCACGCCGTTAAACTACTGTTCAAGCATCCAGCCTGTAATTAATAGCAGATGCGGATAAAACCCATAACCCGATTGATTTTTAAGGAGAATTTCCATGGACGCACCGGTTAAAGGCATGGCCGCCAACAGTGAAAAAGCCAAGGCGCTGCAAGTCGCGCTGGCCCAGATCGAGAAGCAATTCGGCAAGGGCACCATCATGCGCCTGGGCGAAGGCGAGGTGATTGAAGATATCCAGGTGGTCTCCACCGGCTCGCTGGGGCTGGACATTGCGCTGGGGGTAGGCGGCTTGCCGCGTGGCCGTGTGGTCGAAATCTATGGCCCGGAGTCTTCCGGCAAAACCACGCTCACCCTGCAAGTGGTGGCCGAGATGCAAAAGCAAGGCGGCCAGTGCGCCTTTGTGGATGCCGAGCACGCGCTGGACATCCAGTACGCCCAAAAGCTGGGCGTGAACCTGCAGGACCTTTTGATCAGCCAGCCCGACACCGGTGAGCAAGCCCTGGAAATTGTGGACAGCCTGGTGCGCTCCGGTGCAGTGGACCTGATCATCGTGGACTCGGTGGCAGCCTTGACGCCCAAGGCCGAACTGGAAGGCGAAATGGGCGACAGCCTGCCGGGTCTGCAAGCCCGCCTGATGAGCCAGGCCCTGCGCAAACTCACCGCCCACATCAAGAAGACCAACTGCATGGTCATCTTCATCAACCAGATCCGCATGAAGATCGGCGTGATGTTTGGCAGCCCCGAGACCACTACTGGCGGCAATGCGCTCAAGTTCTACGCCTCCGTGCGCCTGGACATCCGCCGCACCGGCACCATCAAGAAGGGCGAGGACTCCATCGGCAACGAGACCAAAGTCAAGGTCGTTAAAAACAAGGTGGCCCCGCCCTTCAAGACGGCGGAGTTCGACATCCTGTTTGGTGAGGGCATCAGCCGCCATGGCGAGATCATCGACATGGGGGTGAACGCCGGCATTCTGGAAAAGTCCGGTGCCTGGTACGCCTACCAGGGCGAAAAAATCGGCCAGGGCCGCGACAACGCCCGCGAGTTCCTGCGTGAGAACGCCGATTTGTCGGTGGAAATTGAAAACAAGGTGCGTGATTCCCTGGGCATTCCCCTGCTGCCAGTGGCCGAAGTGGAAAAGGTCAAAGGCAAGAAGGCCGATAAGGCGGACAAAGCCGACAAGGCAGACAAGGCCGACTAAGACCAAGTAAGTCAACGGCCTTTGGCGCACAGCTTGTGGGCCAAAGGCTTGCACCGCTTCCCATTTGCCCCATGGCCACTTTGTCACTTACCGGTCGGGCCTTGCGCCTGCTTTCGACCAGGGAGCATTCCCGCGCCGAGCTGGAGCGCAAGCTGGCCCCGTACGCGGAAGAGCCGGGCGCACTGGCCAAGGTGCTTGACGCCTTGCAAGCCAAAGACTTCATCAACGAAGGCCGAGTCGTGGAGTCGGTTTTGCACCGCCGCTCCGCCAAGCTGGGCACACAGCGCATCAAACAGGAATTGCAGGCCAAGGGGTTGGAGCCCGAAGCAGTTGCCCAAGCCCTGAATGTCTTGCGTACCAGCGAGGTGGAGCGCGCGCGGGAAGTGTGGCGCAAGAAGTTCGGAACGCCGCCAACCGATGCCGCTCAACGCGCCAAGCAGATGCGGTTTCTGGCGAGCCGCGGCTTTGGCGGTGATGCCATCCACAAAGTAGTGGCCGGCAGAGACGACGACTAGCCCGAACGAGGTGGCTGGCGGTAGCGCCCACAGGAAAGAGGCAGGTAGCCTATGGCGACTGGAGCGTTAGAACATTCAGCCACTAGATGCCAAGCCCATCCCCTTGTACTGCGGGTACGCACAAGCCGCGCTGGGGCTTGCCCCTTTGCCGGCGCGCGAAAGAAGAAGGGTAAAGGCAAAAAACGGCAAAGACTCCGTGAAAGCCGCCTAAATCCCCAGCATCAGTTGCAGGTTCTGCACGGCCGCCCCGCTGGCGCCTTTGCCCAGGTTATCCAATCTCGCTACCAGCACTGCATGCGCGAAACCGTCCTTGGTCGCGTCATTGCCAAACACCCGCAATTCCATCTTGTTGGTGTTGGCCAGCGCCACCGCGTCCAATTTCAGATCGGCCGTGACGGGTTCAACCGTAACCCAGGTGCTGCCTGCATAGTGGCGAGCCAGTGCGTCATGCAAATCCTTGGCCGACGGGTGGCCGGGCAATGTGTCCAGATGCAGCGGCAACTGCACCAGCATGCCCTGCGCAAAATTGCCGACAGACGGCACAAACAGCGGCCGGCGGGTCAGGCCCGTGTAGCGCATGATTTCCGGAATGTGTTTGTGCTTGAGGCCCAGCGCGTACAGCTCCATTGGCGCTGCGCTGCCTTGCTCATACGCCTCGATCATCGTGCGACCGCCACCGGAGTAGCCGCTGATAGAAGGAAGGCAAACTGGAAAATCAGCGGGCAGCAAGCCGGCATCCACCAGCGGTCGAATCAATGCAATTGCGCCGGTGGCGTAACACCCTGGATTGGCCACACGGCTGGCTTTGACAACTGCGTCGCGCTGACCATTGGCTAGTTCCGGAAAGCCATACACCCATCCCGGCGTTGTCCGGTGGGCGGTGGAGGCGTCAATCACTTTGGGGCCCGGCTTGCCGGATTCGGCAGCAATGGCATCGACCATGGCGACGGACTCCACGGCGGCATCGTCGTGCAGGCAGAGAACCACCAAATCGGCTTGCGCCATCAGCGCTTTTTTGGCCAGAGGGTCTTTGCGCAGTGCCGGATCAATACTGAGCAATTCAATGCCTGGCATGGCCTGCAGGCGTTCACGAATTTGAAGTCCGGTGGTACCGGCTTCGCCGTCAATAAATATTTTTTTCATAGCAAAGCACAGAGTAAGAAGCCAGAAACTTTCGCTCGGTAACCTAGTGGTAACACAGGTTTCAGGTCGAGCGATGCTGTAAGACTGGAAAAAGTTTGGTGCGTCGCCGCATGATACAGTCCCGCCCTGATGTGCCCAGTGCCATGTGTACGACTACCGTCGTAACAAATGGTGAACATTGTCCAGCCTCAAGAGAGATGTTATGAAGATTCATGAGTATCAAGGCAAGGAAATCTTGCGCCAATTCGGTGTGCCGGTGCCTCGCGGCATCCCCGCCTTTACCGTGCAGGAGGCTGTAGAAGCCGCACAAAAACTGGGCGGCCCGGTTTGGGTTGTCAAGGCCCAGATCCACGCGGGTGGCCGCGGCAAGGGTGGCGGCGTGAAGGTTGCCAAGAGCATTGACGACGTCAAACGCCTGGCGGGTGAAATCCTGGGCATGCAGCTCAAGACCCACCAGACCGGCCCAGAAGGTCA
>Ga0228698_1001701_pt1 | contig 10326 bp, 8 predicted proteins | sample McNCre117_Aug_MG_FD_178015 | JGI IMG/M metagenome (GOLD analysis project Ga0228698, IMG submission 178015) | Freshwater microbial communities from McNutts Creek, Athens, Georgia, United States - 1-17_Aug_MG | ecosystem: Environmental > Aquatic > Freshwater > Creek | place: USA: Georgia...
ACCACCGCCGCATCGGTCTCAGCGGTCGCACCCGACAGGGCGCCACTGAAGGTCGCCGCGTCGTTGCTGCCGTTGATCGTGACCGCCACCACCTTCGCAGTGCCGTCCGCAGTTTGGACCGTGATCGAGTCGGTGTACGACACGCCAGCCGCGAACTCGTTGCGCGCCGTGTCAGTAACGTAGGTCCAGGCACCGGTGGTGCCAATGGTGAAGTGGCCGTAGCCATGGTCACCCGCCACGTTGGTTTGCGCCTGGAACGTGGTGGCGCTGTCGACGTCGGTAGCGCTCAGCTGGCCGGTGACGGTCAGGGGAGCGTCCGTTTCATTCACGGACTTGGCGAGGTCACCGGTGATCACCGCGGCATCGTTCGTGCCGGTGATGGTCACGACGACATTCTTGTTGACCGTGCTGCCATGCCCGTCGGAAACCGCGACGGTGAAGGTTTCGTTCAGCGTCTGACCTTCGGCGAGGGCCTGGACAGCCTGGTCATTGTTGTTGAGGGTGTAGGTCCAGCCCACGCTGCCGCTGGCGGCATTGACCGCCTCGGAAACACCCGCCAGAGCAAAGGTGCCGTGAGCACCGGTCGAGCCAACGATGGCGGCGGTGTGGGTGTCGCTCAGGTCAACGTCGTTGAACGTGATGACGCCGGTGGCGGGGGTCGCCAGGTCTTCGGTGACGCCACCGGTGGCTTGCGTCGAAGCGTCCACGATGGTGACGCCGTCGTTCGTGCCGGTCAGGGTGACCGTGACGGTGCGGGCGACGGTGGCACCGCTGTTGTCGGCGAGGGTGACCGTGAAGGTGTCAACGTGGGTCTCGCCAACGCCAAGCTGCTCGAGCACCGAGGCGGACGCGTTGTACGTCCAGGCCACTGAGCCGGTCGCGTTGGCGTTGTTGGTCGAGTCGGAGACTTGGGTGGACAACGTCCCCCAGGTGCCGCTGGCAGGGGTCACCGAGACGGTGTGGGCGTCGGTGGCGTCGACGTCGGTGAAGGTGATGGCGCCCGTGGTGCTCAGGTTCTGGCCTGCAATCGGCGTACCCACCTCGGTCAGAGCGCCCGTCAGGTTGGCGGTGGCGATGGCCGGGCCGTCGTTGCGGCCTGTCACGGTGACAGTGATGACCTGGCTGCCAACGTTATTGCTGGAATCCGTCACCCGCAGTGTGAAGGTCTCGGTGACCGTCTGGCCTTCAGCCAGCGACTGCGACAGGGCCGAGTCCAGCGTGTAGGTCCACATCGCGGCACCCAGGCTGTCCCCGGTCGCGATGTTGGAAAGGGAGGCGACCAGGGTGCCGTATTGGCCGGCAAGGCTCGTCGAGCCATTCAGGACGCTGGTGCTGGCGTTGCTGACGGAGGTAACGCCGTTTAGGGTTTCGGCCAACGTCAGCGTGTGGCTGTCGTTGGTATTCAGGTCCATGAAGCGTACCGTACCGGTGGCTGTGGAGACCTGATCCTCCCGGGTCACGCCCGTTGCAACGACGTTGTAGAAGCTCGGCGTGGCCTGCAGAGTCTGGACTGCACCGTCGACGACGACCTTGAGGTTTTCAATCGTCGACAGGGTCAGCGAGCGGCCCGAGCCGAAATCCAGTGTCTGAGTCGGGGCCGTGGTGGTCAGCGCGCCGGAAACATCGCGTGTGGCGGCCGCGCTTTGCAGCCAGCTGTAGTAAGACGTAACGGCGGATTGATAGGTCGTCCACTCGGCCGCGGTGAAGCGCAGCTCCAGGGTATCCCAACCGGTGCCACCAATGTATTGGTCAGCACCGCCCGCGGTGGCGACGGTGTAGACGAGGGTATCAGCGCCCGCACCGGCGTTGACGATGTCAGCCCCTGAAGTCGTACCGGTCAGACCCAGATTGGTGTCCACACCGGACGTGCCATTGATTGTTGCCATGAAACACCTCCACAAATTTAAGACGTAGGAGACCTGCCCGCCACTGGATAACACACCCAATGAAGCGAGCCATCTCGGATGACAAATTTAGGCCATCCACTTCATTTGCGCCCCCCGGAGAAAGGGGGGGTGCCACACCCCCCAGTCAAGGGACACCACAGAAATCACACTCCAAGCAGGGCCGATCGATCGGCCTGCGCCGTGTGCGTTTGTTCTCTAGGATGACGGCAGCTTTTGCATATTTGGATATAACTGCAAATTCCATCACACCCGAGCGGGTCACTGCACAGCAGGCGGACGGAAGCACCAGGAGCATCCGGCCAAACAAAAAAACCTACCGGCCCTTTCGAGACGGTAGGCTTCTGCGCCATCCGGGACCAGTGAGGCCTCACTGAGCGCGCTTTTGACGACGCCCCAGGGCGCCAAGGACACCCAGACCGGCCAGCATCAGGGCGTAGGTCTCAGGCTCCGGCACGGCCGCCGCGTTGGTTACGGTGGCGGTTTCAAGCGTCCTGAACTCCGTCGGAGTGTTGTTGCTGCTAATGATCACTCGGCCCATCATTGCATCACCCGGCTGGAATATTGCCCCCCCGGCATTCCACAGAAAAGTTGTGGGAGAGGAACTCGTCGGCAAGGTGGCCACGGTGATGGAGGTGCCCACATCCAGGAGATTGGTATCACCAATCACCCAGGCCATATTGGTGGTATCAACGTTATGAAACGAGCCGGTATACGTCGGACCCGAAAACGACAAGGACAGCGAGGTAATTTCATTACCCGCCAGGACTTGATCAAATATGATTTCTTCGCCGGTGAACGTCGCCGTCAGGGTACCGTTGGCACCGAACGACTGCGTCACGTTGTAGGTACTCGGGGCTGCTGCCGCGATGCCCGACATGGCCATCAAGGCCGTAGTGGCCAGCAGTGTGGCCAGATTCTTGATGCTGCGCTTGACCTTCATGACTACTCCCCAACATTATTTGGCCTGCATGGACAACCCGGACCCATTCCGGACTCTCTGCAGGTGCTTGTTGGCAGTAGTCGATTCTGCGCAGTCAGGGCTCAGTCACAACCCTGCATCCACGGGGCGAAGGCGCCGGCGGGCGCCATGACCCCCGATTTGCAGGGCCAATAACCGGAAAAAGCACGGCGACGCGCACCCCACCACCCAAACAGGGGGGAGGCGGGTGGCGCCCCTCAGGCCAGGACGAGGTTGTCCCGGTGGATCAGTTCGGGCTCGTTGGCGTAGCCGAGCAGGCCTTCGATCTGCGAGGAGGGTTTGCGGGCGATGCGGCGGGTTTCGCTGGCGGTGTAATTGGCCAGGCCGCGCGCGATTTCAACACCGGCGGATGAGCGCACGGCGATCACGTCGCCGCGGGCGAATTCGCCCTGCACCTCGACGACGCCGATGGGCAGCAGGCTCTTGCCCTCGTCGCGCAGCTTGACCACCGCGCCATCGTCGATCACCACCGCGCCGCGCAGCTGCAGGTGGTCGGCCATCCACTGCTTGCGGGCGGCAACTTTGGCGGTGGTGGCCACCAGCAGGGTGCCGATGGACTCGCCGGCCACGAGGCGCAGCAGGGCGTCGCGCTCGCGGCCCCAGGCGATCACGGTGGAGGCGCCGCTGCCGGCGGCGCGCTTGGCGGCGAGGATCTTGGTGATCATGCCGCCCTTGCCGATGGAGCTGCCGGCGCCGCCCGCCATCTGCTCGAGCTCGGGCGTGCCAGCCTCGGCCGCGTGGATGAACTGGGCGTCGGGGTTCTTGCGCGGGTCGGCGGAGTACAGGCCCTTCTGGTCGGTGAGGATGACCAGCACGTCGGCTTCGACGAGGTTGGCCACCAGCGCGCCCAGGGTGTCGTTGTCGCCGAACTTGATTTCGTCGGTGACGACGGTGTCGTTCTCGTTGATCACCGGCACCACGCCCAGCTCCAGCAGCGTGAGCAGCGTGGTGCGGGCGTTCAGGTAGCGCTCGCGGTCGGCCAGGTCGGCGTGGGTGAGCAGCACCTGCGCGCTGCCCAGGCCCTGCTCGCGCAGGGAGGTTTCGTAAATCTGCGCCAGGCCCATCTGGCCGACGGCGGCGGCGGCCTGCAGCTCGTGCACTTCCTTGGGCCGGGTCGCCCAGCCCAGGCGCTTCATGCCCTCGGCGATCGCGCCGGAGGAGACCATCACCACCTCGCGGCCCTGGCGCACCAGCGCGGCCAGCTGCACGCACCAGGCGTGGATCGCCTCGGCGTCGAGGCCGCGCCCCTCGTTGGTCACCAGGCTGGAGCCGACCTTGACGACGATGCGGCGGGCGTTCTTCAGGATGTCACTCATGGCGGCGCGGGGCGGGCAAGGGTTCGGACCGGGTCGGTTCGGTTCAGTTCGACCCCGCCCGACAGTGTCAGCGAAAACGGGGGTCGTCCGACGGCGGCGGCACGGGCTCGTCCGCGGGCTCGACGAAGCGCACGTCCGGCTCCTCGATCGGGGGCGCGTTCAGCGCGGCGACGTACTCGTAGAGCGCGCGCACCAGCGGCTCGCAGCCCTCGCGGGTCAACGCGGAGATCTGGTAGACCGGTCCCTTCCAGCGCAGGCGCTTGACGAAGTCCTTGACCCGGGCGGCCCGCTCTTCGGCCGGCACCATGTCCAGCTTGTTGAGCACCAGCCAGCGCGGCTTGGCGTGCAGCTCTTCGTCGTACTTCTTCAGCTCCTTGACGATGGCGCGGGCCTGGGCGACGGGGTCCACCGCGTCGTCGAAGGGGGCCATGTCGACCAGATGCAACAGCACTCGGGTGCGCTGCAGGTGGCGCAGGAAGAGGTGGCCCAGGCCGGCGCCTTCGGAGGCGCCTTCGATCAGCCCCGGCACGTCGGCAACGACGAAGCTCTGGCTCGGCCCGACGCGCACCACACCCAGGTTCGGGTGCAGCGTGGTGAAGGGGTAGTCGGCGATCTTCGGGCGAGCGTTGGAGATGGCCGCGATCAGCGTGGACTTGCCCGCGTTGGGCATGCCCAACAGGCCGACATCGGCCAGCACGCGCAGCTCCAGCTTCAGCGCCTTGGCGTCGCCGGGCCAGCCGGGGGTCTTCTGCCGCGGCGCGCGGTTGGTGCTGCTCTTGAAGTGCAGGTTGCCGAAGCCACCGTCCCCGCCCTTGGCGAGGATGATCTTCTCGCCGTGGGTGAGCAGCTCGGCCAGCTTCTCGCCGGTTTCGGCGTCGCTGATGATGGTGCCCACCGGCATGCGCAGCGTGATGTCCTCGCCGGCGGCGCCAAACTGGTCCGAGCCGCGGCCGGCCTCGCCGTTGCGGGCCTCGTGGCGACGCGTGTAGCGGAAATCGACCAGCGTGTTCAGGTTGCGATCGGCCAGCGCGTAGACGTGGCCGCCTCGGCCGCCATCGCCGCCGTCGGGCCCGCCGAAGGGAATGAACTTCTCGCGCCGGAAGCTGGCGCAGCCGGCTCCGCCGTTGCCTGCGGCCACGTCGATGGTGACTTCGTCGACGAACTTCATCTGGGAACACTCCCGCGCAGCGCGCAGTGGGCCGGCGGGGGAGTGGGATCAGCACCCGCCGGCGCGGTGCTGCCCTTCAATGCAAAAAGCCCCGGCGGTCCGGGGCTCCTTCAGGCCTGGCGTGAGCCAGACGCGCAGCGCGCTCAGACCGGGGTGATCACCACCGTCTTGCGGCTTTGCGGGCCCTTCACGGCGAAGGACACCTTGCCGTCGACCAGCGCGAACAGGCTGTGGTCGCGGCCCATGCCGACGTTGCTGCCGGCGTGGAAACGGGTGCCACGCTGACGCACGATGATCGAACCGGCGCTCACCAGTTGACCACCAAAGGCCTTGACGCCGAGCATCTTCGGCTGGGAGTCGCGGCCGTTCCGGGTGGAACCGCCGCCTTTTTTCTGTGCCATCTTTCAGCTCCTGGATCGTGAACTCGGGGACCGATCAGCCCGCCACCGCGCTGATTTGCAGCTCGGTGTAGTTCTGACGGTGGCCCTGACGCTTCTGGTAGTGCTTACGACGACGCATCTTGAAGATGCGGATCTTGTCGTGCCTGCCATGCGCCACCACCGTGGCCTTGACCGTTGCGCCTTCAACCAAGGGCGTGCCCACCTTCAGTTCAGCGCCGCTACCCAGCGCCAGAACCTGGTCGATCACGATCTCTTGGCCAACTTCCGCAGCAATCTGTTCTACCTTGATCTTCTCGCCGGCAGCAACCTTGTATTGCTTACCACCGGTTTTTATGACCGCGTACATATCAGCCTTTCGTCTAACCATCACCCCAGGGGATCCCCGGGACTCGAACCTTCGCACGGCACACCCGTTTGGCCGCAGCCTGACCAGCCACAGCAAACGCGCCACACCGACACGACTCCGCCCACCCTTGAGCAGGCGAAGCTTGAGATGGTAGCACAGAAGCACAGACCGATCCAGGCCTGGCGCCGCAATGAGCCGCATGCAAACAGGAACGAAGGTTCATGATGCAACGCATGCCGTCAAATTGTGACGGCGTTCCTATAATCCGGCACCTTGCGCCACGGTTCCCGGGGCGTTGACGAACCCTGCTGTCCAGCCGTCCGTGAGCCTCGCCGCCGTTCCCGCCTCGAAATCGCCCCCCTCCGTGCAGCAGTTGATGGCCCCGGAGATGGCGCAGGTCGACGCCGTGATCCAGCGCCGCCTGGCGTCGGAGGTGGTGCTGATCAATCAGATCTCGCACTACATCGTCAGTGCCGGCGGCAAGCGCATCCGCCCGCTGCTGGTGCTGCTGTTCTCGCGCGCACTCGGCTTCGAAGGCCCTGAGCGCTTCGAGATGGCCGCGACGGTCGAATTCATCCACACCGCCACGCTGCTGCACGACGACGTGGTGGACGAGTCCGCACTGCGCCGCGGGCGGCAGACGGCCAACGCACTGTTCGGCAACGCCGCCAGCGTGCTGGTGGGCGACTTCCTGTACTCACGCGCCTTCCAGATGATGGTCTCGGTGGACCGCATGCGCGTGCTGGAGGTCCTGGCCGACGCGACCAACGTGATCGCCGAAGGCGAAGTGTTGCAGCTGCTCAACATGCACGAGCCCGACATCACCGTCGAGGACTACCTGCGTGTGATCCGCTACAAGACCGCCAAGCTCTTCGAAGCCAGCGCCCGCCTGGGTGCCGTGCTGGCCGGAGCGCCCGAGGCGGTCGAAGAGGCCTGCGCCACCTTCGGGCGCGCGCTGGGCACCGCCTTCCAGCTGATCGACGACCTGCTCGACTACGAGGGCGCCACCGAGGAGCTGGGCAAGAACGTCGGCGACGACCTGCGCGAAGGCAAGCCCACCCTGCCGCTGCTGTACGCGATGAGCCACGGCAGCGCCGAGCAGCGCGAGCTGATCCGCCACGCGATCCAGCACGGTGAGGTCGAGCGCCTGCCCGAGATCATCGAGATCGTGCGCGCCACGGGCGCCCTGGAAGCCACGCGAGCGGCCGCTCGCGAAGAGGCTCGCAAGGCCACCGTACAAATTTCTTCGCTACCCCCTTCCCAATTCAAGGAAGGTCTCCTACAATTATGTGTTCAGGCTGTTGAGAGAAAGACGTAAGTCGCAGCAGCCGAAAACGGGGTGTAGCTTAGCCTGGTAGAGCGCTACGTTCGGGACGTAGAGGCCGGAGGTTCGAATCCTCTCACCCCGACCAGGATTTCCTTGTAAATCAAGGACTTGGAACAGCCGCAGCGATGCGGCTGTTTTGCTTTCTGGCGGTTCTGTGCCAATTCTGTGCCAAACAGCCAGGATGGGCCGTCGGCACAGACCCGAAGATATAAGCCTGCTGGCTACAGGAGTCTCCTCATCATCTGGAGACATCCATGGCGCACATCGCCAACCGCAGCCGCTTCCGCGTCACCGTCAAGAACAAGCCTGAGGCGACGCGGTACTTCAGCTTCAACAAGCTGGCAGAGGTCGAGGCCTACATGAAGGAGCTGCGCGCGCAGCACCTCACACCCAAGGCCGTGCAACTCGACGAGAGCTGGCTGGTCCGCGTCCGGGACCAAGGCCACAAACCCCTCGAGGCCACGTTCTCCTCGGAGGCCGCCGCCACCCAGTTTGTCGACAAGGTCAGCGAGGAGCGCAAGCGCGGCCTGTTCCGCGACTACACAGCCGCACTGAAGGTCACGTTCGCAGACATCATCGTCCGCTACCTGCTGGAAGAGACCGGGCGAAAGAAGAGCGGCCAGGTTCTGGCGTACGCCCTGGAAGGCTGGCTCGAGGACAGCGGTCCCCGAGGCATCGAACTGCTGGCCCAGTATCGCGAAGAGCTTCGTGCTCGGGGACGCCCGGTGCGTCAGCCCAAGTTCAAGATGCGCCAACCCAGCACCGAACTGGCCTGGATGCACAAGCGCCTGGCTGATGTCACCACGGTCGACATCGAGAACTTCCTCGACGACCGCCTGGAAGTGGTGACGAAAGGGACCGTCGACCGGGAAATCGACCGCCTGAAGGCCATCTTCAAGGTGACGACGAAGGTCTGGGACTACAACCTCGCCAAGAACCCGATGGACGGCGTACGTCGCCCAAGCTATTTCAACGAGCGAGACCGCCGGATTTCGGCGGACGAAGAGGCCCGTTTGCTGGAAGCTCTCGCTCAATTGGACCTTGAGCGGGCCGTCAAGCCCATCCTGCGCGAGCTCACCGAGGCAGCCCTGCCCCACAGTCAGTTCGGCAGCAACAGCGCCCGCAAGAAGGTGTTGGTGCAGGCCCGCAAGGACCTGCGCGCACAGGCTGAAGAGGAGGCCTACGTCGAGCCCTACCTGCAGGCCTTCTACCTGTTCCAGGTCATGACGGGTGCGCGTCGCGGCGAGACGGTCAATCTGACCTGGGACCGCATCGACTTCAAGGCCAAGACAGCGTTCCTGCCAGAGACCAAGAACGGCCGCGCCCGCAAGCTGTCGCTGCGCCAGGACCTGATTGAAGTCCTGGCCGAGCTGCCCCAGGACACGCCCCACATCTTTGACGTGGGCCTGGACTACATCGTCGGCGCCTGGAACAAGGCCTGCAGCATGGCCGGCATCGAGGACCTTCGCATCCACGATTGCAGGCACGAGGCCCTGTCACGGGTGGCCGAGACCGGGAAATTCAGCATCCCAGAGCTGCAGGTTTTCAGCGGGCACCGGGACATTCGCATGTTGATGCGGTATGCGCACCTCTGCGCTTCCAAGCTCGCATCGAAGCTCGACGAGTGCTTCAAGGACGAGGCCAAGGTCCGTGTGCAGAAGGGACGCAAGCTTCTCAACAAGCTTGCCACCGTGAAGGTCAGGGACGTGGTCGAGGCGTCTCAGGCCGAGCACGACCACGTCGCTGCGCCCGTAACGACCGAGGCACCGACGGAGCCCCCTGCGCAAACTCCCCTGCCGGCATCGACTTCAGATTCTCCGCAGTTGTCGAACGTCATCCCTTTCCGGCCGCGCCTGCGGGCCTGACCGTCATCGCGGCCCTCGGCGAGGGAATAAATCGGAGGGCTACACCTGGCATCACCACCGCATTGACGATGCCATGCTCAACTGCCAGGACTTCCGTCTCGTGACCCGCGCCGACGTCGCCCAGATGTTCGGGGTCTGCGTCAAGACCGTCGACAACTACATCAAGGACGGGCTGCTCCCGCAGCCCGTTCAGTTCGCCAGCAGGGAGTACTGGCACCCGGACGACATTCGCTCGTTCATGGACGCCACCTTCAAGAGAACGTCGTCACAGCCTCTGACCTTGCCGGCACAGACTCCCGACGAAACGCGAGCCCCGCTCAGCTCGGCGCGGACGCCGACCGGGGCTACGCCCAAGCCGGCGACCGGTAGCTCGCGCGACATCCACCCGACGGCTCGGGCCAAGGCGCGTCAACACTCTGCTCTGCAGCGGCTCAATTCTCAAGCCTGAGCAGGGCTCGGGTCGCAGGCACCACGTTCCCCCTCCCCTGCGCGAGCGCAGCTTGCGCCGCTCCAGCAAACGCTGAACGCCGAGCTGGCCTTGCGGCTTGGCTTGGTCATCCCTCGGTTATCGCATTGGCAACCAAGGCGAAGTCCATCCGCGGCGAGGCACGTTCCTTCACGACCAGAATATTTCTGGAATACCGAAACAATGAGGTTTGTGCGCAACCAAGCCTGCTTGATTTCTGGTTTACCGAAATTCCACTTGACACCTCATGTCGTTTGGTCAGAATTTCGGAAAAGCAGAAACGATTCAATCGAGGTGCCCCTCTGAGGCGTCACAACTGAAATTCCGAAATGACCGACATATCCAGCCGTCGACCGACTCTCCTGAAGTCAGCCCCTGAGCTGGGCCCGGTCGTGCGTGAGCGCCGCAAGTCGCAGTCAATGCGCATCGACGATGCCGCCGGTCTGCTGGGTGTGTCGGTGGACCTCATGTCCAGGCTCGAGAACGGCCAAGGGTCGGTGCGTTTGGACAAAGCGCTGGCCGTGCTCGACGGCTTGGGCTTGACGCTGATG
>Ga0228698_1001702_pt1 | contig 10320 bp, 7 predicted proteins | sample McNCre117_Aug_MG_FD_178015 | JGI IMG/M metagenome (GOLD analysis project Ga0228698, IMG submission 178015) | Freshwater microbial communities from McNutts Creek, Athens, Georgia, United States - 1-17_Aug_MG | ecosystem: Environmental > Aquatic > Freshwater > Creek | place: USA: Georgia...
CTCAGCATCCAGCAAGATCGCGCGCACCACGGCGGCCAGGTCACCGCGCACGCCCGAGCCATTGTTGTTGAACACATTGGCCACCCGGTTCACATAGGCCGGGGTGGGGTTGCTGGTGACCAGGTGCTGGATCAGCTGCCGGCCGATGAACGGGCCCACGTTCGGGTGCCTGAACAAGGCATCGAGCGCCAGCTTCAGGTCGGTCGCAGCCGTGCCATTGGCCGGCAGCGTGGTGGCCCAGCTCTTGCCTGCAAACAGGGTCTTGGCGGCGGTGGAGTGCTGGCCGGGGTAGGCCTTCATGGGCAGCAGGTCGATCTGGCTGTCCGATCCGGCTGCGGTCGACGGTGTGCTCCAGCGAAAGACACTGTCGGTCAGCTGGTTGTCGGGGTAGGCCCAGCTCCAGCCGGTGAACACCTTGGCCAGGGCCATCACGTCGGCGTTGCCATAGGTCTCGATCGGGTTGCCGGCGCTGTCGCGCTTGAGGCTGCCGTCATTGTTCAGCTCGTACAGTCCGATGGTGAACAGCTGCATCACCTCGCGGGCAAAGTTCTCGTCGGGCACCCGGCCGGTGGCGGCGTCTTCCTTGCGGTTGCGCAGGTGTGACAGGTAGATGCCCATGGCGGGGCTCAGCGCCATGTCTTCGAGCAGGGTACGGAAGTTGCCGAACGCGTTCCTGTTCAGGGTGTCCAGGTAGTTGGCGTAGGCACGGGCCTGGTAGTACAGGTTGGAGTCGGCCTGCGAGATCATGAAGATCTGGTGCAGCGCGAAAGTGGTGCGCAGGCGCAGTTGGTCATTGCGGTTGGCGACACCGGCCCAGAACTGCTGGCCCACCCAGGCCGGTGTGTAGCTGCTGCCGCCTGGCCGGTAGGCAGCGCCCAGGTTGTACTTCGCCTGCACGTAAGCCACGAAGTCGGTCGACACCGGCAGAGCCATCTGTTCATTCAGCCAGGCTGTCTGGCCCTTGCTCACCAGGGCATCGATGTCGCTGCTGCGCGCGCCGAAGCTGGCCTGTTGCAGAAAGCGGGCGGCATCCAGGCGGGCGTTCGTCAAGGTGCTGGCGCTGCCAGCGGCGGCGGGCCAGGTCAGGCGCAAGGCGCCGTTCCAGTACAGGTCACCCTGTCCGGGCAGGGTGTCCAAGCCATCGAAGGCCTGGTTGCCGCTGCCGCGATCAAAGATGGCGCCCGGCAGGGTGGGCAGCAGGGTCTGGCTGGCATCGGCCAGGTAGCCGATGTAGAGGTTGCGATCTTCGCCATTGATCACGGCGTCGTTGGTGAAGACGATGTCGACCTTCGCACCGGCGCCCAGCGTGGGGGCAGGGAACTTGTAGTCGGCATAGCTGGTGCTGTTGACGGTGGCCGTGCCAATGGTGCTGCCGTTGATGCGTACCGTCATCGCCGCGCCCACCCCGCCGGCCAGGCTGGCCCGTGCGCGCACCGTCAGCACGGGCGCGGCGCTGTTGCTGGCTGCCAGGGCCTGGGTCAGCGTCGTCGATTCCACGGCCACCGCCAGCGCGTTGGCCGGCGTGGTGGGGTCGGTGGCAGCGGCTGCCTGCGCTTCGGTCTGCACGGCCGCCGCTGCGGCCTGGGCCGCGGCATCGGCGGCCAATTGTTCGGCGCTCACGGCCAGGGCCAGCGATGAGGTGGTGGCGCCCAGCGCGCTGCTGGCCGCATCGTCCGCCGGCGCGGCGGCGTCGGCGGTGCTGCTGGACGGTGCGCTTGACGAGGCCGAAGCGTTCGGGTCTGCCGCGCCACCGCCGCCGCCACAGCCGGCCAGCAAGGCCACCAGCAGCGCACAGCCGATCCAGGCAGAGCACGTGCGCAAACAGTTTGATGGATGGGGGGTCATGGCAAGGGTACCGCTGGGCTTCCTGTGACAACTCCAGGCAGTGGGCCGGGGCAGGGGCCCGGCAGCCCCCTGCCGGAAGCACTTGTCAGGGCTATCGGCAGTGCTGGCACCTGGGTTGACGGTCTTTACCTGTGGGATAAACAGGGTGTAATGGCTTGAATTGAAGGGATCGCCATGCCGCGTTCAAACTTGCTGCAAGCCGTCGAGCATCTGGCGTTGGCCGCAGCGCAGGAGGTGATGGCGGTGTATGCCGCGCCCTTCGCCGTCTCGGCCAAGGCCGATGACAGCCCGGTGACCGAGGCCGATCAACGTGCCGAGGCCGTGATCCTGCGTGGCCTGGCCGGGCTGGAGCCCGGCGTGCCGGTGGTGGCCGAAGAAGCCGTGGCCGCCGGCCAGGGGCCGGTGCGCATCGATGGCGACACCTTCTGGCTGGTCGATCCGCTGGACGGCACGCGCGAGTTCATCGCCCGCAATGGCGAATTCACGGTCAACATTGCCCTGATCCAGCAAGGCCGGCCGGTGCTGGGCGTGGTGCTGGCGCCGGCGCTCGATGGGCCGCAGGGCTGGCTGTATGCGGGCGCCGAAGGCCTGGGGGCCTGGCAGGTGCGGGCTGGTCAGCGGCAGGCCATTGCTTGCCGTGCGGTGCCGCCTCAGGGCCTGACGGTGGTGGCCAGCCGCTCACACGGCGACCAGGCCGCCTTGCAGGCCTACCTGGCGGGCCGCCACGTGGCGGCGCTGCACAGCGTGGGCTCGTCGCTGAAGCTGTGCACCATCGCCAGCGGCCAGGCCGATCTGTATCCGCGCCTTGGGCGCACCATGGAATGGGACATCGCAGCGGGCCACGCGGTGCTGGCCGCTGCCGGTGGCCGTGTCACACGTCTCGACAATGGCCAGCCGCTGAGCTACGGCAAACCGGGCTTTGAGAACCCGCACTTCGTGGCCGCCGGCCTGGCGGCATGACAGGCCTCAGAAGGCGCGGTCTTGCAGCACCTGCATCAGGTACTGGCCGTAGCCGTTCTTCAACATGGGCTGGGCTTGTTCGGCCACCTGCTCGGCGGTGATCCAACCGGCCCGGTAGGCAATTTCCTCGGGGCAAGCCACCTTGAGGCCCTGCCGCTTTTCAAGGGTGGCAATGAATTGGCCGGCTTCCATCAGGCTGTCATGGGTGCCGGTATCCAGCCAGGCATAGCCTCGGCCCATGATCTCGACCTGCAACTGGTCTTGCTGCAGGTAGGTGGCATTGACCGTGGTGATTTCCAGCTCGCCCCGAGCACTGGGGCGGATCGACGCGGCGATGTCGCACACCTGCTGGTCATAAAAATACAGCCCAGTGACCGCGTAGTTGCTCTTGGGCACCTTGGGCTTTTCCTCGATGCTCAGCGCGTGCTTGTTGGCGTCGAACTCGACCACGCCGTAACGCTCGGGGTCGGTCACGTGGTAAGCGAAAACGGTGGCGCCTTCGGTGCGGGCATTGGCACGCTGCAGCAAGGCCTGAAAGTCGTGGCCGTAGAAGATGTTGTCACCCAGCACCAGCGCACTGGGATGCCCGTTGACGAATCGCTTGCCCAGGATGAAAGCCTGCGCCAGCCCATCCGGGCTGGGTTGCACGCAGTAGCTCAGGTTCAGGCCCCAGCGGCTGCCGTCGCCCAGCAGGGCTTCAAAGCGTGGGGTGTCTTGTGGCGTGCTGATGACCAGGATGTCGCGGATGCCCGCCAGCATCAGGGTGGACAACGGGTAGTACACCATGGGCTTGTCATACACCGGCAGCAACTGCTTGCTGATGGCCAGCGTGGCCGGGTGCAGGCGGGTGCCGCTGCCGCCGGCCAGGATGATGCCCTTGCGATTCATGGCCTGGCTCCTCAAGTCTTGCCGTATTGTTGGCTGACCCACTCCCGGTAGGCCCCGCTCTGCACCTGGGCCACCCACTCGGTGTTGGCCAGGTACCACTGCACCGTCTTGCGGATGCCCGACTCGAACGTCTCGGCCGGCCGCCAGCCCAGTTCGCGCTCGATCTTGCGGGCATCGATGGCATAACGCCGATCATGGCCGGGCCGGTCGGTCACGTAGGTGATCAGCCGGCTGTAGGGCCCGGCGGCGCTGGGCTGCATCTCGTCCAGCAGCGCGCACACCGTCTTGACGATCTCGATGTTGGCCTTTTCGTTCCAGCCACCGATGTTGTAGGTTTCGCCCAACCGGCCACCGGCCAGCACGGCCCGGATGCCGCTGCAGTGGTCACGCACATACAGCCAGTCGCGGATCTGCTGGCCGTCGCCGTACACCGGCAGCGGTTTGCCGGCCAGCGCGTTGACGATCATCAGCGGGATGAGCTTTTCGGGGAAGTGCAGCGGGCCGTAGTTGTTGCTGCAGTTGGTGGTGAGCACCGGCAGGCCATAGGTGTGGTGCCAGGCGCGCACCAGGTGATCGCTGGCGGCCTTGCTGGCGCTGTAGGGGCTGTTGGGCTCGTAGGGGTGGGATTCGGTGAAGGCCGGGGCGCTGGCGGCCAGGCTGCCGTACACCTCGTCGGTGCTGACATGGTGAAACCGGAAACCGGCCTTGGCATCGCCGCTCAGGGTGCCCCAGTGGGCGCGGGCGGCTTCCAGCAAGGTGAAGGTGCCCTGCACATTGGTGCGCATGAACTCACCCGGGCCATGGATGCTGCGATCGACATGGCTTTCGGCGGCAAAGTGCACGATGGCCCTGGGCTGGTGGGTGCTGAGCAACTGATCCACCAAGGCCCGGTCGCAGATGTCGCCCTTGACAAAAATGTGGCGCGGATCGCCGTCCAGCGGGGCCAGGTTGGCCAGGTTGCCCGCGTAGGTGAGGGCATCCAGGTTGACCACGGGCTCGTCGCTGGCCGCCAGCCAGTCGAGCACGAAATTGCTGCCGATGAAGCCGGCGCCACCGGTGACCAGGATTGTCATGGCATTCTTCCCATGCCCGTAGTGTGCGCCAGGCCCGGGCCGGCCGATCGCTCAAGTAAGCGCCGATGAACCGGCCTGCTCCGCGCACCAGTGGCCGCTCACCGCCGGCGGCAGCAAGGGGCGGCCAGCGGGGCCCTCAGGATCGCCCGTAGGTGTCCTCAAAACGCACGATGTCGTCTTCACCCAGGTAGCTGCCCGACTGCACCTCGATGATTTCAAGCGGCACCTTGCCCGGGTTGGCCAGGCGGTGGGTCTGGCCCAGCGGGATGTAGGTGCTCTGGTTTTCGGCCAGCAGGATCACCTTGTCGCCATTGGTGACCTCGGCCGTGCCGCTCACCACGATCCAGTGCTCGGCGCGGTGGTGGTGCATCTGCAGGCTCAGCGACGCACCGGGCTTGACCATGATGCGCTTGACCTGGTGGCGTGGCCCGTTGTCGATGCTGTCGTACCAGCCCCAGGGCCGGTGCACCTTGCGATGCAGGGTCTGCTCACCCCGGCCCTGCGCGGTGAGCTGGTTGACGATGAGCTTCACGTCCTGGCTGCGCTCGCGGCTGGCCACCAGCACGGCATCGGGGGTTTCAACCACCACCACGTCTTCGAGGCCCACCGCACTGACCAGGCGGCTGGTGGCATGCACCAGCGTGTTGCGGCTGTCCTGGATGATGGCGTCACCCACACTGGCGTTGCCATCGGCATCCTTGGGGGCCACTTGCCACACGGCCTCCCAGGCGCCCAGGTCGTTCCAGCCGGCGTCCAGGGCCACCATGCGGATATCAAGATCGCTGCCCGGGCACTTTTCCATCACCGCGTAATCGACCGATTCGCTGGGCACGGCGGCAAACTCGGCCTTGCCCGGGCGCACAAACTTGTTGTCGGTGCTGCGGGCGGCCCAGGCGGCACGGGTGGCCGCGGCAATGTCGGGGCGGAAGCGATCGAGCGCCGCCATCCACACGCTGGCCTTGAGCACAAACATGCCCGCGTTCCAGTAGTAGTGGCCTTCGGCCAGGTAGCGCGCGGCACGCTCGGCGTCGGGCTTTTCAACAAACTGGGCCACCTTGGGCGCCTGCTGGCCGTCGCTCTCGGCACGGATGTAGCCGTAGCCGGTCTCGGGCCGATCGGGGGTGATGCCCAGGATGGTGACGGCGCCGGTGGCCGCCACCCGCACAGCCTGCCGCAGCGCCTGCGTGAAGGCGGCATCGTTGGTCACGGTCTGGTCAGACGAATTGACCACCAGCACCGGGTCTTGCCCGCCTTCCAGCGCCGCCAGGGCGGCCAGCGTGACGGCCGGCGCGGTGTTGCGACCCACAGGCTCCAGCAGCGCGCAGGCTGGTTCGATCTTCAACTCGCGCAGCTGATCGAGCACCAGGAAGCGGTGCTCTTCGTTGCCCACGATGCTGGGCGCGGCCACGGTGATGTCGGCATCGGCCAGGCCCTGCAGGCGGGCCACCGCCTGCTGGAACAGGCTGGTCTGGCCCGACAGCACCAAGAATTGCTTGGGGTAGCCCGCGCGCGAGAGCGGCCACAGGCGTGTGCCCGAGCCACCGGCCATGATGACGGGCTGAACGAGGATGGAAGTGCTCATTGGGGATAACCTTGCGGGTTCAGGGTTTGCCAGCGCCAGCTGTCGGCGCACATGCGGTCGAGATCATGCACGGCGCGCCAGCCCAGCAACTGCGCGGCCAGGGACGGGTCGGCATAGCAGGCGGCCACATCACCCGGGCGGCGGGCCACGATGTCGTAGGGGATGTCGCGGCCGCTGGCACGGGCGTAGGCCGCCACCAGCTCCAGCACGCTGTAACCGCGCCCGGTGCCCAGGTTGACGGTGACCGAGCCGGGGCTGTCCAGCAGGCGGCGCAGGGCCGCCACATGGCCTTGCGCCAGATCGGTGACGTGGATGTAGTCGCGCACGCCGGTGCCATCGGGGGTCGGGTAGTCGTTGCCAAACACGCTCAGGCGGGCGCGCCGGCCCACGGCCACCTGGGCCACATAGGGCATCAGGTTGTTGGGCGTGCCGCGCGGGTCTTCACCGATCTGGCCGCTTTCATGCGCGCCCACGGGGTTGAAGTAGCGCAGGCAGGCGGTTTGCCACTGCGGGTCGGCCGAACCCAGGTCACGCAGGATGGTCTCGCCGATCAGCTTGGTCTGGCCATAGGGGTTGGTGGCCGACAGCGGAAAGTCTTCACGGATGGGCAGCGAGGCCGGATCACCGTACACCGTGGCGCTGCTGGAGAACACGATGCGCCGGCAGCCTGCTGCGCACATGGCCGACGCCGTGGTCACCAGGCCGCCCAGGTTGTTGCCGTAGTAGGCCAGCGGCTGGCTGGTGGATTCGCCCACCGCCTTGAAAGCCGCAAAGTGCACCACTGCATCGATGGCATGCCGGCTGAAGATGCCTGCCATGGCGGCGGCATCGCACACACTGGCGCGTTCAAAGACGGGTGTCTGGCCACCCAGGGCCTGCAGACGCTCCAGCACCACCGGCGAGCTGTTGGAAAAGTCATCCACGCCGACCACCCGAAAGCCGGCAGCCTGCAGGGCCAGCCAGGTGTGCGACGCGATGTAACCGGTGGCGCCGGTCAGCAAGACAGTGGGAGCGGCACTCATTGCAGTGTCAGCTGGCCAGAGCAGCCATAGGTGCTGCCGCTCATGTTGGTCGACAGCCTGCCATCGGAGCGGCGCTGTTCTCGGCCGATGTCGCAGCCGACAGTGCTGTTGCGAGTGGGGTTCCAGCGCAGGCCCAGCGCGGTCGTCATCGTGCGGTCCTGGCCCGAGCCCGTGCCCAGCAGGCCCTGCGACACCGACAGGGTGTCCACCAGTGAGCGGCGCGCCTGAGCCAGGCTGGCGTTGACCGATACCTTGCCGCTGAGTTCCTGCTCCACGAGCACCCGCGCACCGTTGGTCGACGAGCTGTAATCGGTGTAGCCGGCCCCGAAGATGGCAAATGTGCTGGGCTCGGAGCGCTGCGAAAAATCGCGCCACAGCGTGCTGCGCACGTGCATCTTGCCGGTGGGCTGCCAGTCCCAGTTGATGTTGCCGGTCAGGCCCGATGCGTTGCGCAGGCTGTTCAGGTCATAGTGGTTGCGGGTGGCGCTCAGACGCCCGGACACCTGGCTGATCTGGCTGGGCAGCCACTGCGCGGTCAGGTCGATGTCCTGGCGTGTGAAGCGGTCGGCGCTGAACTGGCCCTGGCCCAGGTCGCGAAACTTGGGGTAGCGGCCTTGCGTTTCACGCAGGGCCGTGCCCAGTGTGAGCAGACCACTGGGGCGCCAGGTCAGGCCCAGCGACGCGTAGTCCTGGCGATATTGGCGTGCCTGGTACTCGATGGCCGAGTACGACTGCGAACTGTGCCCCGCACCGATTTCGGCGGTGAGCTGGGTGACCGCTCCCACCCGGGCCAGGCCGTCAATCTGCTGGCTCGACACCACGTTCTTGCGCGTTTCAGCCAGGCCGCTGGTGCCCAGTGCGTTGAACTGCATCTGCGACTTGGTGCTGGCCAGGCTCAGCGTGCCCGACAGCCGTTCGGCAGTCGCCCAATCCAGCGCCAGGCTGCCGTTGTGGCTGGGCGTGTTCAGGTTGCTGTTGTGGCTGTAGCGGTTGTCACTGAGGTTCAGGCTGCCACGCAGCCGTTGACGGCTGATCTGCTGATCCAGCCCCGCCACGAGGGCCGTCGACGAGATGGTGTCGCCACGGGCCGTGCCGTCAGGCAGCACCAGCCCTTCACCCACCCGGTACAGGTTGTTGTCGTGGGTGAAAGTCTGCTGCACGCCCACGTACCACGGCGAGGTCTCGGCCATGGTGCCAGTGGCGGACAGCATGGCGAGCAGGGCAATCCAGGTAGTCTTGTTCATGGGCATTTGCTGAGGGCGTCGGGTATCCGGGGCGGCAGGCTGGCGCAAGGCGCCACCCGTCTGGGCAGGCAGTCAGTAGGCATTGTGGTCCGCGAACACGGCCTTGATGGTGCGCAGGATGATCACCAGATCCAGTCCGAGCGACCAATTGCGCAGGTATTCCAGGTCGTATTCCACACGAGCCTGCATTTTGTCGATGGTGTCGGTCTCGCCCCGATGGCCATTGACCTGGGCCCAGCCCGTGATGCCGGGCCGCACTTTGTGCCTCACCATGTAGGCCTTGATCAGTTCGCGGTACATCTCGTTGTGGGCCACCGCATGCGGACGGGGCCCGACGATGCTCATGCGGCCCTGCAGCACATTGATGAACTGTGGCAATTCGTCCAGAGAGGTCCTGCGGATGAAGGCACCAAAGCGTGTGATGCGGGCATCCCCGCGTGTGGCCTGCCTGACCACATCGCCGTCGTCCTGGGTGACCATGGACCGGAACTTGTAGACCACGATCTCTTCGCCGTCCAGGCCGTTGCGGCGCTGCTTGAAGATCACCGGCCCCGGTGAGCTGAGCTTCACGCCGATGGCCACAGCCAGCAGCAAGGGCGCGATCAGGATCAGGATCAGGCTGGCCAGCAGCAGGTCGCTGCCGCGCTTGATCAGGCGGTTGGTACCTGTGAACGGGGTTTCGCATATGCCCACCACCGGCACGCCGTTCATGTCCTGCAGCCGGCCCTGGATGATGCTGATGCCAAACACATCGGGCACAAAGTAGATCGACGCGGTGGTGCCTTGCAACTGCTCCAGCAGCGTGATGATGCGCGGCTGCGAACCCAGGGGCAAGGTGATGAACACATCCTTGACGCCGTTGTCGAGCACATAGCGCGCCGCCTCGTTCAGATCACCCAGGCGTTGCGGCAGGCTGTCGGCGTGCACACGCGCATCGTGGCGGTCGTCAAAGAAGCCGACGAAATCAATGCCGTTGATGGCGTTGTGGGTCAAGGCGCGGGCGACCTTGACGCCCAGCGCCCCGGCCCCGATCACCGCCGCCTTGCGTCGGCCGGCCGCCTGCTGCGCCTCATGGCGAAGTGCACGCCACCCCAGACGCACCAGCACCAGCTGCAGCACCGGTGTGGCCAGCATCCACAGCGTCAGCACATCCCAGTTGAACAGCGACAGGCTGTGCGTGCCATAACCAAAGCCTGCCAGGATGGCCAGCAAGGTGAGCCAGGATCCCAGGATGCCGACGGCCGCCGAACTGAGCCGATCCCGGAAACGGTTGATGCCCGGCCAGGTCAGCGCCACCACCAGCAGACACAAGGTCAGGTCAGCCCGGCCGATGGGCTCCTGGTACCAGCGCATGGCCAGCAGGTACATCAGCACCGTCACGGCAGGCTCCAGCACCATCGCAACGAACGATGTGATCGACTGTGGGGCGCTGCTGAAGTTGCGGTGGCTGCGGTTCTCGAACATCAGGGCTGGGGCGCAGAAGGGCAGGGCGATTGGCGCAGGCGCTCATGCTGCGTGCTAAAGCCAGTGGCCGCGGCGAGGCCAGCGCGCATTCTCGTTGAATTTGGCGGCTTGATCGGTCGTCTGACACGTCTCGAGCCCGCCTGCCTGCCTACAATGTGAACAATGCTGCAGAACCTTCAAGCGCTGCTCGCGCCCGCCCTGATGGACCGCCTGGTACTGGTGGTCAACCACGTGTTGTCGGC
>Ga0228698_1001703_pt1 | contig 10314 bp, 11 predicted proteins | sample McNCre117_Aug_MG_FD_178015 | JGI IMG/M metagenome (GOLD analysis project Ga0228698, IMG submission 178015) | Freshwater microbial communities from McNutts Creek, Athens, Georgia, United States - 1-17_Aug_MG | ecosystem: Environmental > Aquatic > Freshwater > Creek | place: USA: Georgia...
CCATAAGGCCTCCTTAATTAAAGTGCAGCTGACCCAAAGCTAACAACTTGCTCAAGTGTACCGTTAGATCCACCAGTCAAGTTTGCACCGCTCACTGAACCATGCGCTGAAATTGCGAGTGTAATTGTATTGCCTTGAACTCCAGGCATAGCACCTTCGATTCTGACAACAGCTGAGTCAGGCACCGCAACAGCTCGTACAATGTACTGAACCGCTGCCGTTACAGATGCATTGATAGCAGCCGCAAGATTCGCAGCCGTAAGCGCATCAGTCGCACCGACATTGTATTGATTTCCTGTCGCTCCACTTGCTACACAAGTAAAAACAACACCTGCAACCGTCACCGTATCAGTAGCAACGTGAGCTGCTAAAGTTACTGTGCCGCTTGCTAGAGCTGCATTTGATCTGATCACGCAACGAGCTGAGTAGATTCCTTGAGCAAGGCCCTTGATGAATTGAACGAGGTTACCGACAAGCTGAAATCTATTTCTAGAGTTCAGATCATTTCCATAAATTTTATCTTGGACATCTGCTGCCGATAGTCCGTGGTCTAAAAAGATCATTGATCCAGCCACAAATCCTCCTTTGGATAAGTGAAAAGGCCCAAGACGTTTTAAGTCCAAGGCCCTAAGTTAAATTACGGAGCTACAGTATTTACGATTCCAGAGATTACGAAGCTTGTGCCTGGCATCTCAGAGAAAATCGCCTGGTTGGTGTACATTCGCGCCTCAACACCAGCCTTTGTTGGAAGGTGGAACCAGGGCTCGCCACCGAATCCAGGAGCACCAAAAGATACATCGACAGAACCGATGCGCTTCCAGTTTTGTGCCACAAGACCGTATGCATAGCCTTGTTTAACCATTGGATGGGCGATGATTTCGATCTTACCATTTTGAGAGTGGTAAACGATCTCTTCAGCACCAACATCAACCTTTTTCACTTCAGACTTATCTAAAGATCGAAGAGAAGAGATGTCAGATGCAACGTCATCCCATGCACCATGGTTCACATAAAGCTTGATATCTTCCATCAAACCTTTGCTCACTGCTTTAGTGACTGCTTTTTTCACAGCGTTGAATGAAAGCGCACCAGACACAGTCAAAGATGCAGATTTCCAAAGCTGATAAGTTGCAGCGTTGATGTTGAACAATGAACCAGTATTGGTCATGATATTGTGAATTCCGGCCATTTCTGTACCGTATCCACCTTTGAAGTACACAACGTCACCAGCTGCCGCACCTGTTACAGTACCGCTCAAAGTCACGATGCGAGTGTCTGGATCTACTGACACGATTGTTACAGTTCCACGAACTGTCGCAGAAGTACCGCTCATGATATCGATCTCAGTACCTTCTGAACCAGTCCACAACATTGGAGCCCACTCAGCAAGTGAGATTGTGATAGACGGAGTACCAGAAGCGTATGCAGATACGACACCGATACCTACGTTTCCATAAAGAAGCATAGATTCGATTCTCTTACGCATTGCTTTCTGCATTCCTTCGTAAAAGAACTTAGTTCCTTGTGCGAAAGATGCCTTGCCACCAGATGCTTTTCCAGCATCCTCATAACTCAATTGATCTTTCAGAAGTATCTGACTTGCAGATACTTGAGCACGACCTTGAGTTCCTGCTTTAGCATCATTCAGAGCAAATGCTCCGGCTGTGCCATCACCCTTTGCAGATGTGAAACCACCTGGCAATGCCAAGCGAACAGGTTGAACGTATTGCAAACCCAACAAGTCTTGCTTATCGAATTTGATTTCATTTTGAATTTTTGCGATTGCTGGCACAAGATCAGGTACACCATTAGGGTAAACTTCTTTGTGCATTACATTTAGCGACTCTACTATATCAGCCACGAGAGAACTCCTTTTGAGTTCTATGGCTTGGGTCATAGAAAATTGTTTTAAATTTTTGATCTATAGATTAGGTGGGATTATCTACAGAATTGTTTAATCTTTGAGTGTTGCGAAATACTCTTCCAAATATTTACGCCGTTCGTGTTCAGATTTGAATGTTTTCGGTGGCTGAGTTGCTGCTTTAGCAGGCCCTTTATCACCTTGAGAGGCTGATTTCCCAGTTACTCTCTTCACATCGAACTCACGAATTTTTTTCAAGATGTCCTTACCGAGAATCTCTTGGATAGCTTCAGCGTCCAATTGCGAGATCACTTCGCGGGCACTTGATACAAAATCAGCCTTAACGCTGGCAGCTGCATCTTTGGCTGTCAAGGTTTTTCCCTGCTTACTGGCCGAAAGCATACGAGCTGCAATTTGCGCGACCATGTATTTAGTCTTTGGAAGTCCAGACTCTTTCCATGCATCGCCTATTTCAACGTCTAGTTTGCCAATTTCTTCAGCCTCTCTTCGGCTGATCATTTCGCGCTCTTGAGCCTCCCTGGACTCTTTTTCTCGCTCCTCGAATTGCTTTACCTTCTGCTCGTACTCGAGAAGCTTTCTCTGTTCAGGAGTCATTTGCATCATGTTGAATTTTTCAGCGAGTGTGCTTTCTGCGAAGTCGTATGGATCGATTCCAGTTTCACGCAAGAATGCTTTAGGGTCATTCTTTGCCATCTGAATCACGCCCTGAACCTGCTTCATGAGTTTAGCAGCTTCTTGCATTTTAGCTTGCGAGGCGTTCTCTAATTGATTGAGTTTAATAACCTCGCGAACTGGTAGTTCCTTAGTTTCACCGTTAATCTTAACCGTGACGATGGAATCAAGGTCTTGTTCTCCGAGTCTTTTGATTTCGGCTTTGGTGGCATCTTTTGACTCGGCACCTTTTCCTTGGGCATTTTGTTTACCCTCTGATTTTTCCTGCGCGACTGCGGTGTTATCATTGGCTGGAGCCTCTGAGCTGACCGGAGTTACATTTACGGTTTCCATGCAATCCTCCTAGATTGCTTGGGGAGTTGTGGTGGGGTTGGTTAATGTAATGAATCAAGCAAAATCCTGATCATTCTTAGTTCTTTATTAATTTCAGAGACAGCCGCGTCTAGCTCTGCCTGAGTCGCTGAGATGGCACCATTCGATGCAGTAAATCCTGCCACCGTGCCACCTAGATCATTCCATGCCTTCAGCTTAGTGATTTCATCTGCGATTGCCATTTTCATTGCATAGAGTTGATCTGATGTGATGCCACCAGATCCACCGCCACCACCACCTGAATAAGTGAGAGTGGCTGGATTTCCGGTCTCTGCATATGTGCCCTTAACTATGCTGATTAATCTATTATAGAGAAGACTTGCACTCTGTCCTGTTTCAGAGAATGCGCCTGTTAGTGCCTGAATCTTGAACGCCTTAGCAAGTATCGCACTCACTCCGGTCTCTGAATACGATCCACTCACTGGCACTAATACAGATGATTTCAGTAAATTATTCGTGCCACCAGTAAGCGCAAATGATCCAGATGCAGTGACAAGCGTGTATGCACCAGATGTGGTCTTGGTTAAGATCGCGGCGTTACCAACCAAGCTATAAGCACCAGTTGATGGGATTACTCTGTAGCCCTTTAATAGCTGAGCTGCATTTCCAGTTTCAGAATAAGCACCAGTGGTGATGCTTACGCGTGATCCTTTGGCTAAGATTGCAGCATTTCCAGCTTCAGCGTAGGTGCCAGTGACAATTGATGATTTAAATCCCTTAAGCAGATTAGCTGCGTTTCCTACTTCAGAATAGCTTCCGGTGGTAATTACAGCTTTAGATCCTTTTAAAAGATTAGCACCGACACTTGCTTCTAGGTATGTGCCCGTGGTGACTGGCATGAGTGTAGTTTTAGCAAGATTAGCATTATTTCCACTAAGAACAAAGGCACCAACCGTTACAGCTAAACTGTACGCGGCTGGACCTCCTGTTACTGTGGATAATAATAAACTCAACTATTACTCCTTATTGCCAGTAGCCCTCAAAGCCTACTACGCACCAGATAACTTGCGATGCTGTAGCTGTACCTTGAATGAACTTAGCAACAGAGCAAATAAACTCGCCTGGATTGACTACGATTGGAGTCTGGAAAGTGTGAACAATATCCTGAGCAGATGCACCAACAGCCGCACCGATTGCCCAGCTCTGGATACCGAGTGGAAATCTAACGTGAGCCTTTGCAGCAACACCAGCCGCAGTAGTCAATGCGGCAGCAGTTGCACCGTAACTGATTGACCATTGTAGAGTTGATGCAGTAGTCGCCACCGCAGCACCGATGTTGCACGAGCTGATTCTTACACCAGTGATAAACAGAGTGCGCGGAGTCTGATTGATACCACCAGCTGGCACCTGAAATGATGTGATAAGACCATCAGCACCAGGAGTATTGGCAACAATACCTGCTTGGCCGCCAAGACCAGTTGCAATTGCAGTGGTCTGCGAAATAGCTCCACCAGTTACAGTGGTTGCAGCCGTAGCATTCGGATAAAGCGCAGTAGTGCCTAAAGTACCACCATTCTGGCCTTGATGAGCGTTCTGTCCAATTGCAGCCATTTGATGTGGATATGGTTTAACTAGAGCAATTTCTCTCTGATAACAGGCAACATCTGTAACACGAAGTGTGGCAACAGTACCTGATACAGTACCGGGATTTCTGCTCTGAAATGTAACTGGCAGAGAAGTAGTAACAAATGGCTGACCATTCGCAGCTGGAGTTGGTAAAGCCCCCATTCTTACACCATCTCTGTACAGATAGACTTCACTCTCAGAGATATACAGAGTCATATTGTACAGCTGATTTGCTACTGGTGAGAATGTAAGTGCCGCAGTCGTGGTCTCAGTACCATTGAAGTTCACTACTCCAATGAGACCAGCTGAAGTCAGCCTGAAGTAAACTCCATCAGTAGGTGCTGCGGTACCTGCTCCAAATGGGAATAAGCCAAACTCAAATATCTGATTGGCTTGAAGTGCAGATGTGACACCAATCTTCATATCCAATCGCACAGGAGCACCACCAACAATTGGGATATTCCTATAGCTTGAATATGCTGTACCTGTACCAGTCACACCTGATGCAGTAGCATTCAAGATCAATCCTGATGTATTCCATGTCACTGTCTGAGTTGCTGTAACATACCTCCAGAGCGATGTATTCTGAGCGGTCATGTTGAATGTCTCATTCATCAGCATGGTATCCATACCAACAGACAACCTTCTCTCATCACTTACAAATGGAGAGTATCCATCCTTAGTGCCAGTGATAGAGCCATCATCGGTCTCACCCATCATCGTCACATAACCAGACTGCGATTTAGTCTGTGGTGTTCTGACTAGCAGGTTCTTATTCGCATCTACATCTGCAAGCGTACCACTTGTGCCACCTGCTATATTTGTACTAAATCCCATTTAAATCTCCTTAAGCTGTAACGTAATGAATTGTAAAAGTGCCTGTAGCATTCCCGAAAGTCAGATCACAGTTGATTGTCATTGAAGTTGCAGAAGTGTACTCGCAAGTGAACCTGCCATAATAGGCAAGCTGCCTGTGCTGAAGTGCTGTGTTATCAACAGTTGAATCATCACTCTGCACGAATGCTTCTTTATGCGTAGCTACACTTAGACCAGATAGTCCACTCACCACGACAGATGCACTGTCTGTTGGAGTAGTCCCAAAATTGAGTGTAGCTGTACCAACTGCCATGACCTATCCTTTATGTAATGGTTAATACACCGTTAGTTGCATCGAAATTGACTGTGAATGTCTCACCAGTTGCTAGTGAAATACTTGAACCATAATCAAACCATGCGACCAGCGGCTTCAGTGGAGTAGTCTGAGTTGAGTTGTACAAAATAGCATATCTGAATGGCCCAACTGCTCCAGTTGCTGTGAATACCACGTTTCCGTAAACAGCCTTCAGCACACCAGATGTCTGAGCGCAGCTTGTGATACTTGTAGCAGTACCACCAGTCGTGTAGCCGTTACCATTTGTCACTTCTCCAGCTGAAACATCTGCATAGACAGCATTTGTTGCTACAGGTGCAGTGTTAGTCAGTATGACCTTGAACACATCAGCACTGAGATCATGCTTTTTCTTAGCTAGATCCTCTACAAACTGATTAAATTTATTAAATGCTGCCATCTAAAATCCCCTTTATGAATAAGTTAAACTTGCTCGATTAGTCCATGAGTTGACGTACTCGGAAGTACCTCCGGCCCATCTGATTTTTGTTACTGTCCCACTCACCGTCACCAGCATGATTCTCCAAAGTGGAGAGATATCGGCTGTGCCTGGCTCCGCAAATCCTATGTAAGTCGTATTCGCATCGACCTGATCAATGTTTTTAATATTGTCAGATTTGATAGTTCTTAAAGACTTCCCATCTCGGTCCAAGACCTTGGGAAGTACTTGCGTTGAATCTACCTGATTGCTTACATCACTTGTCATCTGGGTGGCATCCCTGGTGGCATGATTGGTGGAATTTGCGGTGGCTTCGGCATAGGAGGATGTGGCCCAACAGGTGGCGGTGGTGGTGGCATTGGCCCTGGTCCTGGTGGTGGCCCCTGAGGTTCTGGTCCCATCGGCTGATTTGGCGGAGGCGGAGGTGGCGGCGGTGGTGGTGGCTTCTCGCCGCTCACAATAAACCAGAACGGATCCTGAGATTCATGGAATTGTTTATGCTCTAGCATGTGATTAATAGTATTTTGAACGATCTGCATTGATTGCGGATCACCAGCATTCGCAGCATTTCTTAATTCAGGATTCGCAAGAATAGATCCATGCTCCTGAGCATGGAGTATATGCATATCACCTACCAATGCTTTCACTGGCTGACCGTCGAGAAGCATTTCATTCTCTTTACGTGCCAGCTCAATGCGCATCTCAGGACCTTCAAGGATGGATTCAACCTGTCCTGTCTGCATGACCTGAATGTACTGCTTTCCATTGATCTCACCGCGCTCAAATAGCTTATCAGCGAGTTCCATACGACCTGCGTATGTGCGAGCAAGTGGGTTGCCAAGATCAACCGCGACCTTATCGATAAGATCTAGGTCCTTATTGCTGAACGATCTCATGCTGGATTTATTTACTTTTCCAGCGATTGCCACCATTCGCTCTGTCTTTGCGTATTCTTGCAAGATGTACAGAATGAACGTGCCCACATCCTCTTGAAGTTCAGCCCATGAGTTCTGGAAATTACTAGAGAATTGGATTGCCATGGCTTGGAGTCTGCCGAGTGCCACACCTGATTTAAGTGAATGCTCAGGATCTCCACGAATTACAGAGTTAATGCCAGTGATTTTTTCCATGGCTTTTTCAACGTAATCCATATTTTTGAATATCTCTTGAGGAGTCGCAGTCAGCTGCAATGCCTTAGGCTCTGAGCCTGGAAGCCCACCTTTTAGCACAGCTAAACCCTGTCCGATCTGCTCGGCAGACAGGTTACATCCCTCAGGCATCCACACAGCTTGAACCCCAAAGGCTTGCTGATTCGTGAACACAGTCGAATAAAGCACGTTCAGAACCTTCTGAAGCACTACGATATCCCTGAATTCAGTGTATCCCTCAGCTGAATCAAATTTTTCACCAGGAGTAATGCGCTGAACTGGTAGCTTTTTCTTATACTGATAAGGACCTTCATAAAGCATGATATCAGTGCCAACGAATTTGCAGTATTTCCCTTGAGGAACACTGTCTGTAGGCAAGTGATAGAATTCATAAACTGGTATTAATTCAGTTTCGAAGTGATCGGTCACGAATTCAAGATTTGAGAAGTTCTTATAATTGTATTTTTCGAGATCATCCTTGGGATCAAGTGCCTTAATTAAATCAGCCTGATCAGGATATCTTGTCGCTAGGTCAAATTTGTTCTCATAGCTTCGAACTACAATCCATTTATTCTTGGTCCAATCCCTAAGGTTAGGGTCATACATCACGTTCCAAGGTGTCTTTGATGTGATTTCGGCATCGCCTTCGTAGATTACTTTTTCGACAATTTCGCCATTCTCAGTCTGTCTCTGCTCGACAGTGTATGGCCTTCCAAGTGCTGGATTCCAAGTGGTGACCACATATCCAACCTTGAACACTAAGGACATTTCAGCCGCAATCTTCTGATGTCTGCCAAGTCTTTTTTCAACCAAGTATGAATCAAGGATTCCACTCGCAAGCCTCGCCTGTTGAGCTGCCTGAGTGTCTGAATTAATAGCCCTCACATCATAAGATGGCTTCTGTGAGCAGGTAAGAGACAGAACGTGTCTCACAAGATTGCGATAGTAATTCACACCGAAGGCAGTCAGCTCGCCATCATTGCCAGCGTTATTGGATTCAAGTTCAGTCTGTCCCAAAACATGATTGCCATAGTACAATTCATAGGACCTTCGCCAGAACGATCCTTGTCCGGTCTTTTCAACCCAGTTGTAATAAGTATGAATGCGCTTTTTCAGCTCTCCGAGGAGTTCATCACCTGAAAGTGTCGCAAAGTAATCAAGACTGCTCATCTGAACCCCTTCTTTTTCCCAAAGAGTGAATTCAGAGCTTGCTCTGATTTCGACAATTCAGGCTTCTGCTCGGGGATGTAACTTGTGTATATATTATGACCTAGATTCCTGGGGATAGGATTCCTGGTACGATCGATTGCTCTATTAAGGTAAATCGCAGCTGCTACCGCGTCAAGATGTCCTAAGCCTTCTGATCGTTCGAAATCAGTATGCTTATCATCCTTCCACATGCCAACCTTTAATTGATGGATTGTATTTGTACAATTCGCTTTTACCTTGAACCTTAGGCCCTGGACCTCAGTCCTTAACTCATGAATGGCAGCGATCTTGTCTTCTTTTCTTGCCGGAAATACTGGATATGAGTGATCACTGATAATGTCGTACAGTAATTGCTTATTCGCATCATACACTCGCCTGAGCGGCTCCTTGAGATTCCACAATTGTTTTTCTTTGGACTTGGCAAGTGACACAATATTCGCAGTGGTGAGTCCTGAATCCACATACTCATCCTCAATCACGATTTCATTCTTTACGAAATCATAATAAGCAAATAGAAGTGCCGTATTATCGTCAGCACCGCTGTCACCTGAGACATAAGCATCAAAGAAATCAGGCCTTGGGTAGTTGATTGGGACTATATTAGCATCTGTGAACTCGGGGATAATAAGTGAATCTGGGTCACTGACAGGCTCGCACATCCGCTCACGCCTAAAGCTTGGCGAATTGATCCCACCGCACTCATCGATGATGTCTTGCAGCTCGTCCTTTGACAGAGCCTCATTGTCCATGATGGTCTTCTGAATGAATCTGTTTTTCCTGACAGCTTGTTCGCGCTCTTGATAATACAGATGGCCCAAGTCCCTCGGCGGAGTACTGGCCTTAATAAGCCACTGGCCTTCTTGGTTCTGCAATTGAGGGAACAGAACCTCTTTGATGATGTACGATGGCTCTACCCAGAACCCGAACTCATCTGCCACGATTATGTTGGCAGCCGCTCCCCTGGCTGATTCCCCACGATCCTCGTTTACTCCGCGAATATAAATCCGAGAATCACCAGGACCGACGAATACAGAATCCACTGTATGATAACTAAACCGATACTCATCTGGACAATCCCTTTGAAGTTTAATCATTTCGGCAAGCAAGACTTCACGCGCCTGTGTTTTGAATGGGAAGCACCATCTACAGATCCAACCAGGATTCTGCCTAAGCTTTTCAATGACGAATGCGAGAATCGAAGTGGTTTTTCCGAATCGACGCGCAGCCTCGATGAACGGCCTTCGCTCCCTAGAGAGTAGATAATAAATGTCGAGCTGTGAGTCTCTGAGATACCATGGCGATACAAGTCCGCGTATCCAGGCTTCAGACCTTGCCTCGTGCAGTCCTAATGAGTTCAACAATTGATCCTTCGTATTGTAATCTTACTGGCCCACCGAGTGGGTCACCGCTCACTTCGATCGCTCTCTTCTTTGGATACAGGTACTGAGTGGCCTCTTTAGCGGCTGCAACTCTAAGCCCCACCGGAATCACATCCTCTTCGTATGTCTGACCGTCTTTACCCATCTTAGTGATAGTGGCTGATTCATACCCGAATGCTTTGTAGTCACCGCTTGCAGCCTGTAGAAGTATTATGAAGGGATCGATTCCCATTTCATCGGCAACTTGAGTCAGCTCTTTATTTGTCCTGCGCTGCTTCTGAACATACTTAATCTCGATGCCATCGATCTTGTCCACTGAATCACTCACCTGCCAAGGCTCCTAGATATTTGAATCCCTTCAATCTGTCCTTTCAAAATATCCAAGTCTTTTTTGATCTTAGACAGCTCATTGTCTTTGATTCCTTCTCGGTAAACATCGAATGCGATCAATCCGAATCCACCCATGATCACGAGTGCCG
>Ga0228698_1001704_pt1 | contig 10313 bp, 13 predicted proteins | sample McNCre117_Aug_MG_FD_178015 | JGI IMG/M metagenome (GOLD analysis project Ga0228698, IMG submission 178015) | Freshwater microbial communities from McNutts Creek, Athens, Georgia, United States - 1-17_Aug_MG | ecosystem: Environmental > Aquatic > Freshwater > Creek | place: USA: Georgia...
CGCCGTGACGGTTACGCCAGGCTCGATTTCGACTTCTTCTTCCTCGCGGATTACGAGGTAGCCAGTTGGGCAGGGATCGATGTAGCGATCTTTTACCCAATGATGCCCGGGGCCGCCGGGGTTTCCGGTTAGACGAATTCCACACGGAACCCCTGCGGTTGAGCGCAGAGTACCTTTTAGCTTCATTATGGGGTCCGGGAAGGGGAAGTTGGTGGCTTCTTCGACGTAGAGCCGGGTGTAGTTGTGGCCTTGGTATTCCTCCGCGTCAGAATCCCGCTCAAGATAAGCGAACCGCAGACGAGCCCCATTAGGCATAACGAGTTCTTTTTTCTGCTCATACCATTTCGCTCCAAGTTTTCCGCAGAGTTGTTTAGCCCGCGCGATGGCTTCGGAAAGCTGGGTCAGCCTGCGCCGGACGAATAGGCCGATTGCGGCTTCTCCGTATTTCGAGGCATGTCCGATCCAGTCACCGATTGAGCCGTCGGTTTTCCCGCCGCCCCGAGCGCCACCGTAGAAGACCTCAAAAACCGGGCAGGTTACGAGGTCGGTCTGGGGCCCGGGCTGGGGCGACCAGATTACGGTGGGTTCGATTTGGGGCATTATTCGTCGCCGGAATCTTGAGACTTGCGGGCGTTGCGGATTTGGCGGGCTTTCCGGTAGGTCTGGATATCATCCAACGGCTTCAAATCAGCCATTTCAGTTCTCCCCGCGGCTAGCAAGAAATCGCTTCAGCGCCTCAGCCTGTTTCGCGCGTTCGGCTGGGGTATATGGTTTGGTAAATCGCGCATTATCCGGCGTGGCCTGAACCGGGGGATTCCCGGTAGGGCTCGACGCGGGATTATCCGCGCTTTGCAAGCGTTTTTCGATGATTCGCTTCGGGTTCAAAACCCCGGTAAAGTCAGCATCAGCCATTTTGGGCTCCTGGTTAGATTTTCCGGTAGCGAATCCAGCTACCGGCTTTGATGGTTACAGTAATCGCCGTCGGGATAACCCCGGGCGAGGCGAAGTTATTCTGCGCTGGCTCATAGGCTAGCTTATACTCAACCGGGTTCGGCCACTGCGTTTGGAAGAACGGGGGGATAACCGGCGTTTCGATAAGGGCTCGACCGGCGCGCGAGGTATCCTGGACAATAGCCCGCCGAGCAACGAACGTCGGGGTTGAGCCGAGGAATGGCGCCTGGAAAACCGGGAAGGCCAGCGGATAGCTTGCGCGGGAGGTTTCCGGGAGAGCGCGATTTAGGGAAACGCTGGGAGTCAGCGTGGGGATAAACGGCGCGGGCTGAACCGCCGCGTTTAGAACCCAGGCGCTTGAGGAAGAATCTGCAAAACCCCGATTTGGCCGCACCGGCGCGAATTGCGGAGCCAGCGCGAATGGGGGAAGGGAAGAAAGATACGCCGTCGGAAACGCATTTCGAGACGTTTCGGAGAGAATCGCGCGACGCTGTGTTACCGGGAAGTTTAGCCCCGGGAAAGGCATCGTTTGCGCGACGAAATCGATTACCCGACCGCGCGAAGAAGATTCGGGGAATACCCAGTTCGGCCGCTGGGGCGGGAGGTGAACCCCTGGGAAAAACGGCGCGAGGGAAGAGGGGTACCTGAGCGGGAAGCTCTGGGAGGAGGTATTCGCCCCGATTGCCCGAATCTGTGGGGAAGCGAGCCGGGTATTCGAGAAAAACGGCGCTGCGACAACCGCGAGGGTTGTGACGAGCAGAGAACCCGTAACGACCGCGCAGGGCCGGCAGTCTAGCTGTGGGGGAAGTTCCCTTCGAGCTACAAATACCGGCCCGCGCAGAACGTCTGCCATGGGTTACCCGAGGGCTTAGACCACTTCGTAGAGGATGTGGCCGGAGCTTTTCCCGGTGCCGGTTTTGCTGGAGAGAACCAATTCACCGCCGGGCGCGGTGTTGCCGTAGGCGGTGATTTCTTCACCATAGCGGGCTTGCCAGCGGGCAATACCGCCGTAGGTGTTAACGGACAGATCGAGCAAATAGCCGGTCGAGGAACGCTGCGGGAAGGTGGTTGCGGCGGTCGAGCCGAAGGACGCGGTAGTGCCAGGCGCTGTGCCGGTGAAATCCAGCAGGTTATTCTGGCCGACGCTCAGGGCGCCGACGGAGATTGTGCTGGAACGGCCCAGAATAAAGGAAGTCGGATTCGACGCGGCATCTTCGCCGCCGATGTAGACTTCGTTGACTTTTAGTTGCTGAGTCGCCGCGCCAGAGCGGAGAAAACCCGGGGCTTGACCAGCGGTGAAAGTGGTGGTATCCGCCACGGCCGCGGCGGTGATGGAAGACCAGGATGCAGAATAGCGTGCCATGGAAGAACTCCGAAAGTGAGATTAAGGCAGAATGATTGATTTACCGGAATCCGCCTGCCTTTCCGCGGCTTCTAGTGCTTCGGTGATTACCTGACGATAGGTTTTGCAGGGCGTTCCGGCTTCCCGAATAGCCGCGCAGTTATCGCAGATGTGGTGATTGCAGCCGCGGCACTTATACCGGGGCCGTTTGCGCTCGGGGTTCATTATGACAACGACTTCGCAATGCGTGCAAGTGTAGGTGTCAGCTTCGAATAGGCGGTTTTTGACTGGGGCTTCGACGTTTCGATTGTCGATGGAGAGATAGCCCAAGCCGCGCGGGAGGCCGTCGGTTATTATAAGCATATTTGTCCTAGGAAGGTGTCGGCGCCTGCGCCGGTGGGGTTGATGGGGAATCCGACAGCGGACCAACTTCCGGGGGCGCTACCGAGTGCCCAGGATATTGCGCCGGTGGTGGAGCCATAGCCAGTAGCCAGTGTTTGACCGGAGCCGGTGCTTCGAACGGAAGCCCCGAGTGTGCCGGAGGTAATAGACGGCGCGGGGGCTGTGGTGTAAGAAGAAAACTCCGCGCCCCAGATCATTCCGCCGGAGGGGCATGTGATTGAGCCGGTGCTGGGGGATGAGGTTGCGCCAGTATTAAAAACTACCGCGCCAAAAGGAGTAACGGAATCAACCCCCGCAAAAGAGCTAGTGTTGAAAGCCAGGCCGCCGTAACTGGAGCGGGTGAACGTCAGGGTGTTGGGGCCGGTGGCCACGCCCTGTTTCGCCAGCGCACGCATTTGGCCCGAAGAGCCGTAATTATCGAGGTTTGTCCCAGCGTAAGAGACATTTGTGATCGTACCGCCGCCGCCATTCGGATCTTCTGCCGCCCACACAAGAATAGCTGTGGCAGAGCCGGTGACGGTGTAGGAAAACGAAACCGAGCTTCCCAGGCCGAAGCGTACATCGGAGTTGTCGTATATGACGGCCATTTATAACCCCAATTGCCGAATTACGGTGTCGTCTAGAAAAACCGTCCGCCCGTCGTAGTTCCAGAGGGTTTTCGGAACGGCGACAAGCGTTGAGTTTACTCGGTCAGTCGCGCGGACAATTCCGGTGTTTACTATTAACGTACCGTCAGGATTCGCGACGCATTGTTGGGCGAGACATGGGCGGGTTTCAACCATTACCCGCCCGGAATCCCAGAGAGCCCGCATTCGCGGGGAGAGGGGTTTAAGCAATCGCACGGATTCAGCTTCGTCGGCCGTTAGCTCAACTTCGCGGATGACGGTATTGTCCTGCGCCAGCACAACAAGCCTACCCCACTTGGTAGACATATCAGTCATTTCGAGAAGGGTTGGAGAAAGTGCCATGATTAGCGATTGTGAGCTTCTGACCAGGCAGAAGTGACTTGCGCGATATTCGGATTTACACGAATCCAGGTATCACCGTGTTCGTCGGTTTTGAGATTCGGAATTTGAGGAAGCTGGCCCGGCTTGTGCACGGAAAGCGCCTGTGGGAATTGGTGGCTGTAGACGCAGATATACCGGGTATTCGGGGCAAGCGCACGGAGTAGATGGAAACGCCCAGCGAGAATTAGCTGCCAAGGGGTTTCGTCTTCTGGGGTAAGAATCCACTGTTTTTCGACTTCAGCAGAGATTGGATTGTCGAAAATATCGACTTGGGTTTCTCTGAGAAGGGAAAGTTCAAGTTTTCCGCTCAGGCAGAAAGTTGTATGATCGAAGTGGTGTCGGTGCCCGGCGATAACGTCGCCGATTTTTTCCATAACGCCGAGGCTTCGGATGAGGATATTTCCCGAGACGTATTCCATGGTTATTTCTTTGAAGGTGGGAATGAAGATGGGGGTTTGAACCGCGCGGGACCGCCGAAATAGCCGTCAAAGAGCGCGAGGGCTTTTAAGTGCTCTTCTGCGAGAGCTTCTGGGGATTTGGGATTAAAATGCCTGAGATTCCAGAGGGGTTTTAAGCGAAACCCCTGGGCGTAATCGGGGAGTTTCATGTTATCCCCGAAGAAGGGTCAGAGCGAAATTTCCTGAAGGTGAACCCCCGGTGAGGAAGGTGCTTTCTAGCGAGGCCGGGTAGGGGGTATTCGCGTTTGGGTTCGAAGTCGCCGCGAGGTTTGCGTTTGTCGGGTAGTAATTGTTCAGGCGCCAATCGTCCGCATCAGTTTTTGACGAAACCGCGCGGAAAACGCCTCGGTCGAGGCCGGAGGGCCAGGAGATTCCAAGGCAGACCCCAAGCCCAGCAGAGGAGCCTTCCAGCATTAGCTGGCCTTCGACGATGTATTCCGAGGAAGGGTCCGGGGTAAAAGCCATTCCGGTTACTGGAGTCGGGGAGGTGTTGGAAATCGTGAAATCTGAGGCGAGTTTGATATAAGTCCACCCGCCATCGGAGAAGATTTTTCTAGCGCCAGAGTCTTCTTTGTAATACCAAAGCTCATCCGTCGTGGTATCGACGACCAGCACCGAGCCTTGCGCTTGGGAATTCGCGAAAACATCCGCGTTTGGGGCGCCGGGATATTGGAAGTTCTCGGAATGGGACATTTTGGGTTAAACCCCGGGTGTTAAACGTCGAAAACTTCAGGGCCCCCCGGGACTGGGGGGAGACGATTCGCGCCAGCGAGCCAGGATTTCGAGTCGGCGGCCTGCGGCGGAAGGGAAACGACGTAGAGGTTATTCTGGGTCTGAACCGGCGCCTGGTTTTTCGGCGCGACCATGAGCTTCGCGATGGAGACTAGATCCGCGGTTTTGATCGCGTTCGGGGTTGGGCCGTCTAGGCGTTCGATAATTCTATCCAGCGCGCGTTGAGCCGCGCCGGCTGCGCGTTCTTCGATAGAGGCCCGAATTTTCGGATCGATTAGCTCGGCTTTTCGCTCTGCCAGACGTTCTTTGAACGCGTCGGAATTAACGATAATCGAAATCCAACCAGGGGTAAACCCAAACCGCTGCGCGAGTTCGTTTTGATGGATCGCCGGGTTTTCCACGATCATATCAATCATCGCGTCGTGGGTATAACGCACCTTCCCCAACGTCGGTTTTTCCGGCGCGGGGTTTAGCTCGACCTGCATTTCCTGTAAAAGTCCCATCCCCGCAAGATACCAGAACCCCGCGCTTTAGGCAAATCTGCGCATCAATGGTAATAAGGGTTTTAGAAATCGGGGCAAATTGCCCGTGTGTGGTAGCCCAGGCTAAACCCCCCACCCCTCCGAGGCCCAATCGGGGGATACCCCCGGGGGTCTGCGCGAGGGGAAGAAATTCCCCGGGGAAAATAATAAGGGTTTACGTGAATAACGTTTGTACTTATTCGAAGCGGGGGGTTTCCCTTTGATGGGCGCGGGTTGCATGGGGAGGGGGGATAGGTTAGGCGGGAATGGGTATCGGGGAGGGTTTGCGCAGGGTTTGGGCGGGGTATGGGCCAGGGTCCGAGATACCCTTTCAACAAAGCCCCGGGAAGGGGGGAAAACGAGCCATAGCGCGGGGTTTGCGATAGGGCAGCTACCCATGCCGCGCGATGGCATACAGGCCCCGCGCAGAGCGTTTAAAAGAGTTCTAGCATATATACCGTTATCCTCCCGTTGAGATACCGTTAACACCATATATCCCCAATTCCCGGCCCTTTCTGTCTCGCGAGGCTTTTCATTTTTGAACCGCTGTTTCTTTTTTGATTGAGAGAGAAGAGAGAGATTGAAACGCCAGCAAAGCAAAGGGCAGGGAAACGGGGATATATGCCCATAGCGGTATCACTGCGGGAAGATAGCGGGATGATGAAACGCCGATTGAACCGGGGTTTTATGGAAGTGTCAGGAAAGCCTGACGCTGCGCGAGATTAGCGCGCGGGTATTCAAAGGGATTGAATGAATTGGGGTTTTATACAGTGGAAAATGTGGATAACTCTGGGGATAACCCTGTGGATAACTGCGTTTCATAATGTGAAAAACCGCGCTGGTGGCATTTTTTCGGAATACCCGGGGCATGGGTAGCTTAAAAGTTATTCACAGGGCTAGCGGCTTTTCTGGTGCGTTTTAGCGGTATGGGGTTTTATCCAGTGTTTGCGTCAATTCGAAGGGCTGGCACGGGGTTTGCTACGCGTGCGCGGGCGGGTCGCGCGTTTGAGTCAGCCGGTAACAGGCAGGCCGGAGGCCCAGTCGCGCGATTGAGCCATTGCGCCATTGTCGATTTTCTTAACATCAGGGTTTTCCCGTGTAAAGAGCTAAGTTGTTGATTTTGCTCATGTTTTCCCGCGCGAGTGTCGGTTTTGTTTACAGCGGCTCAACCCGCGCGAGCTTAAGGCGTTGATTTTATTGCGTTTTCCTGTTTTGGCATGGTTTATGCACCTTCCAAGACTCACGGGTTCCGGGGTTGCCCTTTTAAGCCCCTCATTAGTGGAGTTTGAAAAATGAGCGTTGATTTTCAATCGGTTTCCAGCATGGCCGATTATCTGGCAGGTGTGAATATCGTGCGGTTGCAATACTGTGCGCGACAAGCCGGTTTGCGGTGGAAGTCAGGCGCACCGGGATATGACAAGGCCGGGATTATCGAAAAGCTCCGATTCTCCCCTTCGATGATGCGCGCGACAGTTTCCGCTGCGCAACGGCAAGAACAAGGCGCAACCGGGAATAATCCTTTCGCGGATGATATCGCGGAAGAATCAAAAGCCGCACCCGCGCCGGTTCAATCTCAACCCGCGCAGACTGGGGAAATTCCTGGCGCGGCTATTCAAGCCCTTTCCGGCCGGGTTGAAAGGCTTGAAACCTACGCGGTTTCCCGCACGCAGGCCGAATTCATCGCGGCGCAGGTTTACGCGGAAGAATCCCGCCCCCTCGCTAATGAAGTGCAATCCCTCGCGCATGAAACCCGCGCGCGGCTAGCAGAGCTGGAAGCCCGTAAGCCGGTGCAATTCACAATTGAAGGGGTTAAAACCCCGGAGATTACTGGCCAGCACGCCATGTTCCCTGAACTGGTCCAATGGCTTACCCTGCGCGCGAAGGATGACGCGGGGAATATCACAAGCCGGACAAATGTTTTTCTAGTCGGCCCCGCCGGTACAGGGAAAACTAGCGCGGCGGTTGCCTTCGCTAAAATGAAGGGTTTGGAACTCTACGCGCAGCCCTTGACCATGGATGCGTTCGGCGTCGTCGGGTTCACTACTGCCACCGGGGAGATTATCCAGACCGAATTCTCCCGCGCATGGCGCCATGGCGGGGTGTTTCTCTGGGATGAAATCTCCATGTCTGCCCCCGATGCTATCGGGGCCCTGAATTCAGCCCTTGCAAACGGGTTTATTGCGCTCCCCGGGGTCGGTAACGTCAAAGCACATCCTGACTTTTACTGCATCGTAGGCGATAACTCAGACACTGGCGCAAACGCTAAGTTTTCAGCCCGGAATTCTATCGATGGCGCAACCCTTGACCGGTTTATCACTCTCACATGGGATATTGATCCGGTTATCGAAGCCAAAATGTCAGGCGGCTTCGATAAATGGCTTTCCGCCGTCCGCGCCATCCGCGCATTCATCGAAAAGGGCGGGATTGAGCACGTCGGCGCGACTCCCCGCGCGGTGATTACCGGCGCGCTGGCCCTACAGGCTGGAACCCTTACCCGTGAACAGATTCTCCGGGCGACCTGCTGTAAGGGCATTCTGCGTGAAACCTGGCCCCAGGTTCTCAACCTGCCCGCTGTTCAATCCTTTATTCAGGGGGCTTAATCATGGCTCTGTTTTCCCCTGAAACTATGGCCCTGTTTCCCGTGGCTGATGTTCCCATGAAAAAACACTACGGGGGTTCCAAGTCCGACACAATGCCTGCGTTTCACTTCCGGGGTTCTCTGGCAACCCTCATGGAAGCCCTACGCGTCGAATACGCCCGCCCGGGTTCCCCCCTGCGTGAATACCTGGGCCAACATTTCACCCGCTGGGCCGGGATGGAAAATCAAGAAACCCTTTCCGAGTGCCTAGAATCTGCATTCTGCAAAACCGCCTTTGAAGCTTTCGAAAAGGAAAAGCAGCATATTCAAACCCCCCTAAAACACGGGAAGAATCAGCTTTCCCCGGTCGGCTCAGCATTCAGCATGGGCCGGGTTATGTCCGGTCACCCTGTCGCATCGTATCGACGCCCCCGGGTGCAACTGCCCGCTAAGGTTATCGATTGCACCCTTAGTGTCTCCGCTTGCGTAGAACACCAAGCGGTATCAGCCAGCATGGCGAAGATTACAAACGCGGCATTCCGCTATAACGCAGCCGGGGGCCCGATGATCCTGCGTTGCCATTACCTGCTGATTTTCCGCAGCGCAAACGCTGAAACCGGGGCGCAAGGGCTAGTTTTGTCGGTGGATATTCCCCTTACTAACGGGGCCCTTGCGTCGTTTGGCGGTTCGGTTCAGTTCTTCCGCGCTTTTGCAATTCCCCTCGCGCAAGCCCTTAGCGGCTATGAGCATGATTCGCTTCAGTGCGGGCAGTGGACGAAAAAGGGGGCCCTCGGTATCCACGGCAAGGCAAACGATGGTGCAAGCACTATCGAAGCCCTGCGCATCACCGGAGACTAGCCCAGGAAGCCCTACAAACGGGGCTAGGCGGCTTCGAAACGCCTAGCCCCTTGTCTTGACCCCTAAGCCCTTGCCTAGCCCCTTAAAACCCGCGCCATGCGCAGCCAGTCGAACGCTGAGCGCTGAGCCCTGAAACTTTTTCTCAAACCCCCTTGCACAGCCAGCCCAGCCTGATCTAGAATCGCTTCACTCGCTTAGAAAGGACTCCAGACATGAACTCGCTTCGCTTCACCCTCCCCGCTCAGCCCGGCGCGCAAACCCGCCCTGCCATCCTCGACATTTTCCCCCACGGTCCCCTCGCTGTTTTCCTCGACAGCGCGACCGGGGCCCGAGTCGGCGTGGTTGACCGCATTACCGGCGAAGCGGCTTCCCTGAACTACCGCCCCGCGTATATCTCCGAAGCCTGCAACCGCGCCCATCAAGCCTGGGCCTCCCGCGCTGACTTCTGACACCAGCGGAATAGGGGTAACTCCCTATTCCAGTGGTGCCCCGAAAGTGCATACACTGCCCCTGTCCCTTCAATCAACCCCCTTTCTCACTCGGAGATTTTCCCCATGTCTGACGATACCAACACTGGCGCCGAAGGTGCTGAAACCGAAACCGGCAAGACCAACGTTCGCCAAATGTCGTTTTCCCTCCTCGACGATGGCAACATCCGCGCCGATTTCGACGGCCAGGAACCCCTGTTTCTGAACCCCGCGCAACTGCCGGAAAACATCACCTCTGCCGCCGTTACCGAGGGCGTCATTTCCCGCGCCCGTGGCTACACCTCCAAGCTCGCCGGCGATTCCCGCACCCCTGAAGCCCTGCGCGCTGCCGTGGAAAAGGGCTTCGCCGCTCTGCTGGCGGGCGTCTGGAAGATCGAGCGCACCGCAGGCGAAGGCTCGGATTACACCATCGAGCAGGAAGCCGCGCACCTGTTCCGCCAACTCCGCGCGAAGGCGAAGGGCGAAGAATACACCGGCACCCTGGCCGAAGCTGCTGCCCAATTCGCCACGCTCACGGACGAACAAAAGAAGCAACTCAAGGCCCTGCCGCGCTATCAGCAAGCCTACGCGGAAATCAAGGCCCGCGTCGCCGCCGAAAAGGCTGCGAAGCTGGCGAAGAAGGCCGACGCCGACGAAGACGACGCGCCGATGTAATCCAGCGCGAAACACCCGGGGAGATTTTCCCCTCCCCGGGGTTTTTGGAGGGTAGGCACATGCGCAGCGGGTTAACTTCCGCCAGCGGGCCAACGGTCAGTGCCTACCCCCCAAAAGCACACTGAGGGAATTCTCCCCGGCTTTTACCCTCGAAAGGGGTCTAAAAATGTCTCAAAAGCAAGGCGGCAAGGGCAAGCAGTCCAGCCAATCGGATAAGAACTACTGGGCTCGCGTTTCCGCCCGCCCGGGGAAAATCTCCAAGACGAAGGAACTCCGCGCAGCTCGGCACGCAAAGCGCATGGGCATCACCCTGGCGCAACTC
>Ga0228698_1001705_pt1 | contig 10312 bp, 9 predicted proteins | sample McNCre117_Aug_MG_FD_178015 | JGI IMG/M metagenome (GOLD analysis project Ga0228698, IMG submission 178015) | Freshwater microbial communities from McNutts Creek, Athens, Georgia, United States - 1-17_Aug_MG | ecosystem: Environmental > Aquatic > Freshwater > Creek | place: USA: Georgia...
ATGGTAAATATGTTGATCAGGCTGGCGTGGAAAAAAACACGGTAGACATCGTGGCAACCGAGTTGCAACTGTTGGGTGGCCGCGAAGGTATGGGCGGCCCCGGCGACAGCGATGAAGGCGGCGCACCGCCTCCCCGTCGCCCTGCACCTGCGCCCCGCGCAGCCGCGCCCGCTCCCCGTCAAGCCCCCGCGCCGCGCCCGGCAAGTGGCTTTGACGATATGGATGACGACATCCCGTTTTAGACCGGAACTTTTTTAATTTGTAAATAAAGGGCTGTAGCTTCAATGCTACGGCCCTTTTTTCATTGTTTACATTTTTTTATATGGTGGTTATTATCAACTTAACAAGCACCTATGAAAAGTGTAAATAAATGAATCCGTATATCGTCAAGCCCGTCGTTTTTCAAAACGGTGAAAGGTTTCACGTGCTGCAGGACAGGGCAAACGGTGCTCCGCTGTTCGAGCCAATGATGTACGTGGTTAGCGTCACTCGCACGAAAGGGCTGGCGAGTGCGACCATCAAGCAAGTGCTCTCGTCCATCATGGTTCTGCAACTCGCGCTTGACCAGATGGGTGTCGACGTAGAAGCGCGGCTCTTGGATGGACGGATGCTCGACCTTAATGAAGTCGAATCGGTTATCGGGTTCTGTCGTCGTGAAGTCGCGTCTATCGTGGCACCCCGTGCCGTAGAGCAAACCGTAAGTGCGCCTAAGGTGGTCAACCTCGAAAAGGTGCGGATGCACAGCTCTCCTAAGCATAAAGAACACCTTGTTGATTCACACACCGTCGGAGTTAGGGTGCGCTATATCCGGGATTACTTAGATTGGCTTGCAACAAAGAGGGTGCTAAGCATAGGCCCGAATCATTCTCAATACGCAGGTCTCAGCGCAATACGCGAGGTGATAAGAGACGCGTTCACCGAGCGTGTTCCAAAGGTGTTTGCAAAAGATGTGAATGACCAGCGGCAAGGGCAGCCACCGGAGGTGCTTAAAAGGCTTAGAGAGGTAATTGAGCTCGATTCGCCCGAGAACCCTTGGAAGAGGAAGGAAACCCGGATACGAAATAAATTAATTGTTGAATGGTTTCTTGCGTTTGGCCTTAGAAATGGAGAGCTTCTGAGTATCAAAATTTCCAGCATAAATTTTCAGGCAAACGAAGTCGCCGTAAAACGTCAGGCAGATGACATTAGCGACTCTCGAACTCGCCAGCCGAACCCCAAGACCAGAAGCCGAATACTCCCCATGGGAGAAGCGTTGGTCGTTGCGACACATAAGTACATAACCGAAGTCCGCAGACAGCAGGGTATGGCAAGAAAGACGGACATGCTATTTGTGGCAAACGGAACAGGAAAGCCGCTTTCAATATCTGCAGTCAACAAACTGTTTGCAGAGCTACGGACAAAGTGCCCTGGGCTTCCCCCTGAGTTGACACCGCACGTGCTGCGACACAGTTGGAACGATTCGTTTTCCGACCTTATGGATGAAAAGAAAGTTCCAGAAGAGCAGGAGAAGAGGATGCGAAACGAGCTAATGGGTTGGTCGCCGAATTCCAAAACAGCGGCCACGTATACCCGCAGGGTAACCCGAGAAAAGGCCAAAGAGGCTTCTCGTTCACTTCAGAACTCTTTAATGACACCCGTTACGCGGGACTAAAGCCATGTCTCTATTAACACAAGGTCAAGTGCCTGTTAAGCCAAGGACTGGACTGGTCACTGCCAAGAGCGGTGCGGTGTTCAATGCGGACGACGACGTCTGGAAAATTCGGGGAGAGACGGACACCGTATCAATTGACTTCAAACAATTCAACAATCTCACCCAGAAGTTGGTGGGCTTTCTGAAATCAACTCTGGTTTGGTTCGCGGAAAACCATTCAACTGCGCATCTGCAAAACATTCACTCCCGAATGGGGCACTTTGCGAGACATTTGGCAACTACGCAGTCCACGACTACAACGCATATCACTGTTGAATCCGTTATCAACTATGCGAGTACTCTTGACGAAGAGACTGAGTATTACCTTGCGACTTTGAAGCTACTTCTGACGAAATGGTACCGCCTTGGATATCCCGGTGTCGATGCTGATGTCATAAAGTTCTTCAAAGAAATCCGTATCGCGGGTAATTCAAAAGGCGTAGCGGTACAGACCATGGACCCTATAACTGGGCCTTTCACAAACATCGAGCTAGAAGCCATTCAGTCTGCAATGAACACTGCCTACGCAAATGGCGAGATGACTGAGGCAACATTTTTGCTCACCTGGCTATTTATGGCGCTTGGTCAGAGGCCGTCTCAATATGCGGCACTCAAAGCATGCGACGTCACTGTGACTCTATTGGCGGACGGAACTTTCTCGTATGGTCTCAACATGCCACGTGCCAAGAAAAGAAATGCCGGGCACCGTGCCACGTTAAAGCAACGAAACCTGATACCCCAAATTGGGAAGCCTCTGCTGGACTACGTTAGACGAATCACGATAAGTTTCAAAGGCCTACTCGATGACCCAGGCCAGGCACCAATGTTCCCTCAGACGAGGCCTACACATACGATTGGCCCCTTTGCATATCATCAGACAGGTGCCCGCATCGGTCAAATATTAACTGCCGAAATTGAGGCGTTATCGGTTTGGTCGGAAAGAACAGGAGAGGAGATAAGCGTATCCCCTCTCAGATTTAGAAGGACATTCGCCACCCGCGCCGCTCAACAAGGGCATGGAGAGTTGGTAATTGCGGAACTGCTGGACCACACGGATACTCAAAACGTTGGTGTGTACGTGGCCTCTGTGCCGGAAATTGCCGCCCGAATCGACAAAGCAACTGCAATGCAGATGGCTCCACTCGCTCAAGCGTTTCAAGGGATGCTGATTGATGGTGAATCGCAAGCTATTCGCGGCGCTGACCCGGCGAGCAGAATTGTTGACCTTCGTATTGATAAATCAAAGCCAATGGGCTCATGCGGGCAGTTCTCGTTCTGTGGCTTCAACGCGCCAATTGCCTGCTATACATGCAAGAGCTTTCAACCTTGGCTAGATGGGCCCCACGAGGCGGTCCTGGAAATGTTGATTGAACGACGCGAGAGGCTACTGAAAAGCGCAGACCAAACAATTGCAGCCATAAACGACAGAACGATTCTGGCGGTTGCAGAAGTGATTGAGTTATGTAAGGCAGCTCGCACGAAGGAAGACTGTTAAATGGGGAAAGTTGTTCAATTCGTACCTCGAGCAGGAGCGACAGTCCGAGTGAATAACGATGCAGTCGTCAAAGTGAGAAAAATTGTTCAATTTTTGCCTCGAGCAGGAGCGACAGCCCAAGCCAACTGCGATGCATTCGTCAAACTATGCAAACAGAAATTGGTGGTATTCGGGACGAACTTGCCCTTTGACGAAAATATTTGGGACGTAACTAACTCAATCAAGCTAGTGGGCAAGAACTCCGCTGTGCGGTTGGTTTTCAGTACCTTTGACAGTGCAAAAGACAAGTCTCCTCAACACATGTCTCAACCATTTTTAGATTTTGCTAAAGGCTACATGCGGTACCAACACGCAATGCGGCCGACAAAATCGGTCGGAAGTAGGTTGGCTGCATTACGCGCGTTGGAGGCCGCACTGACAACGGGTGGACTTCCAGCAGCGCCTTGGCTTGTCACAGGGGAGGCTCTAAACCGAGCGGTCCAAAAAGTAAAAGACAAATTCTCTCCAGCGGTAGCCTATCGAGTCGGTTCACAACTGCAGTTGATTGCGGAGTTCATGACGGATAAACACCTAGTAACCGTGCCGGTTCAATGGCGATGCTCACTTACCAGACCCCAAGACACTGACCGTGTAGGGGAAGAGTTTGACGAGCGTCGAAAGGAGAAGTTGCCATCCCCTGCCGCGCTTAACGCTGTCGCAAGAATATTCCGCTTGGCGACCGACCCAGTCGACATTTTGGTGAGTTCTGCTGCAGGTCTCCTTTGCTCTGCTCCCGACCGTATCAACGAACTTCTTAGATTGGATTTGCATTGTGAGGTTCATGCCGCCGTTCCATCCACACAGGAGCAATCCTATGGTCTGCGATGGTCCACGTCAAAGGGCGGGGAGCCGATGGTGAAGTGGGTGATTGGTTCGATGGTGGAAGTAGTTCGAGAAGCACTGGTCAAAATCCGCAAAGTGACAGAACCCGCTCGCGAAATTGCACGGTGGTATGAAAAACATCCGAAGAAGTTGTATTTGCTTCCAGAGTTCGAACATCTCAGGAAGTGCTCCCGCGTGACTATCGCTGAAATCAAAGAAATTTTGTTCACCACTCCTGTCACGGATGTTGCGATACGTACTTGGTGCAAAAAGGTGGGTGTTGACTTAAGAAGGAGTGCGGGTCAAACCACTGCGAGTTTTGATGAATTGCAGAAAGCAGTGATAGCCCTGCTTCCCAAGGGCTTAGTAAAAAAAACCACGGCTAAAGGACTGAGGCTCGGAAATGCATTATTCGTAGTGCAGAAAAATATGCTTCACATAGGTAGACCCACTTATCGATGTGTAATTGATGTGGTGGAGCAAGGTGATATCTACAACCGGCTTGGTGCGAGAAGCACGTCAGGCATCCTTTCCATATTTGACCGGTTTGGCCTCTTTGAGGAAGACGGTAGTTCAATTGTTTTGATATCACACCAATTCCGACACTACTTGAACACGCTTGCTCAAGCTGGAGGCCTTAGCGAGTTGGACATCGCCAAATGGTCCGGTCGTGCAGACATCTCACAGAACAAAGCCTATGACCACCAATCCTCAAGGGACGTGTTGGCACTGGTTCGGCAAGCAATTGGCGACGACGAACGAATGGTTGGCCCATTGAGCCGCCTTGCCGGGATTCCGCTCCACAAACGTGGTGAATTTGCCAGCCTCAAGGTAAAGACTGCGCACACCACGCTATATGGATATTGCATCCATGACTTCACTATGCTCCCGTGTCAGGTGCACGAGGATTGCATCAACTGTACGGAGCAGATTTGCGTCAAGGGTGATAAAGCTGCTGAGATAAATATTCGCTCTTCACAGCGGGAGACAAATGCCTTGCTTGCGGAAGCGAAGTCTGCAGTGGACGATGAGTGGGCCGGAGCGAACAGGTGGGTGGAGCATCAGTCCAAGACTCTTTCACGATTGAATGAACTATGCGCCGTTCTTGACGACCCTAATGTCCCCAATGGGGCCATCATTCAGCTGTCCAATGTGGACCCACCGTCTAGGCTTGAGCAAGCCACCAATCAAAGACACTTGAGAGTCAACACTTCACATCTCAAAGGGCCAGTATGAAGAGGGTGCGTGCAAAGAACATTGGCGATGGGGACATCGGAGAAATCGTCTCAATCCTGGACGGGTGGTCCGGTAAGCTAAGTTGGGACCTACTTATTTCCGCTATTGAGAAACGAAATGGCAACAGCTACTCACGTCAAGCGCTCGATAAACATGAGCGTATCAAGCAAGCCTTTGTGCAGCGAAAAAAGGCGCTATCAGGAGCAGTCGGTGAGAAGCGAAAGTCTGGGCCCCCTGAAGCACAGGCTGCCATGGAGCGCATACAGCGATTGACAGCAGAGAATGAACGACTCAATCGTGAAAATACGTCTCTGCTGGAGCAGTTTGTGAGATGGGCCTACAACGCTAGCTTGTTTGGGATAGGTCAGGATAAGTTGAACAATCCACTGCCACCAGTAAATCGCAATCAGACCAACAGAAAAGCATCGTTGGCCACCAACAAGTCTAAGAAGTGAGGGTCAGAAATGGCCAGCGGACAACAAGTTGCCGAACAGAACGTAAAGACCTTCGCGACATGGGTGGCAAGCAAGACCGACGCCGACTTCCGAGCATTGGCTGGTCGGGGCGTTCTGTCGCGGAAAGAAATAGCCATTGAGTGCGGGTTCGCCAAGTCTGCACTTGACCAGAACCCACGCATCAAGGCATCCCTGCGGGAGCTGGAAGATGCCCTGCGTGAGCGCGGCGTGCTCCCACCTGCCGTGGGAAAGTCCGCGGGCGAGGCTGCGAAACCACTCATGCGTGAGCCGGGCAAGCTTCGGGGTGCTCTTGATGCTGAACGCCTCCGCCGGCTGGAGACGGACAATGCCAGCCTAAAGGCCGAGAACGCCGAGCTGAAGCGCTCGCTTGAAAAGCACACCATCCTGAGCGAGGCCTTGGCCCTCACCGGCAGGGTGCCCCGTTGATGCTCGAACAGTCCCTGCGGGTCACATCTATACGCAGCCAAAGTCCGAGAGGATTCGGTGGATGCATCTTCACGGGCAAGCCCATCGACGACCAGGGTAACGTGCAGGATGCTGCTGCCTATTACGTTGTGAAGGCCAACGGCCCGACCCTTGGTAAGACGTTGGTACAGACCGGGCAGTGGTGGAGGGTTGCTGGCGAGGCCTCTGAGCGACTATTGGAGGTACTGAGTTCAACAACCCCGCAGACCAATACGGTGTCTGACATTGTGAGCGTTCACCTGAACTACCAACCTGGGCGCAATGACACCTTGAGCGCGCGCGTGGCTGGCAAGTACAACGTGACTACCAGTGACGGGCTGCGCAGCACCTATGGCGCGCAACTGTTGCACGGGCGCTGGACGCATGACATCAGTCAGGATTGGGATGTGGGCGTGCAAGTGGGCCTGCGGTTGGGCGATGGTGGAACACAGCAGCACTCGCTCGGAGCCGAAATTGGCTACCAGCTGAGCAAAGGGCTGTGGCTGTCGACTGGCTACAACCTGTTGGGGGTGCGTGATCCTGATCTGGCGGGGGCTGACTACACCGACTCCGGTTTTTACATCCGTCTGCGCTTCAAGTTTGACGAAAATCTGTTGGGTGGTTCATAGGCTGCAATGCGCTTGCTCGGCGCGATGGCTACCGGATGACCCCACCGCCCAGACACACTTCTCCGTCGTACAGTACGGCAGACTGTCCAGGTGTCACCGCCCACTGCGGCTGTTCAAACTGCAAAGCAAAGCCGTCGGTTCCAAGGCTTTTGAATGTGCATGCCGCATCGCTTTGCCGGTAGCGGGTCTTGGCAGCCAGTACGCCCTGTGACGGGGTGTGGCCGGAAGTCCAACTCAGGTCTTGTGCTTCCAGCCGCTCGTATTGCAGCCACGGGTGGTCGTGCCCTTGCACCACCCACAGGGTGTTGTTCTCTACGTCTTTGCGTGCCACGAACCAGGGCAGGTGTTCACCGCCACCGCGTTGTGCGCCCTTGGCTTTGAGTCCACCAATGCCCAGCCCTTGGCGTTGCCCCAGCGTGTAAAACGACAAACCCACATGCTCGCCAATGGTCTGGCCTTTGGGGTTTTTGATGGGGCCAGGTTCTTTGGAGATATAGCGATTCAGAAACTCCCGGAACGGGCGCTCGCCGATGAAGCAGATGCCGGTGGAATCTTTCTTCTTGGCATTGGGCAGCTGCATTTCTTCGGCAATGCGGCGCACCTCGGTCTTGTGCAACTCGCCTACAGGGAACAGTGTCTTGGAGAGTTGCGCCTGGTTCAGGCGGTGCAGGAAGTAGCTTTGGTCTTTGGACGGGTCGAGGCCTTTTAGAAGCTCGTGCAATCCGGTCGAAGGGTTTTGTCGCACCCGTGCATAGTGGCCCGTGGCGATCTTCTCCGCTCCCAGCCGCATCGCGTGGTCCAGAAAGGCTTTGAATTTGATCTCGGCGTTGCACAGGATGTCGGGGTTGGGCGTGCGGCCCGCTTGGTACTCGCGCAGGAATTCTGCGAACACGCGGTCCTTGTAGTCGGCTGCGAAGTTGACGTGCTCGATCTCAATGCCAATCACATCGGCCACGGCCGCGGCATCCACAAAGTCGATGTTGGAGGAGCAGTACTCGCTGTCGTCATCGTCCTCCCAGTTCTTCATGAAGATGCCGATGACCTCATGGCCTTGCTGCTTGAGAAGGTGGGCGGTGACCGCAGAGTCCACACCCCCGCTGAGTCCCACCACGATGCGTTGTTTTGCCATCCGCCAATTTTAGGTGCGCGGCTGCAGGGCCTGCACAGAAGGGTGGGTGTGTATCAGCCCCAAGTCAAAGCGCTGGCCAGCCAAGTAGTCTTCCATGCACTGCAGCACCAGCGGGCTGCGCAGCCGGTCGGTGTTGTTGCGAATCTCATCGGCGCTCAGCCATACGGTACGGACGATGCCGTCGTCCAGTGCGCGGCTGGCATCGAATGTGCCCAATACACCGCAAAAGGCAAAGCGCAGATAGGTGATGTCTTCCACAGCGGCCGGCGTCTGCTCGGGCAAGGGGCGCTGAAAGCGCGCGAGGTACACGCCTACCAAAGCCTGGGGTGTGAACACGTATGCCGTTTCCTCCAGGGCCTCGCGTGCGCAGGCGGCAACGGGGGACTCGCCTGGGTCCAGGTGGCCCGCTGGGTTGTTGAGCCGCAGGCCCTCAGGGGTATGTTCTTCCACCAGCAAAAAGCGTCCGGATTGTTCGATCACGGCGGCGACGGTGACACTGGGTTTCCAACGTACTTGCATTTTTTCATTGTGTCGCAGATTGGGATTCATTGAGGCCAGTCCTTGTGTGTGAGCCAGGATTCATGTCATTTTCAGGTAAGCTCGCGGCCGCAGTCGCTCCGCTTTGCTAGCCAAAAAAGAATTGCTGCACGGGCTATTTACATCAAAGAAATGTCGAGGAGTCGCTTCATGCAGACTGGCGTAGCAACTGGGGCCCCATCGGGCAATACCGCAGCCCCCGCATCCACTCAAACGGCGCAGCGCATAGGCGTGCCGCGCGAAGTCTTCCCAGGCGAAAAACGGGTTGCCACTGTTCCAGAGGTGGTTGAGAAACTCATCAAGTTGGGCTTCTCCGTTGCGGTGGAGTCAGGTGCAGGCAATGCCGCCGATTTGAGCGACGACGCGTACCGCGCCGCCGGTGCGACGGTGGTCGAGAGCGCAGCGCAACTGTGGTCCAGCTCGGACATCGTATTCAAAGTGCGCCCGCCCACAGCCGATGAAGTGGCGGCCATGCGCGAAGGGCAGGCGTTGATCAGCTTCATCTGGCCCGCACAAAACCCCGACCTGATGCAGCAACTCACGGCCAAGAAAGCCACGGTGCTGGCCATTGACGCGCTGCCACGTACCCTCAGCCGCGCCCAGAAGATGGATGCGCTCACCTCCCAAGCTGGTGTGGCGGGTTACCGCGCCGTGATCGAGGCCGCCAACGCGTTCGGCCGCTTCTTTAACGGCCAGATCACTGCCGCAGGCAAGGTGCCTCCAGCCAAGGTGTTCATCGCTGGTGCCGGCGTGGCCGGTCTAGCCGCCATCGGCACAGCCGCTGGATTGGGCGCCATCGTGCGCGCCAACGACACGCGTGCCGAAGTGGCCGACCAGGTGGTGTCCTTGGGCGGTGAATTCGTCAAGGTCGATTACGAAGAAGAAGGCTCAGGCGGCGGCGGCTACGCCAAGGTGATGAGCGAAGGCTTCCAGCAAGCCCAGCGTGCGATGTACGCCAAGCAGGCCAAAGAGGTGGACATCATCATCACCACCGCGCTGATCCCCGGCAAGCCCGCACCCAAGCTGATCACGGCTGAGATGGTGCAGAGCATGAAGCCCGGCAGTGTGATCGTGGACATGGCCGCCGAGCAAGGCGGCAACTGCGAACTCACCGAACCCGGCAAGGCGGTCGTCAAGCATGGCGTGACCATCGTCGGTTACACCGATCTGGTGTCGCGCCTGTCGCGCCAGTCGTCCACGTTGTATTCCACCAATCTGTTCCGTTTGACCGAAGAGCTGTGCAAGACCAAGGACGGCGTGATCAACGTCAACATGGAAGACGATGCCATCCGGGGCCTCACGATCACCAAGGACGGCACCATCACCTGGCCTGCACCGGCACCCAAGGTTGCTGCTGCACCCGCAGCTGCGGCCAAACCGGCAGCAGCGCCTGCTGCAAAGAAAGCACACGGTCACGGCGCACCGAGCGAGCCCATGGCGGGCAACAAGCTGGCCATTCTGTTTGGCGTGGTGGCGGCCCTGTTCTGGTTTGTGGGTGCCAATGCACCCGAGGCATTCCTGGCGCACTTCACGGTGTTTGTGTTGGCTTGCTTTGTGGGCTACATGGTGGTGTGGAATGTGAAGCCCGCGCTGCACACCCCGCTTATGAGCGTGACCAATGCCATCAGCAGCATCATCGCCATTGGTGCATTGGTGCAGATCGCACCGCCCTTGGGGATTGGGGCAGCAGGACGGCCGGATGACTGGATTCGCTGGCTGGCGGCAGCAGGCATTGTGCTCACCTGCATCAATATGTTCGGCGGCTTCGCCGTGACCCAGCGCATGCTGGCCATGTTCCGTAAATAAGGGAGACGA
>Ga0228698_1001706_pt1 | contig 10311 bp, 11 predicted proteins | sample McNCre117_Aug_MG_FD_178015 | JGI IMG/M metagenome (GOLD analysis project Ga0228698, IMG submission 178015) | Freshwater microbial communities from McNutts Creek, Athens, Georgia, United States - 1-17_Aug_MG | ecosystem: Environmental > Aquatic > Freshwater > Creek | place: USA: Georgia...
TCTCCAGCACGGTACTGTTTTTTGTGGGCGTGGCCTTTTGCTATTTCTTCGTGTTCGGGCAGGTGTTCAAGTTCATCCAGAGTTTTGCGCCCAAGACGATTGCGGCCACGCCGGATATCGAGTCTTACCTCGACTTTGTGCTCTCCATGTTTTTGGCATTTGGCCTCGCCTTTGAGGTGCCTGTGGTGGTGGTGGTTTTGGCCCGCATGGGGCTGGTGGGCATCGACAAGCTCAAAGCTTTCCGTAGCTACTTCATCGTGCTGGCATTTGTGGCTGCCGCCATCGTGACGCCACCCGATGTGGTGTCCCAACTCGCTTTGGCAATACCGATGTGCATCTTGTATGAGATCGGCATCTGGGCGGCGCAGGTGTTTATCAAACACACGCAAGCGCAGCAAGAAGACGCGGCCACGTAATAAAAAAGCCCTCGGTTGAGGGCTTTTTTATTAGCGTTTGCTTGGTTTGGGTTTGGGCCGCACGCCGGGTGTTACTTTAAGAGGCAGTTGCTCGGTTTTGCGTTGCACCACAAAGGCGGCTTCCACGCCGGGCTTCAAGGACGAAACCAACGACAGCAGCTGGGTTACATCGCGCACCGGTTTGCCCGCAATGCTCACGATCACATCACCGGGGCGGATACCGGCTTGGGCCGCAGGACCGTTTTGCAGCACGCCGGTAATGATCACGCCTTCTTTGGTTTTGACATCAAAGGTCTCCGCGAGCTCGGGCGACAAGTCGTTGGGCTCCACGCCGATCCATCCTCGCGTGACTTTGCCGTCTTTCACAATGTCTTCCAACACCTGCTTGGCGGTGGCGACCGGAATGGCAAAGCCAATGCCCATGCTGCCGCCGGAGCGGGAGTAAATGGCGGTGTTGATACCCAGCAGGTTGCCATTGGTGTCCACCAAGGCGCCGCCGGAGTTGCCGGGGTTGATGGCGGCGTCGGTCTGGATGAAGTTCTCAAAGGTATTGATGCCCAACTGATTGCGCCCCAGCGCGCTCACAATGCCGCTGGTAACCGTTTGGCCTACGCCAAAGGGGTTGCCGATGGCCAGCACCTGGTCACCCACCTGCAAGCTGTCGGAGTTGCCCAGCACGATGGTCGGCAGCTTGTCGAGCTCTACCTTGAGCACGGCAAGGTCGCTGTCTGGGTCGGTGCCAATTACTTTTCCGGACGCCTTGCGGCCATCGTTGAAGAACACTTCAATTTCGTCGGCGCCTTCGACCACATGGTTGTTGGTCAGGATGTAGCCTTGCGGGCTGACAATCACGCCGCTGCCCAATCCGCCTTGGGGCTCGTCCCCTTGGTCGCCATAAAAAAAGCGGAACCAGGGGTCGTTGGCATTCGGGTTTTTGGTGGCTACTTTGCTGGTATTGATGCTCACCACCGCAGAGGACGCTTTTTGTGCGGCAACGCGCAAGCTCCCGGGTGGAATTTCGCCTGCGGGTGACGCAGGTGCTTCCAGCATGGCAATGCTGCCTCGCACGGTGTTTCCCGGGCTGACCCACTGTGGCTTGAGGGTGGCCACCACAAAGTAGGCTGCCAGCAGCACGGTGCAGGATTGGGAAAACAGCAACCAGAATTTTTTCATGAGTTCAGTAGGCAAGTGGCGTGCACCCGTGCACGCAGTGCGGCAAATTGTAGGCTGCTAAGCTCGTTCTACAGCCACACTGCACCAAGGCATACCGCGCATGTCTCTTCGCACCATCCACATTCATCCGGCCGCGCCACCCAAGCCGCAGGTCGGGGCGGTGTGCAATGGCTGCGGGGTTTGTTGTCTCGCCGAGCCCTGTCCTGTGGGGGTTCTGATCAGTCGCCGGCGTGAGGGCGCGTGTGCAGCAGTTCGGTGGGACGAGAACACTCTTCGCTACCGTTGCGGGGCCGTCTTGGAACCCTATGAGGTGTGGCGTTCCTCGCTGCCGGGCGCAGTGCAATGGCTGCGATGGCCTTTGGGTTGGCTGCTTAAGCGCTTGGGCCTGCGCTGGATTGCCGCAGGTAGCGGGTGCGACAGTTCACTCGAAGTGCCTGCGCAGTCTGGGACAATGCAAGCCACTTCAAAAAGCCTGCCCCACCATGATGGACCGTGACGAACTGCTCCGCCGATTCAACACTTTGCTACAGCCTGAGCGCTTCAAGGACTATTGCCACAACGGCTTGCAAGTGGAGGGGCGAGCCTCTGTGGGGCGAATCGTCTCGGGTGTCACAGCCAGCGAGGCCTTGATACGGGCCGCCATTGCCCAGGAGGCAGATGCCATTTTTGTGCACCATGGCCTGTTCTGGAAGGGCTTTGATGGCCGCATTCAGGGCTGGATGCGTCAACGCTTGCAGCTCTTGCTGGCCCACAACATCAATGTGTTTGCTTACCACCTGCCTCTCGATGCCCATCCATCATGGGGGAACAACGCCCAACTGGGCTTGCGCTTGGGACTGATCACAGAGTCCACATTCGGAGATCAGCTGCTGGGGCATGTGGGACGCAGGGCCGAAGGGGCGTGGGCCTCGGATGTGGCATTCCAAAGCCATATTGAGGGCGTGCTCGGACGCTCAGCGACCTTGGTACACGGCCACACCGGGCCGGTGCGCACGGTGGCGTGGTGTACCGGAGGGGCACAGAGCTATTTCGAGGCCGCAATCGCTGCCGGCGCGCAGGTGTTTGTCACGGGGGAGATCTCGGAGCCCCAAGCCCATTACGCCCGGGAGTGCGGTGTGTCTTACATCGCGTGCGGGCACCATGCCAGTGAGCGTTATGGCGCGCAGGCGGTGGCGGCCCAAGTGGCTGCCCAGTGCGGCTTGGAGCAAGTTTTCATGGATATCGAGAACCCCGCATGAGTACCCCCGCCATTGCTATCACCATGGGCGATGCTGCGGGCATCGGCCCCGAGATCATTGCGGATGCTTTCCGCCAGGACCCGCAGACCATGCGCCGCTGTTTTGTCGCGGGAGATGTATCTGCCATGCGGCGTGCTGCACAGGTGGCGGCGCGCGCGGGCCTGGCCTGGCCGGTGTTGCAGCTGGAGTCGCCGGATGAGGTGCTGAATCTGCCGCCCGCCTGCATTCCTGTTTTGCAGATCGGCGAGCCGCTGGGGCTGGTGGCCTATGGCCAAGTAGATGCCCGAGCTGGGGAGTTTGCCGGGCGGTGTGTGACTTGGGCTGCCGATGCCGCTTTGGCAGGTGAAATTGCCGCCCTGGTGACGGCGCCCATTCACAAAGAGGCCTTGAGCGCTGCGGGCGCGCCGTACAACAGTTTCCCCGGGCATACCGAGTTGCTGCAAGCCCGTGCGGCCTTGGCCCAAGGCGTGGATGTATCCCGCGTGCCAGTGCGCATGATGCTGGCCAACGAAGCCTTGCGCACGGTGCTGGTGAGTATTCATGTCTCGTTACGGGCCGCCATAGAGGCGGTCACGTATGACAACGTGTTGCAGACCCTGGCGATCACGCGCGCAGCCTTGCGCCGGGTGCTGGGGCGCGAGCCAAAGATGGCTGTAGCCGGGTTGAACCCGCATGCCGGAGAGGGCGGTTTGTTCGGAGCGGAAGAGCTTGAGGTGATTTGCCCGGCCGTTGAGGCTGCGCGCCTGGAGGGGGCGGATGTGCACGGCCCCATAGCGCCGGATACGGTGTTCATGCGCGCGCGCGATGGCGCTGATCATCCCGGCGAATTTGATGTGGTGGTGGCCATGTACCACGATCAGGGTTTGATTCCGGTGAAGTACCTGGGTGTGGAGCAGGGGGTCAATGTGACGCTGGGGCTGCCCTTGATCCGAACCAGCCCGGATCATGGAACAGCTTTTGACATCGCCGGCAAGGGGATTGCCAGCCCGCACAGCCTGCTAGAGGCAGTGCGTGTGGCCAAGCGGATGGCCGGCGGGGCATGAAATAGGCCTCTGGCGCCCGATTTACAAGCGCGAGTAGCTATAAAAAATATAGCTACTCGTAAGAAACAAGGCTTATTTTTTCAGGCTGTCGCGGATTTCGCGGAGCAACAAAACGTCTTCGGGTGTCACGACGGGGGCGGGTTCTGCGGCAGGCGCTTCTTTCTTCAGGCGATTGATCTGCTTGACCATCAGAAAGATGATGAACGCCAGAATCGCGAAGTTCACGGCCACCGTGATAAAGCTGCCATACGCAAAAACGGGTACGCCAGCCTTCTTCAGGGCATCCAGCGTTTTAACGGTTCCCTCGGGGACGGTGCCCAGTACCAAAAACAGGTTGGAAAAGTCCAGCTTGCCGATGACGGCGCCCACCAGGGGCATGATCAGGTCGCCCACCACGGAGTCCACAATCTTTCCGAAAGCGCCACCGATGATTACACCGACGGCGAGGTCGATGACGTTGCCCTTGATCGCAAATTCTTTGAATTCTTTCAACATGCCCATGACGCGGGTCTCCTCAAAACAGTAAAAACATGAGTATCCCCGATATTTCCAAGCGCAAAGGCGGCGAAGCGGGTGTGATCGCGTTGAATAGCCCTACACCACTCAGCTACAATCCGCGACTACCCTACTAGCGATGTTCATTGAGGATTCTCATGAGTGAAACCCCTGTCGACAGCAAAAAGATCGACTCCAGCAAACGGACTTGGCTCATCGCCTCCGGCTGCGCTGGTGCAGTAGGCGGAGTTGCTACCGCCATCCCTTTTGTGAGTACTTTCCAGCCCTCGGAGCGTGCCAAGGCCGCTGGTGCTGCGGTGGAGGTGGACATCGCAGGGATCAAACCCGGTGAAAAAATCACCGTGGAATGGCGCGGTAAACCCGTATGGATCGTGCGTCGCACGCCTGAACAAGTAGCAGCCTTGCCCGGCAATGACGCGCTCTTGGCAGACCCCAAATCCGAGCGCAAGCCCTCCGAGTTGACGCCTGAATACGCGCGCAACGAAGGCCGCTCCATCAAGCCCGAGTTTTTTGTGGCTGTCGGCATTTGCTCTCACTTGGGTTGCTCTCCCTCCGACAAGTTCCAGACGGGTGCGCAACCTTCTCTGCCTGACAACTGGGCCGGTGGTTTCCTCTGCCCCTGCCATGGCTCCACGTTTGACATGGCCGGTCGCGTGTTCAAAAACAAGCCCGCGCCAGACAACTTGGAAGTCCCTCCCCACATGTTCCTGTCCGACAGCAAGTTGCTGATCGGTGAAGACAAGAAAGCCTGAGGAATAGCACATGGCTCGCGAATTCACAGAGATTTCTCCCAATGCTTCGGCCGGCGAAAAGGTGACCAACTGGTTTGAAAACCGGTTCCCCACCGCTTTCGACGCGTACAAGGTTCACATGTCGGAGTACTACGCTCCGAAGAACTTCAACTTCTGGTACATCTTCGGGTCTTTGGCCCTGTTGGTGCTGGTGATTCAGATCGTGACCGGCATCTTTTTGGTGATGCACTACAAGCCAGATGCGAATTTGGCTTTCGGTTCCGTGGAGTACATCATGCGCGATGTGCCGTGGGGCTGGCTGATTCGCTACATGCACTCCACCGGCGCCTCTGCGTTCTTTGTGGTTGTGTATTTGCACATGTTCCGCGGTTTGCTGTACGGCAGCTACCGCAAACCACGCGAGCTGGTTTGGATTTTTGGTTGCGCCATTTTCTTGTGCCTGATGGCAGAAGCTTTCATGGGTTATTTGTTGCCCTGGGGCCAAATGTCTTACTGGGGCGCGCAAGTGATCGTGAACTTGTTTGCTGCGGTACCTTTGGTGGGGCCTGATTTGGCCTTGTTGATCCGTGGCGACTTCGTGGTGGGCGATGCCACCTTAAACCGCTTCTTCAGCTTCCACGTGATTGCAGTGCCTTTGGTACTGCTGGGCTTGGTGGTTGCTCACTTGTTGGCGCTGCACGATGTAGGCTCTAACAACCCCGATGGCGTGGAAATCAAAGGTCCTAATGCCCCGCGTGATGCACAAGGCCACCCCCTGGATGGCGTGCCTTTCCATCCTTACTACACCGTGCACGACATTTTTGGTGTGAGTGTTTTCTTGATGGTGTTCACCGCCATCATCTTCTTTGCGCCTGAGTTCGGTGGTTACTTCTTGGAGTACAACAACTTCATTCCGGCCGACCCGCTGAAGACACCCGCGCACATCGCGCCTGTGTGGTATTTCACGCCTTTCTACTCCATGCTGCGTGCTATCACCAGCGAGATGATGTACGCCTTGATCGCTTGCGTGGTGGGTGCTGCTGCTTTTGGTGCCTTGAAGACCAAGTTGCCAGCTATCTTCAAAGCTGCAGCCGTGGGCGCGGCAGTCGTGGTGTCTGCCGCCATGTTGTCCATCGACGCCAAGTTCTGGGGCGTAGTGGTGATGGGTGGTGCGGTTGTCATCCTGTTCTTCTTGCCCTGGCTGGATAACAGCCCTGTGAAGTCGATCCGCTATCGTCCTGATTGGCACAAGTACCTGTACGGTATTTTTGTGATCAACTTCGTTATCTTGGCGTACTTGGGCGTGCAGCCACCGTCCCCAGTGGGTGAGCGTGTTTCCCAAGTCGGAACACTGTTTTACTTCGGCTTCTTCTTGTTGATGCCTTGGTGGAGTACGGTCGGTAAAAGCAAACCGGTTCCTACCCGTGTGACTTTTGAAGCCCACTAAGCGCCGGAGACACAATTCATGAAAAAAATCCTTTTAACTTTGGCATTGGCCTTGGGTGTCGCAGCAGGAGTCCACGCCAATACCGGTGGCATTGCGTGGGATAAGGCGCCGGTGAAAACGAATGATTTGGCATCTCTGCAAAACGGTGCCAAAGTATTTGTGAACTACTGCTTGAACTGCCACTCAGCGGCCTTCATGCGTTTTAATCGCTTGAAAGACATTGGCCTGACAGACCAGCAAATCAAGGACAACCTGCTGTTCACCACTGAAAAAGTCGGTGAAACCATGAAGTCGGCGATTGATCCCCGCCAGGCCAAAGAATGGTTTGGTGCGAATCCTCCTGACTTGACGGTGATTTCCCGCTCTCGTTCGGGTGCCCAGGGTACAGGGGCGGACTACTTGTACACCTACCTGCGCACCTATTACGCGGACGATACCAAGGCCACCGGCTGGAATAATCTGGCGTTTCCGAATGTCGGTATGCCCCACGCTTTGTGGGAATTGCAGGGCAAGCGTGTTCCGGTTTATGAGGTAGTAGAAAGCCATGGTCATGAAGAGCACGTGTTCAAGGGGTGGGAGCAAGTGACTCCCGGCACCATGACACCTGCTCAATACGACCAAACCGTTGGTGACTTGGTCAATTACCTCCAATGGATGGCAGAGCCTGCTCAAAATACCCGCGTGCGTGTCGGGGTGTGGGTCTTGCTGTTCTTGTCGGTTTTGACATTGTTCACTTGGCGATTGAACGCAGCGTTCTGGAAAGACGTCAAGTAATTGCCTGCTGTCTCACCGTATTGGTACGGTGACAGTCCAGAGTGGGTCCGCCAAAGCGTCCCACTCTTTTTCATTTTTTAGGAGTCTTTCGCCATGATGGTGCTGTATTCAGGAACAACCTGCCCTTTTTCCCATCGTTGCCGCTTTGTGTTGTTTGAAAAAGGCATGGACTTTGAGATCCGCGACGTGGATCTTTACAACAAGCCTGAAGACATCAGCGTGATGAACCCCTACGGGCAAGTGCCTATTTTGGTCGAGCGCGATTTGATTTTGTACGAGTCCAACATCATCAATGAGTACATTGATGAGCGCTTTCCGCATCCACAGTTGATGCCTGGTGACCCTGTGGATCGGGCGCGGGTTCGCTTGTTTTTGTTGAACTTTGAGAAGGAGCTCTTCGTGCATGTCAGCACGCTGGAAGCCCGTGCCTCCAAGGGCAACGAAAAGGCACTGGACAAAGCACGCGCGCACATTCGTGATCGTCTGACGCAGTTGGCCCCCGTGTTTTTGAAGAACAAGTACATGCTGGGTGAGAACTTCTCCATGCTGGATGTGGCGATTGCTCCCTTGCTGTGGCGTCTGGACTATTACGGGATTGACCTGAGCAAAAACGCCGCTCCGTTGCTGAAATATGCCGAGCGTATTTTTTCGCGTCCCGCATATATTGAAGCGCTGACACCTTCCGAAAAGGTCATGCGCAAGTAAACGCGCGAACTCGAAGATGATTGACTCCCAAGACACTCCATCGACGCGTCCTTACCTCATTCGCGCTTTGTACGAATGGTGCACCGACAACGGCTTCACGCCATTTGTAGCCGTACAGGTGGACGAGTCGGTGAAAGTGCCCTTGGAGTTTGTGAAGGATGGTGAGATCGTCCTTAACATCAGCTTCGATGCAACCAGCGCGCTGAAGTTGGGCAACGAATACTTGGAGTTCAAGGGCCGCTTTGGCGGCGTGGCGCGCGATATTCTGGTGCCTGTTCAAAAAGTGCTGGCTATCTATGCGAGGGAAAATGGTCAAGGTATGGCTTTTCCTGTCAGCGCGGTTGCAGCACCTGCTGACGTCTTGCCGGCATCAGCCACACCAGTACCTGAGGATGAAGGGCCAACTCCACCCAAGGCGCCTCTGGGCGGGCGTCCTGCTTTAACGCGAATTAAGTGAGTGTTTTGGGTAAATCGCCCAAGATGCTGGGGTAGAATCTAGCCCGTGCCGGTTTAGCTCAGTTGGTAGAGCAACCGCCTTGTAAGCGGTAGGTCATCAGTTCGAATCCGATAACCGGCACCATTTCTCTTCTCATCGCAGGCTTTTACAGCGATGACGTCATTTGTACCTTGAGTCGTATTGAGGTAACCTCCCATCCTTTAGTGCGCAGATGAGCTTGGATCGCAGGCATCAATTGCCGTAGCTTCGCGGCGACGGCATTATTGTCAAGAATCAAGCACCACACGCCACCATCAATAGGACCTGCTTGGATGCTTTTGAGTAACGCGGGGGGCAGCAGCTTGTCCAAACTCCTCAGCCGTGCCCGTGACTCTTCCGCCAGTTGCGTGAGATGTGCCAGTGTGGGGGATTCGTGGGCTGCTTGCAAAGCGCTCAAGGAACGGTGGTTTCTGATCATTTTGCGTATGGAATTTGAAGGACTGTCTGGATGCAGTTAATTATCACGGACGCATGGATGGCAAAGACACGTGCTTTCCATTTCAGCGGCGCAAAGCTCGTCATGGTGGTGCTGGCACTTTCGTTCATGCTGATGCTGATTTCTGCGGGCATGTACCACTGGGTGTTTTTGAAGGGCGCCCGCGAGGGGTGGCCTATCATCGGTTCCCTCGTGCGGTTGGTAGTGAAAGACGAATTCGCCCAGCGGGATCGTTACGTCAAAGAAAACATCGAGGTGCTGGCCAAACGGCTTGGGGAAATGCAAGCCAAGATGCTGCAACTAGAGTCCTTGGGTGAGCGAGTGTCGGGTTTGGCGGGCATCAATCCGGCGGATATCAAAATGAAGCCAGGGCAGGGCGGCGCGTTGGTCAGTGGTCGCGATTTGACCATGGAAGAGTTGGACGCGACGCTGAGTGAACTCGATGTACTGGCGGGCCAGAGAACCGATGTGATGACGGTTATCGAGTCGCGCTTATTTGAGCAAAAAATCAAAAAAATGATGGTGCCGACCCAAATCCCGGTCCCAGAGGCAAGTTTGGGCTCCACCTTCGGTTGGCGTATCGATCCAATTACCGGACGATCTGCATTGCATACGGGACTCGATTTTCCGGCAACCCCCGGTACGCCGATTTACGCGGCAGCAGGCGGCATGGTGGTAACTCAAGAATTTCATTCCCAATACGGCAACATGTTGGAAGTGGATCACGGCAATAACCTGATCACCCGCTATGCCCATACCTCGAAGGTATTGGTGAAAAAAGGCGACCTGATTAAACGGGGGCAAAAGATTGCGGAAGTAGGCAACACCGGACGCTCCACGGGGCCTCATTTGCATTTCGAGGTGCTTGTCCAAGGTGTGCCCCAGGACCCGCAAAAATTTTTGAATGCGGGCAAGAACTTGGGTGACTCTTCCAAGCACCTCGCCCATAGCGCAATACCGCAACGCTAAAATGCGGCGTTTGGTTTTACCCTGCCGCCAAGTCCTTTGCAGAACTTGACTTCAGCTGTATTGCCACCATTTCATCCAGACTTATAAAAGGACTGCGCCGTGCTGGGCGCCCATGGTGGGCGCATGTGCGGGCTTGCATTGATGGCCATTAACATCCTCACCAAAATTTTTGGCAGTCGTAATGACCGCTTGCTCAAGCAATACAAGGCTGTTGTATCCAAAATCAATGCACTGGAGCCGCAATTTGAGGGCTTGAGTGATGAGGCTCTGAAGGCCAAAACGCAAGAGTTCAAGGATCGCGTTGCCAAGGGCGAAAGCCTTGATGCCATTCTTCCTGAGGCATTTGCCGTGGTGCGTGAGGGCTCCA
>Ga0228698_1001708_pt1 | contig 10297 bp, 9 predicted proteins | sample McNCre117_Aug_MG_FD_178015 | JGI IMG/M metagenome (GOLD analysis project Ga0228698, IMG submission 178015) | Freshwater microbial communities from McNutts Creek, Athens, Georgia, United States - 1-17_Aug_MG | ecosystem: Environmental > Aquatic > Freshwater > Creek | place: USA: Georgia...
TGAAGGATCTGGAAGAGCGTGGCCTGATCGAGACCCAGGAAAACGGCTGGGTCGTGCTGACGGAACGCCTGACCACCCAGGGCTGATTTCGGCTGTGGTGCAGGCGGAGCGGGTCGGGAGTGCCCGCAACCGGCAGGTCGGTGCAGGCCTCTGGTGCGGTGGTTGAGATTGAGAACGGATTTTCGGATGTTGGCGCAATTCGGTGCCTGGCAGTCGACGGGGCGCTGGCGACATCAGCTGGGTGTCCTGCTCCTGGGGCTGCTGCTGCTGATCTGGGTGCTGGCCCTGGTGACGCATCACCCGGGTGACCCGGCTTTTTCCACCTCGGGCGATGGCCTGGGCGTGCGCAACCGCGCCGGCTTGCTCGGTGCCTGGCTCTCTGACCTATCGCTGGTGCTGCTAGGCCATTCAGCCTGGTGGCTGGTGCTGTTCGTGCTGCGGCTGTGGTTGTTCCAGATGGCCTGGCTGGTGCGAGCCTCGACGGGTGAAGAGACCTCGTCGCATGCTTCCCACGGGTCCGGCTGGAATCCAGGGGCGGCGCTGATCGGCCTGGCCGTGCTGGTGCTGGCCAGCACCGGACTGGAGTGGTCCCGTTTTTACGATGCCCAAGCTGAAGTCACCGGCATGCCTGCTGGCGGCGCCGTTGGAGCCACCATCGGCCTGTGGGGGATGATCTGGCTGGGCTTTGCCGGCAGCGGCATCTTCTGGATCGTGCTGGCCGGTGCCGGCATGGCCTTCGCTTTCGGTTTCTCGTGGCTGGTGATCGCTGAGGAGATCGGTGCCGGGCTCGATTCGCTGCGGCACCGCCAGATCCAGCGGCGTGAGCAGGCTGAGGACACCCGCATCGGGGCGCAGTTGGCCCGCGACCGCGAGCGCGAACTTGAGGTCGGTCACGGCAGTCGCAAGGAGCCGGTGATCGAGCCCGCGGACACGCCGGAGGCCCGGTCGTTTCACAACACCGAGCCCGGTTTCGCCTTGCCGGAGGAGCTGTCGAGCTTCCCGCAGAAGAAGGGTGCGCGCAGCGAGCCGATGCTCAGGGGTGAACCGGCGCTGGATTCGGCTCTGGTCGACGAGCCGCCGATGTTGACCGGCGTCATTTCCGGGGTCACCCCGCCGCCGATGCCTTCGCCGTTGCCCCCACTGCGTCCGCTGGGTGCCGGCCCCATGGTGCTGCCCAGGCTGTCGCTGCTCGACCCGCCTTCGGCCAAGGTCGAGGGCGTACTGCCTGAGTCGCTGGAGATGACCTCGCGGCTGATCGAGAAGAAGCTCTCCGACTTCGGTGTCGAGGTCAAGGTGCTTGCAGCGCAGCCCGGCCCGGTGATCACGCGCTACGAGATCGAGCCGGCCGTTGGCGTCAAGGGCGCGCAGGTGATGAACCTGGCCAAGGATCTGGCCCGCTCGCTCAGTCTGACCTCGATCCGCGTGGTCGAGACCATTCCCGGCAAGGCCTGCATGGCGCTGGAGCTGCCGAACCTGCGCCGCCAGGGCATCCGCCTGTCCGAGATCATCGGCTCGGAGGTCTACGCCCATTCTCCTTCGGCGCTGACGCTGAGCCTGGGCAAGGACATCGTTGGCCAGGCCGTCGTGGCCGATCTGGCCCGCATGCCGCACCTGCTGGTGGCCGGTACCACCGGCTCGGGCAAGTCGGTCGGCATCAACGCGATGATCCTGAGCCTGCTGTACAAGGCCGAGCCGGCCGATGTGCGCATCATCCTGATTGACCCCAAGATGCTCGAAATGAGCGTCTATGAGGGCATTCCGCACCTGTTGGCCCCGGTGGTCACCGACATGAAGCAGGCCGCCAACGCGCTGACCTGGTGCGTGGCCGAGATGGAGCGCCGCTATCGGCTGATGAGTCGTCTGGGTGTGCGCAATCTGGCCGGCTACAACAAGAAGATCGTCGACGCGCAGGCCCGCGAGGAGCTGATTCCCAACCCCTTCAGCCTGACGCCGGAGCAGCCCGAGCCCCTGACCCGCCTGCCGCATGTGGTGGTGGTGATCGACGAGCTGGCCGACCTGATGATGGTGGTCGGCAAGAAGATCGAGGAGCTGATCGCCCGTCTGGCGCAGAAGGCCCGCGCCGCCGGTATCCATCTTATCCTGGCGACCCAGCGCCCCAGCGTCGATGTGATCACCGGCCTGATCAAGGCCAACATCCCGACCCGTATCGCCTTCCAGGTCAGCAGCAAGATCGATAGCCGCACCATCCTCGACCAGATGGGGGCCGAGGCGCTGCTCGGTCAGGGCGACATGCTCTATCTGGCCCCCGGCACCGGCCTGCCGGTGCGGGTGCATGGGGCCTTCGTCAGCGACGAGGAAGTGCACCGCGTGGTGCAGGCTCTGCGCGCCACCGGCGAGCCCGACTACATCGAGGGCATCCTCGAGGGCGGCTCGATCGAGGGTGAGGGCGGTCCGGGTGCGGAGGGCGCCGGTGCCGATGGCGAGGCTGACCCGATGTACGACCAGGCCGTGGCCGTGGTGATGCAGCATCGCCGGGCGTCGATCTCGCTGGTGCAGCGCCATCTGCGCATCGGCTACAACCGCGCCGCGCGTCTGCTGGAGCAGATGGAAAAATCCGGACTGGTCTCCTCGATGGCGACCAATGGCAATCGCGATCTGCTGGTGCCGACCCGCAGCGAGGAGTCCGCATGAGGCGGCGTCTCGCCGGGGTGCTGATCGGCTTGAGCAGTCTGCTGGCGCTGTCCGGGTGGCCGCTGGCGGGCTGGGCGGCGGCCGATGGCGTCGCCGCGCTCAAGGCTTTCGGGCAGGAGGTGCACAGCGCGCGCGCCAGCTTCACCCAGGTGGTGATCTCGCCGGATGGCAGCCGGCGCAAGCAGTCGGTTGGCACCTTCGAGTTCCAGCGGCCCAACCGCTTTCGCTTCGAATACCACCGTCCCTACGAGCAGACCATCGTCGCCGATGGCAGCAAGGTCTGGCTGTGGGATGCCGATCTCAACCAGGTCACGGTGCGCGCCTTTGATCAGGCTCTGGGTGCCACACCGGCCGCGGTGCTGGCCGGCGCCGCGATCGAGCGCGATTTCGAACTACGCAACGAGGGCAGTGGCGCCGATGCCACCGGCCTGAGCTGGGTGATTGCCGCGCCGAAGGCCGGCGAAGGGTCGATTCGCCAGCTGCGCATCGGCTTTAAAGGCGCTGTGCTGGCGGCGCTGGAGATCACCGACGCCTTTGGTCAGCGCTCACGGCTGGACTTCAGCGCGCTTGACACCCATGCGAACCTGTCGGCGCAGCGCTTTCAGTTCACGCCGCCGGCCGGCGCTGACGTGCTGAGGCAGTGATCTTGTCTGCCACCGGCCCGGACGCCTCCGCTGCGCCGCTGGCCGAGCGGCTCAGGCCGTGCCACCTCGACGAGGTGATCGGGCAGCCCGAGCTGCTCGGGCCCGGCAAGCCGCTGCGCGTTGCCTTCGAGACCGGGCAGCTGCACTCGATGATCCTGTGGGGCCCGCCGGGCGTGGGCAAGACCACGCTGGCGCGGCTGACGGCCGAGGCTTTCGGCGCGCACTTCATCGCGATCTCGGCAGTACTCGGCGGCGTCAAGGACATCCGCGAGGCGGTCGATCAGGCACGGGTGCTGCAGGCCCAGGGTCGCCGCTGCATCGTCTTCGTCGATGAAGTGCACCGCTTCAACAAGGCGCAGCAGGACGCCTTTCTCCCCCATGTCGAGGCGGGGCTGTTCACTTTCATCGGTGCAACCACCGAAAACCCCTCGTTCGAACTCAACGCCGCGCTGCTATCGCGCGCCGCGGTGCATGTGCTGCAACCGATCGGACTGGAGGATCTGCGCCGGCTGCACGGCCGGGCCCTGGCCGAGTTGGGGGCGGCCGCCTGGAGCGCGGCAGCAGTCGATCAGCTGGTGGCCTATGCCGATGGCGATGCGCGCCGGCTGCTCAACACGGTCGAGACCGTGGTGCGCACGCTCGGCGCCGACCGGGCGGTCGATGCGCCGCAGCTCCAGCAGGCGCTGGGTCGTGCGCTGCGCCGCTATGACAAGGGCGGCGATGCCTTCTACGACTCGATTTCGGCGCTGCACAAGGCGGTGCGCGGCAGCAACCCCGATGCGGCGCTGTACTGGTTTGTGCGCATGCTCGACGGCGGCGCCGACCCGCTGTACATCGGCCGTCGGCTGGTCCGCATGGCCAGTGAGGATATCGGGCTGGCCGATCCGCGCGCGCTGCGGCTGGCTCTCGACGCCGTACAGGTCTATGAGCGCCTCGGCTCGCCCGAGGGCGAGCTGACCCTGGCCGAAGCGGTGCTCTATCTGGCGGTGGCTCCGAAGTCCAACGCGGGCTACAACGCCTACAAGGCGGCGCGGCGTTTTGTCGAGGCCGGCGGCAGCGCCCCGGTGCCGCTGCATCTGCGCAACGCGCCCACCGACCTGATGAAGCAGCTCGGCCATGGGCGCGACTACCGCTATGCCCACGACGAGGACGACGCCTTTGCCGCCGGGGTGTCCTACTTTCCCGACGGCACTGATCCGGCCACCTGCTTCTACGAGCCGGCCCCGCGCGGGCTGGAGATTCGTATCGGTGACAAGCTGGCCGAACTGCGCGCCCGCGACGCCGAGGCGCGGCACCGTCGCTGAACGCCTGACGTTCTCCGGTTGCGAATCGCCTCGGCGCAGCCCCTACAATCGCGCCGCCCCGCCTTCCGATCCTCCCTCTGATCCCTCGCCGCCCGGAGACCCCCGACCGTGGATACCTTCGTCCAGCAGCTCATCAACGGCCTGGTGCTGGGCTGCATGTACGCGCTGGTGGCGCTGGGCTACACGATGGTCTACGGCATCATCGGCCTGATCAATTTCGCCCATGGTGATGTGTTGATGATCGGCGCGCTGGTCAGCTATTCGGTTGCCACTGCACTGATGGAGTCCTCCCCGAATCTCTCGGGCTGGCTGGCCCTGGCGGTGGCGCTGCCGGTGTCGATGGGGGCCTGCGTGGGGCTGAATCTGCTGATCGAGCGGCTGGCCTACCGGCCGCTGCGCTCGGCGCCGCGTCTGGCCCCGCTGATCACGGCGATGGGGGTGTCGTTGCTGTTGCAAGCGTTGGCGATGGTGATCTGGTTGCCCTCGCCCAAACCCTATCCGCAGCTGATTCCCGATACCGTCTTCGATGTCTGGGCTGACGGCCCGGTGATCACGCTGACGCAGTTGCTGATCCTGGGCGTGACCACCGCCGTGCTGGCGCTGCTGATGGCGCTGGTGTTGCGTACCCGGCTGGGTCGGGCGATGCGCGCCACCGCCGAGAACCCGCAGGTTGCTGCGCTGATGGGGGTGCAGCCCGATCGCGTCATCGCTGCCACCTTTGCCATCGGCGCCGCGCTGGCCGCACTGGCCGGGGTGATGTGGGCGGCCAACTACGGCACCGTGCAGCACACCATGGGCTTTCTGCCCGGGCTCAAGGCCTTCACTGCGGCGGTGTTCGGCGGCATCGGCAATCTGGCCGGAGCGATGGTAGGCGGGCTGCTGCTCGGACTGATCGAATCGATGGGGGCCGGCTATCTCGGCAGCTGGACGGGGGGCGTGTTTGGCAGCAACTACGTCGAGATCTTTGCCTTTGCCGTGCTGATTGCGGTGCTGACGCTGCGACCCTCGGGGCTGCTCGGTGAACGGGTTGCTGACCGGGCCTGAGCTCGCCTTGCCATGAACGTGTCCTCGATCCTCTCGTCAAGCTTTGCGGTCCGGGCGGGTCAGCGCGGGCACTGGATGCTGCTGGCCGGTCTGGCGCTGCTGCTGATGCTCGTGCCCTTCGGCATCGTGCCCTTCGGTGAGGGCTGGGTTCGCATCCTGGCGCTGGCGCTGCTGTACGTGCTGCTGGCCCTGGGGCTGAACATCGTGGTCGGCTTTGCCGGTCTGCTCGACCTGGGCTATGTCGCTTTCTATGCGGTCGGGGCGTACATGACGGCGTGGCTGTCGTCGCCGCACCTGAGCGAACACCTGCCCGCGGTGATGGCGTTGTGGCCGAACGGGCTGCATGTGCCGATCTGGCTGATCGTGCCGCTGGCGGCGGCGGTGGCGGCGCTGGCCGGCATCGTGCTGGGGGCGCCGACGCTGAAGCTGCGCGGCGACTACCTCGCCATCGTCACGCTGGGTTTCGGCGAGATCATCCGCGTCTTCATGAACAACCTGGAGCAGCCGCTCAACCTCACCAACGGGCCGCGCGGCATCAGCCAGATCGACCCCGTACGGCTCGGCCCGCTCGACTTCAGCCAGCCGCTGACGCTGGGCAGTTTCAGCATCCCTTCGGTGGTGCTGTATTACGAGCTGTTTTTGCTGATGGGGGTCGGGGCGATCCTGATCGGCCACCGGCTGGAGTTTTCGCGCATCGGCCGCGCCTGGATGGCGATCCGCGAGGATGAGATCGCCGCCCGGGCGATGGGTCTGAATACCCGCAACCTGAAATTGCTGGCCTTCGCGATGGGGGCGAGCTTTGGCGGAGTCGCGGGGGCGCTGTTCGGCGCCTTCCAGGGCTTCGTGTCGCCCGAGTCGTTCTCGCTGATGGAGTCGGTGATGATCGTCGCGATGGTGGTGCTGGGCGGCATCGGCCATTTGCCCGGCGTGGTGCTGGGGGCGCTGCTGCTGGCAGCGTTGCCGGAGGTGCTGCGCTACGTCGCCGCTGATCTGCGCGTGCACACCGGTGGCCGTCTGGATGCCGCCATCCTGCGGCAGCTGCTGATCGCGCTGGCGATGATCGGCATCATGCTGTGGCGCCCGCGGGGTCTGTGGCCCTCGCCCGAGCGAGCCCGCGCCGCCCCCGAGGAGATGACGCCATGACGCCGCTGCTGGAGGTGCGGGGGGCTGCCAAGCGCTTTGGCGGTGTGCAGGCGCTGGGAGGCGTCGACCTGCGCATCGATCGCGGTGAGGTCCACGGCCTGATCGGGCCCAACGGCGCCGGCAAGACCACCTTCTTCAACGTGCTGACCGGGCTGTACCCGCCTGATGCGGGCGAGTTCCACCTCGACGGTCAGCCCTATCGGCCTGGTTCGGTGCACGAGGTCACGGCTGCCGGCATCGCCCGCACCTTCCAGAACATTCGGCTCTTTGCCGAGATGACGGCGCTGGAAAACGTGATGGTCGGTCGCCACGTGCGCACCCGCTGCGGCGTGCTGGCCGCGCTGACCCGCAACGTCGCCTTTCGCACCGAGGAAGCACAGATCCGCGAGCGGGCTCAGGCGCTGCTGGAGCATGTCGGTATCGGCCATCTGGCGCCCTTCAAGGCGCGCACGCTGAGCTATGGCGATCAGCGCCGTCTGGAGATCGCCCGCGCGCTGGCCACCGAACCCAAGCTGTTGGCGCTGGACGAACCCGCTGCCGGCATGAATGCGACCGAAAAACGTGTGCTGCGCCAACTGATCGAGACGATCCGTGCCGACGGCTGCACCGTGCTGCTGATCGAGCACGACGTCAAGCTGGTGATGGGCCTGTGCGACCGGGTGACGGTGCTGGACTATGGCCTGCGCATCGCCCATGGCACGCCGCAGGAGGTGCAACGCGACCCGGCGGTGATCACCGCCTATCTGGGCGCGCCGCCGCAGGAGATGACGACATGAGCGCCACCAGCCTCGATCCGGGTGATTTCGATGGCGTATCGGGGGCTTCGCAGCGGGCCTGGCCGTTGCTGGTGGTCGACGATCTGCATCTGGCCTATGGCGGCATTCACGCCGTCAAGGGGGTGTCCTTCGAGGTGCATGCCGGCGAACTGGTCTGCCTGATCGGCGCCAACGGTGCGGGCAAGAGCAGCACGCTCAAGGGCATTACTGCGCTGCATCCGCTGTTGCACGGCGAGGTCCGACTGGAAGGGCGCGATCTGGCCGGGCAGGGGGCCTGGCAGCTGGCGCAGCAGGGTCTGGTGATGGTGCCGGAGGGGCGAGGCACCTTCACGCGCATGACGATCGCCGAGAATCTGCAGATGGGTGCTTACCTGCGGCGCGACGTTGCCGGGGTGGTGGCCGATCTGGAGCGGGTCTACGGTCTGTTCCCGCGGCTCTACGAACGCCGCACTCAGCTGGCTGGCACGCTCAGCGGTGGCGAGCAGCAGATGCTGGCGATGGGTCGGGCGCTGATGGCCAGGCCGAAGCTGCTGCTGCTGGACGAGCCCTCGATGGGCCTGTCGCCGCTGATGGTCGACGCGATCTTCCGGGTGATTGAGGCCGTTCATCGCGAAGGCGTCGCGGTGCTGCTGGTCGAACAAAACGCCAGCCGAGCGCTGTCGATCGCCGACCGTGCGCTGGTGATGGATTCCGGCCATCTCACCCTGCGCGGACCGGCTTCCGAGCTGCTGCGCGATCCGGCGGTGCAGGCGGCGTATCTCGGGGCGTGAAGAGGCGAGTTAGACAAGAAAAAAGGACTTCCGATGTCTCGAAAGTCCTTTGAATCTTGGTGGGCGGTGCAGGGTTCGAACCTGCGACCCCTGCCGTGTGAAGGCAGTGCTCTACCGCTGAGCTAACCGCCCTGTCGTCAGTCTGTTGCCAATAGAGCCATTGGCTGTCGACGTCAGGAGCCCGCCATTGTAGCGGGAATTTCCGGGTTGGCAATGGCCCTGCTCGAATTTTTTGGGGTCAGGCCGCTGCGGGGCTGTCTTCGTACTTTCGCCATACCGTTTTGCCGCCGCTGGCCTTGTCGATGTCCTTGAGCAAGGCCTGATGGGCTTCCAGCTCTTCGGGGGTGGGGCCTTGTACGCGCAGCTTGAACTGGCGCAGATCGGCGCCGCGGCCGGTACGGCCTGCCCCGTCGTCGTGGCCGTCCAGATCCATGCCCAGATCGCGCTGCCCGCGCGTCATGCGCAGGTACACCTCGGCCAGTAGTCCGGCGTCGAGCAGCGCGCCGTGCAGCGTACGGCTGGAGGTGTCGACCTCGAAGCGGCGGCACAGCGCATCAAGCGAATTGGCCTTGCCGGGGAACATCTCCCGCGCCATCGTCAGGCTGTCCACCACTCGGGCCACGACCGTGCCGAAGGCCGGCCGGCCCAGCCGACGCAGCTCGGCATCCAGAAAACCGATGTCGAAGGCCGCGTTGTGGATGATTACCTCGGCCCCGGCGCAGTAGTCCAGCAGCTCGTCAGCCACGGCGGCAAACAACGGCTTGTCGGCCAGAAATTCATCGGTCAGGCCGTGAACCTTGACGGCTTCCTCATGGTTCGGGCGCTCCGGGTTCAGGTAGTGGTGCAGCGTGTGGTCGGTCAGGCGCCGGTTGAGCAGCTCCACACAGCCGATTTCGACGATGCGATCGCCGTTGTCAGGCGAAAGACCGGTGGTTTCGGTATCGAGAAAGATCTGCCGCATGGCCGCTGCTCCTCCGCCGAGGCGGAACTGTCCAGAGTTGCTCAGTTGTGCTCGCGCGCGTGATTGATGGTGTAGCGCGGGATTTCGATCACCAGATCGGTGCGGGCCAGGATCGCCTGACACGACAGGCGAGACTGCGGCTCCAGCCCCCAGGCGCGATCGAGCAGATCCTCCTCGGTCTCGTCGAGTTCGCCCAGCGAGGCATAGCCTTGCCTCACGATGACGTGACAGGTGGTGCAGGCGCAGCTCATGTCGCAGGCGTGCTCGATGGCGATGCCGTTCTCGATCAGGGCTTCGCAGATCGAGGTGCCGGGCGCGGCGCTGATCTCGGTGCCTTGAGGACACAGAGCGTGATGGGGCAGGATCTTGATGATAGGCATGACGTCGGAAAGGTCAGATGTCTTCGAGCCGGCGGCCAGTCAGGGCCTGGCGGATGCCACGGTTCATGCGGCGGGCGGCGAATTCCTCGGTGCCATCGGCCAGGGCCTGGGTGGCCTGTTCGATCGGTTCGGGCGCTTCACCTCGGGCTGTTTCAGTCAGCTGGGCGATCAGCCGGTCGATGATGGCCCGTTCGTCCTCGTCAAGCAGATCGCCATCGGCCCGCAGAGCCGCCTGCGTGGCCAGGCTCAGACGCTCGGCCTCGACGCGGGCTTCTGCCAACGCACGGCGGTGCATATCCGCCTCGGCCTGACTGAAGCCCTCGCGCAGCATGGTGGCGACCTGATCGTCGCTGAGCCCGTAGCTCGGCTTGACGGTGATGGCCGCCTCCACCCCAGAGGTGAGTTCACGAGCCGATACCGACAGCAGTCCGTCGGCATCGACCTGGAAGGTGACGCGGATGCGCGCCGCGCCGGCGACCATCGGCGGAATGCCGCGAAGCTCAAAGCGCGCCAGCGAGCGGCAGTCGGACACCAGCTCCCGTTCGCCTTGCACCACGTGGATCGCCATCGCAGTCTGGCCATCCTTGTAGGTGGTGAAGTCCTGCGCCTTGGCTACCGGCAGC
>Ga0228698_1001709_pt1 | contig 10286 bp, 11 predicted proteins | sample McNCre117_Aug_MG_FD_178015 | JGI IMG/M metagenome (GOLD analysis project Ga0228698, IMG submission 178015) | Freshwater microbial communities from McNutts Creek, Athens, Georgia, United States - 1-17_Aug_MG | ecosystem: Environmental > Aquatic > Freshwater > Creek | place: USA: Georgia...
GTCGCTTGCATTCACTGTCGGTAAGCAACGTATCGATGCCGATTGTGCGCGCCGGATCGAGTCGTTCAACAACCGCAACGGTCGTAACGTCAAAACCCAACGGCGCCACGATTGTCAGCGCCTGTGGTGAAGGGGATTGCCCCGTTTCTATTTTTGAACCTAAATTTTTAAGTAACAACAGCGTCTCGGCGCGCCGCGCCGCCCTGGATGACAACCACACCGGCGGAACGTCATCGATGGCTATTATTCTGGGCGATGCGGCTTCTGATTTTCGTCCGTACCCTGATTGTGAATACGCTTCTGCGATCGGGCTCACTCGGAATCGCGGGTCATCACCCCACACGTGGTACATCTGTTTTAATCGCAGGACTGTTTCATTTAAGCCACAGCTCTCAGCCTTTTCAAATGGACCTTCGAGAAAGCCGCCATGGTCTTTGAGCGCACGGTCGATTGTTTCTATGTCAGCGACGCCTTCTGCGCAAAGGCGAAGGGCTTCTAATATATAGGCGCACTCCACGGAGTTCACCACGAAATCTCGGAGATTATCGGCTGCGGGCCAGTTTCCCAGCCAGCTTGGATGGGGTGTCGGGTCGTTTTGCTTGTTTTGCATAGATGTAAGCGTCTTACGGGTCGTGTTGCGGTGTTGCGATATGGTTGGCACAGACCCAAGTGGGCCTTATTATCGCGAATGATGCGCAGTGTCTGCAAAGTGGTGTTGACGCACGCGGTGGGGAGCGATAGTCGAATTTTGACAAGCATGTGTCAAAATGAACATTAATAAATATGAAACACGTCATCCATATTTTTTCTATAGTGGTTTTGGGGTGCGCCGGTCTGTTTTGTGTGCCGGCGTCTGCGCTTACATTGGGACGGATGCAAGGCGGCGCATTGATAGGGCAACCCTTGTCACTGCTGGTAGGGGTGCAAGCCAACGGTGATGTGCCTGACCCAACATGTTTCCGCGCCAAGGTGCGTTATGGTGACATTGATTTGCGCGCCAATCAAATCGCTCTGGACTATGTCTCCAATGGTGCCGGCACCACCCTGGGCGTTGGTGAAAGCCAGTCTTTGCGTGTCAGAACGACGGTCGCGGTTAACGAGCCAACGGTCACCGTGCAATTGGATTCGGCTTGCGCACAACATGTGTCCAGAACGTATGTTTTGTTGTCGGAATGGGGTGGCGAGTCGACGCTGGCAGCGTCGGATGACGTGAAGCCCTCGACAGTGATAACGCCTGCTGCACGCGCTAGTGACAACGTGCCAACGAATACTGTCGGTGTTGTTGAGCCGAAAACGCTGTCCGTTACCGCTCCAGTGCTACCACCTGTGAAGATTGCACGCAGCCATCCCAGGTTGCAGCTGAGTCCAGCCCCGGCGGCGGGTAAATCGGTGGCCGTGACAAGCAGTGCCTTGGACGCCCTCGGCCAGCGCATTGATTCGATAGCGCAAAGGCAAGACGCAATCGAGGCAGCAGACAAAAGCCTGCAGACCCAGGCCAATATGGATATGTTGAAGGGGCAGTTGCTGTCCGTTCAGCAACTGACGGTGAAGAATCAACAGAATCTGATGGCGTTGGCAGCCTTGGTTGATCACTCTTCATCCGGATTGACTGGGAATGTATTAATCTGGGTTACCGGCTTTCTCATGCTGCTGGTGTTAGCCATGGTGACGTGGTTCTACTTGCAGCTGCGCAAGGCAGAAACGCAAGGTGATGTGTGGTGGATAAACGGCGTTAAAGCCGGTGAGGGCGGCTCTGGCGCAGTTTTTCCTGGCAGTACCAAAGCGGCTGCGCCGACGCCGACGCCGGCTGTGCAAGTTGTCGTTCCGATAACCCCCAAAAGCGGAGATCAGCCGGCAATCCCACAAGGGACCCGTTCAGCCGGTCTTGGACCATTGCAAGCATCTGATTCCGTATCCGATGTTGTGGAGAAGCCTTTAGGCACGCCCGTGCGTCACATTGTGACGCGGTTGGAACGCCGAGATTTCGCCCATAGCGCACCCAATAGTTTGCGGTTCATCAACACCAAGGAAATGTTGGATGTGCGTCAGCAGGCAGATTTTTTCGTGGCTTTGGGCCAGCATGAAAGGGCAATTAAGGTACTGGAAAACAGTATTGCGAGTGGCGAGGGTGCCAACCCTCTGGTTTATTTGGATTTGCTCAGTCTGCACAAAGATCAGGGTGCAGTCGCGCAATTTGAACAGTTACGTGAAGAGTTCAATGCGCAGTTTACCGGCCGTGTGCCTTCGTTCGATCAATTTGGTGACGATGGCGCCGATCTTGAGTCGTATGCCGATGTGTGTGAAGAACTGGTTGTGTTGTGGGGGCGGTCAGAAGCCCTTGGCTTTATCGAGATGTGCTTGGTTCGTGTGGCGGGTGACGAGCCTGCTGAAGAATTAACATTTGACTTGAACGCGTTTCGGGAATTGCTTTTGCTGCACTCTGTTTTGAAGCGACACGATGAAGCGCAAGACTCGGCTTTGATTCCATTCAGTGCTTCACGCATGCATGTGGGTGCGTCTACCGGTCCATCCGGTTTGGGTGTTGGGTCAGGGCAGGCGTCATTGGCGCCGGCACCTGATCCCATTCCGGTTCCCGTTCCGCCCGTACGCCCAATGACGGTTCAGTCGGTGGATTTGGATTTGGGAGAATTTGATCCGAAAACCAGTCAGGCCGGAATGATTGATTTCGACCTGTCGGCCTATGGCAAAGTACCCAACAAAAAGCCTGGCGCTTGAAGGTTTTCTGCTTTAACGTCTAACTTGCAGCGCCCCAGGGTTGATGATGTTGGTTGGTGTGCCCTTTATAAAATTGACTACATTGTCAAACGCCGCATTGAAATACATTTCATAGCTGTTTTGCTCAACGTAGCCGATGTGCGGCGTGCAAATGCAGTTTTCTAACCGCAGCAGTGCGTGCCCTTGCAGGATCGGTTCAGTTTCGAATACATCGACTGCCGCGAGTCCGGGGCGACCTCTGTTCAATGCGCTGATAAGGGCGTCAGGTTCAATGAGCTCAGCACGTGACGTATTTATTAAAACGGCAGTTGGCTTCATTAGCGCCAAATCACTGTGTTTTATGCCGTGCATTGTTGATTCGGCCAGGCGCAAATGTAGACTCAAAAAATCGCTGCCTGAGAATAAGGCCTCTCGGCTGCTGGCGATAGCGTAGCCATCGGCTATAGCCGTTTTTTGTGCATTTTCGCTGCCCCAGATGAGCACGTTCATTCCAAACGCTTTTGCGTACCCAGCGACCAATTTTCCAATCCGGCCGTATCCCCAAATTCCCATTGTTTTTCCACTGAGTACGGTTCCCAGTCCGAAATTGCTTGGCATGGAGCCAGCTTTGAGCCCCGATTGCTGCCAGGCACCGTGCTTCAGGTTGCCAATGTAGTGGGGGAGTCGCCGGGCGGCTGCCATGAGCAGCGCCCACGTTAGCTCTGCCGGGGCGACCGGTGAGCCACCGCCTTCAGCAACGGCAATACCACGTGCGGTACACGCTTGCAGGTCAATGTGCTCTCCCAATCTTCCCGTTTGCGAAATCAATTTAAGCCGCGGCAACTTTTCAATCAGCTGGCGATTCAACTGAGTGCGTTCGCGTATGAGCACCAGGATGTCCGCATCGCGTAGGCGGACCGAAAGTTGCCCTAATCCCTTAACCGTATTGGTGTAAACCTTCGCCTGAAATGGGTCCAACTTGCTGGCGCAATCCAGTTTGCGCACAACGTCCTGATAGTCGTCGAGAATTACAATGTTCATGGGTGCAATTGTGCCTTGCCGAGGGACGCTCTCCCAGTAACGACGTCCGTTCAAATAGCTATTGCAGCAATAAATTAAAGTCAAAGGTATTTATGACCATTTCAATGTACTCTGCCTCCGTGCCTGTGTGCCAGTCCATGTTGCGTAACTTGGGCCATTTGCTCGATAAGGGTGCGACATTTTCTGCCGCCAAGAAGTGCGACGAAACAGCCTTGACTCAATTTCGTCTGGCACCAGACATGTTCACGTTTACACGCCAAGTACTTATCGCCTGCGATGCAGCAAAAAATGGTGTTGCGCGTTTGGCAGGCATTGAGGCACCAAAATTTGCAGATGACGAGAAGACTTTCGCTGAGCTGAAATTGCGAATTCAGAAAACACTGGATTTTCTTGCGACCGTGACACCTTCCGCCGTGGATGGTACAGAGGAAAAGGAAATAACCTTTCCAGTTGGCCCTGAGGCAAAGCGCACAATGCACGGTCAGCAGTATTTAACCCAATGGATGCTTCCAAACGTTTATTTTCATATAACGACCGCATACAACATACTTCGGCATAACGGTGTTGACGTAGGAAAACTCGATTACTTGCTTGGTGCCCGTGACTGACGCTGCCAGTGCACTATTCGTTAGTGCATTGCCGCTTCTTTTGCTGCCAACCGGTCCAGCTCAGCGCACACATCGGCCATCCTGCCTGAGATCACATAACGACCGCTTGGCCCCCTGGGGGTACCGCACTCCAACACGTGTCGAACCCGCAATGGAAGGTGTTTTTTGCAGGTAGAACCGGCTGTAGGTTCTACTGAAAGTCTGTTGTGCTGGGCCGCGGCTTTGTCTTTTGCCATGAGCGAAGCTGTTCGTGCAGTGTGGGTGCGGTAGTTTTGTGTGGGTAACGGTACGGGAGGCGCTGGCCAAATCAATGCCCATATTTGGTTTGCCGATTGCCACAATTTGTGCTGAAGTAAAAGTGCGAAATTCATTGGGATGGCCTCCAGTGGGATTACATGAGCATGGTGTTTCGAATCAGTCCCACGGCCAGCCCTTCTATTTCAAAAGAGTCACCAGGTTCCACCACGATAGTTTGGTAATCCGGGTTTTCTGGATGCAGTTCAATGGTGTCGTTTGTGCGTTTGAAACGCTTGACAGTTACCTCGTCACCCAAACGGGCGACAACGATTTGTCCATTTTTTGCTTCCCGCTTGGATTGCACTGCGAGTAAGTCGCCATCCATAATTCCAGCATCGCGCATGGACATGCCACGTACCCGTAACAGGTAGTCTGGCTGTGTTTGGAAAAGGCTGCTCTCTACGTAGTAGGTCTGATCTACATGCTCTTGCGCCAAAATGGGCGAGCCTGCGGCAACCCGCCCCACCAGTGGCAACGCCAGTTGTGCGAATGCCGGAAAAGTAAGGCTGTAAGCCTGGTTGCGGGACTGATTGAGCGATCGCAATGTATCGTTTTTCAACCGAATTCCCCGCGACGTACCGGAGACCAGCTCAATAACACCCTTCCTGGCGAGGGCCTGCAAGTGATCCTCTGCAGCATTGGCTGATTTGAATCCCAGTTCGTTTGCAATTTCGGCCCGTGTTGGGGGGGCTCCAGTGCGTGCGATGGCGGTTTGGATCAGATCCAGAATTTGTTGCTGACGTACCGTGAGTTTGGGGCTTTCTTGCATGCAGACTCCAGAGTGGTTGGCTCGAACAAAAAGTGCAGTAAATTCGAACGGAGTGGCACGTATTTGGACTACCCCGGCATGCTGTGTGTCAAAATTCCTGATTCTTTAAACAGGCTGTTTTTTCATACAGTGACTGTATTTTTGTTCAGTTTTTGTTTTTTGACAAGAACTTTTTCTGTGTCACGAAAAATTATTCTTGTGGAGTCGCGTAAAGCGGGCCACCGTGCAATGCGCGTAGCATGCTTGTGCGTGAGACATTCTCTGGAGGCGCTGTTCCGGGCCGGGTAAATCACCGCGGCGCGGAACAGGCAGGACTGGCGAAGCGAGAGCGCTTGCTTAGTTGCTGAGTGCGTTAAACACGCTGGCAGTGATGCTGTTTACATCACCAACACCGCTGATAGCACGGTATTTGGGCGCCACTGCAGGCTCTTTGGCCGCCCAATCGGAGTAGTACTGAACCAGAGGGCGTGTTTGGGCGCTGTAGACTTCCAGGCGTTTTTTAACGGTTTCTTCTTTGTCGTCTTCCCGTTGAATCAGTGCTTCGCCCGTAACGTCATCGGTATCCGCAATTTTGGGTGGGTTGAACTTGACGTGGTAGGTGCGGCCAGAGGCAGGGTGTGAGCGGCGGCCGCTCATGCGTTCAATGATGGCATCGAACGGGACATCAATTTCCAAAACGTAATCCAGCGCAACACCCGCTGCTTTCATGGCATCGGCCTGTGGGATGGTTCTTGGAAAGCCGTCGAATAAGAAGCCGTTGGCGCAATCTGCTTGGGTCAAACGCTCTTTAACCAAATTGATGATCAATGCATCACTTACCAAGCCGCCTGCTGCCATTACGGCCTTCGCCTCCAGGCCGAGTGGCGTACCGGCCTTCACTGCAGCGCGCAGCATATCTCCAGTAGAAATTTGTGGAATACCAAACTTCTGGCAAATGAAGGTTGCTTGTGTGCCCTTACCAGCGCCTGGGGCGCCCAACAAAATCAGTCTCATGAAACCCCTCGAATATTTTTAATGCCGGTGCGCGGGGAAGCCTTAATTGCGAACAAAAAACTTCCTGAACAACCCAGGAGAATAGCACGCGCGCCTATTGGAAACCTTACATACCCACCGCGGACGCCCTGAAAAAATCACGCACTCGGGCAAGATCTTCTGGGGTGTCGACGCCTGCCCCGGGTTCTCTTTCGCTGACATGGACAGCGATAGTGTGTCCGTGCCACAGGGCGCGCAGCTGTTCGAGTGCTTCAAGCGCCTCACACGGCGCCGCTGGCAGGCTGGGAAACGCGCGCAGAAAGCCAACGCGGTAGGAATATATGCCGATATGCCTGAGTGGGCGGTTAGCAGGCAATGTGTGAATGCCTTGCGCATAGCCATCGCGCCACCATGAAATGGGTGCACGGCTGAAATACATGGCAAATCCTGCGGCATTGCATACGACCTTGACCACGTTTGGATTATTGAACTCGGCTACGCTGCTGATGGCGTGGGCGGCTGTGCCCATGCTGGCCTGCGGCTTTCGGTCGAGCAAGTCTGCAACGGCCTGCACCAGGTCCGGGTCGATGAGCGGCTCATCTCCTTGGACATTGACCACCGTGTGGTCGTCTGCCAGCCCCAGTAGCGCGCTGGCTTCTGCCAAACGGTCGCTGCCAGACGTGTGGTGCGCGCTGGTCAAAATGCACTCAACCTGGTGCTGTTTGCAGGCGTCAAGGATGTCCGCATCGTCGGCCGCCACGACGACGCGAACGGTGGGCGCTACGCCGCCCTGAACGCGTTGGGCGACGCGCACCACCATTGGAACACCGGCGATGTCTGCCAGCGGTTTATTGGGTAGCCGGGTCGATGCCAGGCGCGCGGGGATAATGACTGTGTAGGGCGCTGGCATGCGTTTAACGCTCCAGTTCGTCGTCGGTCAGCGGGCGCGCCTCGTTTTCTAAAAGAATGGGAATGCCATCGCGCACGGGGTACGCAAGACGGGCTGCGCGTGAACGCAATTCTTGGTTTTCCCTGTCCCATTCCAGTGGCCCTTTGGTAACCGGGCAAACAATCAGTTCAAGCAGTTTGGTGTCCATTGCCCAATCATATCCGGGCTGAGCGCTTGGCTGATAGCACGCGCTGAAGTTGTGCCAATAAGTCGGGATCCATGGTTTGCCGCAGCGGAACGGCCAAGGCGTCTGGGCAAAATTGCCAGAGTTTTACCGCATCTTTTTCAGTGCAGACAATTTGATGCGTTGCCCATGCCTGGAGGTCGATGTGTGCGAAATCTACGTGGTCAGGCAAACCCAGGGTGTCGGTTATTGCAACGCCCGATTGGCGCAGGTCGGAAAAAAAACGTTCCGGTTGGGCAATGCCTGCAAGTGCCAAAATAGGCCGGCCGTTGGCAAGCTGGTGCAAGGGCCGGGTCTGGCCCATTGCATCGACAGCATATTGCGCGAGGCTGCGGTGTGCGCAGTACCCCGGAAAAGCCGGCGTCTGTCCGGTATGCAATACAAAGCCAGTGTCAGCGCTCTGACCACATGCGGGAATCAAATCTCGTGGCCATTTTTCGCGCAATGGGCCGGCAGGCAATAGCCAGCCGTTACCTATCCCGCGGTCATCGAAGAGACAGAGTTCTGCGTCCCGAAACAGCTCCCAATGCTGCAGTCCGTCATCGCACACAATGAGCTCGGTATCGGGATAGTTTGACAGCAACGCGTTTGCGGCGTCGACGCGGCGCCGCGCTACAAAAACGGGCACATTTGCCGCACGCGCCAAAACCAATGGTTCGTCGCCGACGTCGGCTGGCGGGCTTGCCAGACCTACCTCCAAGGTTTCCAAACTCTTTCGTCCATAGCCGCGTGAAATAACCCCAACGCGCCAACCGCGCTCATGGAAGTAGCGCACCACTTCGATGGCGGTGGGTGTTTTTCCTGCGCCTCCAACGATAACGTTGCCGACCACCAGTACCTGACAGGGCAGGCGGACGGGCCTGATCCAGCCCAGTTTGAACAGTTGGCGCCGCAGACCGACTGCGATTCCGTAGCTGAGCGCCACCGGGCTTAAAACCCAATTGAGTACCCCGCGCCGTTGCCAGCTTTCTTTCAGAATGTTGGCAAAGCGGCCCGCATTGGCCCCCGATTCCGTGGATGCCTTAAGGGGCACTGCTTTGAGACGACTGGGTCGCGAAGGTAATTTGGCTTAAGCCGGCGCGACGTGCCGCTTCCATCACACTGACCACTGACTGGTGTTTTGCATTGGCATCGGCGCTGATAATTACCACGGTGTCCGTGGCGCCTTTGGCTGCATCGGCGATTGCTGCGCTGATGGCGCCCAAATCACGGCCCGCGACCGGCGTTTTGTCCACCGTGTAGTTGCCTTCCGCATTCACGGCAACAATGAGTTCCTTGGGGTAATCGCGCTGGGCGTCGGTATCGGCTACCGGCAGCCGAAGCTGCATTTCGGTGTACTTGCTGTAAGTGGTGGACAGCATCAGAAAGATGAGTACGACCAACAATACGTCGATGAAAGGAATCAGATTAATTTCTGGCTCTTCTTTGCTGCGCGGTCGAAAATTCATGGCATCCCTTCAATGGCCGCTGCGCCGCGCCAGTAAATGACGAGCCAGCCGGTCTGCAGACAGTTCGAGTGTGAGTAAGTACCCATCTACCAAGCCCCTGAAATATCGCCAAAAGATCAGTGCCGGTACAGCCACCACCAGGCCAAAAGCAGTGTTGTATAGGGCGGTCGAGATGCCATGCGCCAGTTGGGCTGGGTTGCCAGCTCCGGCAGGCGCTTGTGAGCCGAATATTTCGATCATCCCCACAACCGTTCCAAACAGGCCTAAAAGTGGCGCTGCAGAGGCAATTGTGGCAAGTGCATTGAGGTAATGCTCCAAACGATGGGCAACTTTGCGGCCAGCGCTTTCCATGGTTGCGCGCAGTTCGTCGTCGGAGCATTGCGGATGGGATTGCAAGGTCAGCAATCCGCTTGCCAATACTTCGCCCAGTGCCGAGTTGCGCTCCAATTGCTCAATGACATCGCGGTTGGGTATGCCGGTCTTGGTCACCCCCATGACCTCGTCCAGCAGGCGGGGAGGTGCAACTTTGCCGACACGCAGGCTGTAGAAGCGCTCGATGATGATTGCCAGGGCAAAAACAGAGCAGGCAATCAGGGACCAAATTGGCCAGCCGGCGGCTTGTATGATAGAAAACAAGGATTCACTCCAACAGAAAGTTAGACGCCTGATTATGGCGCACTAGGGTTCCATTTTGATGCACACTTTTTGTGGATAACTTTGTGTACAAGTGTGCTCTGATGCCCCGACAATCCCGAGAAATCAAGCGTCTTGACACTTTGATGACAAAAGCAGCATGAAAAAAATCAATGAAATCAACACGTTTTTGGGTCGCTTCATGGTAATGGGACAGCGTGCTGCATGGGCCGCCGCTTTGCCTGGGCTGTTGATTAGTTGCTCCCTTGTACCCCGATGCGCGGTGCGGAGCTTACATGTTTGAGCGCCCGCAAGATAGTCCCAGGGTGTGGGCGGTGGGCGCACTGTGCCAGGCGGTGGCGCAGGCCCTGGAGGGCCGTTTTAACCCGATTAGGGTGAGCGGCGAAATCAGCGGATTTTCCCAGGCTGCGAGCGGACATTGTTATTTTTCGTTAAAGGATGTTAACGGCCAGTTGCGATGCGCCATGTTTCGGCGTGCTGCGGTTCTGTTGCGTCAGTTGCCGCGGGATGGCGACCGCGTTGAGGTCGGCGGGCGTTTGGGGGTATACGAGGCCCGGGGCGAGCTGCAACTGATTGTGGAGACATTGGAACGTGCAGGGCAGGGTAATCTTTTTGAGGAGTTCCTGGCCCGCAAGCAGATGCTGGAAAG
>Ga0228698_1001710_pt1 | contig 10270 bp, 11 predicted proteins | sample McNCre117_Aug_MG_FD_178015 | JGI IMG/M metagenome (GOLD analysis project Ga0228698, IMG submission 178015) | Freshwater microbial communities from McNutts Creek, Athens, Georgia, United States - 1-17_Aug_MG | ecosystem: Environmental > Aquatic > Freshwater > Creek | place: USA: Georgia...
GGCTACGCTGATTAAGGTCTGCCTTGCGGGTTGATCAGGTGGCAAGGCAGGAGGTGCTTTGAGATGATGCCTGCATGAAGCAAGCAACCCTCGCTGCAGCCGCTGATCAGGGCGCGGAGTTCGAGCGATTTCGCAGGCCGACCCGGCGCGACGTGTTCCTGCAGACGATGAACACCATCGTGCCGTGGGCACAGCTGTGCGAAGTCATCGAGCCGTACTACCCGAAGGCTGGCAAGGGCCGGCCACCCATCGGCCTGGAGCGCATGCTGCGCATGTACTTCGTGCAGCACTGGTTCAACCTCGCGGACGAGGCCTGCGAGGAAGCGCTGTTGGACAGCACGGCACTGCGCCGCTTCGTGGGCATTGACCTGGGCCGTGAGCGTGTTCCCGACGGCACGACCTTGCTGAAGTTCCGCCGCCTGCTGGAGGACGACAAGCACAAGCTGGGCGCTGCACTGTTCGCCAAGGTCGGTGAGGTTCTGCAGAGCAAGGGCATGAAGGTTGGCACCGGCACCATCGTGGATGCCACCATCATCTCCGCGCCAAGCTCGACCAAGAACGACAAGGGCGAGCGCGATCGCGAGATGCACCAGACCAAGAAGGGACAGCAGTACTACTTCGGCATGAAGCTGCACATTGGCGTGGACAGCCAGACGGGCCTTGCGCACAGCGCGGTGGTGACGGCGGCAAACGTTCACGACAAGCACCCGCTGCCCGAACTGCTGCACGGCCAGGAGCTGGAAGTCTTCGGCGACAGTGCCTACGCCTCCCAGCGGGAGTTGATCGCGTCCAAGGCCCCGAAGGCCAAGGATCGAACGAATCAGAGGGTCAGGGGCGCAGGGCATCTGGCCGAGTTGGAGCGCATCGTCAACCGCATCAAGTCCAAGACGCGGTCGCGGGTGGAACACATGTTCGCCGTGGTCAAGCGCCAGTTCGGATTCACAAAGGTGCGCTACAAAGGGCTGGCCAAGAACGCGACGCGAGCGTTCGTGGCGCTGGGCTTGGCGAACATCTACATGGCGCGCAAGCGTCTGGTGGCATGAGTGCGTCCGCTATGGGTGTGCGAAGCACCTGCCGCCTTGAAACCGCCGGAAAATGCGCCCCTGGCGTGGGCAAGCGGCCGCACGTCAGGCAAGTATGACGTCAGTTCGATACGGCGTCGAAATCACCGGCTTGTTCAGCGTAGCCTTAGCCTTTACCTGACCCAAAATATGGTCAGTCTGCAGCGGTAGGTCGGCGCGCGACCGTGTGACATCGCATGAAGATGACACCGTGCATACATTGATGTCGGATCATCAATTTTGATGATGCTATCTGACCGCGAGTCACTTGACTCTGGGAACACGAGGCAAAGTCTGAGGCTTGAACAATAAGTAACAGATGACATGCCGGACACCCCGACCATCGACTCAGCGAGATACGTCGCAGCCGGCAAGCGCCATCAGCAGTCCACGGGGTCTCACCCGGGGCATTGTCTGGATCTCAGGCGAGCAGAGGCATGCCGATGGGTTGGGATCTGAGGTGGTGCCACTGATGCTGATTCCCTCGGCGAGGGCTTTGCCGCGGCAGGACAAAGCTGGCGCGCGAAGCTCAAGCACCCACAGCGGTGTCGACCAGGCAGGATTCACGCTCCTCGAACTGCTGGTCGTGCTGGTGATCATTGGATTGCTCGCTGGCATCGTCGCGCCGCAGTACTTCAACCAGCTGGGCAAGAGCAGCGCCAAGGTCGCCAAAGTCCAGATTGAGGCTTTCGGCCAAGCGCTCGACCAATACCGCCTGGACAACGGCCGCTATCCCACGACCGAACAAGGATTGGTTGCGCTGAGGGCGGCACCGCCCGGCGCTGGTCAGTGGCGAGGACCCTATCTGAAGCGTGAGGTGCCTGCTGACCCATGGGGCCGGGCCTACCTCTATCAATCCCCGGGCCAACACGGCGATTACGATCTGCAGAGTCTGGGCGCAGATGGACGGCCTGGCGGCGAAGGCGAAGCCGCCGACATCGTGTCTTGGTAACCCAAGACCTCAGGCCGCCCGCAATGAATGGAGTGCAGCAGGTTCCGGGTACAGCCGTTGCCAACAATACCGCCTGGCGAGGCGCGGCCGTTGACGACGAGCAGTTTGCTCAGGATCTTTCCCTGATGCTCGACTCCGGCCTCAATCTCCTGGATGGCCTAAAAACCCATCGCGAGCGCTGCGGCACCGGCACGGCGCTGGTGCTTGACCGAGTCCAACATAGCTTGCAGGAGGGCGAGACCCTGTCTGCTGCGATGCAGATTGCCGGTGGATTCAAGCCGACGCTGGTCGCTTGCGTGCGCTCCAGTGAGCGAACAGGTGACATGGCGCAAAGCCTGCGCCGCTATGCGGCCAATGCCGCGCGACTGCGCAAGATGCGCGCGCAGATCATGGCCGCGCTGATCTACCCTGTGCTGCTGGTATCGGTCGCCGTCTGTGTGGTGCTGTTTCTGCTCTTGTACGTGGTGCCCAGATTTGCCGTGGTGCTGGAGTCAACGGGCCAAGACATGCCGTGGATGTCGCAGATGCTCATCGCTTTGGGGCGCAGTCTCAATGAAATGCCTCCTGCTGCTTGGGTGGTGCTGGGTGCCATGGCTGTGTACGGTGTTTGGTTCGTTGTCATGGCAGCCAGGCGCGGCCGGCTTGAAGCCGTGCTGACGGAGTGGGGTGCGCGCGTGCCCTACGTTCGGGACTTGGTCACCACATTCCTGCGTTCGCAGTTCATCCGAAGCGTGGGCATGTTGGTGCAGTCGGGCGTGCCCGTTCTCAAGGCGCTGTCCATGTGCGCCAGCTTGCTGCTGCGCGTCGACCAGGATCGCCTGGAGCGCGTGCTGGTGTCGGCTGGCAGCGGCCAGTCGCTGGCTCAAGCATTGCACGAGGAGCAACTCGTGGACACATTGGGACTGCGCGTCATGCGCGTTGCCGAGCAAACCGGTCAGTTGCACACCGCGCTCGACCGGCTCGCGGACATCCTCGATCAGGCAGTCGAGCGTGCCATTGAACGTGTGGGCAAACTGATCGAGCCCTTGTTGATGCTGGGCATTGGCTTGGTTGTCGGCGGCATCGTGGTCTTGATGTACTTGCCCATTTTCCAGCTGGCAGCTGGCTTGCAATAGCCATCCCCCATGGTTTCTGTTGCGAGCCCACCCACCACCCCTGCCGCGTCTGAGCCAGCAACCCCTGCGTCTGCGTGGCCGGTCGCGCATCTGCAATCGAGGCAGACCAGCGAGGCTGATGTTTCGATCCTCACCTTTGCGATGGGGCAGCGCCGCCAATGCGTTTGTCTGCGAGGCCGGGATGATCGACTGGAAGTGGTCATGGCCAGGCCTGATGATCAGGTTGCTAGGCTCTGGGTCGAGTCTTGCCTGCGGGCCGCAGGCCGCCCGCTGGTGACCTGGATGGCGGCATCTGCTGAGGACATCGCTGCTTTCTATGCGCGGATCGAGCGTGACATCAAGGCCCTTGACGCTGGAGAAGCTGACCCACTCATCGCCCAAGGCGACGAGGACGACGCGCAGGCGGTCATGCTCACGCTGGCGCAAATCAGCGCCGACCCCAGTCCCACCATTCGCTTTGTGAATGGCACCTTCTACGACGCCTTGAAGGCCGGTGCCAGCGACATCCACATGGAGACCACGGCCCAGGGCTTGCTAGTTCGCTACCGGCTCGACGGTGTCTTGCACACGGCAGCCAGGTCCGAAGGGCGAGACTTTGCGGATCGGGCCATCTCCCGACTCAAGGTGCTGGCGGATCTGGATATCTCGGAGCGCCGCATTCCTCAGGATGGTCGCCTGAAGCTGAGGATGAATGACCGGCTCATCGATGTGCGGGTGTCGATCATGCCCAGTCTGCACGGTGAGGATGCCGTGCTGCGCATTTTGGATCGCTACCAGTTGGCTGGCGGCGAGGCCCTGAGCCTGACGCACCTGAGCTTCGACGACGAAGAAGCTCAATTCATATGCCGAATGGCCAGCTTGCCATATGGGCTGTTTCTGGTGACGGGGCCAACCGGCTCAGGCAAGACCACAACGCTCTACAGCGTGCTGTCCGAAGTCAACACGGGATTGGACAAGATCGTCACGATCGAGGATCCCGTGGAATACCAGGTGCAAGGTGTGCTGCAGATTCCGGTCAACGAAGCCAAAGGCTTGAGTTTTGCGCGGGGCCTGCGCTCCATCTTGCGGCACGATCCGGACAAGATCATGGTCGGCGAGATGCGTGATGCGGAAACCGCCCATATCGCAGTGCAGGCCGCCCTCACGGGACACCAGGTGTTCGCAACCGTTCATGCGAACAATGTGTTTGATGTCATCGGGCGCCTGGCCACCATGCAGGTGGACCCCTACAACCTGGTTTCTGCATTGAACGGCGTTTTGGCGCAGCGCTTGATCAGGCAGCTGTGCCCAGCCTGCAAAGCACCACACCAGCCTGATGCCCGCGCCTGGCAGCAAGGCGAACTGCCGGCAGACCTGTGTAGCTGGCCATGCATGCAGGCAGTGGGTTGTGCCCATTGCCGGGGGACCGGCTACAAGGGCAGGCGAGCCATCGCCCAGACCCTGTCATTGGACATTGAACTTCGCAGCCTGATTGCCGAAAAGGCTCCCCCACTGGCCCTGCGCCAGGCCGCGCGTGAGCGAGGTCTTCGGACACTGCGTGATGCAGCGCTGAACCTGGTGCGCACGGGCATCACATCCTTGGACGAGGCCAATCGTGTCACTGCGGCTGAGGAGTGAGTTGCACTTTCGGGTGGGCGCCCGCCACTGCAGTGCCCAAGCCTGGTCTGCGGGCCTTGGTGGTCAACCCGTTGCCGAGGCCACAGTGGACGACTGGCACGCTGACCCATTGGCCGAGGCGTGGACCCGGTTGCGATCCAGTTTGGACGCAGGGGCAGTGCCTCATCCCCGGAGGGCGAAGATTTGGATAGATGATGAGTTGCTGTACATGGGGCAGCTGCCGGCCACCCTTTCTCGGGCTCAAGCCCAGGCTGCTGCGCACCAGTTTTTTACGCAGGCGCTTTTGAATGAATCGCTGCACACGGCCGTGTCGCTGAGCGCAGACGGCGCCAGCTGGTTCACGTTTGCCTTGCCGATGAGTCAGCTGGCCGCATGGCAGGGGATGCTGGATGAATCATCCATCAAAGTCTTCTCGGCCACACCCGCCGCCCTGCTGGATCTGCAGCGTCTTGGATCCCATCTTCAGACTCAGGATGAGTTGGTGGTGATGGCCGGTGCCGAGGGGCTGCGCTTTGCCGATCACTGCGGATCAGGTGTTCGTCACCTCTTTTGGGAGCGATGTGATACCCGGGATGCCCAGGAGGTCGCCAGGTGCGTGACCCGACAACTGGGCGACGCCATCCACACAGGGCAGAGCTCGTTTGGCCGAGATGCGCCAAAACCAGTCCTGCTGATTGGCCTGCGGGCACCGCAGTTGGCCACGCTGAGGCATTTGGTCACGGCCGATCAGGCCGCGACCAGTTGGCGTATCGCCCCGATGCCCCTGCTCGATTCCCGGGAGGCACGATGAGGGGCAGCCTGAGGGCTTGGCCAGCGGCGGATTTCGTCGATCGACGACGGTGGCCACCAATGGGGATGCTGGTCCTGGTGGTCGCCTCATGCTGGCTCGGTGGTCAGCTGTGGCGGTCGTGGATGGCCGCACGCGAGCTCGACCAGGTTGATTTGCTTATTTCTGCAGCACTGAAGTCCTCGCGGCCGCGAGCGCCTATCCGAGCCGATGCACCGGACAGATCGCGTCTGGACCAGTTGGGTGCGATGGAGCGGTATTGGGCGACGCCCTGGCCGCAGTGGTTCGAATTCTTGGATGCGCGTGCGAGCAGTCAGACCATGATCAAGCGCATTCAAATGGATGCGCAAGGGACGGTGCAGGCCACTTCGAGGAGCACCAGCGCCGAGGCGATGGTGGATTTCATGGCCAAGCTGCAAACCGACCCTCGCATGTCGCGCGTCTGGCTGATTCGCCAGGAGACCCTGCGCTCCGAGCCCGGTGCACCCACGCAGTTCGAATGGGGTGCCACGGCGGCTGGCCACAACGACAGTCTGAAAACAGTCCCAACGCCATCAGGAACTGGGCCCAGCGGTGGGCGGGCCACGCCATGACAGCCCCTGGAAACCTGGTTACCGAAGCGCAAGGCCTGCACGCTGCGCAGGAAGGGTTGGCCGTGCTGGACGCCCCGGGTCCCTGGCGGCGGCGCATGAACCTCCTGCTGTGGTGGGCTCATCAGCAGCTGGGCTGGGTTGGGGCCATCGGCTTGACCTTCTGCTTGCTTGGCTTGCTGCTAGGGACACTGGTCATTCCCCGCCAACAAGACTCACTGCGCATTGAGCGCCAACGACTGCTGTCAATCCAATCGTCGAAGTCAAAGGCGGACCAGGACGCCAAGCCTTTGCCGATTCCCCAGGGTTTGGAGAACTGGCGGGCTCAGCTGCCCGCATGGGGTGATCGCACAAAGGTGCTGGGCGCACTGCAGCATGCATTACGTGCGTCGGGCCTGGAGGTGGACAGGGTGGACTACACCATGGAACCAGTTGCGCCGGGCCTGGTTCGGTGGCGCGCAGCGATGCCGATCTCGGCACCCTACGAGCGAGTCAGGCAGGCCAGCGCCGTGATCCTGAACTCCATCCCCAATGCCATGCTGGACAGCTTGGTTCTTGAGCGCACGGGTGAGGGCGTCAACTTGACGGGTCAGATGTCCTGGAGTTTTCTCTTCAGGCAGACGCCTTGACCAGCATTTCCAACATGCCGCATATCGCACCAGTCCAAGAATCGCCCCGAAAACGCGTGGTGGCGCTGATCTTCGTCGCGCTCATCTTGGCGATCTACAAGGTGCGGACTTCCGACCCGGTAACCGTGGTCGAGCCATCGACCAGGGCTGGACTTCAGGCGCCTACCCAGGCCAAACGCGAAACAAAAAACCTGCCAGCAGAGATCGCGGCTGCGACGCTCACGAGGCCCGAACCGGGATCGCGCGAGCCACTGCCAACCCAACTCCGATCCAACCCATTTGTGTTGCAGAAACCTTTGCCTGCAGCCAGCCGCAGAGCCAAACAAGCCAAACAGTCCGCTCCACCGATTCCTGTCGCTGCGGCCGTGCCCTACACGGCGACTGTCCCCGCTGCCTTGGCGCCTGCGCTGCCATTCACCTACATGGGGCAGTTTGCTGACCCCGGCCTGCCCGCGAAGGTCTTCTTGCTGGCTGGCAGTCGATTGATCAGTGCTGCCCGCGGCGACATCGTGGAGGGCGGCTTCAAGCTCTTGGAGATCGGCCCGCGAGAACTGGTGTTTTCGCACCCGGGCAGCCAAAACGCGCTCCGTCTGCCCATTGAAGGGGAACCCCTGTGAAGTCACGTGCTCGTCTTTGGGCAAATTGGCCCTTGCCATCCCGGTTGCTGGTGGCCACCAGTTGCGCGCTCATGGCCGGTTGCGCGGCCGACATCGAACACCGGCAGGGTTGGAGCCTGATCGAGCAAGGCCAGGCGCTACCGGGTGTTGCGCGCCTCAAGCATGCCAGTGAACTCGAACCCAGAAACCCAAAGTTCCAGATCGACTACCTCAGCCAGCGGCAAGAGGCGGTTCGCAACCTGCTGACCCAGGCCGCGCATGCCGTGGACGACCGTCAATGGGACCTGGCTGCTCAGGCCTATCAAAGCGTCCTGCAATTGGAGGCCCACAACGCGGTGGCCCAACGCGGCCTGGCTCGCCTGGATCGAGATAGACGCGCGGATGCATCGTTGGCGCGAGCCACACAGCTGCTGCGTGCCAACCAACTGGATGCCGCTTTGGATCAGGTTCGTCAGGTGCTGCGCGAGTGGCCTCGCGACCCCCAAGCCCTCGGGCTGCAAGGCCAGATCGAGCAAGCCATGGAGGCCGCCCGCCTGGCCAGGGAGGAGCGACACGCGGCCAAGGCGGCGTTCCGGCGCTCAGTGTCCCTGGTGTTCAAGGATGCACCGCTGAAGATGGTGCTCGAAGCCATCGCGCACGAAGGCAACATCAATATCGTGCTGGACCGTGATGTGCGCAGCGATGCCCGCACCACCATCTTTGTGAAAGACGCGGTCATCGAGGACGTCATCGACTTGATCCTGCTGCAAAGCCAGCTGGACAAGCGGGTGGTCAATGGCAACACGATCCTGGTGTACCCCGCCACGCCGGCCAAACAGCGCGAACTGGCCGAGTTGAAGGTTCGCAGTTTTCAGCTGAGCAACGTCGACGTGGCGTTCATGGCCAATATCCTCAAGACGATGATCAAGGCCAAGGACATCGTGACCGATGCGAAGACCAACAGCCTCGTCATTCGCGACACCGCCGATGCGATCGCGCTGGCCGAGCGGTTGGTCACAGCCAATGACGTGCCCGATCCCGAAGTGATGCTAGAGGTCAATGTGCTTGAAGTCTCGGCCACGCGAGCCAGCGAGCTGGGCATCAAGGCACCCACGTCGGTCAGCTTGAGCACGCCCAGTGTCGGGGCTGATGGCAAGACCTGGACTGCCAGTGATTTGAGAGCCCTGAACCGAGGCGCCCTGCTGGTGTCGCCCATGACAGGCTCGCTGAACTTGCTGCTCAAGGACAACGACACCCAACTGCTGGCCAGCCCGCGCATTCGCACGCGCAACAAGGAGAAAGCACGGATCATGGTGGGCGACAAGCTGCCGCAGATCACCAATGTGCTGACGCAAGCCAGCACCTCGGGCCAGATCACACCACTGACAGGCAGCATCCAGTACATCGACGTCGGCCTCAAACTGGAGGTGGAGCCCGAGGTCTACCTCGATGGCGATGTGGGCATCAAGCTGAATCTGGAGGTGAGCAACGTCACCGATACCGTAGCCACCCAAAGCGGCACGGCCTACCAGATCGGCACACGCAGCGCCCAGACCAGCTTGCGGCTACACGACGGCGAGACCCAAATTCTGGGCGGCCTGATTCGCAACAACAGCAGTGACAGCGCACAGAAGATCCCCGGTGCAGGCCAATTGCCATTGGTCGGGCGACTGTTTTCCGACCACACCACCAGTGGCGAGAAAACCGAGATTGTGGTGACCATCACGCCTCATGTCATTCGCGGTCGTGCTCGGCCAAACGGCCGTGACGCCGACGCCTGGTCCGGCAGCGAATCGAGTGTGCGCGACAGCCAGCTCAGGCTAGACACCATGGCCGCCATGAAGACGGATCAATCGGTATCTGGCGCCGGTGTTCGTTTCTCTGCTCAGCCTGCCCAGGTTCAGCCCGCCCCGGTACAACCTGTCCCGGGCGCACCATTGGCGCCAGCAGTGGTGGTGGTTCCGGCCTCGCCAACATCGGCGCCGGTGCCTCAGCAGCCCATGCCACCGGTATTGCAGACATCACCGCCGCCAGGCGGTCAGGCTGGCGGTACCGGGAAAGCGCCGTGAGGACTCCGTTGTCGCGCGCAGTGCGACGGTTTGCCGGTCTGGGGCGTGGATTCACGCTGATGGAACTGGTGGTGGCCTTGGCCCTGTTGGCATTGATGGCGGCCATGGCAGCGCCTCTGTCCGAGGTGGCCGTTCAAAGCCAGAAGGAAGAGCAGCTCAGGCAGGCCCTGAGAGACATTCGCAGCGCCATCGATCAGTACAAGCAGGCAGTTGACCAAGGCCTCATTCAGCGCAGGATCGGTGACGCAGGGTATCCGCCGGATCTGGAGACCCTGGTCAAGGGCGTACCCAACCAGCAGTCACCCAGCAGAGTGCCCATCGTCTTTTTGCGGCGAATCCCCAGGGATCCGTTCAACCCTGACACCACCGTCCCGGCAGCGGCAACCTGGAAGCTGCGGTGCTACGAAAGCCCAGCAGACGCGCCTAGCCCAGGCGCCAATGTGTATGACGTGGTCTCTATGGCAAAAGGAAAGGGCCTCAATGGCATCGACTACAGCCTGTGGTGAGACCCAGCGAAATTTGGCATTGATGCCGGAGTTCAGCGCTGTGCCAGCGTCGCAGCGCAGCGTGCGCCGGGGCTTCACCTTGATTGAGTTGATGGTCGTGATGGCGATCATCGGTTTGCTGCTGTCGATTGCGGCACCCAGGTTCATGTTGGCCCTGGAGCGCGGCAAGGAGCAGGTCATGCTCTACGACTTATCTCAAATGCGCCGGGCCATTGACCAGTTTGAACCGCCCCGGCTTTTGAGGAGGCTCCATTCTCTGAGAGGATTGAGCCATGAAGAAGTCGAGCAAGTTTTCACCTGAGGTCCGAGAGCGGGCAGTCCGTCTGGTGCAGGAGCACCGTGGCGAGT
>Ga0228698_1001711_pt1 | contig 10266 bp, 9 predicted proteins | sample McNCre117_Aug_MG_FD_178015 | JGI IMG/M metagenome (GOLD analysis project Ga0228698, IMG submission 178015) | Freshwater microbial communities from McNutts Creek, Athens, Georgia, United States - 1-17_Aug_MG | ecosystem: Environmental > Aquatic > Freshwater > Creek | place: USA: Georgia...
ACCCGCACCACCATCACCACGACGACGATGTGAAGTCTTTCGTGTTCCGCTCGGACCGCGCTTTCCATGCGGCCAAGCTCGAAGACTTCCTCGGTTCCATCGTTCAGGTCTACGGCCCCAAGATGTTGCGTTATAAGGGCGTGTTGTACATGAAGGGTGCCGACCGCAAGGTGGTGTTCCAGGGCGTGCACCAGCTGATGGGCAGCGACATGGGCCCCAAGTGGCTGCCCAACGAGAAGAAGAACAGCAAGATGGTGTTCATTGGCGTTGACCTGCCGAAAGACATCCTGTTGCAAGGCCTGGAGGCCTGCCTGGTTTGAGTTGTCAGCGGGCAGGCCACTCGGCGTGGCTACAATCCGCGCGCCTTCAGCGACGCGGCAGATTCACAGACCGTGGCGGATAACAGGTATAACGCCACTGCGAGGAGTCCCGAAGTGAGCAGCAAGCCCTCGGCCAAGAGCACGGCCACACCGAAAGGGTCTGACAAGCCCGCCACCGACAAACCTGTGAGCAGCCGCGCTGCCACGGCAAAACCGGCGCCTGCGCCCAAGCCTGCCGGCAAGACCGCTGCACCCGCCGCACCCGCTGCACCCAAGACCGCTACCAAACCCGCTACCAAGAGCTCAGCCAAGGCTGTGAGCGCGCCGCCGGCCACACCGGCACCCGCGCCTGCAACCAGCCGCTTTGCCGAACGTTTTGCTCCCCCGAAGCCTCCCGCCCGTGGATACCCTGAACCGATGGACATCGTGAAAACCGCGCACAAGGCGGACCCCAAGCTCGTGAACGCCTGGAAAACCAAGGCTGGCCGAGACCTGACCGAAGCCGAGCTGCAGGCCATGCCTGAAGCCGAGTACATGAACGACAAGCAGCTGGATTTCTTCCGCGCCCGGCTGCAGGCGCTGAAAGACGATCTGCTGTCCAACGCCGGCGAAACCACCGAGCACCTGCGCGAAGACACCTCGATCGTGCCCGATCCCGCTGATCGCGCCACCATCGAGGAAGAACACGCCCTTGAACTGCGTACACGTGACCGTGAACGCAAGCTGCTCAAGAAGATCTCGCAATCGCTGGCCCGCATCGAAGCCGGCGATTACGGCTTCTGCGACGAAACCGGCGAGCCCATCGGCCTGGGCCGCCTGCTGGCCCGCCCGACTGCCACGCTGTCACTTGAAGCGCAGCAACGCCGCGAACTCAAGCAGAAGATGTTCGGCGATTGAGCGCCTGATCGCGCCCGGCCCGACACCCTCCCACACCCATGGCTGAATCCAAGGACGGCAACACCAGCTTCTTCCGCAAGGTGGTGCGCTTTGTGGCCAACCCCGCCACCGATTGGGCGGACGTGTCCACACGCCAGGACGATTCACACGAGCTTGAGAAATCCGAGCTCAAGGCCATGGTCGAGCGCAAGCGGCGCAATGACTTCGTGCGCAAGCGCGAGTTCGACACCCTGCGCAAGCTGCGCCGCGACGGCTTGTCACCCGAGCAATTGGCTGCGCTGGGGGGGGCGTCGCGCGTCGATGACTCCGAATCGGCACGCCAGGCCGATACGGTATTGGGCGCCCGCGCCGGTGACGGCGGCGTCAAGGCCAAGATCGACGAGATCGAGCAGCAGATGGCAGGCGAGCAAGGCGGGCGCGATGCGGCCGCCCTGAGGCGCCCGCTGCGCAGGCAGGCCATGCCAACCACGCGCCCGGCCCAGCATCCATCGGACTTCTACAGCGCATCCACCGAGCCGGCCGCGTTCAATTCATCGCTGTCGGCCAGTTCCAATGCCCCTGGGGTGACGGCAGACCTCAGCGCGCCGGTCACACCCCTGCCCGCCTTGCGCGACCTCGATTTCACCCCGATGTCGTCGTCGGGCGTGGTGTCGGGCGGCCTGAGCCTGCAAAGCCCGGTGCTGGGCGGCCATGATGCCCGGGCCAAGCCCACGCATCCGATGTCGACGGCGGCGGCCAGCGCGCCGGGCCCGGTCAGCGAACAACCCGACCAGGGCTTCCCGGCCTCCAGCCGCTTCGCGGTTGAAGTGAGCGAGGTGGTGCACGACCCCGAGCTGGACGAAGCCGTCATTGCCTTCGCCAACGCCGATTTCGCGCAGGCCGAACAAGCCCTGGCAACGCTGGTCAAGCCGCAAGCCCCGCGCCACAAGCATGCCGAAACCTGGCATGTGCTGATGGACCTGTACCGCGCCACCGGCCAGCAAACCAAGTTCGAGGCCATGGCCCTGGACTACGCCAACCTGTTTGGTCGCTCGTCGCCGCAGTGGTATTCATTGCCCAAGCGCGTGGCCGATGCAGTGGGCGATGCGCGGCCGGATACCCGAGGCATCAAGGGTGATGTGGGCTGGGTCAGCCCCGCGCTGCTTGATGCCGATGCCGTGACCCGCCTGCGCGCGGCCACGCTGCAATTGCCCCTGCCCTGGGTGCTCGACTGGACCGCCCTCACCCATGTTGAAGCCCAGGCAGCCACGCAACTGAGCCAGTTGTTCCGCCAGTGGGCACCGCAACCGATTGACATGCGCTGGCTGGCCGGTGAACGCCTGATGGCCGCCTTGCAAGAGGCCGCCCCCACCGGCGTGCGTGATGCCGACCCGGCTTTCTGGATGGCCCGGCTGGAGGCCTTGCGCCTGGCCAACCGGCCCGACCAATTTGACGAATGCGCCATCGATTACTGCGTCACCTTTGAAGTCTCGCCGCCATCCTGGGAGCCGGCCCGCTGCGCGGTGCGTGCGTCCAGCGGCAGCCAGACCACCACCGTGCCACCGATGTCCACGGTCAGCGACGGCAGCACGGCGTTCATGGATTCGGGCCTGCTGGACGATCCCAGCCCGGGCGCCCCGGTGACCACGGTCGAGTTGTCGGGGCAGCTCACCGGCGACATCGGCAGCATCCTCAAGCAGATGGACAAGCGCCTGGGCCTGGCCACGCTGGTGCAGGTGTCCTGCGCCAAGCTCATCCGCGTCGATTTCATCGCCGCCGGCGACCTGCTGAACTGGGTGCTGTCCAAGCAGAACGAAGGCCGCCGCATCACCTTCACCGATGCGCACCGCCTGGTCGCCTTGTTCTTTGGTGCCATGGGCATCAACGAGCACGCCCGCGTGCAAGTGCCGCGCGACTGACCTGCCACCCGCTGGCTGCGCCCCGATGCGTCGCTGAGCCGGCCTGGCGCAGACTGCCGCATACAGCCCACCGCCCTTCTCTTCTCAAGACGCCCACCATGGAACCCTTCCACGGCACCACCATCGTCAGCGTGCGCCGCCAAACCCCAGAAGGCTGGCAAGTGGCCCTGGGCGGCGACGGCCAGGTCACGCTGGGCCACATCGTCGTCAAGGCCAGCGCCCGCAAGGTGCGCAAGCTGTACCGCGACCAGGTGCTGGCCGGTTTTGCCGGCGCCACCGCCGATGCCTTCACGCTGTTTGAGCGCTTTGAAGCCAAGCTGGACAAGCACCAGGGCCACCTGGCCCGCGCCGCCATCGAGCTGACCAAGGATTGGCGCACCGACCGCGTGCTGCGCCGCCTGGAAGCCATGCTGGCCGTGGCCGACCGCGAAACCAGCCTGATCATCACCGGCAGCGGCGATGTGCTGGAGCCCGAGATGGGCATCGTGTCCATCGGCTCGGGTGGCGCCTATGCCCAGGCCGCCGCCCGCGCCCTGCTCACCCACAGCCAGCTCAGCGCACAAGAGATCGTCAAGCAATCCCTGGTGATCGCCGGCGACCTGTGCATCTACACCAACCAGAACCACACCATCGAGGTGCTGGCATGAGCGCCCAGCGCTGATCAAGGGGCCGACATGTCCATGACCCCCCAGGAAATCGTCTCCGAACTCGACCGCCACATCGTGGGCCAGCATGCGGCCAAGCGGGCGGTGGCCATCGCGTTGCGCAACCGCTGGCGGCGCCAGCAGGTCGATGAGCGCCTGCGCCACGAGATCACCCCCAAGAACATCCTGATGATCGGGCCCACCGGCGTGGGCAAGACCGAGATCGCCCGCCGCCTGGCCCGCCTGGCCGATGCGCCCTTCATCAAGGTCGAGGCCACCAAGTTCACCGAGGTGGGCTATGTGGGCAAGGACGTGGACACCATCATCCGTGATCTGGTGGACGTGGCCATCAAGCAGGCCCGCGAAGCCGCCATCAAGCGCCAGCGCGCACGGGCCGAAGACGCCGCCGAAGACCGCATCCTGGATGTGCTGGTGCCGATGCCGCGCGACACCCGGCCCGAGATGGGCTTTGGGGCGCCTGCCGCACCGGCGGCCGACAACACCGCCCGGCAGGTGATGCGCAAACGCCTGCGCGAGGGTCTGTTGGACGACAAAGAGATTGAACTGGCCCTGGCCGAGCCCAAGGCCAGCATGGACATCATGGCCCCGCCCGGCATGGAAGACATGGCCGAGCAGCTCAAGGGCCTGTTCTCGCAGATGGGCACCGGCCGCACGCACACCCGCAAGCTCAAGATTGCCGAGGCGCAAAAGCTGCTGATCGAGGAAGAAGCGGCCAAGCTGGTGAATGACGAAGACGTGAAGACCCAGGCCCTGCACAGCGTCGAGAACAACGGCATCGTGTTCATCGACGAGATCGACAAGGTGGCCTCGCGCAACGAGCACGGCGGCGCCGAGGTGTCGCGCCAGGGCGTGCAGCGTGATCTGCTGCCCCTGGTTGAAGGCACCACCGTGACCACCAAGCACGGCATGGTCAAGACCGACCACATCCTGTTCATCGCCTCGGGGGCCTTTCACCTGGCCAAGCCCAGTGATCTGATCCCCGAGCTGCAGGGCCGCTTCCCGATCCGGGTTGAACTGGGCTCGCTGTCGGTGGACGACTTTGAAGCCATCCTCACCAGCACCCACGCCAGCCTGATCAAGCAATACCAGGCCCTGCTGGCCACCGAAGGTGTGACCCTGCAAATCACCCCCGAGGCCATCCGCCGCCTGGCCCAGACTGCCTACGACGTGAACGAGCGCACCGAGAACATCGGCGCGCGGCGCCTGGCCACGGTGATGGAGCGCCTGCTGGACGACATCAGCTTCGAGGCCCCGCAACGCCAGGGCCAAACCGTGGCCATCGATGCGGCCATGGTGGATGCCCGCCTGGGCGAGCTGGCCCACGACGAAGACCTGTCGCGTTTCATCCTGTAGGCTGGCCCACACCATGGTCTCCGAGCTCTCGCGTCGCTTTCAAAACCGCTCGCTGTGGGGCTTGCGGCGCGCGCCGGGTGAATCGGTGCGGGGCCGCGTGATCGAGCAGCGCTGGCGCTGGCCCACGCTGCTGGCCCTGGCCGCCACCGTGCCCGCCTTTTATGCCGAGATGCTGCAGGCCGCAGCGCCCTGGCTGGCTGGCGCCACCTACGCGGCCGCCGCGCTGCTGGTGGCGGCCGCCCTGCTGCACACGGCCTGGCGCTGCGGCCGCCCGGCCCAGCACCTGCTGGCCAACCCGCTGGACGTGCTGCTGGTCATCGGCCTGCTGCTGGCCGCCGGCCTGCCCGCCAGCAGCCACTCGCTGCCGGCACTCAGCCTGCGCCTGCTGGTGGCCTTTGTCACCTTGATCCGCATGGTGTGGTCACTGCAACACCTGATCACCCGGGGCGGGCTGACCTACATGCTGATGTCGGCCATGGCCGTGCTGGGCTTGTGCGGTGTGGGCTTCTGGTGGCTGGAGCCCCGCGCCGAAAACCTGGGCGATGGCCTGTGGCTGGCCTTCACCACGGCGGCCACCGTGGGCTACGGCGACATCGTGCCATCCACCACCGCATCCAAGATCTTCTCGGTGTTTGTGGTGATGCTGGGTTACGGCGTGCTGTCGCTGGTGACGGCCGCCATCGCCACGCAATGGGTCGAGACCGAAGAGCGCATCATCGAGCGCGAGATCCTGCGTGATGTGCACCACCAGATCGATGCCCTGCACCGCGAGATCCAGGCGCTGCGCCACGAACTGGCCGACCAGCGTGGTGTGCCCAGGCCCGATGCCCGCGCGCGCAGCGGGCCCGACGACCTGCCCTGACGGCCGCTTGGGCTACAGCGCCAGCCGGTGCGATTGGTAAGCCAGCAGGCCGTCGAAGATCAGCGAATCGATCAGCTCGTGCTCGATGGTGAGCCAGGGCGCCACCTTCCAGCCGGCGCCACCGGTCATCAGGGTGATCGGCTCCTGGCCGGTGCGCTGCTGCAAGTGGCGGTGCAAACGCTCGATGGCACCGATGATGGCGTAGGTGCCGCCGCTGGTCAGCGCATCGCTGGTGTTGGTGGGGAAATCCACCACATCACCCGTGGGCACACGCAGGCCGGCCGTGCCGCCCTCCAGTGAGCGCAGCATGATGCCGTGGCCCGGCAGGATCAGGCCACCCAGAAACTGCCCTTCGGCATCCACCGCATCCACGGTCACGGCGGTGCCCACCATCACCACCAGCACCGGGCGCAACACGCCGCGCGCCAGCACATGGTGCCGTGCGCCGATCTGCGCCACAAAGCGGTCAGCGCCCAGGCGGCCCGGGTGGTCATAACCGTTGACGATGCCGGCGCCCTGGGCCGCGCTGACCACCCAGCGGGGTGATTGATCCCAGAGCTCCAGTTGCTCTTCAACGCGCCGGCGCACCGCATCACCCGCCACATTGCAGCCCAGGATGGAACTGGGCGCTGGCAGGTGCTTCCATTCGGTTTCGGCCAGGTTGTCGATGTTCTCCAGAAACACAGCGCCATGCGCCAGCACGGGTGCGCCCGGTTGGGGCGACGCGTATTGCGCCCATTTCAGGCGCGTGTTGCCGATGTCGATGGCAAAAAAGGTCATGGCGTCAGCGGATGCGGGGTGGGCCACCTGGGGCGGCCGCCCCTTCGCCCCAGCAGGGCAAGGGCCGCAAGGGTAGCAGGCAACCGGCCTGTTTGCTGAAAGGCCGGCCTCCAGACAAGCCCGGGGGTGACAAGGGCTGGCATTGGCCTTGCATGGCTTGGGGCAGCGCCTGGCCCGCCTGCGGATGAGGGCCAGTCCGTAATGCATTGGACTTGTGGGCCCGCGACAATCAGCCATGACAACACCTACCTTGATCGTCACCCAAAGCTTCACCGACGCGCAGGCGGCGCTCGATCACGCCACCACCATCTACAACACGGGCATCAACCACCTGCGGCAATCGCTGCAAGACTTTGTGGCGGGCAGCACCCCTGCTGGCCGCGTGCGGGCCTGCTACCCCTTTGTGCGGGTGCGCACCGACACCGTGGCCCGCGCCGATTCGCGCCTGAGCTACGGCTTTGTGGCCGGCCCCGGCACCTACGAGACCACGCTCACCCGGCCCGATCTGTTCGCCAACTACTACCGCGAGCAATTCCAGCTGCTGCTGAACAACCACGGCGGCCCCCTGGAAGTGGGCATGAGCCGCCAGCCCATCCCCATCCACTTCAGTTTTGCGCAGCACGACCACGTGGAAGGCACGATGAGCACCGAGCGGCGCATGCTGATGCGCGATGTGTTTGATCTGCCCGATCTGGCCGCCATGGACGACGGCATTGCCAACGGCACCTTCGAGGCCGGCCCGCGTGAGGCCCAGCCGCTGGCGCTGTTTACCGCGCCGCGGGTGGATTACTCGCTGCAGCGCATGCGGCACTACACCGGCACCTCGCCCGAGCACTTTCAAAACTTCGTGCTCTTCACCAACTACCAGTTCTACATCGACGAGTTTGTGCGGCTGGGCCACGAAATGATGGCCAAGCCCCTGGGCCAGGGTGGCCTGCTGGGCAACTGGCCCAAGCATGCCGCCGAAAGCGACAACTACTGCGCCTTTGTCGAGCCCGGCAATGTGGTTACCCGCCGCGCCGGCACGCCGGCCCATGCCGATGACGCCCTGGGTGCGCCGCCACCGCGCCTGCCGCAAATGCCGGCCTACCACCTGGTGCGGCCCGATGGCAGCGGCATCACCATGGTCAACATCGGCGTGGGCCCGGCCAATGCCAAGAACATCTCGGATCACATTGCCGTGCTGCGCCCGCATGCCTGGCTGATGCTGGGCCACTGCGCCGGCCTGCGCAACACGCAAGAGCTGGGCGACTACGTGCTGGCCCACGGTTATGTGCGCGAAGACCACGTGCTGGACGAAGAGCTGCCGCTGTGGGTGCCCATCCCCGCGCTGGCCGAAGTGCAACTGGCGCTGGAACAAGCCGTGGCCGATGTGACGCAGCTGCAAGGCTTTGAGCTGAAGAAAATCCTGCGCACCGGCACGGTGGCCAGCACCGACAACCGCAACTGGGAACTGCTGCCCCACCCGGGCCCCGAGCGCCGCTTCAGCCAAAGCCGCGCCGTGGCCCTGGACATGGAATCAGCCACCATCGCCGCCAACGGCTTCCGCTTCCGCGTGCCCTACGGCACCCTGCTGTGCGTGAGCGACAAGCCCCTGCACGGCGAAATCAAGCTGCCCGGCATGGCCAACGCCTTCTACCGCGAACGCGTCGACCAGCACCTGCGCATCGGCATGCGCGCCATCGAGCTGCTGCGCCGCCAGCGCCTGGATCAACTGCACAGCCGCAAGCTGCGCAGCTTTGCTGAGGTGGCGTTTCAGTAAGGGTGGCTGGGGCGATCAGCGGTTGGTTGCTGGCGATCAACTGTTGGCAGTTGGTCGTTGGCGGTTCGTCCTTGGCGTTTGTCCTTGGCGTTTGTCCTTGGCGGTTGTCCTTGGCGGTTGAAGCAGCGGCCAAGGCGCGGGCGGGCCGCCGCCGGGGCTCCTGCTTTTTCTTTAAGTCGCCCCGTCGGCGGCCCGCCCGCACCTTGGCCTTGGTGCAGCTTCGGGGCATAGCCGGTGCCTTGTTGCGCTTGCACCGGCGGCTCGCTCGTGGCAAGGTAGCGCCCGTGGTAGTTTCACGGGTAGTATCATTTCATGAACTCTGCGACGAAGTTGCTCGCAGCCATGCGGCGAAATCCCCTGGACTGGAAGATTGCCGATTTGCAGGTCGTCGCCCGCCAGCATCACCTGGATTGGCGGCACGACAAGAGCAGTCACTGCATCTTCATCCGAGGTGACGGCCAGACCTTGTCGGTGCCAGCGCACCGGCCGATCAAGCCGATCTACATCCGCAAGTTTGTCGACATGATTGACGGGGCCTGACCATGAGCAAGTTGAGTGATTACCCATTCGAGATTCGCCCGCTCACCGACGAAGAAGGTGGCGGCTTTCTGGTGTCCTACCCCGACTTTGCCCAATGCATCTCGGATGGTGAAACCATCGAAGAGGCCATGATCAATGGCCGCGATGCACTCAAGGCCACCATCGCCGCGCTCAAGGCCAAGAAGCTGCCCGTGCCCGCGCCCAACAGCGGCGGCGTCGCCTCCGGGCGCTTCGTGGCACGAGTACCCAAGACCGTGCACGCCCAACTGGCCACCCGCGCCCGCGCTGAAGGCGTATCACTGAACACGCTGGTGCTGACCTTCATTGCGCAGGGCCTGGGTGGCATCAGCACCAAGGTGCGGGTCAAGAGTCCAGGTTGAAAGGCAAGTTGTGATGATTGAGGCAACGGCCAAGGCGCGGACGAACACGCAAAATGTCGCTCAAGCCAACGCCGCTTTCGGCGGGAAATTTAGGGCCACATTTGGCGTGGGTCAACCGGGGTAAAAGCGTGATACATCAACAACTTGGCTTTCGTTCAGGCCGCCGTGATAAACGACATTGGTCGTGATAGACGGCGTAAACTTGTCGTCCTTATCACGTTAGACCGCACTACGATAGCCGTGGCATTTCCTACCACTGTGTCTCACGTCGAAGCGGCGGAGCGCGAACTTGGCGTGCGGCTTCCGCGCGAGTACCGTGAGCGACTTCTGGCGCGCAACGGCGGAGAGCTCTCTACGGCAGGCGACGACTGGCAGGTGTTTCCTGTTTTCGACCCGACAAGCCGTAAGACTACGGCACGATCCGCGAATCGCATCGTTTCGGAAAACCGCGACGCTCGAAGCTGGCCGGGGTTCCCAAGAGGTGCTGTAGCCATCGCTTCGAATGGCGAAGGTGACTTCCTTCTCTTCGTGCCAGGTGCCTCGCCGGAACAGATGGACCCACAGGTCTATGTGTGGGATCACGAAACCCGCAGCTGCACCGCGGCTGCGCTCCGCTATGACGAGTAAGCGCCTGATGCGGTCTAACAGGTCGTTCGACGCGGACACGCACCCGCAGCGCACCGGTCAACACCAAAGTTAGGCGACACAACAAGCACCATGCGACGCGAAGATGAACCGCCCCGGCTTTTGAGGAGGCTCCATTCTCTGAGAGGATTGAGCCATGAAGAAGTCGAGCAAGTTTTCACCTG
>Ga0228698_1001712_pt1 | contig 10262 bp, 11 predicted proteins | sample McNCre117_Aug_MG_FD_178015 | JGI IMG/M metagenome (GOLD analysis project Ga0228698, IMG submission 178015) | Freshwater microbial communities from McNutts Creek, Athens, Georgia, United States - 1-17_Aug_MG | ecosystem: Environmental > Aquatic > Freshwater > Creek | place: USA: Georgia...
GTTGGTGAAAGCAGGAGGTGCAGCATGAGCCGCATTGACACCACATTCGCGGCACTGAAAGCCCAAGGCCGCAAGGCGCTCATTCCCTTTGTGACCGCCGGTTACCCCTATGCCGACGTCACGCCAGACCTGATGCACGCCATGGTCGCGGGCGGAGCGGATGTGATTGAGCTGGGCGTGCCCTTCTCCGACCCTAGCGCCGACGGCCCCGTGATCCAAAAGGCCGGGGACAAGGCATTGGCCTTCGGCATCGGCATGGTGCAAGTGATTGCCATGGTGCGCGAGTTCCGCAAGACCAACAACACCACGCCCGTGGTACTGATGGGCTACGCCAACCCGGTGGAGCGCTACGACCAGAAACATGCGCGCGAGGGTGTCGCCAGCGCTTTTGTCAAAGACGCCTCCGAGGCCGGTGTGGACGGTGTGCTGATCGTGGACTACCCGCCGGAAGAATGCGAGGCCTTTGCCGCCGACCTGCGGGCCCACAACATGGACCTGATCTTCCTGCTGGCGCCGACCAGCACGAATGAGCGCATGCAGCAAGTGGCCCGTGTGGCCAGTGGCTATGTGTACTACGTATCGCTCAAAGGCGTCACCGGCTCGGGCGCACTGGACGTGAGTGCGGTGGAAGCCATGCTGCCCCGCATCCGCCAGCACATCAGCACCCCGGTGGGTGTGGGTTTCGGCATCCGCGACGCAGCGACGGCACAAACCATCTCCAAAGTGGCGGATGCGGTGGTCATCGGCAGCAAGATCATCCAGTTGCTGGAAAACGCACCCCGTGAGCAGGTGGGGCCGGTAGCGCAGGCCTTCCTGCAGGAAATCCGCACCGCCTTGGACCAAGGCTGAGGCTGAAAAATGGCGGGGGCGGTTTGACGGATAATCGCCCCCTGTCTGTTGGACGCCCCTGTGGGCACTGCACTGGAGAAATCCCATGAGTTGGTTGGAAAAACTGCTACCCCCCAAGATTCAACACACCGACCCCACGGAGCGCCGCAGCGTGCCCGAAGGCCTGTGGATCAAGTGCCCCAGCTGCGAATCGGTGTTGTACAAAACAGATCTGGAGCAAAACCAGAACGTCTGCCCCAGCTGTGGTCACCACCACCGCATCGGTGCCCGTGCACGTCTGAATGCGTTTCTGGACAATGAAGGCCGTTTTGAGATCGGCCAGGAAGTGCTGCCTGTCGACGCCCTGAAGTTCAAGGACAGCCGCAAATACCCCGAGCGTCTCAAAGAGGCGCTGGAAAACACTGGCGAGACCGATGCCCTGATCGTCATGGGCGGCGCTGTGCACGGCGTGAGCCTCGTGGCAGCCTGCTTTGAATTTGAGTTCATGGGCGGCTCCATGGGCTCGGTGGTCGGCGAGCGCTTTGTGCGCGGCGTGGAGACTGCCATTGAGCAAAAAGTGCCCTTCCTCTGCTTCACCGCTACCGGGGGTGCACGCATGCAGGAAGGCTTGCTCAGCCTGATGCAAATGGCCAAGACCAACGCTGCCCTCACCCGCCTGGCGAAAAAAGGCCTGCCTTACATCAGCGTGCTGACCGACCCCACCATGGGCGGCGTGAGCGCCGGCTTTGCCTTCTTGGGTGACATCGTGATTGCCGAGCCCAAAGCGCTGATCGGCTTTGCCGGCCCCCGCGTGATCGAATCCACCGTGCGGGTGACGCTGCCAGAAGGCTTCCAGCGCTCCGAATTCCTGCAAACCAAGGGCGCGGTAGACTTTATTTGCGATCGCCGTGAACTGCGCAAAACCGTGGCTGACACCTTGGCCATGTTGCAACGCCAGCCCGCAGACGCAGTGATCTAAGGCGGATCAACGTCGCCCCAAAAAAAAAGAGGCCCGCTGGGCCTCTTTTTTTATCCGGCAACGGCGGCTAACAAGCCGTATTGCACATCGCCGAGCACGATGGTGCATATTTGCAAAAGCACGAGCAGGACCAAGGGCGACAAATCCACCCCTCCCACCAGCGGCAACACCTTGCGAATGGGTGCCAATGCAGGCGTCACCAAGCGCTCCATCAGGTCAGACAGGAAAGACTGCGTCTGCACCCAGCTCAGCACCGCATAGACCAGCACTATGGCCGTCAAGCCGGACAGGCTCAGCCGCACCAGCCCCAACAAAGCCAGCACCACGATGGACAGGGGCGTTACCCCAAAACCGTTGAGCGACCACAACACGCCGAAGTGGGCCAACTGAATCAGAAACGCAGCCAAAAGGCTCGCCATGTCCCAAGGCCCGATGGCAGGAATGACACGGCGCAAAGGCAACACGATCCAGTCGGTCAAGGCAAAGATGAAGCGCCCGAGCGGGTTGCCCGAGCGGGCCGAGAGCGGAATGCGCTGGTGTTGCATGTACAGGCGGAGCAGGCAAGTGCTGGTCAGCAAACCGGACACGACTTCCAACAACAGGGCAACGATTTTGTAGAGCATGGGCCATCCAAGTGAAGTGCGAGCGCATCATAGCGGCAGGCTGCCCTCTTACAATGGAGGGTTGCGGCCGAAACCCCTTGAGGGGTGCCGAATTCCATACCAAACCCTGAAGTCACTCCATGTCTGACCAAAACCAAGCTGCTCCCGCACCGCAAGACGAAAACCAGTTGATCCACGAGCGCCGCGAAAAGCTCAAGGTACTGCGCGAGCAACAAGTGGCCGGCCAAGGCGTGGCCTTCCCCAACGACTTCCAGCCCGAGCACAAGGCCGAAGACCTGTTCGCCGCCTACAACGACAAGACCACCGAAGAACTTGCTGCCTTGGGCGCCACCGCCAAGGTCGCCGGCCGCATGATGCTCAAGCGCGTCATGGGCAAGGCCAGCTTCTGCACCTTGCAAGACTCCTCCTTCGGCCCCAGCGGCGGTCGCATCCAGCTCTATGTGCGCGGCGAAGACGTGGGCGTGGACTTGTACGCCGCCTTCAAGCACTGGGACCTGGGTGACATCGTGGCCGCAGAGGGCACGCTGTTCAAAACCAAGACCGGTGAGCTCTCGATCCACGCCACCAGCATCCGCCTGCTGACCAAGAGCCTGCGCCCCATGCCCGACAAGTTCCACGGCATGGCTGACCAGGAAGTGAAGTACCGCCAGCGCTATGTCGACCTGATGACCGATGTGGAAACCCGCAAGCGCTTTGTGGCCCGCAGCAAGGCGGTGAGCGCGCTGCGCGAGTTTATGGTGGGCCACAACTTCCTTGAAGTGGAAACGCCCATGCTGCACCCGATTCCCGGTGGAGCGAACGCCAAGCCCTTCAAGACGCACCACAACGCGCTGGACCAGGAAATGTTCTTGCGCATTGCGCCTGAGCTGTACCTCAAGCGCCTGATCGTCGGTGGTTTCGACCGTGTGTTCGAAATCAACCGCAGCTACCGCAACGAAGGCATCTCGGTGCGCCACAACCCCGAGTTCACCATGATGGAGTTCTACGCGGCCTACTGGAACTACCAGGACCTGATGGACTACACCGAGAAGCTAATACGCGATGCCGCACAGCGTGCCACCGGTAGCCTGCAGCTCACCTACGCCGGCAAGCCCGTGGACCTGGCTCAGCCGTTTGAGCGCCTGACCATCGTGCAAGCCATCCGCAAGTACACCGAAGCCGGCGACAACGTAGACAACGCCGAGTGGCTGACCAACGCCCTCAAGAAGCTGGGTCTGAACGAAGCCAAGAACAAGCTCGCCGGCCGCACGCTGGCCAGCCTGCAGGTGCTGTACTTTGAAGAGACCGTGGAAGAGAAGCTGTGGAACCCCACCTTCATCATGGAGCACCCCACCGAAATCTCGCCACTGGCCCGTGCCAACGACGACCGCCCCGAAGTGACCGAGCGCTTTGAGCTCTACATCACCGGCCGTGAGTTCGGCAACGGCTTCAGCGAGCTGAACGACGCCGAAGACCAAGCCGCCCGCTTCCACGCCCAGGTGGCAGCCAAAGATAGCGGCGATGACGAGGCCATGCACTTCGACCACGACTTTGTGCGCGCGCTGGAATACGGCATGCCCCCCACCGGTGGATGCGGTATCGGCATCGACCGATTGATGATGTTGCTGACCGACAGCGCCAGCATCCGCGACGTGATCCTCTTCCCGGCCCTGCGCCGCGAGGTGTGATTCAGGTTTGAAGCCAAATCGGCACCTGGCGCAGGCAGAATCTGCGCAAGCAGCTATGAAAATGGTAGCAACGCCTGCGCTGCGCTACCTGAATGGCTACCCCGCAGACACGCTGGCCCAGGTGCAGCGCATGCTGGACGAGGGTCGGGTAGGCGACTGGCTGACCCGGCGCTACCCGCAGGCCCATGGCGTGCGGACCGACAAGGTGCTGTACGACTATGTGCAGGACCTCAAGAGCGACTACCTGCGCAGCACTGAGCCCTTGAGCAAAGTGGCGTTCGACAGCAAGCTGCATGTCGTCAAAAACGCGCTGGGCACGCACACCACCGTCTCACGCGTGCAGGGCAACAAGCTCAAAAGCAAGCGCGAGATCCGGGTGGCCAGCCTGTTCAAAGACACGCCTGAGCCCTTCCTGAAAATGATCGTGGTGCACGAGTTGGCCCACCTGCGCGAGCGCGAACACGACAAGGCCTTCTACCAGCTCTGCACCCATATGGAACCCAGCTACCACCAACTGGAGTTTGAGGTGCGCATCTACCTCACGCACCTGGAAGCCACGGGCGAACGGCTGTGGGCAGCAGCAGCGGATTGCGCACCATGACTGCACCCGCCGGCTCACGCCTGCTCTGCTTCAACAAACCCTACGGCGTGCTGAGCCAGTTCACGCCCGAGGGGCGCTGGCGCGGGCTCAAGGACTTCATCACCATTCCCGGCATCTACGTGGCCGGGCGGCTGGACGCCGACAGCGAAGGCCTGCTGCTGCTCACCAACGACGGCAAGTTGCAGGCCCGCATCAGCGACCCACGCTACAAGATGGAAAAGACTTACTGGGTGCAGGTAGAGGGCGAACCGGACGAGTCCGCCTTGGCAACCCTTCGCCAGGGCGTGATGCTCAACGACGGCATCACCCTGCCGGCACGCGCACAGCGCATTCCGCCACCAGAAGGCCTTTGGGAGCGCGACCCGCCGGTGCGCTTTCGCCAATCGATTCCCACCAGTTGGCTGGAGCTGGTCATCCGCGAAGGTCGCAATCGGCAGGTGCGCCGCATGACGGCGGCGGTGGGCTACCCCACCCTGCGCCTGGTACGCGCCGCGATCGGCCCCTACACCTTGCAAGGGCTGGCGCCCGGCACGCTGCACGACGTGCCGCTGCCCTGAAGGGGGTGGAGCCCGCCTCTCGCGGGCCCCTCAGTAGCGCGGTGCGCGCAGAGGCGTGAGCAAATCGCTCAAGCCGTTGTGGTCAATCTCATGCATGAGCTGCAGCAAGCGACCGATCTCGCCCTTGGGAAACCCTTCACGGGCAAACCAGTTGAGGTAGTCGCCCGGCAAATCAGCGATCAAACGCCCTTGGTACTTGCCGAAAGGCATGGGGCGCTCCACCAGCTTTTGCAGGTCTTCGGCCTGCATCAGCCGCCGGCCCGCTTGACGGTAAAGCCCTGGACCACCAGCGCCGCCATGACCTTCTCGACATGATCGCCCTGCACTTCGATAACACCCTCTTTGACGGTGCCACCGGAGCCGCATACAGCCTTGAGTTTTTTGCCCAAGGCGGTCAGGGCATCGTCATCCAGTGGCACACCTTTGACGAGGGTGACGCCCTTGCCCGCACGGCCTTTGGTTTCACGGGACACGCGCACAATGCCATCCCCCACCGGGCGCTTCGGCGTATGGCAGGTGCAGGCAGCAATCGCCTGGCGGCACGTGGGGCAGGTGCGCCCCACCTCGGTGGAGTACACCAAGCCGCCCAGATCAGACAAAGACTTTTTCACCATCGCACAAGACCCGGATTCAGCGGACGATGATTTCCGCGCGGCGGTTGCGGGGCTCGCTCACGTTGGCCTCGGTGGGTACCAGCGGCTCCCGCTCGCCGCGGCCCACGGCTTCTACCAGCTCAGGTGCGAAGCCCTGCTTGATCAACAACTCACGCACCGCCTGGGCACGCTGCAACGACAAAGTGTCATTGGCTTGCGGTGAGCCGGTGCGGTCGGTGTGGCCCACCACCACCATCTCGCCGCCCGCACGGGCGCGGGCTTGGGCCAGGATGCCCCCCAACTGGCTTTGGGACTCGGCCGTGAGGACCGAGCTACCGGGCTCAAACTGCAGAGTGAATCGGGCAGCTGCCGGCACCGGCAACGCCAACAGCGGGCCATAGGCCGCATGCACCTCCTCCGCGCTGGACTGCTGTGCCGTCAAGCGGCCATCCCGCTGCAACGCGGCCGTCTGGTAGGGCTGGGTCACATCCACCACGCCGGAGGCAGTTTGCACCTGTACGGAGGTAGCGCGGCCATCCTCCTGGGGCAGCAAGGTCACACGGCTCAGGGGCGCGCACGCCTGCAAAGCCACCAATGCCAACAGGGCAACCAAACGCATGCTCATAGCACCTCCACAATAAAGTCGGTACCCCGCACGCTGACCGTGGAGGCCGGCGTGGTGACCTTGACGTTGTCCGGCTGGGTTTTCCCCAGCAAACCGGTCACCATGCGGATGCTGCCTTGCAGCACCCGCACCGCCAGATTGCCCTGCTGGGTGGTGCTATCGAACTGGAAGCGGGTCAAATCGACTTTGGTGTTGGGCCCCACGGCAATCGTGGTGCCATCGCGCAGCAAGAGTACGGCGGAGCCGGTAGCGTCGGTTTGCACCTGGTCGGCCTCGGCCACCGCGCCGCCGGATTGCACTGGGCGACGTGCCTCGCCTTGCCCGACCGACACACCACCCTGCACGGTTTTGAAAGTGCCACTGCGTGCCTCCTGGGCCAGGAGCGGACTACTGAAAAGCGCCAGCGCACACGCGGCACTGGAGAAGAGTAAAACTGTTTTTTTCATGGCAATACGGAGGGGGACAGCAAAGCCTGCCATGGTAGCGGATGCCCCGCACCCGCACGGCGATGGGACGGTGGGCCGGCGTGACGCATTCAACACTTTCACTATCATTTTTATAGCTAGTAGCGCACGTCTTTCGAGGGCAATGTGCGAAAATGGTGCATAAGCAACTTCCTGTGTAGTTTTCAGCACCATGTCCCGTCCAAGCGTCTGGGCCCCGAAAGTGGCCGCCCTCATCAAAAGCAACAACAGCCAGGCTGCGCTCGCGCAAATCAAAGTCGCGCCCACGGTCAAGGACTTGCAGCAGTTGCGCGCCCTGATGACGGCAGACGGCAGCTTGCTCAAGCACCGCCAGATTGACGAAGCCACCCGCGACATGATCATTGCCCTCTCTGCTCCCCGCCTGCACCGCGCCCCCTGATGACTGCACCCTCTTTTGCGCGCGCCGAGTCCGGCGCCGACGTTTTGCACGGCCCCCACATGCCCGAACTGCTGCGCCACGAGGTGCTGGCAGACCTGTTTGAAGCCACCGCCCAGCGCTGCCCCAACACGATTGCACTGATCAGCGGCGACACCTCCCACACCTACCGGGAACTCAACGCCCTAGCCGACACCGCCGCCAGCCACCTATTGGCAGCCGGCATTGGCGGTGGCGATATGGTGGGCCTGTGGCTGCCGCGCGGCCTGCCTTTGCTGGTGATGCAACTCGCCATTGCCAAAACCGGCGCGGCCTGGCTGCCATTGGACGCAGACACACCGGCGGACCGGGTGTGGACCTGCCTGGAAGACGCGCAGGCCCAAGGCCTGATCAGCCAGACCACCATGGCAGAGCCCCTGCACGCCAGCCTCACCGCAGGCAGCGTGCCGCTGTGGACACCCGAACAATTGGCCCAACCCTGCCGGCCTCGGGTACGCAACCGCGCAGAGCCTAGCGACCCGGCCTATGTGATTTACACCTCGGGCTCCACCGGCAAACCCAAGGGCATTGCCATCACCCAGGGTAGCATTTGCCACTTTTTGCGCAGCGAGAACGTCCGCTTGGGCGTGCGCGAAGGCGACCGGGTCTACCAAGGCTTCTCGGTGGCCTTTGACATGTCGTTTGAGGAAATCTGGATCAGCTACCTGGTCGGTGCCACGCTGTGGATTGCCTCCAAAGAGGTGAGCAGCGATATCGAAAGCCTGCCAGGCGTGCTGGAGCAGGCGGGCATCACGGTGCTGCATGCCGTGCCTACGCTGCTGGGCTTGTTCAGCCGGGACGTACCCAGCCTGCGCATCATCAACCTCGGGGGCGAAATGTGTCCGCCCGCCTTGGTGGAGCGTTGGGCCCAGCCGGGCCGGCAGGTCTTCAACACCTACGGGCCCACAGAAGCCACCGTGTCCGCCAGCCTAGCGGAGCTGCGGGCCGGCGAGCCGGTCATCATCGGCCAGCCCCTGCCCAATTACGGGCTGATGGTGCTGGACGTGGAGCACACTAGCACCCTTGCCCTGGTGCCACGCGGCCAGACCGGCGAACTGTGCATCACCGGGCCCGGCGTCGCAGCCGGCTACCTGGGCCGCCCGGATCTGACGGCCGAAAAGTTCTTGCCCAACCCTTGGGCCACCGGCCCGCACGACCAGCGCCTCTACCGCACCGGCGACCTGGCCAGCATCACCCCCGAGGGGCAAGTGAACTGCCTGGGCCGCACCGACGACCAGGTGAAGATCCGCGGCTTCCGGGTGGAGCTGGGCGAGATTGAGTCCGCCCTGTGCGACCAAGCCGGCGTCGCCGCTGCGGCCGTGGTGCTGCGGACGGAAGAAGGGGTGGACCAGCTGATTGCCTTTTTGGTGGGGGATGCGCACGGTGAAATCAACATCGCGGCCCTTCGCCAGGCACTCGCGGCACGCTTGCCAAGCTACATGGTGCCGGGCCACATGGAGGTGCTGCCAGCCATGCCGCGCCTCGCCTCCGGCAAGATAGACCGCAAACAACTCAAAGCCCGGCCCTTGAGCCAAGCTGCCGCCGTTGCGGGGGACAGCGACACCCCCGCCACTGCCGGTGAAGCGGTGTTGTTTACCGCACTGGCACAGCTGTTCCCCGGACAGCCGATTACCCGCGGCGCGGACTTCTTCCGCGACCTGGGTGGGCACTCGCTGTTTGCGGCCCGCTTGGCCTCCCGGTTGCGGCAACAAGCCGGCTACGACCATGTGACGGTGCGCGACATTTACCAGCACCGCACCGTAGGCGCCATCGCCACCGCAATGGATGCCCCCCGTGCCACCGCTTTGCAGGTGGATACCCAGTGGACGCCCCCCAGCGCCTGGCAGCGCTGGCGCTGCGGCCTGGCCCAAGCAGCAGCCATTCCCTGGCTGGTGGCGATGCGCATGGCCCAATGGCTGGCACCCTTTTTCACCTACCACTTTTTCACTGGCGACGCGGACGACTCGATTGGGCTGGCTATTGCTGCCTCGGTGTTGGCCTACTTGCTGGCAACGGTTTTGGAGTTTGGCTTGGCCATCGCGGGCAAGTGGCTGCTGGTTGGGCGGCAGCGGGCCGGCAGCTACCCCTTGTGGGGTTGGGCTTACTACCGCTGGTGGTTGGCCGACCGCTTGCTGGAAGCCGCGCCGGTGTACCTGCTCAGCGGCTCCTCCATGTACCGCTGGTGGCTGCGCGCCCTGGGTGCCACCGTGGGACGCGACGTGGTGATCGGCTCCATCACGCTGCGCGCGCCGGATTTGCTGGACATTGGCGAAGGCTGCAGCATCGGCAATGCGGTGAACTTTGAAAACGCACGGGTCGAGCACGGCCGGCTGCTGCTGGGCCGCATTACGCTGGAAGCCCACAGTGCGGTGGGCTCTTACGCCGTGTTGGAAGGCAATACCCGGCTCCAAACCTGGGCCCACCTGGAAGGACAGTCCGCCCTGCGCGATGGCCAGACAGTGCCCCCTTCGCGCATCTGGACCGGCTCTCCAGCCCGGGACCACGGCCCCTTTGACGCACAGGCCCAGCGCCCCCGCCCGCCCTACCGGGCGTGGCAGCAATGGGCGGAAGGCATTTACTTTGTCGTGGGCGCCTTGATCATTGCCACCTTGTTCTTCCTGCCAGTGTTTCCTAGCTTTGTGTTGATTGACTGGGTGGATGATGTAGACCGCTTCCCCTGGCTCGCGGCTGACGACACCGGCTGGCAATTGCTGAAATATTTTTTGCTGGCTTTCCCGGCTGCTGCGGTGCTTCTGGTGTGCACGGCACTGCTGTCCGCAGGCATTCGCTGGACGGTGCTGCCCCGCTTGCGCCCCGGCAGTTGGCCGGTGCACAGCACCTTGTATTGCGCCAAGTGGCTGGTGAACCAGATTCAGGAGTCCAGCCTGC
>Ga0228698_1001713_pt1 | contig 10261 bp, 12 predicted proteins | sample McNCre117_Aug_MG_FD_178015 | JGI IMG/M metagenome (GOLD analysis project Ga0228698, IMG submission 178015) | Freshwater microbial communities from McNutts Creek, Athens, Georgia, United States - 1-17_Aug_MG | ecosystem: Environmental > Aquatic > Freshwater > Creek | place: USA: Georgia...
TGTGGTCGACGGCGCCGTGCAGCTGACCGTCGAGGTGGCCGTGGAAGCCGAGGGCCGGGCCAAGCCGGTCTGCATCGCCGAGTGCCTGGCGCGGCACTACCGCTGAGGCCCGCGGCGCTGCGGCGCGTCAGAACCGGATCATCACCTTGCCCAGGTGCGAGGCCTCGGCGAAGTACTGGTAGGCCGCGGGCGCGTCGTCGAACGCAAAGGTGCGGCTCACTTCGGTGGTGATGCGGTTGGCTTCGACCGCACGCAGCAGCGCCACCATCATGGCGCGGTTGCCGTTGGCGATGCCGCGGATGGTGACGTTGCGCAGGATGAAGCTCAGGTAGTCGGGGATGGCGGGGCGTTGGCCGGGCGTCACGCCGATGACCACGACGCGGCCGTTCGGGGCCAGCGCGGCGATGGATTGCCCCAGCGTGTCCTGGCCGCCGGTTTCGATGACGATGTCGGCGCCAGCGCCCTGGGTTTGCGCCATCAGCTCGGCGGCCCAGTCGGGGTGGGTGCGGTAGTTGATGGTGAGGTCGGCCCCCAGGGCGCGAGCGCGCGCGAGCTTGTCGTCGCTGGACGAGGTGATGGCCACGCGTGCGCCCAGCACCTTGGCCAGCTTCAGCGCCGCCAGCGCAACGCCGCCCGTGCCCAGGCACAGCACGCGTTCGCCCGGCTTCACGCGGCTCACCTCCACCAGCGCGTTCCAGGCGGTGAGCCCGGCGGACGCAAGGCCGGCCACGTCCTCGTCTGCCAGCGTGTCGGGCACGCGAATGACGGCGTTGGCGGGCAGCACCACGCGCTCGGCCAGCCAGCCGTCATGGGTGACGCCCACGTCGTGGCTGAACACATCGGCGCGGAACGGGCCGTCCAGCCAGCCGGCGAAGTGGCCGCAGATCACGCGGTCGCCAACGGCGACCTGGTCCACGCCTTCGCCAACGGCCACGATCTGCCCCACGCCTTCGGACATCGGAATGCGCTGCTCCGACTGCCGCGGGCCATAGACGCCGCGAAGAATCTGCACGTCGCGGCTGATGAGGCTCACCAGGCGGGGCGCCACCAGCACCTGGCCCGGGCCGGCCACCGGCGTGGGGCGGGTGGTGGCGCGCAGCGCGTGCAGGCCGTCTTGGGCGCCGATTTCGTAGGCTTTCATCGTGAAGTTCCTTTCATGGGGGGAGGGCACCGGGCCCGAGCCCGTTGCCGCCGCTGAAGGGCGGCGGCCATGGGCGGCCTGGAGCGCAGGCCGGCGGGGCGCCGCTGCAGGGAGATGGCCGCCGGGTGTGGGTCTCGCCGAGGCGCGGCATGGGGTGAGGGTGTGATGCTGGCGCGGATCGCCACTGAGAATCCGCAAGGGCCGGCACCCGCGCAGCGGGAAGCTAAGCGCGGCAGACGCAACTTTCGCATCCTGCGCCGGCGAGCGCAGGGGCCCACGGCATGAGCCCCTCGCCCTGCAAGGCCTTGGCGGGCCGGCCGCCGCTGACCGTGGCGCGCGGAGGCGCAGTGCGCTTGTGCCCTACGATCGCCCTCCCTGCATTACCCGGGCCCGACGGGCCGCTGATCTCCATGGCTTCCAGCCTGCTGGTTCTACTCGACGACATCGCCACCATCCTGGATGACGTGGCCACGATGACCAAGGTCGCCGCCAAGAAGACCGCAGGCGTGCTGGGTGACGACCTGGCGCTGAATGCGCAGCAGGTCACCGGCGTGACGGCCGACCGCGAGCTGCCGGTGGTGTGGGCCGTGGCCAAGGGCTCTCTGGTCAACAAGGCCATCCTCGTGCCCGGTGCGCTCGCCATCGCCGCGCTGCTGCCCTGGGCCATCACGCCGCTGCTGATGGTGGGTGGCGCCTACCTGTGCTTCGAGGGCTTCGAGAAGCTGGCGCACAAGTTCCTGCACAGCGCCGAGGAGGACGAGGCCCACCACGAGGAACTGGTCAAGGCCATCGCCGACCCGGCCGTGGACATGGCGGCTTTTGAAAAGGACAAGGTCAAGGGCGCCATCCGCACCGATTTCATCCTGTCCGCCGAGATCATCGTCATCGCGCTGGGCACGGTGGCGGGCACGTCGCTGCTGAACCAACTGGCCGTGCTGGTGGCCGTGTCGATCGCGATGACGCTGGGTGTCTACGGCTTCGTGGCCGGCATCGTGAAGATGGACGACGTGGGGCTGTGGCTGTCGCGCAAGGGCGGGGCGGCGGCCCAGGCGGTGGGCCGCTTCTTGCTGGTTGCCGCGCCGCGGTTGATGAAGCTGCTGACCGTGCTGGGCACGGCCGCGATGTTCCTGGTTGGCGGCGGCATCCTGGTGCACGGCATCGCGCCGCTGCACCATGCGATCGCGCACTTGGCCGAGGGCCAGGCCTGGCTGGTGGCCACGGTGCTGGAGAACGGCGCCAACGCGCTGGCCGGCGTGGTGGCCGGCGCGCTGGTGCTGGCGGGCGTGACGGCGGTGCAGAAGCTGCGGAGCCGCTGACCAGTTTGCAGCGCCTGGCGCTGTTGGGAGCGGTTATTCGCCGAAGTAGTGCTTCAGGCTCTCACGATTGAGCGGCAAGTTAGGCGGCAAGGTCGTCAGCAGGTTGCTGAGATCCGTGACGTTTGGGAGGTCGGGCGAATCGTCGCGCAGGCTCGCGATGAGGGCGCTCAATTCTGCAGATGTGACGGAAGCTGCCGGTGCGATCGCAAACCTCTCACGACGGCGCGTTAAACCCAGGCGCTGGAATGGGTTCGCGCGCAGCAGGCCTTGTGAGGTGAGCCGGAAAAGCGCACCGCCGCTGTCCAGAATCCAGTTCAATTCGGCGCGGCCGGCCGCTGTCACGTTGAGTTCCAGCTCACGACCGGCTTCGTCCAGCTGTCCGATCCTCTCGAAGAAGTCGCGGCCGACAACGAGAAGGCGGGTATTCAGGCTGACTGCAATCGGAAAGCGCATTGCGGCGTCTGGCTGCAGTGATGGCCCGCTCAAGCGGGTGCGTACGCCAGCCTCACGTAGATCGGCGCGAACGCCTCAGCCTGCGTGATCTCCAGCAGGCGCTCCCGCGCCAGCTCCAGCATCGCGATGAAGGTGACGACGAGCACGGCCTGGCCGCGGGTCACGTCGAACAGGTTTTCGAACTCGACGAAGCGCTGGCCCTGCAGCCGGCGCAGCACGATGCTCATGTGCTCGCGCACCGACAGCTGCTCGCGGCTGATCTTGTGGTGCTGGTTGAGCTTGGCGCGCTTGAGGATGTCCAGCCAGGCATCGCGCAGGTCGGCGGTGTTGACGTCCGGGAACACCGGCGTCAGCGACTGCTCGATGTGCACCTGGGCGCGCAGGAAGTCGCGGCCGAGCTGGGGCAGGCGGTCCAGCCGCGCGGCGGCCAGCTTCATCTGCTCGTACTCCAGCAGCCGGCGCACGAGCTCGGCGCGCGGGTCTTCCGCTTCCTTGCCGTCCTCGGTCTTCTTGGGCGGCAGCAGCATGCGCGACTTGATCTCGATGAGCATCGCCGCCATCAGCAGGTACTCGCTGGCCAGCTCGAGGTTGTGCCGGCGGATCTGGTCGACATAGCTCAGGTACTGGCGCGTCACGTCGGCCAGCGGGATGTCGAGGATGTTGAAGTTCTGCTTGCGGATCAGGTACAGCAGCAGGTCCAGCGGGCCCTGGAAAGCCTCCAGGAAGACCTCCAGCGCATCCGGCGGGATGTAGAGGTCCAGCGGCATCTGGAACAGCGGCTCGCCGTACAGGCGAGCCACGGCCACGGCATCCACCGCTTCGGGCAGATCCGCTGAGATCTCGGCGCTTTCGTCCGTGGTGACCGTCGACATCGGCAGGTCGTGTCGGTGCCCTGCGGGCACGCGAGGGACGGAGGTCAGGCCTTGGTCTGGTAGACGTAGGGCTGCTGCGGCACGCGGGCTTCGTCGAAGCCGGCCTGGGCCGTGCGGTCCTGCTCCTTGTCCCACAGCAGGGCGCGGCCGGCGCGCTGCTCGGCCTCCAGCGTGGGGCGCTGGGCCTTCAACTGCTCGATGAAGTCGGTGACTTCGGACTTGTAGGGCTTCCAGAACAGGGGCATGGCGTGTCTCGCTATCGAAGCGCCGGATTATCGGGCACGCAGCCGGCCCAGGTCGTCGAGCGCCGGCACCGCGCCCAGGCAGGCGAGCAGCCCGGCCAGCGGCAGCGTGGCGGCGTAGCCGATGGTCTTGAAGGCCCAGGCACCGGCGACGCCGCCGACGGCGAAGGCCAGCAGCAGGCCGCCCAGCAGCCGCAGCTTGGGCCGGTTGACCGCCACCTCCGTGCCACCCATGCCGTACAGGGCGCGGCCGATCTCGATGCCCAGGTCGGTGACGATGCCGGTCAGGTGGGTGGTGCGGATCTCGGCGCGCGAGACCTTGGTGATCAGCGCGTTCTGCAGACCCATCGTGAAGCACAGCACCGACACGGTCGCCGGCACGAACAGCGCCTGCAGCCCGGCCAGCCAGGCACCCACCAGACCGAAGACCAGCAGCGCGGCGGCCTCCACCAGCAGCGGCAGCGCGAAGATGCTGTGCGCCTGGCGCTGCCGGCCCATGTTGACCAGCAGGGTGGTCGTTGCCGCGCCGCTGGTGAAGAAGAGCAGCGCGCCCAGCGCCGTGACCAGCGCCTGCGACTGGCCCAGCACCAGACCATCGGCGGCGGCCGAGATCATGCCGGTCATGTGCGAGGTGTACTGCTGCACGGCCAGGAAGCCGCCGGCGTTGGTGGCGCCGGCCACGAAGGCCAGCATCCAGCCCAGATGGGCATTGCCCTCGGCGGTGCGTTCTGCCGCCAGCAGGCGGCGGGCGTAGTCAGTGGGCATGGGCGCGATCCGGGCGGTCTGCGGTGGGGACGATTGTCACCACGCGCCCAGGGCGCGTCAGCGCACGCGCATGCCGGGTTGGGCGCCCGGGCCAGGCTCCAGCACGAAGATGCCGGGGTTGGCCTTCTCGTCGGCGTGGCTGGCGGCCAGCACCATGCCCTCGCTGATGCCGAACTTCATCTTGCGCGGCGCGAGGTTGGCGACGAGCACGGTGAGCTTGCCTTCCAGGTCTTCGGGCTTGTAGGCGCTGCGGATGCCGCTGAAGACATTGCGCGTGCGGCCTTCGCCAGCGTCCAGTGTCAGGCGCAGCAGCTTGTCCGAGCCCTCCACCAGCTCCGCCTTCACGATCTTCGCGATGCGCAGGTCGACCTTGGCGAAGTCGTCGATCTTGATCTCGGCGGCGATGTCCTCGCCACCGGGGACGACCTTGGGCGCGGGCGGCGCCTCGAACAGCTGCTCGACCTTGGCCGTGTCGACGCGTTGCATCAGGTGCTGGTAGGCGCCGATCTGGTGGGCGCCCAACGCGCGGGCGCTGTCCTTCCACTGCAGCGGCTCGATCTTCAGGAAGGCCTCGACCTGCGTGGCCAGTGCGGGCAGCACGGGCTTGAGGTAGATCGTCAGCAGGCGGAAGGCCTCGATGCAGACGCTGCAGACGTCGTGCAGCGCGGCGTCCATGCCTTCCTGCTTGGCCAGCTCCCAGGGCTTGTGCTGGTCGACGAACTCGTTGACCTTGTCGGCCAGCGCCATGATCTCGCGCAGCGCCTTGCCGAACTCGCGGGTCTCGTAGAGCTCGGCAATTGAGCCGCTCTGGCTGCGCAGCGTGTCCAGCAGCATGCGGCCCTCGACGCCGAGGTCGGCGCTCAGGCGTCCGTCGAAACGCTTGGTCAGGAAGCCCGCCGCGCGCGACGCGATGTTGATGAACTTGCCGACCAGGTCGCTGTTGATGCGGGCCGCGAAATCCTCGGGGTTGAAGTCGATGTCCTCGACCTTGGCGTTCAGCTTGGCGGCGATGTAGTAGCGCAGCCATTCGGCGTTCAGGCCCAGGCTCAGGTACTTCAGCGGGTCCAGGCCGGTGCCGCGGCTCTTGCTCATCTTCTCGCCGCCATTGACGGTCATGAAGCCGTGCACGAACACGTGGTCAGGCGTCTTGCGGCCGCTGAAGTGCAGCATCGCCGGCCAGAACAGCGTGTGGAAGTACGTGATGTCCTTGCCGATGAAGTGGACCTGCTCCACCGACTCGTCGGCCATGAAGGCGTCGAAGTCTTTGCCGATCTTGCCGAAGTAGTTCTTCAGCGAGGCGAGGTAGCCGATGGGCGCGTCCAGCCAGACGTAGAAGTACTTGCCCGGCGCATCCGGGATCTCGATGCCGAAGTAGGGCGCGTCGCGGCTGATGTCCCAGTCGCTGAGGCGGTTGTTGCCTTCTTCGTCCGGTTCGAACCACTCGCGGATCTTGTTCAGCACCTCGGGCTGCAGGCGGCCCGGCTCCTGCGTCCACTGGGTCAGGAAGTTCACGCAGCGCGGGTCGCTGAGCTTGAAGAAGTAGTGCTCGCTGGTCTTCAGCACCGGCGTGGCGCCCGACAGCACGGAGTACGGGTTCTTCAGCTCGGTGGGCGCGTAGACCGCGCCGCACACCTCGCAGGAGTCGCCGTACTGGTCCTTCGCGCCGCACTTGGGGCATTCGCCCTTGATGAAGCGGTCGGGCAGGAACATCGACTTCGCCGGATCGAAGAACTGCTCGATGGTCTTGGTCGAGATCAGCTCGTTGGAGCGCAGCGACCGGTAGACGGCCTTGGACAACTCGTGGTTTTCCGGCCCGTCGGTCGAATGCCAGTTGTCGAAGCTGATGTGAAAGCCGTCCAGGTATTGCTTGCGTCCGGCAGCGATGCCGGCGACGAATTCCTGCGGGGTCTTCTGCGCCTTTTCGGCCGCGATCATGATCGGCGCGCCATGGGCGTCATCCGCGCAGACGAAGTGCACCTGCGAGCCTGCCATGCGCTGGTAGCGAACCCAGATGTCGGCCTGGGTGTACTCCATGATGTGGCCGATGTGGAAACCGGCGTTCGCGTAGGGCAGGGCGGTGGTGACGAAGAGCTGGCGGGACATGGGCGCTGGGTCGACTGGGGCGGGACCGGTAAACGGTGGATTTTAGGTTTGCGGCTCGGCGGGGTTGGCCGGCTCGGCCGCGGGCTCGCCGTCGGCGTGAGGTTCGTCGCCACCACCGGCTTCGTCGGGCTTGCCGTTGAGCTTGCGTTGCTTCTTTTCTTCAGCCTTGCGCTTCTTGGCGAGTTCGCGCTGGCGTTTCTCGTAGCTGTAGTTCGGGGTGGCCAAGTGCGTTTCTCCAGGAGGCGCCCGCACGTGCGGGCAACGCCCAATGTAACTCGCGGCTCTGGCACTCGTTGCACCGCACTTGGCTCAGAAATCTCCAGACAACCTCAAGGAATGAGGCTAAGTCACTGATTCGTAACACTTCTGAAACCTATCCACCGAGTCTGTGGATAACTTTGTGGAGAAACCCCTTCCATCGACGCCAAGCCCTTGTGCGATGCGGCTCCCGTTAGGTTGCTGTTTTTTTGTGCAACAAGGTCGGGTCCATATGAATCAATGACTTAGCGTTGATGTCGTGCAATCGGTTCGGCCGAGGGGCGCGGGCATTCACAGGGCTTGACGCATGCCGAAAGTGGGGATAAGTCAAGCCTGCGTTGATCGATCGGAACGAATTCGATGACAAATCCGTGTCCCTTGTCCCCGCCAACTGTGGACAACTCTGTGGGCTGGCTGACGACAGTGGCGCTAAGTGGTTGATCGGCCAATGTCCGGCTTGCCCTGCCCGTTTTTGAGGCGCTGGTTTGAGTGGGGCCGCCGGACACGGCCAGGGCTTGGTGGGTGCTGCCGGCTAAACTTACATCTTTAAACGGCTGGCAGCGGCGCAGATGACGGACATGACGAGGGAGGGCGTAGGGCGCAAAAGCGCTTCACGCACCGGTACTTTCGAACTGAAATCGCGTCGCTTCAGCGTGCTCGGCCTGGTGCTTCACAGCGCCGACATGACCGAGCTCGCCGCCGACTGGGCCGAGCGCGCCGGCGTGGGGGGCTTCGAGCACGAGCCTGTCGTCATCGACCTCAGCGCCGTGCCGCGCGCGCCAGCTGCCGCTGCTGAAGGCCAGGCTGACCTGGCGCTTGACGGCCCGGCCCCCGTGGATTTGCGCGCCATCGTCGAGTTGCTGCGGGCCAGCCAGTTGCAGCCCGTGGCCGTGACGGGGGCGACGCCGGAGGAACTGCTGCTCGCGCAGGCGCTGGGCCTGGCGGATGCTGCCGACGAGCCGGTGCCAGCCGCCGCGCCGGCGGAGGCCGTGCGTGAGGTGGTGCGCGAGATCGTCGTCGAGAAGATCATCGAGAAGCCGGTGCCACCCACGCCGACGCTGGTGGTGGACAAGCCGCTGCGCTCGGGCCAGCGGGTCTACGCCAAGGGCGGCGACCTCGTCGTGCTGGCGCTGGTGAACCACGGCGCGGAGGTCATCGCCGATGGCAGTGTGCATGTGTATGCGCCGCTGCGCGGCAAGGCCATCGCCGGCGCGCGTGGTGACACGGCGGCCCGCATCTACGCTCACAGCCTGGAGGCGGAGCTGCTGGCGATCGCCGGCATCTACCGCACGACCGAGAACCCGTTGCCCGCCGATGTGGCGGGCAAGCCGGCGCAAGTGCTGCTCGACGGTGAAAAGCTGCTGATGCAGCCACTCGCCTTCTGAGTGCAACCCGATTGAACTGAACGAACAGGAAAGCCCCAGATGACCAGCAAGATCGTCGTCGTCACCTCCGGCAAGGGCGGGGTCGGCAAGACCACCACCAGCGCGAGTTTTGCCACGGGCCTTGCGATGCGCGGCCACAAGACGTGCGTCATCGACTTCGACGTGGGCCTGCGCAACCTCGACCTGATCATGGGTGTCGAGCGCCGGGTCGTGTACGACCTCATCAACGTCATCAACGACGAGATCAAGCTGACGCAGGCGCTCATCAAGGACAAGCAGCTGGACAAGCTCTACATCCTGGCGGCCTCGCAGACGCGCGACAAGGACGCGCTGAAGCAGGACGGCGTGGAGCGTGTGCTCAACGAGCTCAAGGAGATGGAGTTCGAGTTCATCATCTGTGACTCGCCAGCCGGCATCGAGACCGGTGCGCTGATGGCCATGCACTACGCCGACGAGGCGCTGGTGGTGACCAACCCGGAGGTCTCGTCGGTGCGCGACAGCGACCGCATCCTGGGCATGCTCAGCAGCAAGACCAAGCGCGCCATCGACGGCGGCGAGCCCGTGAAGGAGCACCTGCTCATCACGCGCTACAACCCGAACCGCGTCGAGGGCGGGCAGATGCTGAGCCTGGACGACATCCACGAGATCCTGCGCACGCCGCTGATCGGCGTGATCCCCGAGAGCGAAATCGTGCTGCAGGCGTCCAACCAGGGCCTGCCCGTCATTCACATGCAGGGCAGCGACGTGTCCGAGGCCTACAAAGACGTCGTGGCGCGCTTCCTTGGCGAAGACAAGCCCATGCGATTCACCGAAGCCGTGAAAGCCAGCTGGTTCAAGCGTGTTTTCGGGGCGAAGTAAGGAGGCAGGCTCATGGGATTCCTGAACTTCTTCCTCGGCGAAAAGAAGAGCTCGGCCAGCGTCGCGAAAGAGCGGCTGCAGCTCATCCTCGCCCACGAGCGCAACGGGCGCAGCAGCAGCCCCGACTACCTGCCGCAGCTGCAGCGCGAGCTGGTGGCCGTCATCAGCAAGTACGTGTCCATCCACGCCGACGACATCAAGGTCCACATGGAGCGCCAGGGCGACCTGGAAGTGCTCGAAGTGAAGATCGAGTTGCCGGAAACTCGTTGACCCCCCGGCCAGGCTCGCCAGGCTGGATGCGTGCGAGCCCATCGCCAGCCGGGCCGGCTTGAGGCAGCCCGGCGCTCGGCTCGCAATGCGAGGCTCTACCGCGCGGCTCGCGCCTGTTCACGCAGCATGAACAGGTACAGGCCCTCCACCTTGGCGCGGGCCCAGGGTGTCTTGCGCAGGAACTTGAGGCTGGACGGCACGCTGGGATCGAGCTGAAAGCAGCGCACCGGGATGCGCTGGCCCAGTTCCGGCCAGCCGAAGTACGCGACCAGGGCCTCGACGATGGCCTGCAGCGTCATGCCGTGTAGCGGATCTTGGGACGGGGTGGCTGGCATTTGATGCATGAAGCGAAATCGGAAGTTTCGTGGGTGTTCGGGCCGAGCGCCGGGCCGCTCCCCAGCCGCCCTGCCTGACGATGTGGACCGGGCTTGATGCCCGGTCAATCGCCGCCCCCTCGGGGGACGGGGCTTGGGGCCCGTCTACTCGTGCGTGAACTGGTCGGAGTTCCTGCCCTTGAACTGCGCGTAGTAGCGCTTGATCTCGGCCATGTCCGCATCGACGTCGCCGGTGGGCGTGAACAGCGGGCCCAGGCCCACGA
>Ga0228698_1001714_pt1 | contig 10247 bp, 8 predicted proteins | sample McNCre117_Aug_MG_FD_178015 | JGI IMG/M metagenome (GOLD analysis project Ga0228698, IMG submission 178015) | Freshwater microbial communities from McNutts Creek, Athens, Georgia, United States - 1-17_Aug_MG | ecosystem: Environmental > Aquatic > Freshwater > Creek | place: USA: Georgia...
TGGCCAAGGTTCCGAAAAAAATGAATATTGTTTGCTATGACCACTGAAATTTCCCTTGTCCGAACGGTGCCCGGCGAACTCGCAGCCCATTGGCGTTCTGAAGTACAGGCCCGTCTACACCCACAAGAAAACGTTCTCGCAGCCTTGGAGGTTGACTTGGATGCGCGCCTGCATTTCGTGCGCGGACTCGTGGTTGCAACCAATTTGCGCATTCTGAGCCGTGCCGGTGGTGAAACCACTTGGCAGGAATGGGACTACCGCGAGGGGCTGTCGCTTCACCACCACGACCACGCAGGCGTCGGACACCTGGAGCTGGTCGATGCCAATGGATTGCTGGCCAGTTGGCGCTTCACGCTGGGGCAGAACCTGCACGCCATCCGTCTGGTGGACCAATTTGGCCTGCAGTTGGAAAGCACGGTGTCGGGCAAACCCATGGTGCAGGCGCTCAAGAATGTCTGTCCCAGTTGCAAAGCACCCTTGGAGCCGGATCAGGAAGAGTGCCCGATCTGCACCAAGGTTATTCACACCCCGCCTTCTACCTGGACGCTGTTTCGTCTGTGGCGTTTTGCCAAACCGTATCGCGGCCAGTTGTTCTGGGGCTTCTTTTTGATGCTGTTGGGAACTGCTGCCAGCCAGGTGCCGCCCTATCTGACCATTCCGTTGGTGGACGAGGTGCTGATTCCGTTTCAGAACGGCAAGCACATCGAGCCCAGCACCATTGCCTGGTACCTGTCCGGCTTGTTGGGCGCAGGCATCATGGCGTGGATATTGAGCTGGGCCAAGACCTACATTCTGGCGTTGGCCTCGGAGCGCATTGCCGCCGACTTGCGCACCACCACGTATGAGCACCTGATGCGCCTTTCACTGGAGTATTTCGGTGGCAAGCGCACCGGCGACTTGCTTTCGCGTGTGGGCAGCGAGTCGGACCGCATCGCGGTGTACCTGTCATTGCACCTGACCGACTTCGCCAGCGATGTGGTGATGATCGTGATGACGGCAGTCATTCTGTTCTCGATGAATCCCTGGCTGGCCCTGGTGACGCTGGTGCCGCTGCCCTTTATCGGCTGGATGATCCACTTTGTACGCTACCGCCTGCGCACCGGATTCGAGAAGATTGACCGGGTGTGGGGCGAAGTGACCAATGTGCTGGCCGACACCATTCCAGGCATCCGCGTGGTCAAAGCCTTTGCGCAAGAGCAGCGCGAGGCCAAGCGTTTTCGCGAGGCCAATCGCCACAACCTGCTGGTGAACGACCGCATCAACAAAATCTGGTCGCTGTTCTCGCCCAGTGTGTCGCTGCTGACGGAAATCGGCTTGCTGGTGGTGTGGGGGTTTGGCATCTGGCAGGTTTCCAAAGGCGACATCACGGTGGGTATGCTGCTGGCCGCCATTGCCTACATCGGGCGCTTCTATGGCCGCCTGGATTCGATGAGCCGCATCGTGTCGGTGACGCAAAAGTCGGCATCGGCGGCCAAGCGCATTTTTGACATTCTGGACCACGTGTCCAGCGTGCCCGAACCGGCAAACCCTGTGCATGTAGGCAAGGTCGAGGGCCGCATTGAGGTGCGTGAAGTCGGCTTCCGTTATGGCAACCGCGAGGTGAACCGGGGCATCAACCTCCACATCGCGCCCGGCGAAATGATTGGCCTGGTGGGCCACAGCGGATCCGGCAAGAGCACGCTGGTGAACCTGATCTGCCGCTTTTACGATGTGTCGGAAGGCGCGATTCTGGTCGACGGCGTGGACATCCGCTCGTATGCCATTGCCGACTTCCGCAGCAACATCGGCTTGGTGCTCCAGGAGCCTTTCCTTTTCTTCGGCACGATTGCCGAAAACATCGCGTACGGCAAGCCCGATGCCACCCGCGAAGAAATCATCGCGGCCGCCCGTGCGACGCACGCGCACGAATTCATCCTGCGCCTGCCGCAGGGCTACGACTCGATGGTGGGTGAGCGTGGTCAGGGCCTGTCGGGGGGCGAGCGCCAGCGCATCTCGATTGCCCGCGCGCTACTGATTGACCCGCGCATTTTGATTTTGGATGAGGCCACGTCGTCGGTGGACTCGGAGACCGAGAAAGAAATCCAGAAGGCGCTGGAAAATCTGGTGCAAGGCCGCACCACCATTGCCATTGCGCACCGCTTGTCGACCCTGCACCGCGCCGACCGCCTGGTGGTGTTGGACCGCGGCCGTGTCGTGGAAGAAGGCACGCACGATGCGCTCATGGCCAAAGAGGGCGCCTACTTCAACCTGTACCAGGCGCAGGCCCGCAACATGGATGTGGACATGGACGCCAACAAGGAGGGCGAATGATGCAAATGCCCGCAATACCCGACCGCACGCAGTTCGCGCTCGAACGCGACCCCTTCGGCAAACTGATTTTGACCACACCATCCGGCGATCGTTTTGAGTCGGTGGTGCCGGTGCGCGCCTTCCCGATTCAGTCGCCCGAAGTCGGTATTTCCCTGGTCAACACCGACGGACAGGAAGTCGGCTGGGTCGACCAATTGGCCGACTTGGCGGAGCCCGCGCAAAGCCTGATTCGCACCGAGTTGGCTTCGCGGGAATTCATGCCGGTGATTCGGCAGATCGTTTCGGTGACCAGTTTTTCCACGCCATGCACCTGGAAGGTGGAGACCGACCGGGGGCAGACCGAGTTTGTGTTGCGTGGCGACGAAGATATCCGCCGAATCGGCAAAGACCACGCCTTGCTGATTGCAGACAACCATGGCATTCAGTACTTGGTGCGCGACCAGTTTGCCTTGAACGCGGTGAGCAAGAAGATTCTGGATCGGTTCTTGTAGCCGGGCTGGTGTGTTCTTGGCTTCGCCCGTTCAGGGTGGGCGGGCGGTCTGCGAAATCGATGGCGGTCAGCGCCCAAGCGAAGTCCTCACATCGCAGGGAAAACCTCACACCTCCAGGTTATCGATCAAGCGTGTAGTGCCGAGTCGGGCGGCCGCCAATACCACCAGCGGATCGCCAACCTGTGGCACCTGCAAATCCACGCGCCGGCGGGCTACCACGTAGTCTGGCTTCCAGCCTGCACCGGTAAGGGCGTCCATCGCCTGCGCTTCCATTGCCGCGTAGTCCGTGCGGCCAGCACGGATGCCCTGGGCCACCGTGTTCAGGGTCTGCGATAGCAACACCGCGGCTTCGCGCTCGGATGGGCTCAAGTAGCCATTGCGGGAGGACATGGCCAGTCCATCATCGGCACGTTTGGTGTCCAGTCCCACGATATCCACCGGCATTGCAAACTGTTGCACCATCTGCCGAATCACCATCAACTGCTGGTAGTCCTTCTTGCCAAACACGGCGGTGCGCGCCTGTGTGGCGCTCAAGAGCTTCATCACAACGGTGGCCACACCGGTGAAAAAACCGGGCCGGAAATGGCCTTCCAGAATGTCGGCCAGCTCGGCCGGGGGCTGAATCAGGAACGATTGCTTCTGCGGATACAGCTCTTTCTCGGACGGCGCGAAAACAATGTCGCAGCCCGCGGCTTCCAGTTTGGCGCAGTCGTCTTCCAGCGTGCGGGGGTAGGTGTCGAAGTCTTCGTTGGGGCCGAACTGCAGGCGGTTCACAAAGACAGTGGCCACGGTGACATCACCCAATGGCTTGGCGGCTTCCACCAGTGTGATATGTCCCGCATGCAGGTTGCCCATGGTGGGCACCACGGCGGGGTGGTGGTAGGCGTTCAGAGTTGCGCGCAACTCAGCGAGGGTGTGGATGAGCTTCATAGAAGTGAGAGGAAGTTCAAGGTATTCGGAATGGAGGTCGCTGGCCTGCGCAGGCTATTGCTGGATCAGCGCCGATCAGCCTGTGCCCGCTGCCCAAGTTACCAGGCGTGGACCACGTTATCGGGGAAGCTGCCGTTTTTTACCGCGGCCACATAGGCTTCCATGGCTCCCCGCACGCTGCCGGCGTCCTGCATAAAGTTGCGCACAAATTTGGGCATCTTGCCCAGATTCATGCCCAGCATGTCGTGCAACACCAGCACCTGACCCGCCGTGCCATTGCCGGCACCGATGCCGATGGTGGCGCAGTGCAGCAGCTCATTGGTCAAATCGGTGGCGACAGCGTGGGGCACCATTTCAAGCACCAGCATGGTGGCGCCGGCGTCCTGCAACGCGTGGGCCTGCTTCTTGAGCAGCTCGGCACTTGCTTCGGTTTTGCCCTGCACCCGGTAGCCACCCAAAGCGTGCACAGTCTGTGGTGTCAGCCCCAGGTGGGCGCAAACCGGGATACCGCGTTCCACCAGGAAGCGCACGGTCTCGGTGGTCCAGCCGCCGCCTTCGAGTTTGACCATGTGGGCGCCGGCCTGCATCAGCACCGAAGCGCTGCGAATGGCTTGCTCACGCGACTCGTGGTAGCTGCCATAGGGCAGGTCGCCGATCACCCAGGCCGTGGCCTGGGCGCGGTACAGGCCGCGCGTCACGCTCTCGGTGTGGTAGCGCATGGTGTCCAGGCTGACACCGACCGTGCTGGCCAAACCCTGGCAGACCATGCCGAGCGAGTCGCCGACCAGTATGGTCTCGACACCGGCGGCATCGGCCACGGCGGCAAAAGTGGCGTCGTAGGCCGTGAGCATGCAAATCTTCTCGCCACGGGTGCGCATTTCCTGCAAACGCGGCAAGCTCATGGGCTTGCGGCTGGGCATGGGGGACGCCGGGGCAAACGTGCCATAGGGCGTAGCGTGCAGTGCGGCGGCGTTGCCTGTGTTGGCTTCGGTCATGGCATCTCCAGAGGGTCGGCAAGTGGCCCGAATACTAACCGCTTAAAGGCCTGTGATTCAGGTAGGCGAGTAGGCCAGCCGCACATAAATGGGGGCGAAGGCTTCCGCCTGCGTAATTTCAATCAGGGTTTCTTTTGCCAGCTCGAGCATGGCGATAAAAGTAACCACCAATACGGGAGTTCCGAGCTCCGGATCGAACAAGTCCTCGAAGCCGACAAAGCGGCGGCCCTGCAGCTTTTTGAGCACGATGCTCATGTGTTCTCGTACCGACAGTTCGGCGCGGCTGATTTTGTGGTGCTGGACCAGCTTGGCCCGTTTCAGGATGTCGCGCCAGGCTTCCTGCAGATCAACCAAATGCACGTCCGGAAAGCGCGGCTGCAGGCTTTGCTCAATAAAGATTTCAGCCTTGAGAAAGTCGCGGCCGAATTGGGGAATGGCGTTCAGGCGGGCGGCAGCGAGCTTCATTTGCTCGTATTCAAGCAACCGGCGAACCAGTTCAGCGCGCGGGTCTTCGGCCTCTTCACCTTCGGCCACTTTTTTCGGGGGCAGTAGCATGCGCGACTTGATTTCAATCAGCATCGCTGCCATCAGCAGGTATTCAGCCGCCAGCTCCAGGTTGCGTTTGCGGATCTGGTCCACGTAGACCAGGTACTGCTTGGTCACGCTGAGCATCGGAATGTCGAGGATGTTGAAGTTTTGCTTGCGAATCAGGTACAGCAGCAAATCCAGCGGGCCTTCAAAGGCCTCCAGAAAAACCTCCAGCGCATCAGGCGGGATGTACAAATCCTGCGGCATCGCAAACAGCGGTTCGCCATACAGGCGCGCCAAGGCCACCTGATCCACCACAAGGGGCATGGTGGACTGGGGCGTGATGCTGGAAAGGTCCGGCAGTGCAGGGGCGGCGTCAAGGGACGCCGCGCTGTCGCCGGTGGACTCGGTCATTCTGGAAAAGCGCTCATCACATGCAACGGCCCGCGCGGCGGCCCGCTGCGCTGTGCTTAGTGGTTTTCAGTCTGGTAAACGTAGGGTTTTTGTTTGACTTTGGCTTTGCGAAAGCCTGCCAGTGCCAGGCGGTCAATGGCCTTGTCCCACAACAGGGAGCGGCCTTTGCGCTGCTCTTCTTCCAGCGTAGGGCGCGAGACCTTGAGCTGGTCCAGAAACTGGGTGGCTTCGGAGCGGTAATCGGGGCGGCGGAAAATCGACATGGTTGAACCTCTTTGCGCTATTTTACGTTGCCGCCGTGTGGGTCGGCGCATCCAGATGGGCCAGACCGGCGCTGAGCGCGATGGCTGTGGCCACATCGGCGTGAATATTCTGCGGGCCTACGGCATCAACAAAGCCGCAGCGCCTGGCGATGTCCAGCGGTTGGTGCATCAGGCCACAGATGACCAGACGAACCCGGTTTTTGCTGCAAGCGCGCGCCAGGTCATTGAGCGTATCGGCGCCACTGGAGTCCACATAAATCACATTCTTCAAATCCAGAATGACGGTGCGAGCGGGCAGGTGGTCCTGCAATTCCTCGATGATCTTGACGGCGCCGAAAAACAAGGCGCCATACAGACGGTGCGCCGAGACCTGCCCTTGCAGGCCGGTCAGATCGGGGTAATCGGCGGCGGTCAGTTCCTCGGCGCGCGACAGGCTGGAGATGCGGTAGATAAACGTGATGCAGGCAGCCACCAAGCCCACTTCGACCGCCACCGTCAGGTCAAACACCACGGTCAGGAAGAACACCGCCAGCAGCGTGATGCGGTAGGGCATGCGGAACTGGCGCAGGTGCGCGAATTCGCGCCACTCGCCCATGTTCCAGGCCACGAACATCAGGATGGCGGCCATCGCAGCAAGCGGAATGTCTTGCGCCAGTGGCGCTGCCACCAGCATGACTACAAGCAGTGTGAGTGCATGGACGATGCCGGCAACAGGTGTGCGCCCCCCACCTTTCACATTGGTGACGGTGCGCGCAATGGTTCCGGTAGCAGGCATGCCGCTGAAAAATGGAGTGACAAAATTGGCAATACCCTGCGCCATCAATTCCTGGTTGGGGTTGTGACGGTCATCAATCATCCCGTCTGCAACCCGTGCGCACAGCAGCGATTCAATCGCTCCCAACATCGCCAGAGTGGTGGCGGGAATAAATAAGAAGCGCACCGTATCCCAGGAAAAGGCCGGCCATTGCAGCGATGGAAGGCTACTTGGAATGCCACCGAATTTGCTTCCGATGGTCTCGACTTCAAGATGCAATACGGACACGACCACAGTGGCTACTACAAGAGCCAATATAGAGCCCGGAATCAGCCGAAGGCGCTCAGCCAGTCTGGCGTTCCTGATCATTCGGAGTACACCAAATTGCCAGCCCACGATCAACGCCAGTGAACCCAGAGATACCAAAGTCGCCGTTGCATTGAAAGTCGGCAGGGCATGAACCAGAGTGGACACCATGCCAAAAAATTCGCCTGGTAATTTGACAATGCGCAGGCCTAAGAATTCTTTTACCTGTGATAGCGCGATCAACACCGCAATACCATTCGTAAAACCAATAATCACCGATACAGGAATGAAGCGAACCAGCGTGCCCAACTTGAAGGCGCCCATGGCAAACAACATCAGCCCCGACATAGCCGTGGCAATAACCAGGTTGGCAAGGCCGTAACGTTCAACGATGCCATACACAATGACGATGAACGCACCTGCCGGACCGCCAATTTGTACCCTGCTGCCCCCCAGCGCCGAGACGAGAAACCCGGCAATGATGGCTGTGAACAGTCCGGTCTCCGGCTTGAGGCCGCTGGCAATCGCAAAGGCCATAGCGAGTGGCAGGGCTACCACACCGACGGTGACGCCTGCACCTAGGTCTTTGAAAAACTGATGCCGTGTGTAGCCTTTCAGTGCGTCTATAGCGCGCGGTCGGAATAGGCTTTGGAAATTCTTGTTCGTTGCTAAATTTTGCATGGTGATGTCAGTGCGGATCGATCCAGTTTTTTGCGTCGTTAAGAACGGGACGCAACACAAGAAGCAGGAGTAGAACGGACAGTGGGATCGTGGTCGCGAAACCGGCAGTTTTGAAGCCAAAAGCTCCTGTTATTCCACCTATAAAGAAACTGACTATCAACTTGACGTGAATGCCTAATCGTTGCCGGTTGGCGGTTACGGGCGACTCTCGTGTCAGGCGGTTTAAATATGTCAGTTTGCCCAGCTCAATGCCAAGATCGGTAATCAATCCCGTGATGTGGGTTGTGCGAATTTCAGCATGAGATATTTTGGTAATCACCGCGTTTTGCAAACCCATGATGAAACACAGCAACAAGACTGTGAGGGGCGCGAAGAAACCGGCCCACAGATTGATGCCAGCGCCGAACAATCCGAAAATCAGCAGTAGCCCAGCCTCCAGTAAAAGGGGCCTTCCATATGCACTTTGAAGCTTGCGCCGCAAGCCCCAGTTCACCATCCAGGCGGTCGTCATTGCTCCACATAAAAAGGCGAGCAGGGCAGCAAAGCCGACGCTTGCCAAGGCAAACTGACCCAGTACCAAATTATCAGTAACCGACGAAAGAACGCCGGTCATGTGGGATGTGTATTGCCCGACGGCCAAATAGCCACCCGCATTCGTTGCGCCCGCTACGAAGCACAGTGTCACCCCTAGTCGCAAGTTGTTCTGAGCTGTGCGCTGTATCGAAGTCCAGCCGCGAGTCAGGGGGATCATGGCGTCGCGCCCTAATGAATCCGCATACCAGGCGCTGCGCCGGGCCAGGGGTTAAGGATGTAAATGCCTGGGTCGGCTTTGTCATCGGCGTGGCTTGCGGCCAGCACCATCCCTTCTGAGATTCCAAACTTCATCTTGCGCGGCGCCAGGTTGGCCACCAGCACGGTGAGCTGGCCGGTGAGCTGCTCGGGCTGGTACATGCTGGCGATGCCGCTGAACACGTTGCGGGTCTTGGGCTGGCCCGCGGCGTCGGTTTCGCCCACATCCAGCGTCAGGCGCAGCAATTTGGTGGAGCCTTCCACCGCTTCGCAGGCCACAATTTTGGCGATTCGCAGGTCGATCTTGGCGAAGTCATCGATGCCGATGGTCGGGGCGATGTCTTCGCCGCCGGGAGACACCTTTTCCACCACGGGCGCCAGAGGCGGCTCAAACAGCGCATCGAGCTGCTTCACATCCACGCGTTGCATCAGGTGCTGATACGGCTGGATGGCGGTGACGTTGGTGTCCACATTCCACTTGTCCATGTTCAGGCCGACAAAGTCCTGCACGGATGTGGCCAGTGCGGGCAGGATGGGTGCCAGATAGCGCGTCAGCACGGCAAAGGCGTTGACCAGCACAGAGCACACCTGGTGCAGTGCCTCGTTGTTGGCCGGGTCTTTGGCCAGGTCCCATGGCTTGTGCTGGTCCACGTAGGCGTTGACCATGTCGGCCAGCAACATGACTTCGCGGGTGGCTTTGCCGAAGTCACGGCTTTCGTACAGGGCAGCAATGGCGTCGGACTCGGCCCGGATGTCGGCCAGCATGGCTGCACCCATGGCGCCAAAGTTCTCGGTGAGCTTGCCCTCAAAGCGTTTGGTCAGGAAGCCGGCGGCGCGCGAAGCGATGTTGACGAACTTGCCAATCAAGTCGCTGTTGACGCGGGCCATGAAGTCATCGGCATTGAAGTCGATATCTTCGTTGCGGGCCGACAGCTTGGCGGCCAGGTAGTAGCGCAGCCATTCCGCGTTCATGCCCAGGCTCAGGTATTTGAGCGGGTCCAGCCCGGTGCCCCGGCTTTTGCTCATCTTTTCGCCATTGTTGACGGTCAGAAAGCCGTGCACAAACACGTTGTCCGGCGTTTTGCGGCCGCTGAAGTGCAGCGTGGCGGGCCAGAAAAGGGTGTGGAAGGTGACGATGTCTTTGCCGATGAAGTGGTATTGCTCCAGTTTGGGGTCGGCCATGTAGGCGTCGTAATCCTCACCGCGCTTGTCCAGCAGGTTCTTGAGCGATGCCAGATAGCCAATCGGCGCGTCCAGCCAGACGTAAAAATATTTGCCCGGAGCATCCGGAATTTCGATGCCGAAGTAAGGCGCATCGCGGCTGATGTCCCAGTCACCCAAGCCTTCGCTCTTGGAGCCGTCCGGGTTGGTGCGCACGCTGAACCATTCTTTGATTTTGTTGGCCACTTCGGGCTGCAGCTTGCCGTCCTGCGTCCACTTTTCCAGAAAGGCGACGCAGCGCGGGTCCGACAGCTTGAAGAAGAAATGTTCCGACTGCTTCAATTCGGGCTTGGCGCCCGACAAGGTGGAAAACGGGTTGATCAGGTCGGTGGGCGCATACACGGTGCCACACACTTCGCAGTTGTCGCCGTACTGGTCTTTGGCGTGGCACTTGGGGCACTCGCCCTTGATGTAGCGGTCGGGCAGAAACATGTTCTTCTCGGGGTCGAAGAACTGCTCGATGGTTTTGGTTTCGATCAGGCTGCCGTCTTTGTTGTCGCGCAGGTCGCGGTAAATCTGGCGGGCCAGTTCGTGGTTTTCCGGGCCGTCGGTGCTGTGCCAGTTG
>Ga0228698_1001715_pt1 | contig 10233 bp, 11 predicted proteins | sample McNCre117_Aug_MG_FD_178015 | JGI IMG/M metagenome (GOLD analysis project Ga0228698, IMG submission 178015) | Freshwater microbial communities from McNutts Creek, Athens, Georgia, United States - 1-17_Aug_MG | ecosystem: Environmental > Aquatic > Freshwater > Creek | place: USA: Georgia...
CTTCTACGAGATGCTCATCGACGAGTGGTGCGACGGCGAGCGCAGCGTGCTGATCTCCACACACCAGGTGGAAGAGGTGGAGGCACTGCTCTCCGACGTCATCATGCTGGACGAGGGCCGGGTGGCATTGGCCATCAGCCTGGAGGACATCGACCGTCGCTTCGTGGCGCTGAACCATGACCCGGCCGCCGCCGAGGCCATGGCAGCCGCTCACCCGCTGCTGCGCTACCGCGATCAGGGGCGCACGACGTCGTTGTTCGACGGCGCGCCACCCGAGCATGTGACGAGCCTGGGCGACCGCGTGCGCCCCAGCCTGGTCGACCTTTTCATGGCGCTGACCCGCAATCCGGCGCTGAACCAGAAGCAGGCGTGAAGGAGAAGCCATGAACACCCATATCCCCACCCTGTTGCTGCGCGAGTGGATGCAGCACAAGCGCGGCTGGCTGATCGCCGCGTTCGCCCCGCCGCTGCTGTTCCTGGCCATGTTGCCGTTCGGGCTGGAAGGCGTGCCGACCGAGCGGCCGGAGCAGACGGCGCTCGTCGTGCTGGCGTTGAGCGCGTGCGTGATCTACGTGATCTGCCTGCTGGTGGCGCTGTTCCAGCTGCCGGGCCTGGCCCGCCGCGATACACAGGACCGCTCCATCGAGTTCTGGCTGTCGCTGCCCGGGCGGCCGAGCGAGAGCGTCGCCGCCACGGTGCTCGCTCATGCCTGGCTGGCGCCGGTGGGCGGCGCCGTCATCGGCGCGCTGTTCGGCCTGCCGATTGCGGTCGGCGTGCTGGCCAGCAAGATGGGCGTGCCTGCGGCGCTCGGCTTGAATTGGGGCGCCATCATCGGCGAGGCCCTGCCCCTGCTGCTGCGCGGCCTGGCGGGCTCGGCGCTGCTGACGCTGTGGCTGATGCCGATCATCTTCGTGCTGATGGCGGCTTCCGCCTGGCTCAAGCGCCTGGGGGTTCCGGTGGTGCTGGTGGGCGGCGCCGTGGCGGTGACGGTGCTCTACAAGGCCTACGACATCGACTGGCCGCTGCAACTGCTGGCCGATCACAACCGCTACCTCAACCACACGCTGGTCTACAGCGGCCATCAGCTGCTCGGCGCGGTGCAATCGGGCGCCAACCTGTGGACCTGGGCACTGCAGGACCTGGGTCAGGCCGTGGCGGAACTGGTCTCGGTGCCGTTTGCGGGCTGGGCCGCCGTGGCCGCGGCAGGCTTCGCGCTTGTCGTCATGAAGCGCGCACGCGGCGGTTGAGCACACGTCGAGCCGGGAACACGGGGCCTCGGCCCCGTGCGGCTTGCCGCCCCGCTGCGCGCGGGTCGCTCGCCCGTCAGGCCGAAGCGCCGGTCAGGCCTTCGCCGCCCTGGGGCACGATGCGTGCAGCCATTTCCTTGCGGAAGCGGTTGAGTTCCTGCACGGTTGCGAAGCTGCGGTCCATCAGCAGGCTCATGTTGTGCAGGATGCGCTCGACGACCTTGTTCTCCCACACGCTGTCGAACTGGATCTGCTTGTCCAGCCAACGCTCCAGCCACTCGGGGTCGGGCAGGCGGCTCTGGATGGTGTCGCGCGGGAACAGCTTGGCGTTGACGTGCAGGTTGGTCGGGTGGAGCGCCTGGGCCGTGCGGCGGGCCGAGGCCATCAGCACGCCGACCTTGGCGAAGGCCGCGCGCGCCTCGTCGCCGAACTTGACCATCGCGCGCTTCATGTAGCGCAGGTAGGCGCCACCGTGGCGGGCTTCGTCGCGCGACAGGGTCTCGTAGATGGCCTTGATGACCGGCTCCGTGTGCCATTCCGAGGCGCGGCGGTACCAGTGGTTCAGGCGGATCTCGCCGCAGAAGTGCAGCATCAGCGTCTCGAGGGCCGGCGCCGGGTCGAAGTCGAAGCGCACCTCGTGCAGTTCTTCTTCGGTGGGCACCAGGTCCGGGCGGAAGCGGCGCAGGTATTCCATCAGCACGAGAGAGTGCTTCTGCTCCTCGAAGAACCACACGCTCATGAACGCGGAGAAGTCGCTGTCTTCCTTGTTGTCACGCAGGAACATCTCGGTAGCCGGCAGCGCCGACCACTCGGTGATGGCGTTCATCTTGATGGTCTGCGCCTGCTCGTCGGTCAGCAGGCTGGCGTCGAACTGGTCCCAGGGGATGTCGCTGTCCATGTTCCAGCGCACCGCTTCGAGTTGCTTGAACAGTTCGGGGTAAAGCATGTCGGATCCTCGTTTAGAGGGTCGATTCTAAAAGTTCGGCGCGACCACGGGCCGCGAAGCCGCATGACCGCACCGCAGGCTGCCAAATTTAGCTCGCCGGGACTGTTTGAAAACGCGATCACGCCCAGGCGGCCGCGCGGCACACCCCGGAAGTGCACCGCAACAATCGTCGCTTGAATTCGGTACAGCAGCGCATAAGTTTGACCTGCGCGCCGCTGGACCGGCTACACAGGCAAAAAAGACGCGCGCTGCGCGACAAGGAGGAGCCCCCCCACGGAATTTAGGCCGCTCAACCTCTCTGGACAGAGCAGCAATCTCGGAGCCGTTCTCCTCCTCCTCCCTCCCTCCCTCGTTGGCTTCGAGGCGTTCTGCGGCCGCTTTTATGACCGGGTCTGTGTCAGTGCGACACAGACCCTTTTCTTTGGTCGCGCCGGGGAGCGAGAGGCGTGCCTTGCCGAGCGACTGCGATGGATCCGGCTTTGCCGGTCCATCTGCAGTGCCCCTAGAGGAGCGCGCGCAACGCGTAGGGGTGGTCTATTTCAGCCAGCCTTTGCGGCGGAAGTAGATGAACGGCGCGGCCACCGACAGCAGCATCAGCACCAGGGCGAACGGATAGCCCCATTGCTGCTCCAGTTCGGGCATGTTCTTGAAGTTCATGCCGTAGATGGACGCAATCAACGTCGGCGGCAGCAGCGCAACGCTGGCCACGGAGAAGATCTTGATGATCTTGTTCTGGTTGATGTTGATGAAGCCGACCGTGGCGTCCATCAGGAAGTTGATCTTGTCGAACAGGAAGGCCGTGTGAGAGTCCAGCGAATCGATGTCGCGCAGGATCTGGCGCGACTCCTCGAACTGCTCGGCGTTGAGCATGCGGCTGCGCATCATGAAGCTGACCGCGCGGCGCGTGTCCATGACGTTGCGGCGGATGCGGCCGTTCAAGTCTTCCTCGCGCGCAATGGAGCCGAGCACCTCGCCGGCCTCGGCGTCGGTCACGTCGCTTTTCAGCACCCGGGCGCTCACGGCCTCCAGCTTGTCGTAGATGCCTTCCAGCACGTCGGCCGAATACTCGGCATCGGCGTCGTAGAGCTTGAGCAGCACGTCCTTGGCATCCTCGATGAGCGCCGGGATGCGCCGCGCCCGCAGCCGCAGCAGCCGGAAGACCGGCAGATCCTCGTTGTGGATCGAGAACAGCACGTTGTTGAAGAGGATGAAGGCCACGCGCACGTTGCGCGCGGACTTGCCGTCCTGGCCGTCGTCGCCCTCGATCAGGAAGTCGGAGCGGATATGCAACTCGCCGTTGTCTTCCTCGTAGAAGCGCGCCGACTCCTCCAGGTCCTCGTCGACGATGTCCTCGGGGATGGCCAGACCGAAACGGTCACGGATCCAGCCTTTTTCCTCGGCGCTGGGGCTTTCCAGGTCAACCCAGATGGGGCGCGACTGCGCCAGGTCCTCGGCGGTTTCGATTTCTTCCTGGAACAACCCGCCCTTCAGGCGGCCATTGTCCAGCGTGAACACATTCAGCATGCATCGTCTCCAGCGGCGCTGGTGGGGACGACGCGAGGCGCCGTCCGGGGTGGCGGGATTCAGTTCGACCGTCTCACTCCGGGCGGGGCGCGCCGTTCAGCGCACGCGGCGGGAGTGGACGGTCACCGAGGGTGATCGCTGTCCAAGAAAGGGCTCCATGGCGGGAATAGCCGAGGATTATTGCACCGGCGCAAGGCGTGAAAGAAGGCGCACAAAGGAGACCTGACCTACGGCAAAAGCTCAGTGTCATCCCCTTGTCATGTGGCCGCTTCGCGCGCAAACTGAACTCGTCAATTTCCTCACTCCCACCTACATCCGCTACCTGTAAACACCCTCCTCCTTCCCCCGCTATCCGGTTTTTCTGGTTCTGTTTTCTGACCCCATCCTCTGAAAGGAGGCTCTATGAATCTGACGATCAGTGGCCATCATCTCGAAGTCACACCGGCCTTGCGCGAGTACGTCATGACCAAGCTGGACCGTGTAACTCGCCACTTCGACCAAGTCGTGGACATCAACGTCCTGCTGACCGTGGAAAAGCAAAAGGAGAAGGAACGCCGCCAGCGCGCAGAAGTGACCCTGCACGTGAAGGGCCGCGACATCTTTGTCGAACAGTCTCACGAAGACCTTTACGCCGCCATTGATCAACTGATGGACAAGCTCGATCGCCAGGTCTGCCGGCACAAGGACAAGGTGCAGGACCATCACCATGCCTCGGCCAAGCGCCTCGAGGTTCCGGCCCGCTGAACGGCGCGGCACCAAACGAGCGGCCTGCGGGCCGCTTTTTTTGCGATGTGCAATCCAAGGCGCCCGGTCGCAATCGGTTGTTGCTGCAGTGCCGCAAAAACCAGCATTCGGGGGTCGGTGGCGGCGTTTTGCACGCCGAGAGAACCTGCTGATCACCCCAAATCGGTCCGCAGTTCCATAATCTGCCACTCTGATTGACCCACCGTCCGTTTTAGGCCGCGCCCACCGGCGCCCCCGACATTCGGCCCCCGCCCATGAACCGTCTCGCCGCCATCCTGCCCGCCGACAACGTGTTGGTGCATGTGGATGCGTCCAGTAAAAAGCGCGCCTTCGAACACGCCGGCCTGCTGTTCGAGAACCACCACCAGATGGCCCGCGCCCTGGTCACCGACAACCTGTTCGCCCGAGAGCGACTGGGGTCGACCGGCCTGGGGCATGGCGTGGCGATCCCGCACGGCCGCGTCAAAGGCCTGAAGAACCCGCTCGCCGCCGTGCTGCGCCTGCAGCAGCCCATCGCGTTCGACGCGCCGGACGACGAGCCGGTGGGCCTGCTGATTTTCCTGCTGGTGCCCGAAGCGGCCACGCAGCGCCACCTGGAAATCCTGTCCGAGATCGCTGAAATGCTGTCCGACCGGGAACTGCGCGAGCAACTGAAGACAGAGGCGGAGGCGGCCACGCTCCACAAGCTGATCTCGGCTTGGGAACCTTTGAAATCCGTCGCCTAACGCCGCCGATCCGCGCTTCGCATAAACCCTGATCTCAATTGAAACCAACCTCGATCAGCGCCGAGCGGCTGTTTGAAGAGCATCGCGAAGCGCTCCGCTGGGAGTGGATCGCGGGCCACGCCCATCCGGAGCGCCGCTTCGACGAGGCGGCCGTGCGTGACGCGCAGAGTGCGGCCGATCTGGTGGGTTATCTGAACTACATCCACCCCTACCGGGTGCAGATCGTCGGGCGACGCGAGGTGGCCTACCTGAGCCAAGAGAGCACCGACGTCCAGGACCGGCGCATCTCCCGCATCGTCACGCTGGAGCCGCCGGTCATCATCATTGCCGACGACGCCGTGGCGCCGCCGCGCCTGGTGGCCATGTGCGATCGCGCGGAGATCCCGCTGTTCCGCACCAAGGAATCGGCCGGCCACGTGATCGACCTGGTGCGCGGCTACCTGTCGCAGCTGTTCGCCAACCGCACGACGCGGCACGGCGTGTTCATGGACATCCTCGGCCTGGGCGTGCTGCTGACGGGCGAGTCGGGCCTGGGCAAGAGCGAACTGGGGCTGGAACTCATCTCGCGTGGCCACGGCCTGGTGGCTGACGACGCGGTGGACTTCTTCCGCATCGCTCAGACCGCCATCGAGGGGCGCTGCCCGGATCTGCTGCTGAACCTGCTGGAAGTGCGCGGCATCGGGCTGCTGGACATCAAGGCCATCTTTGGCGAGACCGCCGTGCGCCGCAAGATGCGCCTCAAGCTCATCGTGCACCTGGTGCGCAAGGAGACGATGGAGCGCGATTTCGAACGCCTGCCGTACGAGCCGCTGCACGAGGACGTGCTGGGCATGACGGTGCGCAAGGTCGTCATCGCCGTGGACGCCGGCCGCAACCTGGCCGTGCTGGTGGAGGCCGCCGTGCGCAACACCATCCTGCAGCTGCGCGGTATCGACACCTACAAGGAATTCGTCGAGCGCCACCAGCGCGCGATCGACAGCGGTTCGATCGAGGGCTGAGCCTCGGCGAGGCCCTGGCCCCGCCGCCGGGTCAGCTGCGGTTGGGGCAGTCTTTCTTGACGCAGGTGGCGTAGAGCGCCAGCGAATGCTCCTGCAAATGAAAGCCCCGCTCGCTCGCGATGGCGTGCTGGCGCTCCTCGATGCCCTTGTCGAAGAACTCCTCGACCTTGCCGCAGTTCAGGCACACCAGATGGTCGTGGTGGTGCCCTTCGTTGAGCTCATAGACGGCCTTGCCGGTCTCGAAATGGTTGCGGCTCAGCAGGCCCGCCTGCTCGAACTGCTGCAGCACGCGGTAGACGGTGGCCAGGCCGATGTCGGCCCCCTCGCCCAGCAAAGCCTTGTAAACATCTTCAGCGGTCATGTGTCGCTGCGCGGAGCGCTGGAAGATCTCGAGGATCTTGATGCGCGGCAGCGTCGCCTTGAGGCCGCTGTTCTTGATGTCGCTGGTCTGGGTCTTGGCGGAGGAAGGCATGGCGGCAAAGGGTCGGTGTGCCGAAGGGCGCACCGCTAGAATCCGCGCGATCATAGCCAGCCGAGCCCTCGGCCGGTGCTCCCTGCCTCACCTGCTGCCGCCCGATGCGCTCCTTGCTTGCCTCTCTCCCGCTGCTTGCGTTCCTCGGCGGTTGCTCCTATCTCCCCAACTGGGCGACGCTGCCCACCGTCACCGGCGAGAAGGTGCTGGGCCTCGTGACGCCCTATCGCGTCGAGGTGGTGCAGGGCAATGTGCTGACCAAGGAAATGGTCGCTCGCGTCAAACCCGGCATGAACAAGGCGCAGGTGCGCGATCTGCTGGGCTCACCGCTGCTGACCGACCTCTTCCACGAGTCGCGCTGGGATTACCCGTTCACGATCAACCGCCAGGGCGCTGCGCCGCAGAAGCGGCTCGTCGTCGCCGAATTCGACGGTGACCAGCTGAAGACGCTCACGGTGCCAGACGACCTGCCGACCGAGAACGAGTTCGTCGCGGCGGTGAACACCTTCAAGCCCCGCAGCAAGAAGCCCAAGCTGGAGCTGAGCGAGTCCGAGCGCAGCGCCTTGCCGCCACCCAAGCGCAGCGTCGACGCCGCGCCGACCGCAGCCGCCGAAGGCCCCGCGCCCGGCCGCACCTACCCGCCGCTGGACGCCGCCCCTGCGAAGGCGGGTTCGTGATGCTGAAGGTCGCCGTCATGGGCGCCTCCGGGCGCATGGGCAAGATGTTGATCGAGGCCGTCCAGGCCGCCGACGACTGCGTGCTGCACGTGTCGCTGGACAGGGGTGACGACGTGCGCGCGGGCCTGGCCGGCGCCGACGTGATGATCGACTTCACGCGCCCCGAGGCAACGCTGGCCCACCTCGCCGCCTGCGCCGAACTGGGCGTCAAGGCCGTCATCGGCACCACGGGTTTCGACGAGGCCCAGAAGGCCGAGATCGCCCGCTTCGCCGAACGCACGGCCGTCGTCTTCGCGCCCAACATGAGCGTGGGCGTGAACGTCGTGCTCAAGCTGCTGGACCTGGCCGCTCGCGCGATGAACGAAGGCTTCGACATCGAGATCGTCGAGGCCCACCACCGCATGAAGGTCGACGCGCCCAGCGGCACCGCGCTGCAGATGGGCCAGGTTGTGGCCGACGCGCTGGGCCGTGACCTCAAGGCCTGCGCCATCTACGGCCGCGAAGGCGTCACGGGCGTTCGCGACCCGTCCACCATCGGCTTCGCCACGGTGCGCGGCGGCGACATCATCGGCGACCACACCGTGCTGTTCGCCGGCATGGGCGAGCGCATCGAGATCAGCCACAAGGCCAGCAACCGCACGATCTACGCCCAGGGCAGCCTGCGCGCCGCGCGCTTCCTGGCCGGTCAACGCGTCGGCCTGTTCGGCATGAACGACGTGCTGGGTTTCGCCCGCTGACATGTTCACGGCGTTCTGGGCCCAGAGCGATCTCATCGGCCGCGCCGTGGCCCTGCTGCTGCTGACCATGTCGGTCAGCGCCTGGGCGCTCATCCTCTGGAAGTCCTGGCTGCTGCGGCGCGCCCGCCGCGGGCTTGTGCGCGCTGTGCCGGCGTTCTGGGCCGCCGCCGGCGTGAGCCAGGGGCGCGAGGCGCTGCAGAACTTCGACACCGAACAGTTGCTGCTGCCGCTGCTCGATGCTGCGACTGCCGAGACCCGTGCGGCCACGCTGGATGCCGCCGGCAAGCGCGAGTCCCGCCTGACGCGCCGCCTGCGCGACGCACTGCACGCCGTGCTGGCCCGCCTGCAGTTCGGCCAGGTGCTGCTGGCCTCGGTAGGCGCCACCGCGCCCTTCGTCGGCCTGTTCGGCACCGTGTGGGGCATCTATCACGCGCTGGTCAGCATCTCGGCGGCCGGCAACATCACGATCGAGAAGATCTCCGGCCCGGTCGGCGAGGCGCTGATCATGACGGCGGCCGGTCTCGCGGTCGCCATCCCTGCCGTGCTGGCCTACAACGTCTTCGGCAAGCGGGTCGCGGCCTGCGAGGCCGACCTCGAAGGCTTCGCGCACGACCTGCGCGAACTGCTCGATCAAGACCACTGAGCCCATGACACGCCGCAGCGGACGACGCTCGATGCCGGCCAACGCGGCGCATCAGCGCCTGCGGGCGACCAGGAGGCCCTGATGGCGTTCGGCCGGCTTGAGAAACCGCAAGGGGCGAAGCCCATGAGCGACATCAACATGACGCCGCTCATCGACGTCATGCTGGTGCTGCTGGTCATCTTCATGATCACCGCGCCGCTGATGACCGCCTCGCTGCGGCTGGACCTGCCCAAGAGCGAGGCGGCCACGCCCAGTGACGCGCCCAGCTTCGTCGCGGTGGGCATCACGCCGGACGGCAAGCTGCACCTGGACAAGGACGAGCTCGACGCCGCTGCCTTCCAGGCCCGCATGATGGAACTCGGGCGCGCCAACGCGCAGCTCGAGGTGCAACTGCGTGCCGACCGCGCCGTGCCCTACGGCCAGGTGGCCGAGCTGATCGGCTGGGTGCAGGCCGCCGGGCTGAACCGCATCGCCTTCGTCGCGCAGGCCGCTGCTTCGGCACCCTGAGCGAAGGGCCACCGGGAGGGTGGCACCTACAATTTGGCGAAATTACACAGCCCCCACGCTCGCCGTTGCTCGCTGCCCCCCCCGAGGGGGTGTGTCAGGGGTTTCGGGCGGCCGGGCACCCCTGACATGAACGCCAAGACCGAAGCGCCCAGCTACAACCCCACCGAGATCGAAGCCGCCGCGCGTGCCTACTGGACGGAGCGCGACGCCTACCGCGTCACCGAGGACGCGAGCAAGCCGCCCGAGGAGCGCTTCTACGCCTGCTCCATGCTGCCCTACCCCTCGGGCAAGCTGCACATGGGCCATGTGCGCAACTACACGATCAACGACATGCTGGCCCGCCAGCTGCGCATGAAGGGCTACAACGTCCTCATGCCCATGGGCTGGGACGCCTTCGGCCTGCCGGCCGAGAACGCCGCGATGAAGGGCAAGGTGCCGCCCGCGCAGTGGACGTACTCCAACATCGCCTACATGAAGGGCCAGATGCAGGCCATGGGCCTGGCCATCGACTGGAGCCGCGAGGTCGCCACCTGCCAGCCCAGCTATTACAAGTGGAACCAGTGGCTGTTCCTGAAGATGCTGGAGGCCGGCATCGCCGAGCGCCGCACCCAGGTCGTCAACTGGGACCCGGTGGACCAGACCGTGCTGGCCAACGAGCAGGTCATCGACGGCCGCGGCTGGCGCTCGGGCGCGCTGGTCGAGAAGCGGGAGATCCCCGGCTACTACCTGAAGATCACGCAGTACGCCGAGGAGCTGCTGTCGGCAGTCGCCAACCCCGAGGACCCGAACTACCTCTCCGGCTGGCCCGAGCGCGTGCGGCTGATGCAGGAGAACTGGATCGGCAAGAGCCAGGGCGTGCGCTTCGCGTTCCCGCACACGATCGAAGGCGGCGGCGGCCGCCTGTGGGTGTTCACGACCCGCGCCGACACCATCATGGGCGTGACCTTCTGCGCCGTGGCGCCGGAGCATCCGCTGGCCACCATCGCGGCCAAGACCCAGCCCGAGGTCGCCGC
>Ga0228698_1001716_pt1 | contig 10224 bp, 8 predicted proteins | sample McNCre117_Aug_MG_FD_178015 | JGI IMG/M metagenome (GOLD analysis project Ga0228698, IMG submission 178015) | Freshwater microbial communities from McNutts Creek, Athens, Georgia, United States - 1-17_Aug_MG | ecosystem: Environmental > Aquatic > Freshwater > Creek | place: USA: Georgia...
ATCCGGCTCAGGCCGGTTTTTTTTTGCCTGACGTTTCAATCATGTGGCTCCCCGGTGGACACCTTCAAACCATTGTGCCGGCTTTGGTTGGCCGGCATCTGATCCAAGCGTCATTCTGGCGAAGGGAGAGGATTGAAACCCCTGATGGTGATTTTCTGGATTGGGATTGGCTTGTTGCAGATGCAGAAATCCGGTCCAATGCGCCTCTTTGGGTGTTGTTTCACGGACTGGAGGGCTCATCCGGCAGTCACTATGCTGCGGCCTTGGCTTGGCAGGCCAAAGCTCATGGATGTGGACTGGTGGTGATTCACTTTCGTGGCTGTTCGGGTCACATCAATCGCCTGCCTCGTGCTTATCATTCAGGTGATCACCATGAAATTGACTGGGTGCTCAGAGCAATCAAGCGAGAGCACCCTTTGCATCCCTTGGTTGCTGTGGGGATCTCGTTGGGGGGAAATGCGTTGCTGTGTTGGGCGGGTGTTCAGCAGGCGGCTGCCGAACAGGTGGTGGGCGCAGTGCTGGCGGTATCTCCACCATTGGATCTGACCGTGTCTGGAGAGGCTTTGGGCCAAGGTTGGAACAAGATGCTGTACACCCCCATGTTTTTGCGCACGATGAAGCAGAAGGCCCGAGATAAATGGGCCCAATATCCTCACCTGTTTGATTTGCATCGTGCCAATGCTGCCAGCACATTGCGGGAGTTTGATGATGCATTCACGGCTCCGCTTCATGGGTTTGGGAGCGTAGAGAGGTATTGGAAGGAGGCGTCAGCCTTGCCACATCTGTGCGACATTCAGGTGCCAACCTGTGTGATCAATGCGCGCAATGACCCGTTTGTGCCCGCTGCATGCTTACCCGTACAGCATCAGGTGAGTCGGTCGGTGAGCCTGGTGCAGCCTCCAACAGGTGGCCATGTGGGTTTTTGGAAGCTTGCAGGGGCCGATCTGTGCCAAGGAGCATGCTCTGGAAACCAGTCATTGCCCATGTTCTTGTTTGACTGGGTGGGGCAGCAGGGGGGCATCATCGCTGAACAGGAACCAAGCAATGGATGAACTTGTGCGCAAAGCCATGCAGAAGTGGCCCAATGTGCCAGATTGCTACAACTGGCTGGGTTTGGACGCCAGGGGTGAGTTTTGGATGCGAGATGCGCAGACCCAGAGTGCGGGTGCATTCCAGACGGGTTGTGCAGGTTCTTCCGCCGCACTCAAGGGAAGCCGGGTGGACCACCCCGCCCTACGGAGATTCATGAATCGCAATTACCAGGCCGATGGGCGTGGATGCTGGTATTTTCAGAATGGGCCACAAAAAGTGTTTGTTGAATTGGAGTGGGCGCCATTGGTGTGCCGAGTCAACGAATCAGACCCGAACCAGATGTTGCTGCACACGGGCGAAATCGGGCAATTGCTGGGCATACTGTCCGACGAAGCGGGTGTGGTGTACGCAGAGGTGAGGCAAGGCCTGGCGGTGGTGCATTCGCTCGATGTGTATGTGGTGGCGGACCAGATTGAGCGCTCCGAGTGGGCTTTGACCTCGTGCTTGCAGGCTGAGCTACCCGAACGGTACGGGTTTGTTCGTAGCCCTGCCCAGCTGATGGGCAGATGAAAGCGGGGTAGCATTAACAAAAAACCCAGCGCATGCTGGGTTTTATTGGAAGTAGGTGTCGCCGGGGGGGGGCACCGGTCGTGTGCTTACTTTGCGGGGGCTTCCGGTTCCTGGAACTTGCCACCGCCAGCATTGGCCATGTGAGCTACTGCGCGCGCAATTTCCAAGTCAGACAGCAAACCGCCTTTTTGGGGGCCCATGGCACCCTTGCCATTCATGGCAGACTTCACGAGGCTGTCAAAGCCCGCTTTCAAACGGGGGCCCCACGCCCCGGCATCGCTGAATTTGGGAGCTCCTACCAAACCGCCAGCATGGCAGGCAGCACATTGTGCGGTGTATGCCTCTGCGCCGGTGCGCAGTTTCTTTTCACCGGTTTGCAGCTCAACCGAGCCAACTTTCTGAATGCGCGTGGCAACAGCCAAGTCGGAATTTTCGCTGCCTGGGCTGGTTTTGTAGGCGCTGGTGACGTAGTACACCAAACCGATGATGACGAACACCGGCGCGACAAAAGAGAAAAACGACGTCCAGAGCAGCTGGGATGGCGTCTTGATGGGACCGGTGTGGGCGTCGTGGCTCATGGTTGTGGTTGAGTTAGTGCAAAAGGGCCAAAAAGAAGTTTCAGCGACAAAACCCGGCAATTATAAAAGTTTGACCTTGGGGTTGGCTTGCTGAGCTTGTATTAGCATGGTCCATTGTCTTGTACGGTGATGGTGGTGGATGCAGCGGCACCCGTGGCATCGATGACGGTGATGATCACAGGCGTGTTTTGATCCACGCAAATGGACGCAGCAGGCCATACAACAATGGTGTTGTAGCCATCGAAGTAAGGGTTCAAAACCTTCGGGAAGCTGGAAAAGACTTGGTAAGGCGCTTTGCCTCCGATGATGCGCAATGGAATTGAGGTGCGTAGCAGCTCTGAAATTGTCATGGCTGAGGGAGAAATAGACAGGTCCGACAGCACTGCTGCGACGAAAATCGCCACACTGGCGGTGCTTCCCTCGGAGTCTTTGACGGTGAGCGTGGCGGGCCCTCCAACGTTTTGCATGTTGACGCGCAAAACGTCACCGTTGAACAAGGTGCCATTCGCAATGAGGCTGGGATTGGTGGTCACGATGGTGTACGGGGGCATGCCGCCTCCAATTCCGATGTCCGCCGTGGTGTACTGGATGCCTGTGACCGATGTCTGGTAAAGCGCCAGCGGCGCGGAAGTGGTTTGCACATACATCTGCCGGCTGACGGTGTTGCCGACGGCATCGGTGACGGTCATGCTGGCATTGCCTGCGGTGCCCGTGCGCAAAATGAGCGCGGCATTGCGCACCAGTCCAGAGATCACTGCTGTGTTGGTGGATGTGACGCTGTATGGCGGTGAACCGCCAGCAATCGTGTAGGTTGTGCCATTGTTGGGGCGCAAAGACAACACAGACGGCAGGGCGGGCCAATTCACGGCCAATGGCTGCCCGGATGGGGACGGAATGGGTGCCGCCACCGTTACCAAGGCGGATTGTGTGACGTTTCGACTGTCGAACACGCGAATTTCGGCGTTGGTACCCTCGGCATTTCCGGTAATGGTGAGGATGTTGCCGCTGACGGTAACGGTCGCAATGTTGGGGCTGAGCGATGTGGCTGAGAACGGTGCTGTTCCGCCAGTTAGTTCCAAGGTACGGGTGGCGCCTGGCTGAATGGCCACTTCGCGTGGCGTGATGGTGAAGATGGGACCCTGTTGTGGGCTGTTGGTTACCGTCACGCTGACTGTGGTTTGCGTGCTTTTGGCATCTGTGACGACCACATTGACAGGGAGCGGGTCACCCTTGACGGCTGCAAGTCGCAAGGTGCCATCGCTGACCGACGCGAGTACCACTGCCGAGTTGCCGCTGCTCACGGTGTACGGGCGGGTGCCGCCTGACACTTCCAGTTGCCGCAGTTCGGTGGGCATGAGGCTCAAGGCGGGGCCAGAGGCGACTTTCAGGCTTTGGCTGCTGGTGTCAATGGGCGATGGCGTGCCCTCGTACCCGCCGCCACAAGCAGCAAGCGAAACCAACGTGGCAAATACAGCGGCGAGCAGAGGAAGGCGGTGGACCATGGCGGCGGAGCAGATGAGGGACGCATGCGGCGGCGAACGTCCAATTGAAGCAGGCCGCCATCATGCACCATCCCACTGCCAGCAGCCAATCAGGGGCCACGTTGGGGGGCAACTTGTGCCTTCTTGCGTGGCGAGAATGCCTTGGCGGGCCGAATTCAGCGGCTGCTGGGAAAGCTGAACACCGTGCCTTCCCGCACACCGGCGCTGGGCCAGCGTTGCGTGATGGTCTTGCGCTTGGTGTAGAAGCGCACGGCGTCGGGGCCGTAGGCGTGCAGGTCGCCGAACAGGCTGCGCTTCCAGCCACCGAATGAGTGGTAGGCCACGGGCACGGGCAGTGGCACGTTCACGCCCACCATGCCTACCTGGATGTGGTCGGTGAAGTAGCGGGCGGCCTCGCCGTCGCGGGTGAAGATGCAGGTGCCGTTGCCGTATTCGTGCGCGTCGATCAGGGCCATGGCCTCTTGCAGGCTTTGCACACGCACCACGCCCAGCACGGGGCCGAAGATTTCTTCCTGGTAGGTCACCATGCCGGGTTTGACGTGGTCGAACAGGCAGGGGCCGAGGTAGTAGCCGTTTTCATGGCCGGGCACGCTCAGCCCCCGGCCGTCCACCACCAGCGTGGCGCCTTCTTTCACGCCCTGGTCCACATAGCCCTTCACCTTCTCGAAGTGGGGCTTGGTGACCAGGGGGCCCATGTCGCAGGCGGCATCGGTGCCGGGGCCGACCTTCATCTTGGCGATTTCGACCTTCAGCGCCTCCACCACTTGGTTGGCGGTGTCGTCGCCCACGCACACGGCCAGGGGCACGGCCATGCAACGCTCGCCGCAGCTGCCAAAGGCGGCGCCCATCAGCGCGGCCACGGCGTTGCCGATGTCGGCATCGGGCATCAACACGGCGTGGTTTTTGGCACCGCCCAGGGCCTGCACGCGTTTGCCGTGTTTGCAGCCTTCGCTGTAGATGTATTCGGCAATGGGGGTGGAGCCCACAAAGCTCACGGCCTTGACGCGCGGGTCGGTCAGCAGGGTGTCCACGGCTTCTTTGTCGCCGTTGACCACGTTCAGCACGCCAGGGGGCAGGCCGGCTTGCAGGGCCAGTTCGGCGATCAGCAGCGCGCTGGACGGGTCGCGCTCGGAGGGTTTGAGCACAAAGGTGTTGCCGCAGGCCACGGCCATGGGCCACATCCACAGGGGCACCATGGCCGGGAAGTTGAAGGGGGTGATGCCGGCGGTCACGCCCAGAGGCTGAAACTCGCTCCAGCTGTCGATGCCGGGGCCCACGTTGCGGCTGTGTTCGCCCTTCAGCAGCTCGGGGGCGTAGGACGCATATTCCACGTTTTCAATGCCGCGCTGCAGTTCGCCCAGGCTGTCGGCCAGCACCTTGCCGTGCTCGTCGGTGATGAGTTCGCAGATTTTGGGCGCGTTGGCTTCCAGCAGCTCTTTCAGCTTGCTCATCACCCGGGCGCGTTTGAGCGGCGGGGTGTTGCGCCAGGCGGGAAAGGCCGCCTCGGCGTTGGCAATGGCTTGCTGCACGGTGGCTTTGTCGGCCAGTTGCACCTGCTTGCTGCTGGCCCCGGTGGCGGGGTTGAACACCGGCTGGGTGCGGGTGCCGCCGGAAACGAGTTGGCCGTTGATGAGGTGTTGGATGGTGGTCATGCTGATTTTGATAGCTGAATGTGCAGGATATTCAAGCGGTAAAGGCTGAAAAATTCATGAATTTGGCGTCCAGCGCAAGGTGTCGCGCGCACGGGGGGTGAGCGAGGCCGCAAGCGCCTGCTGCACGCCCTGTTGATTGGCGGGCGGTTGGTTCTGGCTGAGTTTGAATTTGCCGGTGAGTTGCGTCACTTCCACTTCCAGCCCCACCACCGCTTGCAGCATCGCCTGGATGTAGTCAGACGGTGCATCGCCCAGTTGCCAGGGGTGGGGTTGCGTGGCTTCGTGTTCGGCGGTCAGGCGGGTGAGGAACGTGCGCAGCCAGTCGGGGTTTTGGTCGATCACTTTCAGCGTCCCCTTGGCCTGCACGGTGGCGTAGTTCCAAGTGGGCACGGCTTTGCCATGCTCGGCCTTGGTGGGGTACCAGTTGGGGGAAATGTAGGCGTCTGGCCCATGGAACACCACCAGCACCGGGCGGCCAGCCGGGTGGGTGCGCCACAGTGGATTGCTGCGGGCCACATGGGCCAGCAGGCGAACGGGTGGTGCGGCAGAAGGGGTTGATGCCGCAGATGCCCCTGGCAGGGCAGACTCGGATGTGAGGCCGCTCGCGCCAGCCGGTGGATGGGGTGCGTCCAGCCAGAAGGGGATGAGGTCGGCCACCGGCTCGCCATCGCTCCCAAGGGTGATGAGCGTGCCCAGTGGATGGGCGCGAATCAGTCCATGCAGGGACTGCGGCTGGTGCTCGGCAAAGTGCTTGGGAAGGTACATGAAACGATAGCTGTCAAATGAATGAATTCATGCGGTGAATGGCAAAAAATCATGCAATTTCTTGCAGCGTGTCACCCAGCGCGCTCACCAGGCTGTCGATTTGCGCGGGCGTGCTGATGAACGGCGGGGCCAGTTGAATGGTGTCGCCGCCGTAGCGCACGTAGAAACCCTTTTCCAGCATGGCCATGGCGATTTGAAAGGGCCGCTTGGCGGGCTCTCCGGGGGCGGAATCAATCGTCAGCCCGGCGGCCAGTCCGCCGTTGCGAATGTCCAGCACATGCCTGGCCCCCCGCAGACTGTGCACCGCCTGCTCGAAATGCGGCATCAGTTCGCGCACGCGTTGGGGGGCGTTTTCCTGCTCCAGCAACTGCAAGGCAGCCAGCCCGGCGGCGCAGGCCACCGGGTGGGCGCTATAGGTGTAGCCATGCGCAAATTCCAGCATGTAGTCGGGCCCGCCAGCGGCCATGAAGGTGTTGTAAATCTCTGCTGTGGCCACCACGCCGCCCAGGGGTTGGGCCCCGTTGGTCACTTGCTTGGCAAAGTTCAGCAGGTCGGGCGTCACGCCAAAGGCCTCGGCGGCGGTCCATGCGCCCATGCGGCCAAAGCCGGTGATCACTTCGTCAAAGATCAGCAAAATGTGATGTTGCGTGCAAATGTCGCGCAGCCGTTGCAGGTAGCCTGCGGGTGGCAATACCACGCCTGCCGAGCCGGACATGGGTTCCACGATCACGGCGGCGATGTTGCTGGCGTCGTGCAGCGCAATCAGGTCCAGCAACTCGTCGGCCAATGCTGCGCCCCGGTAGCCAGATGGCTGTGGTTCCTCGGGGGGCAACCCCTTGTAAAACGAACCCATGGGCGGTTGTGTGTGGGGCAAGTGGTCTGCCTCCACGCCCTGGCCAAAGGTTTTGCGGTTGCCCACCATGCCACCCACCGAAATGCCGCCAAAGTTGACGCCGTGGTAACCCTTGATGCGCCCAATCAGTCGCGTTTTGCTGGCCTGGCCCTTGGCCCGCCAATAGGCGCGGGCCATTTTGAGCGAGGTATCCGCCGCCTCGGAGCCCGAACCGGTGAAGAACACATGCGACAAACCCTGCGGCATGTGTTCCACCACCTTGTTTGCGAGCGCGAACGACAACGGGTGCCCGAACTGGAAGGCGGGTGAGTAATCCAACGCGGCCATTTGTGCGGCCACCGCTTGGGTGATTTCGTCTCGGCAATGACCCAAGCCGCAGGTCCACAAGCCAGACAGGCCATCGAACACCTGCTTGCCGTTGCTGTCGATGAGGTAGGCCCCTTTGGCCCCCGTGATCATGCGTGGGTTGGCGGTGAACTCCCGGTTGCCGGTGAATGGCATCCAGTGGGCTTGCAGCCAGTCGGCATCGGTGCGGGCGGGGGAGGCAGTGGTCAGACTCATGGTGCGGATGTGGAAAAGGGCTGGCGCATTCTGCGGGACATCATGCCTGCGTTAAAGTGAAATCAATGCACGCTTACTTGATGCTTTGTGCAAGTAAAGCCCTTGTGACCACATGCCATCCAACACATTCCTGAGTCCATCTGCCAAAACTGCTCTGGGTCGCGTGACCGATATCGATTTGCGCCTTTTACGGGTGTTCCAAGTGGTGGCGGATTGCGGGGGCATGTCAGCCGCCGAGCTGGAGCTGAACATTGCCACCAGCACCATCAGCCGCCATGTCAAAGACCTGGAAACCCGGCTGGGTCTGACGCTGTGCCGCCGTGGGCGTGGGGGCTTTGCCCTGACAAGAGAGGGTTAGCGCATCCTGGCCGAAACCCGGCAATTCCTGGGGTTTTTGCCCGACCACTATGCGCAAAGCTTTGTGCAGAACGGGCACATGCGCGCCTTGCCTGAGGACCGGTTCCACTACGAATGCGTGTTCTCGGCCATTGTTCGCCGCGCGCCCGAACCAGCCCGTGCCACGCGGCTGTAGCTCAGTGGATAGAGTATTGGCCTCCGAAGCCTATGGTCACCCAAGCCGCGTGCGATAATTCGACGATTGGCCCCCTTTCAGGATTGCGGCTGTAGCTCAGTGGATAGAGTATCGGCCTCCGAAGCCGAGGGTCGTGGGTTCGATCCCCGCCAGCCGCGCCAAATTTAACTTCGCCATCCTTCGCGGTGGCTTTTTTATTTGCCGCAAAGCCCCGAGAACATTGGCTATTCGGGGATTTCGCCTTCGCCAAGCACCGTTGTTCACCGCCTGCAGCCGAGGGGTTGCAAGGGTTGATTGAGGGGTTTTATGCCAAAACACAGAATGCCAAACCCCTGAACTTGGCCGGAAGCCAGCATCGGCGTGGGTTTGCGGGAAATGTTGGACACCAGAACAGAAAAGACTCAACGCTGAATGCCTCGCGCGGGCGCGTACTCCTTAGCAATGGTGCTTCGCTCTTGCGAAAGCCAAGGAAACGCCCACTTCGAGCGAACAGTCCGTCAAAGGTGACACCTTTGCTGCAGATTGGGTGGTGCGGTCCTTCGCGCGCGGGCGCGTACATCCTGGGCTGAACTCTCAAACGCACTCGCTACTCACGGCTACTATCCCCTGGCTTGCTGGCAAGTCTTCGGTCGACCTCCCCGAGAACGTCAGCCGCCCGCACATCTAAGGCTTCACACAGGCGATAAATCATGCCGAGGCTTGGGCTGCTTCGGCCCAGTTCGATGAGCGAGATGTAGTTTCTATCCACAGCAGCGCGAAGTGCCAAGTCGGTTTGACTCCACTTGCGTTTGGTGCGTAGGTTTCGTAGTGCCTGACCGAAAGCCTGATCTGCGTCCAAGGTGCTCGCTCAATAAGTTGAGCAAGGTTCCGACATGGACTGGTATAAATTGCCGTATATATGCGGCAGAATTGATGTCATGTACCTCGGATCAGACTTCCATCAGTTTTGGGCCAGATGTGATCGTGAGACGCTGATCCACCCTGAAGATGCCGTTGTTCTCAGGGACTCACCCTTCAGTCATAACTATCTGCCTTGTCCATTTGACGGACCATTACAGACGGCCAAAGTGGTTGTATGCCTGGCTAACCCGAACTACCCAGCAGGAGAAAATGATTTTCAGGAATTGATCCTGGATCAACGTTCCGGCGAAGAACCCTTGCCAAGGGACTGGGACTATTACTACTCGAAACGACTGGCTCAGCCCATGGGGCTGGAGATGAATGAGGTTAGGAAGCTGGTTTCGGTGTTCAACGTGTGTCCCTATGCATCTTCAGAAATGAAAGACGTGCATCAACGCAAGGCAGCTGGCTTAGCCAGTGTGTGGCAGGCGCAGAAGTTTTTTCGAGAGGTGTTGTTGCCCCGTTCCAGAACTGGAAACATTTACCTTTTGGTGGTTCGAAAACATCAACTGTGGGGTGTGACTGAGGGGAGTAGTTGTCCGACCTATGGCGTCATCCGGGGCAATGAAATATGGGGAGGCTTGCCAAGGGCTAGAGCGCTGGAAGTAAGGGAATGGTTGGTCAAGAAGGGGCATATAACCAACCAGGGTCGGTGTGATTCCTGATCCCCCGAAAATTTCGAAATCATGTCATACAACTCCCACCACTGTGATGTAGACCTGAAGTGGCAGTCTTTGATATTTAGCTACAAAAGAAATGACAACGTCGATCTACTACCTTCCTGGGCAGGGCGGCAGGCTTTCAAATGGACTAGGGCAAGCCTTGCTGGCAAGGGGCTTCACAGTAGCAGGTCGGGAAACAATTGGTGAGTTCAGGCAGCTACGGTTTTCTGAGCAGATAGAACTCGTTGCAGAGGATTTGCTGACTAGTTACTGGCGTTCAAATGCCTTGGTCATCGCAAATTCTTATGGAGCTTACCTATTCTTGAACGCACAGAGACTTCTGCCACCATACGTTGGAAAGGTACTGTTGCTGTCACCAATTCTCGGAGACTTCGCGGAGGAGGGCTCAAATATTGGATTTGTGCCGCCCCACTCAGGGCGACTCATCGAGTTGGCAGAAAATGGCAGCTATCCGACGCCGATGCAATGTGAGGGTAAGCGCACGGTCATCCCACCCTTGAGGGCGACGGCATAAGCGGCAACGATGGTGTCCACCAAACGAAATAGGTGGACACCATGACCGAAGCCAAGGCCAAGACCCGCCGGCAGTACAGCGC
>Ga0228698_1001717_pt1 | contig 10221 bp, 8 predicted proteins | sample McNCre117_Aug_MG_FD_178015 | JGI IMG/M metagenome (GOLD analysis project Ga0228698, IMG submission 178015) | Freshwater microbial communities from McNutts Creek, Athens, Georgia, United States - 1-17_Aug_MG | ecosystem: Environmental > Aquatic > Freshwater > Creek | place: USA: Georgia...
CCGGACACCGATCTGCACGACCTCCCTTACCGGCAGCATGTGGCCGGGCCGGGTGAAGAGGCTGAGGTCGCGGCCCAGCACGTATTCGAGCGCGAGCCAGGCGTCGCGCCCGTCCTGGCCGGCGTCCACGACCTGCAGGATGTCGGGGTGCTGCAGCGAGCGGGCGGCACGGGCCTCGCGCATGAAGCGGTCGCGCACATCGGCGAGGTCGTCGCTGGAGAACTCGCGGCTCAGAGACAGGCGCTTGATGGCGACCTGCTGGCCCGTGCTGCGGCGCGTGGCCTTGTAGACGACCGCCATGGCGCCGCGGCCGATTTCGGGGCCGATGTCGTAGTCGCGCAGGTCGGGCGGTGTCGCGCCCCCTTCAGGTCGCGCGAGTGGCACCGTGCCCGACGCCGCTTCGGGCGCCGCAACCCCGTCAGCCGGCGGCGTGTCGTCGCCGCGGCCGACCAGCCGTTGCCAGAGATCGCCCAGCCTGCCGGGCTTGCCACCGCTTGCCATGCGGTCGATCTTAGGCGGCCTGGGCCTTGCCGCGGCGCGCCAGCGCGAGGCCGACGGCCACCACCAGCACGGCACAGCCGATGCTGACGGTGTAGTCGAGCCCGTGCAGGTGGGTTTCGAACCAGTCGTGCACCGCCTTGTCGGTCGTCGCCATCTCGCCGGCCACGAAACCCAGCAGCGCGGCGCCGAGCGTGATGATGACGGGGAAGCGTTCCATCAGCTTGAGCAGCAGCGTGCTGCCGAAGATGATCAGCGGGATCGACAGCCCCAGGCCGACGATCAGCAGCGCCACGCGGGCGCCCGCGGGCGCGCTGTTGGCCGCCGCCGCCACGGCGATGACGTTGTCCAGGCTCATGACGAGGTCGGCGACGAGGATGGTTCGGATGGCCACCCAGACGCTGCTGCTCGCATGCACGTCCGCATCGTCGTCGCTGTCGGCCAGCAGCTGGATGCCGATCCACAGCAGCAGTGCGGCACCGACCAGTTTCAGCCACGGCAGTTCCAGCAACTCCACGGCGAACAGCGTTAGCACGACGCGCAGCACGATGGCGGCGCCGCTGCCGAAGACGATGGCCCGCTTCTGTTGATCCCCGGGCAGGTTGCGTGAAGCGAGCGCGATGACGACGGCGTTGTCACCGGACAGCAGGATGTTGACCCAGATGATCTTCAGCAGCGCGATGAAGAAGGCGGCGTTCAGCAGATCCATGGCAAGAGCAGGTTCGAAGGCGCACGAGTGTCGGCTCGGTGCCCGGGTTCTGCCAGCGTGCAACTACGCAGGCAGGACAAAGAAAAAGGGCCGCTCCAAGAACGGCCCTTTTCGATGAGCGGCGCAGGCTTACAGCAGGCCCTTGAGCAGCTTGCCCATTTCCGACGGGTTGCGCGTGATCGTGAAGCCGCACTCTTCCATGATGGCGAGCTTGGCATCCGCGGTGTCGGCGCCGCCGGAGATCAGCGCGCCGGCGTGGCCCATGCGCTTGCCGGGGGGGGCGGTCACGCCAGCGATGAAGCCGACGATGGGCTTCTTCATGTTGGCCTTGCACCAGCGAGCGGCTTCCGCCTCGTCCGGGCCGCCGATCTCGCCGATCATGATGACGGCGTCGGTGTCCGGGTCATCGTTGAAGGCCTTCATCACGTCGATGTGCTTCAGGCCGTTGATCGGGTCGCCACCGATGCCGACGGCCGACGACTGGCCCAGGCCGATCTCGGTCAGCTGGGCCACGGCTTCATACGTCAGCGTGCCGGAGCGCGAGACGACGCCAATGCGGCCCTTGCGGTGGATGTGGCCGGGCATGATGCCGATCTTGATTTCTTCCGGCGTGATGAGGCCGGGGCAGTTGGGGCCCAGCAGCAGCGTGCGCTTGCCACCGGCGGCTTCCTTGGCCTTCATCTTGTTGCGCACTTCCAGCATGTCACGGACGGGGATGCCTTCCGTGATGCAGATCGCCAGGTCCAGGTCGGCCTCGACGGCTTCCCAGATCGCAGCAGCGGCGCCCGCCGGCGGCACGTAGATGACCGAGACGGTCGCGCCGGTCTGGCCGGCGGCTTCCTTGACGGTCGCGTAGATGGGGATCTCGCTGAACTTCTCGCCAGCCTTCTTGGGGTTCACGCCGGCCACGAACGCGTTCTTGCCGTTGGCGTAGGCCTGGCAGCCCAGCGTGTGGAACTGACCGGTCTTGCCAGTGATGCCCTGGGTGATGACCTTGGTGTCTTTGTTGATGTAGATCGACATTTCTCTTACTCCTGGGCTTTAGGCAACGGCCGCGACGATCTTGGTGGCCGCTTCGGCCATCGTGTCGGCGGCGATGATGGGCAGGCCGGATTCGGCCAGCATCTTCTTGCCCAGTTCTTCGTTGGTGCCCTTCATGCGCACCACCAGCGGCACGGACAGGTTCACGGCCTTGCAGGCGGTGATGACGCCTTCGGCGATGGTGTCGCACTTCATGATGCCGCCGAAGATGTTGACCAGGATGCCCTTCACTTCCGGGTTCTTCAGCATGATCTTGAAGGCCTCGGTGACCTTCTCGGCCGTGGCGCCGCCGCCGACGTCCAGGAAGTTGGCCGGCTCGCCGCCGAACAGCTTGATGGTGTCCATCGTGGCCATCGCCAGGCCGGCGCCGTTCACCAGGCAGCCGATGTTGCCGTCCAGGCTGATGTAGGCCAGGTCGAACTTCGAGGCTTCGATTTCGGCCGCGTCTTCTTCATCGAGGTCGCGGTAGGCCACGATCTCGGGATGGCGGAACAGCGCGTTGGCGTCGAAGTTGAACTTCGCGTCCAGCGCCATCAGGTTGCCCTTGGAGTCGCAGTTCAGCGGGTTGATCTCAACCAGCGACGCGTCCGTCTCCATGTAGCACTTGTAGAGCTTGGCGAAGATGTCGACCGCCTGGTCGACGGAGCCGCCGGTCAGGCCGATGGCGCCGGCGATCTTGCGCGACTGGGCTTCGGTCAGGCCGGTCAGCGGGTCGATCATCTCGGTGATGATCTTTTCGGGCGTGCTGTGGGCCACCTCTTCGATGTCCATGCCGCCTTCGCTGGACGCGATGAAGGCGACCTTCTGCGTGCCGCGGTCGGTCACCAGCGAGACGTACAGCTCATTCTTGATGTCGGCGCCGTCTTCGATGTAGAGGCGGCGGACCTTCTGGCCTTCCGGGCCGGTCTGGTGCGTGACCAGCTGCATGCCCAGGATGCCTTCGGCCTTGGCCTTCAGGTCTTCGATGGTCTTGGCGACCTTGACGCCACCGCCCTTGCCGCGGCCACCGGCGTGGATCTGGGCCTTCACGACCCAGACCGGACCGCCCAGCTTCTGGGCCGCTTCAACGGCTTCCTGCACGGTGAAGGCCGGAATGCCGCGCGGCACGGGAACGCCGAACTGGCGCAGGATTTCTTTGCCCTGGTATTCGTGAATTTTCATGGCTGGGTCTTTCGGGTCGGGGAAGTCAGGAAGCGATCAGCGCAGCCGCTGCGAGCAGTGGCTGACGGGAATGAAATCGGGGGAGGGCGCCGCCCTGCCGATCCGGCGCGAGGCGGGTGCTGTAGGCAGCGTCACGCGCGAACTGCAGCCCATCGAGGGCGCGGCAATGCGGGCGGCGGCGCAGGATCGACAGGTGGACGCGGGGCATGAAGCGGATGCGGGCGAAGCAACCCGGGCGATGCCGGGACAGCGGTTTGACCGGCTCTCTGGGCGACCTTGCCCATGAGCTGGAGGCTTGTAACCGGGTGAACCGCCGTTCGGGCGGCAGCCGGCAATGTAGCACGGAGGGGGAAATTACCCTTGGTACGCGTGCCAGAAGCGAGCTTCAGCCCCTCAGCAGGCGGCGCACCACCTCGGCGGCGAAGCCGCGTGCCAGCAGGAAGCGCATCTGCCGCGCACGCTCGTCGGCGGCCGGGGACGGCTCGGCGCCGAAGCGCCTCAACCACACCTCCCGGGCCCGCTCCAGCTCGGTGGCGCGCAGCGTGGCTTGCTGCTCGGCGTCCAGCTTCAGGCCGTGTTGGGCCAATTCCTGCTGGATCCGCTGCGCGCCGAAGCGCGTGGCGCGCAGATGAAGCCGGGACTCGACGAAGCGTGTTTCGTTCAGATAGCCACTGGCGGCCAGCGAATCCAGGAGTGCGTCGACGACGGCTGCGGTGTCGGTGCCACAGCCGTCATCGGGCTCGGCGCCTTCGTTGGCTGGTTGTGAGGTGCGTGTGTGCAGCTGCTCACTGTCAGCCTCGTGCCCGGCAGCGTCAGTCAGCAGCTCCTTGGCGCGCCGTTGTGACTCGATGTGCAGCAGCTTGCGTCGCAACTCGGCCCGGCTGTGCTCGCGCTGGGCCAGCAGCCCGATCGCCCGCGCCTTCAGTGACAGCGCCTGCCGCGCCATGCGATGCACCCTGCCGCGCTCATTCCTCGGCCGGCGTGCCCAGTTGCGCCACGCCCAGGGATTCGCGAATCTTGTTTTCGATCTCTCGGGCCAGGTCGGGGTTCTCGCGCAGGAATTCGCGGGCGTTGTCCTTGCCCTGGCCGATCTTTTCGCCCTGATAGGCGTACCAGGAGCCGGACTTCTCGACGATCTTGGCGATGACGCCCATGTCGACGATCTCTCCCTCGCGGCTGATGCCTTCGCCGTAGAGGATGTCGAACTCCGCGGTCTTGAACGGCGGGCTGACCTTGTTCTTGACGACCTTGACCTTGGTCTCGGAGCCGATGACCTCTTCGCCCTTCTTGATGGAGCCGATGCGGCGGATGTCCAGGCGCACCGAGGCATAGAACTTCAGCGCGTTGCCGCCGGTGGTGGTTTCGGGCGAACCGAACATGACGCCGATCTTCATGCGGATCTGGTTGATGAAGATGACCATGCAATTGGTCTTCTTGATCGTGGCGGTCAGCTTGCGCAGCGCCTGGCTCATCAGGCGGGCCTGCAGGCCCGGCAGGCTGTCGCCCATCTCGCCTTCGAGCTCTGCCTTGGGCGTCAGCGCGGCGACCGAGTCGACGACGATGAGGTCCACCGAGCCCGAGCGCACCAGCGCATCGACGATTTCCAGCGCCTGTTCGCCGGTGTCGGGCTGGCTGATCAGCAGTTCCTGCAGGTTGACGCCGAGCTTCTGGGCGTACTGGATGTCCAGCGCATGTTCGGCGTCGATGAAGGCGCAGGTGCCAGCGAGCTTCTGCATCTCGGCGATGACCTGCAGCGTGAGCGTCGTCTTGCCGGAGGATTCGGGGCCGTAGATCTCGACGACGCGGCCGCGCGGCAGGCCGCCGACGCCCAGCGCGATGTCCAGGCCCAGCGAGCCGGTGGAGACGACCTGGATGTCCTCGATGACCTCGCCTTCACCGAGACGCATGATGGAACCCTTGCCGAACTGCTTCTCGATCTGGGCGAGGGCAGCTTGCAGGGCCTTGGCTTTTTCGGTGTTCAGGGCTTTGACGGGGGCGTCCATGTGTTTCTCCGGTGCGATGTGGGAATTATGGGGCAATCTGTATGTTTGTACAGTGTTTCGTCCCCAGGCTTGATGAATGCTAGGTGGTGGGTAGCTCATGGCGTGAGCCAGTGCGTCACCACATAACATTCATGCAGGAGACAAAAACAGCATGCGCATCCTGATTGCCGAAGACGACCAAGTGCTGGCCGATGGCCTGCTGCGTGCATTGCGTGCCTCGGGCTATGCGGTGGACCGTGTCAGTTCGGGCACCGAGGCGGACACGGCGTTGGCAACACACGAGTTCGATCTGGTCATCCTCGACCTCGGCTTGCCGCGCCTGCATGGGCTGGAGGTGCTGCGCAAGCTGCGTGCGCGCGGCGCGACGATGCCGGTCCTGATCCTGACGGCGGCCGACAGCGTGGAGCAGCGGGTCAAGGGCCTGGACCTGGGCGCGGACGACTACATGGCCAAGCCGTTCTCGCTGCAGGAGCTGGAGGCCCGCGTGCGGGCGCTGACACGGCGCGGCCTGGGCACGGCGAGCAGCGTCATCAAGCATGGCCCGCTGACCTTCGACGCTACCGGGCGCGTGGCCTACATCAACGAGCAGATGCTGGAGCTGTCGGCGCGCGAGCTGTCGCTGCTGGAGGTGCTGCTGCAGCGTGCGGGGCGACTGGTCAGCAAGGACCAGCTCGTCGAGCGGCTGTGCGAATGGGGCGAGGAGGTCTCGAACAACGCGATCGAGGTCTACATCCACCGGCTTCGCAAGAAGATCGAGCAGGGCCCCATCCGCATCGCGACGGTGCGGGGCCTGGGTTACTGCCTGGAGAAGATCGCCGCATGATGACGCTCCCCGCCCGCTGGGGCCCGCCATCGGCCCTCCGTGAGGGTCGGGCCTTGCTCGGGAGCGGCCCGGCGCTGCGGCCCGCCTGATGGCGAAGGACGGCAGCAGCCGGCAGCAAGGCTCGCTGTTCGGCGAGATCCTGGATTGGATGCTTGCGCCGTTGCTGCTGATCTGGCCGATCAGCGTGGCGCTGACCTGGCTGGTGGCGCAGGGCATCGCGGGCCGGCCGTATGACCGCGAACTGGGCGAGATGGCGCGCAGCCTGGGGCAGCAGGCCGCCGCGACCGAGGCGCCGGCCAAGGGGCGTGACCGCTATGCGCTGGCGCCCGAGGCGGCGGCGCTGCTGCGCGTGGATGCCTCCGACACCGTCTACTACCAGGTGCTGGGCGGGCGGGGAGAGCTGCTCAGCGGCGATGCGGCGCTGCCCGTGCCGACGGACGAGGCGCCGGCGGTGCTGTGGGAGGTGCGCTTTCGCGATGACGAGGTGGGGGCGGAGTCGGTGCGCGTGGCCTATCTGTGGGTCACGCCGGAGATGGCTGGTGGCGCGGGTGCCGCACCGCCGCTGCTCGTGCAGGTGGCCGAGACGCTGGGCAAGCGCACGCGGCTGACCAACGAGATCATCAAGGGTGTGATCCTGCCGCAGTTCGTCATCCTGCCGCTGGCGGTGCTGCTGGTGTGGCTGGCGCTGGCGCGTGGCATCTCGCCGCTGAACGAGCTGCAGCGGCGCATCCGCTCCCGGGACAGTTCAGACCTGTCCCCCATCGACGAGCAGCGCGTGCCCGACGAGGTGGCGCCGCTGGTGCAGGCGATCAACGACCTGCTGGCGCGGCTGGACTCGTCGATGAGCCGGCAGAAGCATTTCCTGGCGGACGCAGCGCATCAACTGAAGACGCCGCTGGCCGGCCTGCGCACGCAGGCGGAGCTGATCCAGCGCGAGATCGACGCGGGCCGTGCGTCGCCCGACGAGCTCAAGCGCTCGCTGGCGCAGATCGCGCGGGCCAGCGAGCGGGCGGCCCACATGGTCAACCAGCTGCTGGCCATGGCGCGCGCCGAAGACGATGAGCAGGCACTGCGGCGTGAGCCGGTCAACCTGGCGGAGATCGCCATCGACACGGTGCGCGACTTCGTTCCCCGGGCGCTGGAGCGCCGCATCGACCTTGGCTACGACGGCGCGCTGCCGGAGGACTGCCGGCTGCGCGTGCCGGGGCAGCCGGTGCTGATCGGCGAGCTCATCCGCAACCTGGTCGACAACGCGCTGCTCTACACGCCGGCCGGCGGGCTGGTGACGGTGCGCATCGTCGAAGACCCGTTCGGCCAGGTCGTCGTGCTGCAGGTGGAGGACACCGGCCCGGGCATCGCGCCGGGCGAGCGCGAGAAGGTGTTCCAGCCGTTCTACCGGTCGCTCGGCAGCGGCGTGGAGGGGTCGGGTCTGGGGTTGGCGATCGTTCGCGAGATCGTGCAGCAGCACGACGCCGAGCTGATGCTGGACGACACGCGCGTGCGCCGCGCTGCGGGCGGCGAGTCGCCTGACGGCCAGGGGCCGGGCGCCCGGTTCACGATCCGCTTCGCAGCCACTGCGGCAGTGCCGGGCTGACGTCAGCCGGGCCGGCGGGCCGGTCGATTCAGGTCTTGACCAGCTTCCTGGCGCGCGCGATCGACAGCAGTAGCCCCAGGCTCAGGCCCAGCGTCACCATCGCCGTGCCGCCGTAGCTGATGAAGGGCAGCGGCACGCCCACGACCGGCAGGATGCCGCTGACCATGCCCATGTTGACGAACACATAGGTGAAGAAGCTCAGCGTCACGGCGCCGGCCATCAAGCGCGTGAACAGCGTGGGCGCTTCGGACGCGATCATCAGCCCGCGCAGGATCAGCGCCGTGAACCCGGCCAGCAGCGCGAGCGCGCCCGCGAAGCCGAATTCCTCGCCGAAGGCCGCGAAGATGAAGTCGGTGGTGCGCTCGGGGATGAACTCCAGGTGGGTCTGCGTGCCCTGCATGAAGCCCTTGCCCGTCAGGCCGCCGGAGCCGATGGCGATCTCGCCCTGGATGATGTGGAAGCCCTTGCCCAGCGGGTCTTTCGATGGGTCCAGCAGCGTGCAGATGCGGTGCTTCTGGTATTCCTTGAGCACCGGCCATTTCAGCTCGGGCTGGCAGATCGCGTCCTCGCTCAGCACCAGCGTCGTCGCCGCCGCAGCGCCCAGCACCAGCGCCGGCACGATGAGCTTCCAGGGCAGCCCGGCGAAGAAGATCACGTACAGCCCGGCGGCCAGCACGAGGATGCCGGTGCCAAGGTCCGGCTGCTTGGCGATCAGCAGGAAGGGCAGCAGCAGCAGACCGAACGCGGCGATGAAGTCGGGCCAGCGCAGGATGCCTTCGCGCTTCTGGAACCACCAGGCCAGCATCAGCGGCGTGGCCAGCTTCAGCAGCTCGGACGGCTGGATCTGCGTGATGCCGATGCTGAGCCAGCGCGTCGCGCCCTTCTTCGTGACGCCGAACAGCGCCGTGGCGAGCAGCAGCAGCACGCCCAGCGTGTAGAGCGGGATGGCGATGGCCATCAGCTTCTGCGGCGGCACCTGGGCGACGATGAACATCAGGCCCAGCGCCAGCATCATGTTGCGCGCGTGGTCGGGGAAGCGTGTGCCGTTGTCGTAGCCGGCGGAGTACATGCACAGCAGGCCCCACACGCACAGCCACAACACGGCCAGCAGTAGGGGGATGTCGAAGCCGACGAGCCAGGGGCGCAGGCGGCTCAGCAGCGGTGGGCGTTCGATGACGGTCATTCCGTGTGCCCCCTGGGTCGACTTGCAGCCGCCCCGCCCCCCGAGGGGGTCAAGGAAACTTGGGGCGGCCCGGCGTTTCCTTGCGAAGCTCCTGAGGCGGGCGTGGACGCAGCGGCCGTGGCGGATGCCGCCTGGCCTGGCAGCAGCGGCACGTCCGCCGCCTTGCGCGGCGTGCCGATGGGCGCGAAGGTCTGGCCCAGCTGCGTCTTGGCGATGTCTTCTTCGCTGGGGTAGGTGCCGGTCAGCAGGTAGTCGAACACGCGGCGTGCGATCGGTGCGGCCGAGGACGAACCCCAGCCGGCGTTCTCCACGATCAACGCCAGCGCCACGGTCGGGTGGTCCACCGGGGCGAAGCCGACGTACAGCGAGTGGTCGCGCTTGCGCTCGTCGGCCTTGATGCTGCTGTACTTCTCGCCGGCCTTCAGGCCCACGGCCTGGGCCGTGCCCGTCTTGCCGCCGCTCTGGTAGGGCGCGCCCATGAACACCTGGCGCGAGGTGCCTTCCAGCGTCACGCCGTTCATCGCGTTCTGGATGACAGCCACGTCGGCGGGCCTGAGCGGCAGTGGGTCCAGCGCGTCGCTGGCGACACGGCGCTGCTCGTGCTTGACCACGTCCTCGATCTCGCGCACGAGTCGCGGTTTGAAGCGCTGGCCGCCGGATGCGATGGTCGAGTAGGCGGTGGCCATCTGCAGCATCGTGAAGTTGTTGTAGCCCTGGCCGATGCCCAGCGAGATGGTCTCGCCGGCAAACCACTTCTGGTTGAAGCGCCGCCGCTTCCAGTCGGTGGAGGGCAGCACCCCCGTGACCTCGCCGGCCAGGTCGATGTCCGTCTTGCGGCCCAGGCCGAAGGGCTCGAGCTGGTCATGGATGAGGTCCACGCCCATCTCGTTGGCCAGGCTGTAGAAGTAGACGTTGGACGACGTGACGATGGCCAGCCGCATGTCCTTCGGGCCGGCGCGATCGGTCTCGGGGCTGCCGAAGTTGTGGCCGCCGAAGCTGTAGGTCAGCGTATCCATGATGACCGTGCTCGGCGAACGCTTGCCGGTTTTCAGCGCCGCCATCGCCATCAGCGGCTTGAAGGTGGAGCCCGGCGGGTAGGTGCCGCGCAGCGCGCGGTTCAGCAGCGGCTTGTCGATGTCCTCGTTGAGCTCGCGCCAGGAGTCGGCGTCGATGCCGTCGACGAAGAGGTTGGGGTCGAACGTGGGCTTG
>Ga0228698_1001718_pt1 | contig 10211 bp, 21 predicted proteins | sample McNCre117_Aug_MG_FD_178015 | JGI IMG/M metagenome (GOLD analysis project Ga0228698, IMG submission 178015) | Freshwater microbial communities from McNutts Creek, Athens, Georgia, United States - 1-17_Aug_MG | ecosystem: Environmental > Aquatic > Freshwater > Creek | place: USA: Georgia...
CCCGAGCCCGAGCCGGTCGAGCTGCGCGAGCTGGGGGCCTGCCCGCGCACGGCGGCCACGGCCGGGGCAGCCTCGGGGGCGGCCGCCACGATGCCGGCCTCGGCGACGTCGCGGCCCCCCTTGGTCGCCAGGGCCAGGAGCACGAGCCCCACGAGCATCAGGGCGCCCCCCGAGAAGGCCATGCCGGCGTACAGGGCCCAGGTAAGGAACTGCTGCGCGCCGGCGCTGATGGCGTCGCCGAACAGCGACCCGAGCGGGTTCGACAGGTCGAACCCGGCCGGGGTTGCGGTGGTCGGGCCCGGGGCGCCGGCATCGGTGGTGACACCCGAGCCCGACGCCGGCGCCGTCTTGGAGGGTGCGGGGGTCTTGTCCCCGAGCACCCGAGACACACCCGAGCCGGTCCCCCACGGGCTCGCGGCGATCTTGCGCGCGGTCTCCACGGCGGGGCGCCCGGCGCGCAAGCTCGCCAGGATCGGCCCGTATCGGCCGTTAGTCAGGGTGCGGTACGTGGCGTCCAGGCCCACGGCCTCGGAGGGGTAGTTTTTTACCCCGACCTTGTTGAGGTTGGTGGCGCCCTTAGCGGGCTGCGTGGTGTTGAGCGGGTTGAACTTTGCGCGGCCGCCTTCGGCGCGCGACCACGCATCCAACAGCTTGAGGTTCTCAGCGTTGACGGGGGCGCCCAGGCGGCGCAGGAGCGCGATACCCCACGCCTTCGAATAGCCGGCCACGGCCGGCGCCTAGAGGTTGACCGGCAGGGCGAGACTCTGCGCCGTGCCGGCCTGCCCGGCGGTCCCGGTGTGCGTGGTCGTCGCGGTGCGCGAGGTCGACGGAATGAACCCGTTCACGAGGATGGGGCCCGTCGAGCCCGAACCCGTCGAGCGACGGAACGCGGGGATCCCGGGTCGCTTGGGCATCCGGGCCGGGGGCTGGGGGTGCGGGTAGTGCCCGGTCGGGGGCTTGGGGTGCTTCTTGGGCTTGGGCTTGGGGTGCTGGGTGTGCGGGGCCTTCTTCTTCTTGGGCGCGGGCTTCTTCGGGGCCGGCTTCTTGGGCGCGGTGGGGGTGTGCCCGGCGGGCCCCTTCTCGATCACAGTGATCGTGCCGAGCACGACGGGAATGACGCCACCGGAGTCGCTCGGCGTCGAGCTCGTGCCCGTCGAGCTCGTGCCCGAGCTGCGCCGGCGCACGAGGAACACGGCGGCCGCGCCGATCACGAGCGCGTACAGCGCGTACGGGATCCCGCCGGGGCCCCGCTTGGTCACGAGCGAACCGAAACCCTCACCCATGCCGGTCACGCCTTTCCGCTGGTCGTGTCGTATCGACGGGGCTGGGTGGTGTAGCGGGGCACGGTCTGCACGCGGGTGAACGCGGGCTTGGCGCGCATGGTGCCCGCGCCGGCGCCACCACTGACCGGGTTGGTCTGGAGCTGCGCGGTGCGCACGGAGTCGTACGGGGCGGCGCGGCCGGGGCGGCCGATGCCGAACCCGAGACCGGCCCGGTACAGGAACCCGTTGCGCATGACGTTGACGATCGGGCCGATGAGTACGGGCTGGGTGGCCGAACCGTTGGGCGGGGTCGCCCCCGAGCCGGCCGAGCGGCCGCCGTAGTTGGGCACCGCGACGGGCTCGGCGCCGTGCACGTAGAGGTGCGTTTCACCCTGGCGCATCGGCACGCGGTTGACGATCGGGGCGCCGATGCGGAACGTCGAGACGGCGGCCACGAGCCGGGAGGTCAGCGGCGTACGGGTGTGCTTGAGCGAGGCGCCGTCGATCGTGGGCGCGGCCTTGCGGCCGGTCAGGCCGGGCGTGGTGCCCCGGTCCCCGTCCGGCAGGGTCGCCTGCGAGCCCCGGCCCCGGTACGTCAGCGGATTCGTCATGGTCAGCTGGTCGACTTCCCGAGCATCCCGTTCACGCCGATCTTGTAGATGTTCGCGAACCCGTCGAGCACGGCCTTGTCGCCCTTGGGGTTCTTGAGCGCGTTCGCGACGCCGGCGCCGATGAGCGCGATGGTCAGTAGACCGATGATCGCCTTGCCCACGGGGTCACTTCCTTCTCTCAGATGATGACGACGCCGGCGGCGCCGGCGGTCACGGGTGCGGAGGTCTGCGTGTCGGCGACGTCGGACGCGGCGCCGGTGTCGCCGGCGTTCTGATAGGCCAGGGCGAGGATGAACCCCCACCCGAGCACGGCGGCCGCCGGCGCTGCCACGGTCGCCAGGATCGCCAGCAGCCCGTAGACCAGGCCCACGGACACGTAACGCTGGGGGTACGGGGGCACGTGCCCGCGCTTGGCGGTCTCGTCCCAGGTGACCAGGGCCACGGCGACCATGAACGCCACGGGCAGCGACTTCCCGGTCATGTTGCGATCGTCCCGGGGGTATTGATCGGCGCCGGCGTCGCCGGGTCGGCCGGAGTGTCCTGCGACCAGTCGCGCTGATGCTTCTTGAGCCCCTGCCGGCCGTTGGCAGCGTCGGCCGCCTTGGTCGCGAGCTTGTCCAGCCCCAGCGAGGTCGCGAGCCCCTGCACGTTGCCCCCGGTGAACGAGCCCCCGGAAAGGTTGGATACGCCGGTGTAGAACAGGGCGTAACCGATCACGAGCACCACGACGCCGGGCAGCATCATCGTCTGTCCACCCTTTCGCGTAGTGCCACGTTCACGGCTTGAGCCTTCTCCACATCGGTCAGGCGCCGGTCGAACAGGTCGAGCCGTTCGGCGATGCCGTCGAGCTTCTCGTCAACCCCGCGCACGGCCCGTCCGAGCAGCCAACCCACGAGCGTCACCAATGCCCCGAGGAGCACGGTGGCGACGATCGCGCCTAGCTCGGTCAGCACGGTCCCGGCGTCCAACCTCTCCCCCGTCAGGAACCGATACGGGCCGGCGCGGCCGGAGGGGCCGGCGCCGCCGGCGGGGTGTTCACGTTCGCTCGGTGGTACGCCTGCACGGCGTGCACGATCGCGACCACGAGACCCATCCCGGCGACGATCACGGCCTGCGCGATGCCGTGCGGAATCGACCCGTTGGGGTCGATCCACGCGAGCACCGCGACCACGAAGGCCACGAGCTGCGTCGGGACGCCGGGAACCGTGGTCACGAGCCGGCCTGGGACGCCTGGTACTTGTGCCACGCGTACACGGCGGCGATGCCGACCAGAAGGCCGATGATGAAACGGGAGTCCAGCACGGTTCGAAACCTCTCGTGAGGGGTGCTCAGGGGCCCCGGGCGGGGCCCCTGCGGGCTTGCAGGGTGGTGCGTGGTGCTCGGGGTCTAGCGCGAGACGGCGAACCCCAGGCGGAAGTGCACGGCGATCACGAACGCGAGCGCGAGCGCGAACAGGAGCCACGTGGCGCCGGCGGCCGACAGGCCGGCCGAAGCCTGCCCGTCGCCCAGGCCCACGGCCACGTAGCCGGCCACGCCGGCCGTCGAGTCGTCCGAACGGCCGGCCATGTCAAGACGCCAGGTGCGTGTAGGGGATGCCACCGGACGGGAACAGCTCGCCGGTCAGCGCCGTGATCGACGCGGGCGCCGAGCCGATGGTGCCGAACGTGCCGGCAATCTCCAGCGTGGTCGCCGGCGTGGTCGGGAGCAGCTTGTCGTACGTGTCGGCCGAGCTCACGGCCGACTGCACGGCGTCACGCCACGAGTAGACCAGGACGCCGGTCGGGCGGGTCACGCCGAACTGCGCGTACATGAGGTTGATTCGCTCGGCGAACGTCTCCATGACGATCGGCACGCCGTCGACCCACAGCGACAGGTCCGAGGCCGGCCAGGCGTCGATGCGGGCGCCGGTCGAGTCGCGCAGGGTCAGGATCAGCGTGTGGATGAACGTACCCACGCGCGGGAGCACGACGCGCTGGTAGGCGGCCGACGCGATGCCGGCGGCCGCGCGGGCCTCGGACCACTGGGCCGAGCTGCCGACGTCCGGGGGGCCAACCTGCGGGTTGTCGACCGGGGCCATCCAGTACGGCTCGTCGGCCGCGAGGGTCAGGGTCGGGACCGTGGTCGGCGCGGTCGAGTAGACCGACGTCGAGGGGTTGAGCTGGATCTGAAGCTGGGGCTGGCTCGCGGCGTTCTGCGAGGGCAGCGAGCAGTAGCCCGAGCTGTCGAGCTGCAGGGGCACGTAGAGCTGCAGGGTGAAGTTGCCCGTGGCGGCCACGGCCGAGAACGAGGGCAGGGTGGCGGGGTTGTTGCCAAACCCCAGCATTCCGACCTGACCGGAGTACAGGTTGATGAGGTAGAGCCCGTACCCGGACGCCTGCACGATCGGCTGACCGTACGGGTCGCGCAGGAACAGGTTCTGAATGGTGTTGTAGGGGGCGTCGGCGGCCGCGACGCCGACACCGCCGGTGCCACCCGTCGCGGTCAGGGTGAGCGTGAGGGCCTTGAGGTAGCCACCCACGGCCTTGAGGGTGGGGGTCCACAGGGAGCCGAACGCGGTACCGGCCTGCGACGGGCCCAGGATCTGCCCCTCGCGGGACAGGCGCGAGAAGGGGACGTCACTCGCGGCACCCTGGGGCGCGGCGGTGGTCTGCGGGGCCCGGGAGACGGTGCCGGCCGCCGGGTTCGCGAGCTGGAGGGTCTGACTGCCTGCCATGTTCTGTCCGTTTCCGTGTGACGGGATGAGGGGGGAGGTCGTGGGGGTCGGCGAGCTCGTCTAGCTCACGACGTTGGCGAGACCCTGCGCGAGCGCGCTATCAGCGTTGTGACGCGTGATCGCGCCCAGGGCGAACTTCCAAATGATGAGCCACGCGAGGATCACGAGGCCCGTCACGCCGAACTCAGCGAATCGGTTCTCCATGCCGGAGAGCCTGCACGGGGTTGGGGTTGGGTGTCTAGTGGTAAATAAAACCTTGCGTGGGAAGGGGTTTCACGTGGCACGGGTGGGATCTATCGACCACCGTCCGAGCCACGCGAGCAGGGTCCGACGTCGGCGCCCGTGCCGGTCAATCGCCGGCGCCCACGGGCAGCGACGGGCCGGGATCACTCGTCGTCGCCGGCGGCCGGCCCCGGGGGCTTGGGGGGCTTGGTGCGGTACAGGTAGTCCCCGCCGTCAGCGTTCACGATCCACGAATACCGGGGCACGTTCGCCACGACGGGGAGCACCGCACGCGACATTCCCCCAATCTCCATGAGGCGCTTCTGTGCTACTTCGTCGCGCACCCGGCCGATCCACGCGAACGATGCCTGGTCATAGAACGTGGACGGGTTGTACCGCGGGGCCTGGGTGCCCATCACAACCATGACGCCGGCGCTACCCCCGCGCAGGAGCAGCGACTCGAACTCGGCGCGCAACCCTAGACCGGGCTCGCGGGCGTCGGTGATGTGCCGGGTCTCGTCGACAACCACGATCCACTCTCCGGCCTTGAGCACCGCGCGCAGGGCCTCGCCGGCCACCCGGCGGGCGGCGGGGGTCTCGTCGGGCAGCACGAGCCGGTACCAATGGGTGCGGGGCTCGCCGTTGTCGTGGGCCCGGAGCTGCAAGCGGTTCGGCAGCTCGTGCACCACGCGGCCCAGGCCGGCCCAGGCGGCATCCCGGCCCCCCTTGGAGTCCAGCACGAGCACCCGGTCATGGGGGACCAGGGGCAGCAGCCCGTGCCGGATCAGCGAGGTTTTCCCGGCGCGGGTCTGCGCGATGATCGCATGGTGCGGCTGGGAATCCGGCAGCCACATACGGTTCACGTCGGCCGCGACGGCCGACCACGGCCGCGCCGGGATAGTCGACGCGGCCGTGGTCTCGGTGCTCGGGGTGCTCACCGGGTCATACCCCGATGTATGCCGGCGGCGGCGGGGGGGTCGCCGGCGCCGGCCCGGGCACGACGTGGCCGGCAGGGGGCCCGGCCACGTCGTCAGGGTGGGTTTCCTCCCACGCCTGGGAAACCCCCAGCGTCGCGGCCGGGAACGCGTACGGATCCATGACGCCACGGTCCACCATGAGCGCGACCAGGATCGCGCCGGCGTGGGTGCCCAGGTCCAGGTACGTCATGCCCGTGGAGGTCGCGACCAGGGCGGCCGCCACGGCCGGGTTGGTCTCGGCGAGCTTGAGCGTGGCGTCAGCGATCGGGGTAGCGCGGCCGGCGATCACGTGCCCCGTCGTGGGCAGCCCGAGCGATGCCGCGATTCCGATAGCGGCCACGCCGGCCGCGAGGTCGTCGCGCAACGCGTCGCGCGCCTTGCCCTTGGGGGGCAGGGTGCGCACGGTGCCCGGGGCCTTCTCCGGCCGGGGCTTGCGGGGCTTGCGCGGGCGGGAGACAGCGAACGGGAGCACCCGGCCCGAACCCTTGGGCTCGTCGCCGGCGTCGAGGTCGACGGGCTCCCCCTGGCCCTCGGCCGGGTCCAGGGGGGGCCCGTCGTATCCGGTCGCCTCGGGGGCGTCGAGGTCGGCCAGGTCGTCGGGCTCGCCGGTCAGCTCGTCCCGGTCAGCCACGATCCGAGCCTGTCCAGAATCGTCGGCTCCGGCTCGGGTTCCGGCGGGGTGACGCGCGCGGGACGCGGCTTGCGCGGCTTGGTCTCGTTCGGCTTGCGTCGCCGGTCTGCGTCCCACTTGGTCATTTCCTCTCGCACGGCCGTACGGATCAGGGTGTCGAGGGTCGCGAGCGGATCCGGGCCCGGCTCGCCGTCGTCGCCGTCGTCGCCGTCGTCGCCGTCGTCGCCGTCGTCGCCGTCGTCGCCGTCGTCGTCGCCGGCAGGGGAGGCGCCGGCGATCGGGAGGATGGCGCGGCCGTCGCGCCGGTACCCCAGCACGGTCCCCGGCGCGTAGGTCAGGCGGGCTCGTCGCGCGGTCATCCGAGCTTCCCGAGCAACATGCGCAGCTTGGGATCCTGGCCCATAGCCATGAGCAGGGCCTCGGCCTGGGTCACCTTCGCCACGAGGTACGCCACGTTGTCGGCCAGGCTGTTGATCGCGTGCGCGGTCGCCTCGGCGAGCTCACGATCGCTCAGGTGCGCCAGCGAGCTCGGCGCGGGCGTGGGGGCCGGCTCGAGCTCGACCGACTCGGTGCCGGTCTCGGTGGGCGTGGTGGTCACGCGGTCGCCCCCTCGGCGGTCGGGGCCGGCACGACGTCGACCGGCTCGGGCTCGGTGAACGCGACGGCCGGCGCCGGGTCTCCGGTCGGCGCCGCGACCGTCGCGTCACCCGGCACGAGCTCGACCGGAGCGGGCTCGGTGCCGGCGATCGGGGCCGGCGCGACGTCGGTCGCGGGAGCGACGTCGGCCGGCGGAACGTAGCCCGGCTCCCCGGGCAGGGGGTCGACCGGGGCCAGGGGCTCGCGGGCGGCCTCGGCCTCGGCCTGGCCGGGCAGGAGCTCGACCGGGGCCGGGCTCGGGTCGTCCACGACGGCCGAGAGCACGCCGGCGGCGGCGGCGATCACGGAGGGGTCGCCGGCCACGTAGTCGAGCAGGCGGAGCAGGGCGGCGCCGTCCCGTTCGATCGCGGCGGCGGCCGCGCGGGCGTCGGCTTCCTCGAACCACGAGTGCCGGGCCACGAGCTCGCGCAGAACGTCCACGATCGTGACGTCGGGCGTAGGGGTTTCGGGTGTCGGTTGCGTCATGGGTGCCAGGGTAGCCCTAGGGTGGGCGGTCATGGTGACCGACACGCGCAACCCCAACCCGGTAACCCGACTCCCCCGGCGCGTGCCCGTGCACGTCGAACGCGTCGACTTCATGACGATGGACGATGTGCGCCGGCGCGTGGGCCTGTCCCCCAACGGTGCCCGCGAGCTCGTCGCGCGGGCCGGCTTCCCGGCGCCGTTCGCGCGGGTCTGGCGCTCGGACTTGTGGCGCGCGGTCGACGTCGAAACGTGGTGCTCGGAGCAGGCGGCCCGGGGGTGGATCTATGAGCCCGACGAAGGATGACCGGCGCGGCGTCTTGACGGGGGGCCCCCTGGCGGGGCTACCGTTCCCCCAACAGCCCGGCCGGTGTGTTCAGCACCGATCCTCCGGGCTTCGGTCGAGTAGGAGTCGACCGTGGAGAGGGCCCCGCCAGGGGCACCCACTCACACGGTACCGACTCCCCCGGCCTACGTCACGCGTAGGAGGCGGTATCAGTGGCACCTATTCGCAAGCCGATCCCCCGGCCCGACTGGCACGAGCGCGGAATCTCGCGGTGCCTGGCGTGCGGTTCGCCGATCGTGACCGTGCGCGGGTGCGCGGTGTGCACGCCGGCGCAGCTCACCCGAGCCCGCGAGCTGCGAGGCGAGGCAACCCCACGACTGGTGACTATTCGCCGGGCGGGGGTGCTCACGTGAGCACGAATCTGCCCCCCTGGGTGTATGTCGCGGCCGTGATCGTCGGCGCGGTGCTCGGGTTCACGGCGGATTGGTGGGATCCGTGGACACGATGAGCGCGCACCCGGTGGTGCCTATTCGCCCCGCGCAGGGCCCCCGCCCGGGCCCGTGTGTGATCTGCCGGCGCGAGGTCGACCACGAGGGCACGTTGTGCACGCCGTGCCGAACCGTGATCTACGGGGGCGCCCGGTGATCGCGCCAGAGGCTGCGGTCGCCCAGCTCGTGCCCGTTACCCCCGTGGGTTTCGACGTTGACCGCTGGTGCGCTCCGTGCGCGTCGCTCGCGTTCACCTGGCACGGCGTGCCGTCAGACGCGCCGGCCTTCATCGACCTAGCCGGCTACGTTCCCGACGCCGGCGAGGCGGTCGCGGTGGTGACTATCGGCGGCCTGCGCGTGCCGGTGTGCACCGAACACGCGGCGGCGGTCACCCGTGCCTAGCATCCCGGCCGCGCGGCGCGAGCAGAACGCGCCCCCGCCGGCCCAGCGGGCCCCGTGGTTCTGCCCCCGGTGCCGGCCCCGCACGGTCCCGATGGGGTACGCGCAGAACGGCCACGCGGCCTACCTGGCCGGCGTACGCCACTACGACGAGACCCACCGCGAGACGGCCCCCCACCCTCACGCTCAAGCGGGGGTCGAGAGTGTCTAACCCTCAGCCTCAGACCGGCGAGCCCCGGCGCCCGTACGTGCGGCCCGAGGCGCACGCGCTCGTGGTCGAGTACCGGCGGGCCGGCTCGTGGTCGGTCTCCTGCTCGTGCGGCCGCTGGACGATGCACACGGTCACGTACCTGGCCGGCGTCGACCACCACGCCGAGCACGTGCGCGTGCAGACCATCGGGCGGCGCCGGTGAAACTCCTAGACCTGTTCTCCTGCGCCGGCGGCGCGACCCTGGGATATATGCGCGCCGGCTTCATTGTGACGGCCGTTGACGTCGACCTAAACGCGCTGCGCCGCAACCCGGCGAACGGGGGAACCCTGCACGCCGATGCGCTCGACGTGCTCCGCGGCGGCGTGGTCGACCTGTCCGAATACGACGTGATCCACGCGAGCCCTCCGTGCCAGGCATACAGCGTGACCCGTCACGCCCACGACGTCACCCACCCCGACCTAGTGCCCGAAACGCTCGCGCTCCTGGCAGCGTGGGGCGCCGGGGACGATGCGCGCGCATGGGTGGTCGAGAACGTGCCCGGGGCCCCCCTGCCCGACCCCCTGACACTATGCGGATCCATGTTCGGCCTCCGAGCCGTCGACATCGACGGAACACCCCTCGTGTTGCGCCGGCACAGACTGTTCGCGTCGTCGCATCTACTCCTGGCGCCGGGCCCCTGCGCCCACGGCCCCGAGACCGTCGGAGGCGTCTACGGCGGAGGGTCTAGCACGCTCGCACACGCACGCAACGTCAGACGTGGCGGCTATACGCCGGCTTTTCCCGTGCGTCGCGACCTTATGGGCGTCGACTGGACGACACAAGATCAGCTCTCGCAGGCGTTGCCGCCGGTCTACACGGAGCACGTCGGCCTTCAGCTCGCTGATGCCCTCTCGCGCACGCGTCAGGGGGTGTGAGCCTGCGTCTTAGGGGTGTTGCCGAGTGCGCCCCGCCACGATCCACGGGTGAGAGTCCCTGGCCTACGTGTCGGAAAACATCGGAGCGTACCCCCGTCCGTGGGTGAACTATGCCCGGAGCCGGGAAGGCTGCGCGAGCACCGCGAGCACCGCGCGGTGCCGACAGGCAGCGCAGGAGCCGAGATACCTACTCGCACACGGGGTTTCGGCGACAGCCGTAACCCCCTGGGGCACAAGGGGTTTCGAGGGTTGGCCGCGAGATACGTTGGCGCACAAGGGGTTTCGGCGGCAGCCGAGATCCCTTGTGGCACACGGGGTTTCGGCCGACAGGCCGACCCGATCCGACCGAGGGGCGAAGCCCCTCGGTCGGCGGCGCG
>Ga0228698_1001719_pt1 | contig 10210 bp, 10 predicted proteins | sample McNCre117_Aug_MG_FD_178015 | JGI IMG/M metagenome (GOLD analysis project Ga0228698, IMG submission 178015) | Freshwater microbial communities from McNutts Creek, Athens, Georgia, United States - 1-17_Aug_MG | ecosystem: Environmental > Aquatic > Freshwater > Creek | place: USA: Georgia...
CAAAAACCTGCTGAGTATAGCGCAAACGCTGACGCAGGCCCTGGCACGGCACCTGAAGAAGGCGCGAAGGACCGCAATTGCCGCTCGCAAGACCAATTTCAAGAGCTGCCATGCGCCGAGTCACCAGTCATGTGACAAACATCAATCCGCGACGCACCACCCCTTGAAGCGCCGCAAGCCGGGCCTAGTTTGGGGTCATCGGGCGCTGCTCCCGAGTCAAGCCGAGCAGCATCAGACGCTCAAAGGAGATGACCATGTTCCTCGTTCCCGTGAACCGCAATCTGTCCGACCTGTCCCGCTCGCTGGACCGCTTTTTCGACGACAACTTCTTCGGCGAAAGCCGTGACCAGACCAGCGCCACCCTGCGCAGCCCGGCGCTGGACGTGAGCGAATCCGAGGCGGCCTACACCGTCCGGCTCGACATGCCCGGCGTGGCCAAGGACGCCGTCAAGATCAACATCGACGGCCGCCGCATCAGCATCGATGCCGAGCAGCGCAAGGAAGACGAGAAGAAGGACGGCGAGCGCGTGATCTATCGCGAACGCACCATCAACCGTTTTTCCCGCAGCTTCACGCTGCCGCAGGAGATCAGCCAGGGCGATTCCAGCGCCAACCTGGACCACGGCGTGCTGACGCTCAAGCTGGCCAAGCGTGCTGCGAGCGCGGCCAGCCAGCTGACGGTCAACTAAGCGGCCGACAGGTCCCAGCGCGGACGGACCTCGAAGCCACCGTCCCGCCGGGCCTGCGCCACGCCGCGCTGCACCCGCAGCGCGGCCGCCATGGCGATCATGGCGCCGTTGTCCGTGCACAGCGACAACTCCGGGTAGTGCACGCGCACGCCGCGCCGCGCACAGGCGGCGTTCAGCTGTTCACGCAACTTGGCGTTCGCACCGACACCACCAGCCACCACCAGGCGCTTCAGGCCTGTGTCCTTCAGCGCCAGCAGCGACTTCTTCACCAGCACGTCGACGATCGCCGCCTGCGTGGACGCCGCAAGGTCTGCCCTCGTCTGCTCGCAGGGTGAGTCCCCCACTCTCTTCACCTGCGTCAGCACGGCCGTCTTCAGCCCGGCGAAGCTGAAGTCCGGCTTGCCACTGTGCAACAGCGGGCGCGGCAGCTCAAAAGCCTCGGGGTTGCCGAACTCGGCCAGCCGGGCCAGATGCGGGCCACCCGGGTACGGCAGGCCCAGCAGCTTGGCACTCTTGTCGAACGCCTCGCCGGCAGCATCGTCGATGGTCTCGCCGAGGATCTCGTAGGCGCCCACGTCCATCACGCGCATCAACTGCGTGTGGCCGCCGCTCACGAGCAGCGCGACAAAGGGGAACTCCGGCGGATCGGCCGACAGGAAGGGCGACAGCAGATGCCCTTCCAGGTGATGGATGGGCAGCGCCGGCACATCGAGCGCAGCCGCCAACGACACGGCAACCCCTGCCCCCACCAGCAGCGCACCGGCGAGACCCGGCCCCTGGGTGTAGGCGATCAGGTCCAGGTCGTGCAGCGCCAGGCCGGACTGGGACAACACCTCGCGCGCCAGCGGCAGCACACGGCGCACATGGTCGCGCGAGGCCAGTTCCGGCACGACACCGCCGTAAGCCTGGTGCATCGCGATCTGGCTGTGCAGGGCCTGCGCCACCAGGCGCGGCGACTGGTCGCCCTCCACCTCCACGAGCGCGACCCCCGTCTCGTCGCAGGACGACTCGAAGCCGAGGACGCGCTGAACCGCGCTCACTTGCCTTCCTTGGCGTGGTTGATGGAGTACTTCGGGATCTCGACCGTCACGTCCTGCTGGCGCAGCAAGGCCTGGCAGGACAGTCGCGAATCCGGCTCCAAGCCCCACGCGCGGTCGAGCATGTCTTCCTCATCCTCTTCCATTTCGGAAAGCGAACGAGCGCCCTCGCGCACGATGACATGGCAGGTCGTGCAGGCGCAGACCTGATCACAGGCGTGCTCGATGTGGATGTCGTTGGCCAGCAGCGCCTCGCAGATGGAGGTGCCGGACGCAGCGGTGATGCTCGCGCCGCTGGGGCAGTACTCGGCGTGCGGCAGGATCTTGATGACGGGCATGGTGTGGATCTCAGAGCTGGCTGACATCGCGGCCCGTGAGGGCGCGGGCGATGGAGCGGTTCATGCGTTCGGCGGCAAAGCCCTCGGTGGCCTCGGCAAGGGCCTTGACGGCGGCATCGATGGCGTCGGCGTCGCCGTCCATCGCGGCCAGGGCCACCAGGCGAGCCTCCAGCGCAGCGCGCTCGGCGTCGGGCAACAGATCGCCATCGGCGGCCAACGCGCTGCGCGTGGCCAGCACCATGCGTTCCGCCTCGACACGAGCCTCGCGCAACTTGCGGGCGGCCATGTCGCCCTCCGCACTGGCAAAGCCGTCCTTGAGCATCCGGGCGATCTCGTCGTCACCCAGGCCATAGCTGGGCTTGACGGTGATGGCCGCCTGCACGCCCGAGGTCAACTCCTCGGCCGACACACTGAGCAAGCCGTCCGCATCGACCTGGAAGCTCACGCGGATGCGCGCCGCGCCGGCCGCCTTCGGCGGGATGCCGCGCAGCTCGAAGCGGGCCAGCGAGCGACATTCGCTGACCAGCTCACGCTCGCCTTGCACGACATGGATGGCCATCGCAGTCTGACCATCCTTGAAGGTCGTGAAGTCCTGGGCCTTGGCGACGGGGATGGTCGAGTTGCGCTCGATGACGCGCTCGACCAGGCCGCCCATCGTCTCGAGCCCGAGCGACAGCGGGATGACGTCCAGCAGCAGGATTTCGCCATCGGCGGCATTGCCCGCCAACTGGTTGGCCTGGATGGCAGCCCCCAGCGCCACGACCTCGTCAGGGTTCAGATTGGTCAACACCTCGCGGCCGAACAATTCGCTGACCGCCGCCCGCACGATGGGCATGCGCGTGGAGCCACCCACCATGACGGCGCCTTGCACGTCGGCCGGCTTGACCTTGGCATCCCGCAGCACCCGCTTCACGGCCGACAGCGTGCGCGCGATCAGCGGATGGGCCAAGGCCTCGAACTGCGCGCGCGTGACCGCCACGCGCAACTCGCCCGCATCCAGCGCGGCGACCAACTCGGCAGCATCGGCACCAGACAAGGCCTCCTTCGCCGCACGGGCCGCCACCAGCACCGCCCGCTTGTCATGCGCCGAGGCCAGAACGCGCCCGGCCAGGGCCCAGTCGGCCAGCGCCCGGTCGAAATCGTCGCCGCCCAGTGCCGCATCGCCGCCCGTCGCAACGACTTCGAACACGCCGCGCGCCAGGCGCAGCAGCGAGATGTCGAAGGTGCCACCGCCCAGGTCGTAGACGGCATAGAGCCCCTCGGCGGCGTTGTCCAGCCCGTAGGCGATGGCCGCAGCCGTCGGCTCGTTGATGAGCCGCAGGACCTTCAAACCCGCCAGTTCGGCGGCATCCTTGGTGGCCTGGCGCTGCGCATCGTCGAAGTAGGCCGGCACCGTGATGACGGCGCCGAACAGGTCGTCGCTGAAGGTGTCTTCGGCGCGGAAACGCAGCGTCGCAAGGATCTCCGCCGACACCTCGACCGGGCTTTTCACGCCGTCGCGCGTGGCGATCGCCAGCATGCCGGGCCGGTCCTCGAACCGGTACGGCAGTTGCTCGCGGTTAGCGATGTCAGCCACCGCGCGGCCCATGAAGCGCTTCACCGACACGAGCGTGTTTTCGGGGTCTTCGGCCTGGGCCGCCAGCGCATCGGCACCGATCTGCCGGCGGCCTTCGGGCAGGTAACGCACGGCGGAAGGCAGGATCACGCGCCCCCGCTCGTCGGGCAGGCACTCGGCCACGCCGTGACGCACCGAGGCCACGAGCGAATGCGTCGTGCCGAGGTCGATGCCGACGGCGATGCGGCGCTGGTGCGGGTCCGGCGAGGCGCCGGGTTCAGAGATCTGGAGGAGAGCCATCTTTAGTCAGTTGGGGACAGAGCTACTCACTTCGTTCGGGCGGTCTGTTCCGCAAAGTCTTCTAGCTTCGCGAGGCGCCGGTCGATGTCGGCACGAAAGCGCTGGATGAACATCAGCGCCCTCACCTGCGCGGCCGCAGCCGGCGCATCGTTGTTGTCGTCAAGCAGTTGCCGGGCGCGCGCCAAAGCGGCGTCTTCTGCAGCAGCCGCGTCGTGGTCCAGCGCTTCCAGCGCCGCCGGCGAACGTGCATCGTCGAGCGCCTCGCGCCATTCCATCTGCTGCATCAGGAAGGCGGCAGGCATCTGGGTGTTGTTCTCGGCCTCCACGGGCGCCCCGCGCAACTCGCACAGGTAGGCGGCCCGCTTGAGCGGATCCTTCAGGCGCTGGTAGGCCTCGTTGACGCGCATGGCCCACTGCATCGCCACGCGCTGGGCGGCCGCCCCTTCCACCGCGAACCGGTCCGGGTGGACTTCGGCTTGCAGCGCCTTCCAGCGCGCATCGATGGCAGCGCGGTCCTGGGCCTGCATTTCAGCCAGGCCGAAGAGTTGGAAGTCGTTGTCGGTCAGACGCATGGGAGAAAAGAAAAAGGCGCGGTCTGCACCGCGCCCGTCAGCACATCAACGGCAATCAGACACGGAAGGATTCGCCGCAGCCGCAGCGGTCCTTCTCGCGCGGGTTGCGGAACTTGAAGCCCTCGTTCAGGCCTTCGCGCACGAAGTCGAGTTCGGTGCCGTCGAGATAAGGCAGGCTCTTGGGGTCGATGAGGACCTTGACCTCATGGCCCTCGAAGACCACATCCTCCGGCGTCACCTCGTCGGCGTACTCCAGCTTGTAGGCCAGCCCCGAGCAGCCGGTCGTCTTCACGCCCAGCCGCACGCCGACGCCTTTGCCGCGCTTGGCGATGTAGCGCTTGACGTGGCGGGCCGCAGCCTCGGTCAGGGTGACGGACATGACTCAGGCCGTTGCCGCGTGCTTGGCGCGGTAGTCATCCACGGCGGCCTTGATGGCGTCTTCAGCCAGGATGGAGCAGTGGATCTTGACCGGCGGCAGCGCCAGTTCCTCGGCGATCTGCGTGTTCTTGATCGTCAGCGCCTCGTCCAGGCTCTTGCCTTTGACCCATTCCGTCACGAGCGAGCTGGAGGCGATGGCCGAGCCGCAGCCGTAGGTCTTGAACTTGGCGTCTTCGATGAGGCCGGTGGCGGGGTTCACCTTGATCTGCAGCTTCATGACGTCGCCGCAGGCCGGCGCGCCGACCATGCCGGTGCCGACATCGTCATCGCCCTTGTCGAAGTTGCCGACGTTGCGGGGGTTCTCGTAGTGGTCAACGACCTTGTCGCTGTATGCCATGAAAGTTCTCCTAGTTCTCGCTCAGTGGGCGGCCCACTGGATGGTCGACAGGTCGACACCATCCTTGTACATGTCCCACAGCGGGGACAGCTCGCGCAGCTTGGCCACGCGGTCCGTCAGCACGCTGATGGCGTAGTCGATTTCTTCTTCGGTCGTGAAACGGCCGATGGTCATGCGCAGCGAGCTGTGCGCCAGCTCGTCGCTGCGGCCCAGCGCGCGCAGCACATAGCTGGGCTCCAGGCTGGCCGAGGTGCAGGCGGAGCCCGACGACACGGCCAGGCCCTTGACGCCCATGATCAGCGACTCGCCCTCGACATAGTTGAACGAGATGTTCAGGTTGTGCGGCACGCGCCGCTCGAGGTCGCCGTTGATGAAGGTCTGCTCGATGCCCGACAGGCCCTTGATGAGGCGCTGATGCAGCGCGCGGATGCGTTCGTTCTCGGCGCCCATCTCCTCGCGGGCGATGCGGAAGGCCTCGCCCATGCCGACGATCTGGTGCACCGGCAACGTGCCCGAGCGCATGCCACGCTCGTGGCCACCACCGTGCATTTGCGCTTCCAGGCGGATGCGCGGCTTGCGGCGCACGTACAGCGCGCCAATGCCCTTGGGGCCGTAGCTCTTGTGCGAGGCCAGGCTCATCAGGTCGATGGGCAGCTTGGCGAGGTCGATCTCGACCTTGCCGGTCGCCTGAGCGGCATCGACGTGGAAGATGACGCCGCGCTCGCGGCACAGGTTGCCCAAAGCGACGACGTCCTGGATGACGCCGATCTCGTTGTTCACGTACATGACCGAGGCCAGGATGGTTTCCGGGCGCAGCGCGGCCTTGAAGGCTTCCAGGTCGACGAGGCCGTTCTCCAGCACGTCGAGATAGGTCACGTCGAAGCCCTGGCGCTCCAGCTCACGCATCGTGTCGAGCACGGCCTTGTGCTCGGTCTTCACGGTGATCAGGTGCTTGCCGCGGGTCTTGTAGAACTGCGCCGCGCCCTTGAGTGCCAGGTTGTTGGACTCGGTCGCGCCAGAGGTCCAGACGATCTCGCGCGGGTCGGCGCCGATCAGCAGCGCGACCTGCTCGCGCGCCTTCTCGACCGCCTCTTCCGCCTCCCAGCCCCAGGCGTGGCTGCGGGATGCCGGGTTGCCGAAGTGCTCGCGCAGCCAGGGAATCATCGCGTCCACCACGCGGGGGTCGCACGGCGTCGTCGCGCCGTAGTCGAGATAGATGGGGAAGTGCGGGGTCATGTCCATGGATCGACTTCTTCTTTGAATTCTTCTGAATTACTTGCTGAAAGCGCCGCTGAGATTGCTACCCAAGGCGAACACCGAGTTCGGCGCCGTCACGCGGATGGGCTTGAGCACCGGCTGCGACGAAATCGCGCGCTTGACCGGCGCCGCCTCGACCTCGAAACCCTTGGCGAGCTGCTCGTCGGCCAGCTTGCGCAGCGACACGGAGTCGAGGTATTCGATCATCTTGGCGTTCAGATTGGTCCAGAGTTCATGGGTGATGCAGCGGCCCGTGTCCTCACCCATGCAGTTTTCCTTGCCACCACAGCCGGTGGCATCCAGCGCCTCGTCCACGGCGACGATGATGTCGGCGACGGTGATGTCCTCGGCCTTGCGGCCCAGCGAATAACCGCCGCCCGGGCCGCGGGTGCTTTCCACCAGCTCATGCCGGCGCAGCTTGCCGAAGAGCTGCTCCAGGTAGGAGAGGGAAATCTGCTGACGCTGGCTGATGGCCGCCAGGGCGACAGGGCCGGTATTCTCTCGCAGCGCCAAGTCCAACATCGCGGTGACTGCAAACCGGCCTTTGGTGGTGAGACGCATAAAAACTCCTTGGCGATGGCGCCCGGACTACAAAAGTCCAGAACATTCGATATCGGGTAAACCCGGGACGACCTGGACAATAGCCGAGCGAATCATTTCCGATGATTTTACTCGACTACTAGGGTGTTTCCGGAGCCCCCTGCCAATCCCACGCTGGCAGGAGGTTTTTTGCTGCGGCGCAACAGCGCGTCGCTGACGCCGGGCGGTAGAGCCTGGCAGCGGCCGTCAGCGGGTCGCCGCCCCCTTGCGAGCGGCGTCGAGCGGCACGACGTTGTCGTGCACCCGCGCGCCGAAGGCCTGCTCACGCAACTGCCCGAGTTGGTCGCGCAGCCGGGCCGCCTTCTCGAACTCCAGGTTACGCGCGTGTTCGAGCATCTGCTTTTCGAGCTGCGCGATGCGCTTGGAGAGGTCTTTCTCCGACAACTCCTCCACCTGCGCCGCCGCCAGCAGCTTGGCGTCGTCGCGCCCGGCTTCCTCTGAATAGACGCCGTCGATCAGATCCTTGATGCGCTTTTGCACGCTGCGCGGCGTGATGCCGTTCGCCTCGTTGAAGGCGATCTGCCTGGCGCGACGGCGCTCGGTTTCGTCGATGGCCTTGCGCATCGAATCGGTGATCCGGTCCGCATACAGGATGGCCTTGCCGTTGAGGTTGCGGGCGGCTCGGCCGATGGTCTGGATGAGGCTGCGCTCGGCGCGCAGGAAACCTTCCTTGTCGGCGTCCAGGATGGCCACGAGCGACACCTCGGGGATGTCCAGCCCTTCGCGCAGCAGGTTGATGCCGACCAGCACATCGAACGCGCCCAGCCGCAGGTCGCGCAGGATCTCGACGCGCTCCACGGTGTCGACGTCCGAATGCAGGTAGCGCACCTTGACGCCGTTGTCGCTCAGGTAATCGGTCAGCTGCTCGGCCATGCGCTTGGTCAGCGTCGTGATCAGCACGCGCTCGTTGGCTTCGACGCGCAGGCGGATCTCCTGCAGCACGTCGTCCACCTGGTGCGTCGCCGGGCGCACCTCGACCAGCGGATCGACCAAGCCCGTCGGCCGCACCACCTGCTCGACGACCTGGCCCGCGTTGTCCTTCTCGTACTGCCCCGGCGTGGCCGACACGAAGATGGCCTGGCGCATCTTGTGCTCGAACTCGGCGAACTTCAGCGGCCGGTTGTCCAGCGCGGACGGCAGCCGAAAACCATATTCCACCAGCGTCGTCTTGCGCGCCCGGTCGCCGTTGTACATGCCGCCGAACTGGCCGATCAGCACATGGCTCTCGTCCAGGAACATCACCGCGTCCGGCGGCAGGTAGTCGACCAGCGTCGGCGGCGGATCGCCCGGCTGGGCGCCCGACAGATGGCGCGTGTAGTTTTCGATGCCCTTGCAATGCCCGACTTCCTGCAGCATCTCCAGGTCGAAGCGGGTTCGCTGCTCGACGCGCTGCGCCTCGACCAGCTTGCCCTCCTTGACGAAGAAGTCCACACGCTCCCGCAGTTCCTGCTTGATGGCTTCGGCAGCGGTCAGCACGCGCTCACGCGGCGTCACATAGTGGCTGCTCGGGTACACGGTGAAACGCGGGATCTTCTGGCGGACCTGGCCAGTCAGCGGGTCGAACAGCGACAGGCCCTCGACCTCGTCGTCGAACAGCTCGATGCGGATCGCGAGCTCCGAATGCTCGGCCGGGAACACGTCGATGGTGTCGCCACGCACGCGGAAATGCCCGCGCGTGAACTCCATCTCGTTGCGCGTGTACTGCATGCGGATGAGGTGCGCGATGACGTCGCGCTGGCCGAGCTTGTCACCCACGCGCAGCGTCATGACCATCTGGTGGTAATCGGCCGGCGAGCCGATGCCGTAGATGGCCGAGACGGAGGCGACGATCACCACGTCGCGCCGCTCCAGCAGGCTCTTCGTGCAGGACAGGCGCAACTGCTCGATGTGCTCGTTGATGGCGCTGTCCTTCTCGATGAACAGGTCGCGCTGCGGCACGTAGGCCTCGGGCTGGTAGTAGTCGTAGTAGCTGACGAAGTATTCGACCGCATTGTTCGGAAAGAAGTCCCGGAACTCGCTGTACAGCTGCGCCGCCAAGGTCTTGTTGGGCGCAAAGATGATGGCCGGGCGGCCCAGCCGGGCGATGACGTTGGCCATCGTGAAGGTCTTGCCCGAGCCGGTCACGCCCAGCAGCGTCTGGTAGCTCAGGCCATCATTGACCCCCTCCACCAACTGGCCGATGGCCGTGGGCTGATCCCCCGCAGGCGGGAAAGGCTGAAACAGCTGGAACGGCGAGCCTTCGAAGCTGACGAATTCGCCCTTGCGCTCCTCGGTGACTCCCGAGGAGGCGTTCATGGCGTTCAAGGCTTCTTGCATGGGGGATTCCCTGGGTTCACGGGCAAAATCGCAGCGCTGCGGAATCAGGCAGGTTAGCGCAGACCCTGATTCTTCAACCCTCCCCTGCTGACAACGCCTTTTCAGGAACCTCCATGTCTTCTTTGTTCGCCGACGTCGCCCTGGCTCCCCGAGACCCCATCCTCGGCCTGAACGAGCAGTTCAATGCCGACACCCGGCCTGGCAAGGTCAACCTCGGCGTCGGCGTGTACTACGACGAGGCCGGCAAGCTGCCGCTGCTGAAGTGCGTGCGCGAAGCCGAGGCCGCGATGGCCGCCGCGCCCAAGCCGCGCGGCTACCTGCCCATCGACGGCATTGCCGCCTACGACAAGGCGGTGCAGAAGCTCGTCTTCGGCGCCGAGCGCAAGGACGTGGCCACGGTGCAGGCCCTCGGCGGCACCGGCGCGCTCAAGATCGGGGCCGATTTCCTCAAGCAGCTCAATGGCGCGGCCAAGGTGCTGATCTCCGACCCGAGCTGGGAAAACCACCGCGCGCTGTTCACGCAGGCGGGCTTCAAGGTCGAGACCTACCCCTACTACGACGGCGCCAAGAAGGGCGTGAACTTCGCCGGCATGCTGGCCGCGTTGAACGCGGCGCCGGCCGGCACGGTCGTCGTGCTGCACGCCTGCTGCCACAACCCCACCGGCTACGACATCACGGCCGCCCAGTGGGCGGAGGTGGTCAGCGTGGTCAAGGCCAAGCAGCTGACGCCGTTCCTCGACATGGCCTACCAGGGCTTCGGCTTCGGGCTGC
>Ga0228698_1001720_pt1 | contig 10201 bp, 15 predicted proteins | sample McNCre117_Aug_MG_FD_178015 | JGI IMG/M metagenome (GOLD analysis project Ga0228698, IMG submission 178015) | Freshwater microbial communities from McNutts Creek, Athens, Georgia, United States - 1-17_Aug_MG | ecosystem: Environmental > Aquatic > Freshwater > Creek | place: USA: Georgia...
TCCGTGGCGAATTCCTCGCAACCGCGAATGCGAACCATCAGTTCACCGCCCCTGATTTCAGGGTTAGCCACGCTTGATTTTGCAAGCTCCGCCAGTGTGTAGACCTGCCCGGCCTCGTTGCGCATCAGGGTCTTTTCAAGCATGGCCGCGTTACGCTCATTTTGCCGCTTGCGCCGCATGACGGCACTGTCAGACGCATAGCCACCGTGCCGCCTGTTGACAAGCCCCAACTTGATTGACCCATGTTCGACCACGCGCGCCACTTTTGCTCTCAAGGTTCGACGCCACCACACATCGCTCAGCGCCCGGTTGACTGCCCCGGTAGCCGTTAGCGATATGGGCGGTTCGACGCCGACGATGTCGCACACCTGATAGACCTTGTCCAGCTTTTCAGCCTCGCAACAGTCAGGGCTTTTAAGCTCGATCAGTTCATCAAACCACCTTGCAAGCTCTTTTGCTTTGTCAACAATCTGACAATCTGACAGCGACCATTCAATTGCCCCGCCGTGCTTTGCCTTGAAGGCTTCGACCCGTTCGCGCCATTCGCGCGCCCTCAGCCAGTACGGCACCGACTCAGGTATCACGGCCAATAGATCAATGGGTTTACCCCATTCCCACGGCACCGACTTTTTTAGCTCCGCCACAATGCGCCGCGTAAAGAACCGCGTGCACAGGTCCCAATCAACGCCCCTGATGCGCTTTGCCATCATGCCGCCCTTTGCCGCAGCGCATAGCCGTTGCTCAGCGCCGCAAAAATTGACCGTATCGCCACCTGTACGCTGATCTTTTCTGCGCTGGTGAATTCTGAGAACTGGCGCTTTGCCAGCGTTTGTAAATCGCCGTCAATGCCCGACAGCAGTAGAACGCTCATGCGCACGTTTTCAGGCATCAAGGCCCATTCGCGCGTTCTAGCGCACGGGTACGACCGACCATCTATTTGTGCACGTATTTCGTTTGCCACGTCACGCAGGCGCGCCCGGCAATCCGCGACCGTTGGCACCGCACTAGCCGTCATAACAACCACACGGATTAACCGAACCATCAGCATCAATGTCATAGAGCAGATCACCCTGCTTTGACCTATCACGCCAATAATCCGCCGTCTCATTGCCCCACTGGCACCGCTGTTTACCGTTCGGTTGATTTCCATGCGCTTCAGTTGCCGCAACTTCAAGGCGCGCTATTCGCTCAAAATTACACGGCTCAACTTTCGCAAGTCTGATTATTTCGCCAACCCGCATAAATGGGCAACACCAACACCCACTTTTTCCCGGCGAAGGCAACCCCTCACCCCTTATGATTTCCTCACATTCATCCCGATCAATGTCTAAGTCAACCAGCGGACGAATTGCCCCAGGCATACGATGCGCTTCACCGGCATCAATCCCGATCAACTGCAACCCGCCGCCGTTGTTTGCAATAAATCGTTTGATTGGGTTTATCTTTGCCTCGACCGTGCATCCCCTTAACAACCTACTACCAGTAACCCGCAACCTTTCCCATCGCTCAAGAACCGACTCCAACGGAGCAACAATCTCAAGCTCTCGACCATTCTCCGCAAGCCACGGACTAAAGTGGTTTTTTATGTACTGATATGTTTCAGGCTTTTCATTGCCCGTGTCAGAAAAGATTACCCGCCAATTTTTGTATTCAGGCAATCTTCCACGCACGAGCAGCACAGCCAACGCCGTACTATTCACGCCGCCGCCATAACTTAGCCAATACTGGCCCACTGATGCGACCGCCGCGCTCACAGTGCCGCCGCCTGATGTTGCACCAGCCACGCGCCCAGCCCGGCCCGGCGTGCGACATGCAAGGCAGCAATGGCAAATTCTCGCGTTGACACCATCGCTTCATCAATACCGCCCGTTTTGAGTTTTATTTTTCGCGGCCCGTGATCGACCGCAGATACATAGACGCCATTGCCGCAATAGACGGCCCATGACTGACATTCACCTACTTTTTTAGATTGGCCCATGATGTTTTTTCAGTTCAATTGAAAGAAAAAACACCGGGCAAGGCTTGACGGCAGATAATTGCCCGGCGACCTTGCACGCTGGGCTTTTGCGGCCCCTATCCGCTCATAATTCACGAACCGACCAAGTCGGTTTGTATATTATGTTAAGTAAGACGTAGCCAACATAAGCCCAACATTCAAGGCGTTGACACTGTAACACATACAGGGATAAACGCTATGTTTTTTGCACTGAATGAATATGGGTCAGCATCGCTCAGACGATCTTATGACGCCCTTGCCATTGACCCAGCGCGCAAACTACGACAAACCACCCACTATCTTGACGTGTCAGAGCAAACGCTTATCAAGTGGCTGAACGGCAAATCAAACCCACCGCGCGCCGCGTGTTATGCACTTTGGCATGAATGCGACATCGGGCGCGCCGTCACCAGCGCCCACAGCGCCCACGGCATGCACTTATGGCGAACGCTTGCAAAGTCACAGGCCGACACCATCACAACGCTTCAAGCACGCATTGACGCACTTTGCGACGAACTCAACAGCGCAAAACAAGCCACCAGCCGCCCAATTTTTGCCGCGAACGAGCCTTTTTTAAAAAGGTATTGATCAGCGTTTCCCATACCCCAAGCATGCCCCGGCATTTTGCATATTTTTGCACTCGCGCCTAAGTCGCTTTTCGCGTTGATTTTTTGTTTCACCACCCGGCAAGCCGCCATTTTTTCCGGCCTTTTGCGCGTGGCAGTGATAACCGATCTTGTCTGAAGCATGACACCCATTCGCGTCAACACCCCCAGGCGTTGCCAGCGCCAAAAGTGGCACCGCCAACAATGCGAAAACGAACAATCCAGACTTTGACATGATCTTGAACACCCCCGTTTTTAGCCGCCCCAGCAAGCCACCAACACGCCACTTTTTATTTTTCAACTGCGAATATCTTTCAATCAGCCCACTTTTTCAGGCTTTCAATTGACCCATACGTTCACACCCAACGCTTTTTTATTTTTGAATTGACCCAACAACAGTTCCAAACCCAGGAAAAAACATTTTTCACCGTTTGCGCGCTTTTGCATTCACTTTTTTTGTGACATTTTCTTTATTGGCCTGATGCTATTTTCAAGAACTGGAATGATGTTTTCCGTTTATATGCAAAATTTAATTTGTTGGAACGCAAATTCCATGCGGGCCACCAACGTTTTTTTCAAGATTATTTCAATTTTTACTGTTTTCTTTTTCTGTTGACTGTTGCCAAGTTGCAATGCATTGTCGCCCGGCGAACGACTCATGCAACGGCACAAAACCCGCTGCATCGTTATCCGTAATTTCTATTCACAGCTTGGCGCTTTTTTGCCGCGTTATCCGTAATTGCAATTTGCATCGTTAATTTTCCCGAAAAACGTTATCCGTAATTGCTATGTTATCTGGCTCATTTTCCCTGAAAACGTTAGCCGTAATTGGGTTTAATCAAACGACTTTAAAAACGCCTCGTTAGCCGTAATTAACCCCTGCAAAAACACGCAATAAACCAGACGCCACGCTTTTTAATTGCCGCTTGCGCTGCCATTGGTTCAACCGCCGACATTGTTTTGTTTGCTGACCCAGACCTCTTTATGTGACCGCCTATATTTTTTCTGATACCAACGGTTCATCATTTTTTTTCGCTGCACTTCATCTGCGACACCCGCGCTTTGCATGGTTTTTACAACCCGTAGCTTTTTTATCATTGACGCGGGTATCAGCTTGGACTCTTTGCCGCTTGACACGGCATCTTTTGCAGCGTTGATCAGCGCCGCCTTGAGTGACTCGACACTGTCCACCCCCTCAAGTTGAACGCCCAATATGTCAGACATGCTGGCCGATATTTGCTTTTGCGCCGCCGCTAGCATGGCTTCAGGCGACCAGCTTTGCAGGCTCATGCCTGATTTTGCGTTGACCTCACGCAATAACACGTCCGCCGTGATGGCTTCGTCTGGGTCGATATTGATTTCAGCCCGCGCCAACGCGGCCCGGACGTGTTTGCCGTAGCGCGTCAAAGCCCGGTCAACGATTTCATTGGCGATGGCATCTGTGATGGTGCCGCCCGCCAACTTGGCATCAATGATTTTGTCTGCAATGTCAAAAGCCGTTCCCGCATTGGCCCGATCAATCGCAATCTTGAATTTCGCCATTTGTTACCCCTCGTTGCTTCACGCCTTCGATACCCATTGTTTTGTGTGTGCTTGCCGCCAGCGCCTTTGCCGCGCCCGGTTCATCTCACCCGCCTTTGACGTGTCGGTAATCATGTTCCAAGGCTTAGGCGGACCAACCAGCGTCAACACCTCTTTCATTTTTCCGATTGGTTTTGCCGCGTCTATTACTTCACCGGCCTGCTGTGACAGCTCCGCGCCAAGCTGGTCCGTTAACCACGTTTGAACCGCGCCCCTGATTTGAACCCGGCTATCAACTGGCGGCAAGCCAAGGTCTAAAGCTATCTTTTGCATGGCCTGCTTTTCAAAGCCATCGCGCATTTTTTGCCGGTCCAACAGGCTATCGAGCTTCACGCCCGACCCCGATAACAGCTTTTCATTAACCGCCTTGGTTAATGTTTCATCTGTCAACCCCTCGTTGACATCAATATCAAGGCCCATGCCCTCGATCGTTGCGCCGACAAAGTCTTTCCAATACTTGTCAACAAGCTTTTTTACGCCGTATGTCCCAGCCGAACTGCCCGCCGCCACCACAGCAGCCACCAATAAAGGAAAAGGCATCACACACCCCCGTTAAAAAAAATGGGGCACAGCGGCCCCCAAATGATGCGCCCGGCCATCACCGGACCCGGCGCGCCGCCCTACTTCGCGCGCCGATCAAATCCACCCGACATTGAAACCAGATCGTCAATGCGCGCATGCGCCTTGTTTACCGCTTCAGCGTTTGCCGATACGCGCTCATGCAGGCGCGCGAGGTCTGACCGAATTGCCACGTAGGCACCAATCCACGCCCCCGACATTGCCAACAGGCCCAGCGCAATATTCGCCACGATGCCCGCATCAATGTTCACCTAAAGCCCCCCGGTTTCGCGCATGACTACCGCCAAGCCACCGGCCACCGCCTGCACACCTACCAATAGCCCCGCGTATTGAGGCAAGGCAAATTTAAGCGCTTCAAGCAACCCCGCAAAGCCCGCCCACGTTGACGGCTCTTTCAACCTATCCATGATTACCCCCTTTGAAAATGCACACGCTCGCGCAAGTAGCCATTCCAGCGCCCAGCCCACACCAGCCCGACCGATTCACCACAGACCCCCATTTGCGCAATTCGCATCTGGTCCGTCCATAGTGGCTTTCCCGCCAGCATAGGCACCGCGTCAAAGGCATTGGCAAGCCCGCTAGCATCCGGGTTATGCATCGACTCGCCCGGCCTTGCGTTGGTCATGATTGGCCCTGGCTTGTCCCGGCCCGACGCCCATAGCGCCGCCTGTTCAATGTTTGAGCGCAACGTGCAATAGACCAACACATCCAAACCGCAGGCCCTGCATTCATCCAAGAATGCAAGGGCTTGCGCTTTGACCACTGGCGACAGGTCACTGATTGACCTTGACGCCATGTTTAGACCACCGTCAACGGATCAACACCCGCCGCCGTCAACGACCCGGCCAGCGCCTTGACCTTTTCATCGTTATAGGTTTTCCACTCTGCGATGGATGCCGCGCGTGTCTGCAAATCGACATATTCGGCATGCTCAGGCGTGCCGTTGGCAACATCCCAACCCAGCGCCAAACCCGCCGCCAGCTTGGTCGATACGACGCCATCCTTATCCACGCTTGCCGCCAGTTCATTCTTGAACCGCTTGTATTTCGATTTCAGCGCCGCAACAGGGTCACCAACCGCCGCCGTTGATACAAATTTGACAAACTTGACCTTTGTACCCGCCGCGATATTGGCACGCTTTGCCAGCGCCATTGCCGCATTGGCATCACCATACAGGCGAACATTGCCAGTGTTGTCAGCCACCGGCCGTACAGCCGTAACGGTGCCGTCAAAGATCGACACGATAACCATGCAGCGCCCCGTGCCATCGACCTCAGCCGCGCCAAACTCTGTCACGTTCAAGTCGTTGATCAGCCCTTCACAAATCGGCAACGCATCAGCAGCCACCACCACACCCAAAGCCAGCGCAACGGCAGACACCATTGCATTGTTTTTCGTACTCATAACCCGATACCCCTTTTGAAAAAACGCCGTCAAGCCTTATTCAAAATTCAATGCGAAACGCTCAGCAAAAACGGCCCGGTATCGCCGTTGCCCTGAAGCCTTACAAACAACGGGTTTGCACTCGACCCCATGTCCCATGACCCAGTCACACCGATCTGTGCCGCCAGTTCGTTGCCTGCATCGTCCAAAATTGCAAACCGGCAATTTGGCAAGTTGCCCGACAGGACAACAGTTGCGCCCGCCGCATCCGTGTCAATGCGCCACCACGCCTCATTGCTTGCCGCCGTCAGTTGCGCCGATACCGACCCCCCATAGCCCACCGTTACCGCTTGCTCTTTGGACGCCCCAAACGCCGCAGGCACCGGCCCGCCCCACTCTGCCCCGGCCTGCATGTCTAGCAACTGCTGCAACACGTCAGCCGCATCGCGCATTTTTTGCGCCGCCATGATGACCGACGTTTTACGGTCAGACTCTGCCCACGCTGCAACGCTTTGCGTTTTGTCATCAGCCACCGCCCGCACGGATGCAGGCGACATGACCGCCACCTTACCCGCCAATGCTTCGACGCGCGCAGGCGTCCAAGGCGTTGGCATGGACGCTGCATCTTGCAATCGCACCGACACCACGCACGGACTACCCGACAGCGACTTAACCAGCCACTTTCCCACGTCTGAAAACGCCCACTCAACCAGATAGCCGCGCACGTCCACCAGATCGACCCCGCTTTGCCACGGCTCAGGCGCGCCAGGCACAAACAGGCGGACGCAGAATTTAGCCTCAGCACGCGCCCGGCTGACCCGCTGCACCGGCATTACAAGGTCGATCAGAAGTTGTGACGTGTTGCCCCCTGCAACCACTTTGCGCCGCACGATTTCGCTGGCAACGTTGACAAAACAGTAACCCATATCCGCCCCTATTGAATGCCCGCTACCGTGCGAATGTATGTTGTGCCTTGCGCGCCGTCATACAAGGCGAAGTCACGCCCCACATTTACCCAGTTCACGCCATCAATTGAACATTGCAGGCGCGCCGTTGCAGGCGACAAATTGCCAAACCCAACCCGCGACCAGAACTTGACAGACCGCACCATTTTTGCGACCGGCATGCACACACCTACCCAATTGGGCACGATATGACCGCCGCCCGTTGACCACGTGCCATCACTCCCGCCCATCAGGCCATCAAACAGGTTTGCCGACTCATACCCTGCCAGCGTTGCAGACGCCATCGCCACACCACCCACCGCAAGATTGACCCCTGTTGCATCCGTTGATTCATAGAACCCAAGCTCTACACCTTGCCAAACGTAATCGCCCCAGGTGGTTAATATGGTTTTGCCCGTAGCCAATAGACGCCAGTAGCGCGCCTTTGCCGCTATCGCCGCCGTCAAATTCCATGAAATGCCATTTACGTCCACGCTGATCGACTGGTTATCCGAGCTAGCCACTATGGCACCCGCACCAGCACCAGGCAGACCTTGCGGCCCTTGCGGACCTTGCGGCCCGGCCGGACCCATGGCACCGGCCGCGCCATCAGCACCGGGCAAACCTTTCGGCCCCGCTGGACCCATGGCACCCGCCGCACCATCAGCACCGGGCAGACCTTGCGGCCCCGCTGGACCCATGGCACCGGCAGCGCCATCAGCACCCGGCAAACCTTGCGGCCCGGCTTGCAATTCCACCACGGCACCACTTGACAGGCGCGCCCTCAACACGCCGTCAACATCCAGAAACACGATAGCCCGGCCCGGCAATGGCACCGGCACGCCCGCTAAATCTTGCTGCAACACCAGATCAAACATTTTTCACCCCTAAAACACCATCAACCCGCAACACACCATCAACTGACAACAGGCACCCGCCGCCACCATCAACGCGATCAGGCCCAACCCGCACCACGCCATCAAGGCGCAACACGCCATCAACGACCAGCACCCGCGAATAGATCAGCCATACCCAGCCCGCCCGGACATACGCCCAAACACCCACCGGCACCCGTTCAAGCGCTGTCACGCCCGGCCAATAGACCGACCCTATGCGCCGTATGCCATGCAGTTCAAGCCAGTTCATTCAAAGCCCATCGTTTGAAAGAATCCCGCTTTTCTGATCCGCCATGCTTGTTACATGATGCCGGCTTGTTACATCCGCCTGGCTTGTTACATCCGCCTGGCTTGTTACACCCGTCGACCGCCACACCAGTTACATTCATCCTGGCCACGTGTAACAGTGGCTTTTCGCACACCTCAGCAACGCCAATTAAGAACCTTGCAAAATCAATCGGCGTCCGCTCACGATCAGCAGGAGACATTTGCAATGTTCGGCCCTTAGCCCTTGTTACAGGCACCTGGAAATCTCCAATCCACTCCCGATCCACCCCAACGATGTAAAGATATGTCGGCTTTGGTGCCTCATGCCCAAACCATCCCTGATCAACGACAAGCGTCCATCCGCCCCATTCATCAGTAAGCCCAGGCTTAGGCAAACCCGCCGCCCCCCAAAGCGTTGACCCCCACGGATGTTCAAGAACACCACCGCACCGCCGCACCTGTTCAACGGCAAACAAAGCCAGCGCTTTTTCGTCATGCCGCGGCTTAGCCCAATTGCGCAACCGACCCCAAGCCCGGCACGGCGGATGACAGATAACCGGGTTTTCACCTGCATAGCCCCTTGCGTCCCGATCAATATCCCACACGTCATCCACCAGGTGCTTGTAACAAGAGTCAGCCCGCGCGAACAATACCGACACCATAGGCTTACGCCACGATTCCCACGTCATGCCATCACCCCATGATGACCCGGCAACGGCCCCCAAGCATCCCGAAAATTCTCAGATTCCAGCCCCAACAATGCCGCGCGCAACTTGCCCCCAAGGCGCGCCGTACAGTTATTAAAACCAGTCCAAGGCGCTCCGAGCGCTTCGCGCTCTGCGCTGTCCTGAATGCCAACATCCGCGCCGACATGCACCCACGATTGCCGCCGTGACACCAGCAAACGCCCGGACCGCAACTCGCAACCAACGACCTTTTTTTCAGTGATTGGCTCACCGTAGCCGTTCACCTTTTCATTGACGCGCAAGCCCGCGCGCAACAGGTAGCCGCCGCGCTTTTTGCACACGCCGCCCATGTGGCGCATGTACCTGCACCAATCGGCCCCGACGTTCCCGAATTTGTGCACTGCATGCCAAATCTTTGACGCGATGCCATCGCCACAGTGAACCGCCCGGTCTATCTGATCTTTAGTAACCCTTCGCATCTCGCGCCAGATGGTGACCGATGGTTGCCCGATGGCTTGGAATTGCCGGATGCCCCATGTAGCCGCCCATGCATCCACCCGTTGCCAGCCTTTATGTTCGCGCGTGTCCACGTCAAAGGCTTCATGTCCGGTCTGGTCCTGATATTGGCCTACGTCAAAATGCCCGATGTTTTTTGCCACGTACTTAGCCACATAGCCCGCCGCGCCGCCGCCGTGCATGCGTTTGACATTGATGCGGTTTGCCAGCGCGCCCGGTTCATGGCTGGACCCCAGCGCGCCCCTGAAGGTGATGACGCGCTCACGGCTGGCGTGTGACTGCACTTCGCCGCCATCCGATAGCCAGTGTTTGCCGACCACCTGCAACGCATCGAACGCCGTGGCATCATCAGCGAACCACAGCAGCGCGTGCCAGTGTGGGCAGGCGTCATGGTGCGGCTCAGCCACGCGAAAGCCGTAGCACTCAACCCCAGCGCGCGCCCATGCGGCCCGCACTTTTGCCCACTGACCGCGAAGCCACATTTGTGCATCGCGTGGCGTGCTGATGCCGTCATATTTGGGGTTTACCCTGATTTGCCCTTTTGACCCTTTGCCGCCCGCCTGAACCGCGTGAAACTTTGACGGACACGTCAAGGTTAGAAAGTAGCCCACATGCCCGGCGTCCGTGGCGAATTCCTCGCAACCGCGAATGCGAACCATCAGTTCACCGCCCCTGATTTCAGGGTTAGCCACGCTTGATTTTGCAAGCTCCGCCAGTGTGTAGACCTGCCCGGCCTCGTTGCGCATCA
>Ga0228698_1001721_pt1 | contig 10191 bp, 11 predicted proteins | sample McNCre117_Aug_MG_FD_178015 | JGI IMG/M metagenome (GOLD analysis project Ga0228698, IMG submission 178015) | Freshwater microbial communities from McNutts Creek, Athens, Georgia, United States - 1-17_Aug_MG | ecosystem: Environmental > Aquatic > Freshwater > Creek | place: USA: Georgia...
GATGTTAAATCAAAACACCCTATTCAAATTTATCGCGGGGTGGAGCAGCCCGGTAGCTCGTCAGGCTCATAACCTGAAGGCCGCAGGTTCAAATCCTGCCCCCGCAACCAAAAATAACGCCGCTAACCGTAAGGTTGGCGGCGATTTCGTTTGCGTATACGCGATCTTAAGTCATCGCCCCAGACGCCTAGGCGCTCAGGAGTTGCCGCATGTAAATGCGCGTGCTATCGCGGCGGGTCTCGACAAAGCCCTGTCGCAGATAAAGCCTGTAAGCCCCCTGGTTCCAGGCCAGCAGCGATAGGCTGACAGACGCCTTCCCCAATCGACGCGCTTTGGTCATGGACAAAGTCCAACAATCAGAGAGTGTTGGGCCGCGCTTCGATCCGGATCGGTACTCGCGTGCCAATGGACAGGCGATGGTTCCGGCGCTTCACACCATCATTCCTGCCTTGCGGTAAAGCCGCTCGACTCGGCCGATCCCGGAAGCTTGGCCATCCCGATGCAACGAGATCAACAGCTGCCGATAGCCGCCGCCTTCCACTTGTAAAAGGTCGCGATGGCAAGCCGGGGCCTTGCCAAGGACGGGGCACGATATCAGGGCTGCCATGACAAAATCACGAAAGGTCTGTGGGGCGCATCGGTGATCCTAAGGATCACCTCTTTCGTCAGGGGCGGTTCCGCCGATGACAGGCGGGCGGTGATGCTGATGGCGCGTCCAGCCAGGCTGGCGCCGGGCGCCGTCAGTCCGGTGATGTCGAACCCTGCGTTCGTGTTTGGCCTTATATCGCCAAAAACCTTTAAAACCTCGGGGGGAGATTGGTCCAGCTGGACGTTTTGCTGCTGCGAGAAAATAGTCAGGGCCGGTTTGACCTTGGCATAGAGCGCGGGAGTCATTCCCAGTACCAGAGCCAATTCGTCCAGGCTTTGGAACGCGCCGTTGCGTGGAACATAACTGCTTTTGGCCATGCGGTAATCGCTGGCTTTGGCGCCGTTAAGGCGTTTGAAGGCGCCATCTTCCCGCCAATCCAGGATGCAGGCGACTATTCTTTCGGCTTCGCTCGCCGATAGACCGACAGAGGCAAACAGCTTCTGCAGGGTCTCTTCGTCAGCCCTGTTGAGATCGATCTTGCCAGCCTCGTCCCTGATCGTGACCTCGATATCGTTGTCATCCAAGGTGAGATGCCGAGGTTTGCCGTCCACGGGCCAGTTATGGTCGAGAAGCGCGAGGACGGCGCGGTTGATCGCAGTTTCCATCCTGGCTTCAGCTTGGATGCGATGCCAATGATTGCGCTCTAGCTTGGCAGCGACACTCGTCCGGCTCAGCAAGGAAAGGGCGATCAAGGACAGGATCGCCATTCCCCAGAGGACGGAAACCAGAGCAAAGCCTTGCTGATCGCGGAGCCTCGTCATGGTGCCTTGGGTTTCATCATCTCGCGGATGGACGGAAGCTTATTCCGTAATTCCTCGGTGACGGATTGGGCGCGTTGCTGGCTCTCTACGACATGCGGGGTGATGAGAACCAGCAGCTCGGTGCGGCTGAGTTGATCATCGTTGGTGCCAAACAGAGACCCAATCACGGGAATATTGTGCAGAACCGGGACGCCATTGTTGCTTTTGTTCTTCTTGCTGGTGATCAGACCTCCCAGTGCGACGGTCTCACCATTGTGGATAGCAACCGTGCTGCTGATCTTCCGCTGTGAAATGGTCGGAGAGTCGATGCCGGAGGACGTGGTGGAGCTGACGCTGCTGACCTCTTGCGAGATATCCATCATCACCATGCCGCCCTGGTTGACGCGGGGGGTGACCTTGAGAATGACACCGGTCGATTGATACTGCACCGAATTGATCACCGCAGTGGTGGTGGTCAAGGTGCTTTGCGATTGCTGGGTGATGACCGGAACCTGATCGCCGACCTGAAGGGTGGCCGTTTGATTGTTCAGTACGAGCACCTGCGGCGAGGAGAGGACCTCGACATGGGTCAGGCTGTCGAGAGCGGAAATGATGCCGGCGATACTGCCATTATTGGTGAACTGATAGCCCAAGCCGGGGAAGCTGGCGCTGATGGTGCCGCTACTGCCATTGCTTAAGGTGAGGCTGTTCTTGCTTCCGGCCTGCAGGAAGAATTGAACGCCGAACTTAAGCTCGTTGGTCAATGTGACCTCCGCCACCGAGGCCTCCAGCAGCACCTGCTGGGGCGAGGCATCCAGCTGCCGCAAGGCGGCTTCAATGATGTCGAATTCCTTATTGGTAGCCATGATCAAGAGGGCGTTGTTGACCTCGTCGGCAGTGATGCGCATGCGGGGGGCTTTGTCGTCTCCTCCGGTGCCTCCGTATAGAAGATCGCGGCCAGCCTGTGTGAAGCCCGGCGTGTTTTGTGTGTCCGGGATGACGCCGCCAAGATTGTGGGCCAGTGTGTCGGCGGGAGGAGCGACGGCGCCTTGGGAGGAGGGGGCGCTACCGGCACCGCGGGCCGGTGTGCCCGGGGGCGTTTGATCTCCTTGCCCCAACAGAACCTTGTTCAGGGTTCCGGCAAGATCGGTGGCGCGTCCATTTTGGACACGATAGACGAACAATCTTTGTTCTGTGGTCTCGTTGGGCTTGTCCAGACGCTCGATCCAGGTGCGCAGGATTTCCAGGTAACGGGGCTGAGGGGAAATCGCCAGCACGGCGTTCATGCGCTCGATGGGAACCAGGCGGACCAGGTTGCCGACCGGACTGTCCGGTCCGCTGATGATCTGCCCAAGCTCGGCGGTCAATTGTTTGGCCGAAACCGAGCCGGGCCGGAACAGGGCGAAGGACATGCCGGACAGCCAGTCCACATCGAACATGGCGATTTCGTCGAGGATCGCTCTTCGCTCTTGCTCCGAGCCCGAGATGAGCATCAGGTTTTGCGCGGGATCAATCTGTAGGATGCTGCCACTGGGTGTCATGGGCTCGATCAGCCGCTGCATCTCGGCGACGGCGACAAAGCGCAAGGGAACCACGGAAACCCCGAAGCCCGGTTGCAGCGTGCGGTTTGTCTGAAAATTGCCGAGGCGGGTGGCATTCGACAAGGCGACGATCTTGTGAATGCCATCTTGCTGTACCAGGGCTAGGCCATTCAGGCGCAAGGCTTGTTCCAGGACCGGTAGGACGGCTTTGCTGTTCAGGGGCTGTGACGTCTGAAGCGTGATGTTGCCCTGGGCGCCAGGATCAATCTGGTAATTGAGTTTGAGGAAATCTCCCAGTACGGCTTTAGCCACGTCATGGATATCGGCATTGACGAAATTCAGAGTGATGCCGTCGTCTTGTCCTCCGGCCTCCGCTTTGTCCTGATGCGTGGGCTTGCCGTTCAGAAAGCGTCCGCTCCCGACATACATCTCGACACTGCCCTTACGGTCTTGCGGCTTGGCTGCCAATGAGACCATGGGGCTCGGTGACGCGTTGCCGTCATTGGTCGCATGGGGCTGAGGTTCGACCGAACTCGCCGGGGCCGTCTCGTGGGAGCAGGCGCAAAGCAGGCTGAGACTGACGGCAAACAGGGCCGAGCGCATCGACAGATTGGGCAGCCGATGCCGGCGGAGGAGGGCAGATCGCATCACGGTTTTTGCTCGTGCAGGTTCAGGGTTTCCAGGGCGTCGCCGTAACGCAAGGTCACGCGATCGGCGGCGATGTCGGAGACGGTCCACCCCTCGACCACTTGGTCTGGCGCGGCGGTGAAGGCGGGGGCGTTGACGGGCTTCAAGAGTGCAAGCCGCTGGTTGGGGCCGCTCAGGACTCCGATCAGGCGGAGCTGAGGCAAGGGCGGAGCGGGCGTGATCGTTGGAGCAATGGGAGGCGGGGGCGCGGGGCGTCTTGTCGGTGTGAACAGCGGCCGCTGATCTGAGGCTGCGAACAGGTCGTTTGGAGGCGGGGGCGGCATGGTTGGCAACAGGCTTTCCGCGCCCGGCGCATTGTTTGCCTCTGACAGGACGGGAAGCGGAAACGGCCAGAACATCTCCCAGGCCAAGAGACCGAAGAGGCTGGCGGCGACGACAACCAAAGGAAAATCACGGCGGATCATGGACGATCCTCCATCAGGTGATATCCCGCCAATTGCAGGGTCAGCATGGCCGGCGAGGGAGTGTCGCCAGTGACGCTTTCGTTGGCGGTGACGGTCATGCCGATCACGAACAGGTAAGGGCTGTGGCTTTCGATCGCATAAAGCAATGCGGGAATTTGCTCGGCCGAGAGCGTGAGGGTGATGCTGACCTGGATCCGCTCGAAGGCTCCCTCGACAACGGGGGCGTCGACCATTGTGCTGTTGATGGTGCCGCCTTGGGCTTCGACAAGCTGACGAGCGTCGTTTTGCATGCTGGCGCTGGCGATGGCGCCGGAGTCGCCCTTGTAATCTCCACCATCGGCGGCTTGGTGCTGGCGAATTGTTTCCAGCTGAGCCGTGATCGTCGGGGCTCGGCTCAGAGTGCGCTGATAAGCGGTCAGAAGGCGGCGGGCGTCATCGGCTCTTTGTTGCTGGTCTAGGATGCTGTCGAGCAGTTGTCCGGGCAGAGCCTTCCAGGCCAGGGTCAGGATCAGCAACAGCAGGCCTATCGCCAATATCCGGCGACCGATCCGACGCAGGCGGACAAGTCTTCTCATGGCCGATCTCCGGCGCGGATGGTGACGGCGATGTCAAAGCGCTCCTGTCCGGCTTGTGGCCCTGGGATCAGTGGGGCGCGGAATTGCGCATCCTTCAGAAGGGGAGACGCATCAAGGGCGGCGATCAGTCCCGAGGCATTGACGGAAAAACCCCGTAGCCGCAGCAGATGGTCATGCAGTTCCAACTGAAACAGCCAGCTGTCATCGGGTAAGCGGAGAGATAGCTCGGCCATGACCGCGCTCATGAGCGGTTCATGTCTCCGCTTCGGCAGGAAGATCGCCATGGCTTGGCGTCGTTGCAGTTCGTTTTCCAGTTGCGAGACTTCGTGAGCCTTTCCGCGCATCTCTGACATCTGGGCGGACAGGACATCCAACTCGGCCTCTCCCCGCCAAAACAGACCGGCAAGACTGGCAAGACTTAAAACCAGCAGGACAAGGCCCGGCAGGGCGACTGGGCGAATCCTTTTCCGCCGGATATGCCGCAGTTCCTTCGGGCGGAACGGTCCGTCATCCAGCTCCAGTCGGCTGGGATGAAGGCCGTTCTCAAGGCAAGTCGCCAGGGCAGCCTCGATGGGGGCGCGGTGGACCATGCGGATGTCGAGATCGACGGTATTCTGCCGAGGATTCCGACGGATCAGCTTAATGTCGTAATAGAGCCGATCCAGGCGCAGTGGACTTGCCCGGCCCACTTCGTTGCCGGCGATCTGACTGAGCGTGCCGATCGGCGCCTGGGGGAGCGTCAGGCGGCGGCGCAGGACCATGGAGGGAGGAATCTGGAGGCAAAAGGCGTTGTCTCGCTCGAGGGGAGAGAGGTCGCCTATTCCATTGGGTGTGATCACCAATGCCTGATGCGCACAGAGCTTTCGCAGTCGCGTCAGCAGCTGGGGCGGCAGCATGCCGCGCAGCTCATCCAGCCACCAGTGCATAATGGCCATGACCGTGGGCGACAGATGCCAATGCGATAAAGACCAATGAGGGAGATGCAAAAGCCTGCGCATAGGTCAGCGCCCCCGACAGTTACGGCTGACGGGATCGAAGACGCAGTCGGCGTCTACATCGATTCGCGGTGCGACGACCAAATCCGGCCATGAGCGACGGTCCCTCGGCGGGAATGTCACATGCAGGCGGATCAGATCCGGCAGGTGTGTTTCGTCTTGCCAGCGGTTCTGCCAGCCGTTGCGTCCGAAGTAAGAGAACTCCATCGACTGCAATCCGGCGAGCAGGGTTTCGGTCTTGATTTCCGAGCCTTCCGGGGAAGCCAGTTCGGGGCGAACCGTGATGACCAGATCATTCTGGCGGCGGCCCAGGTGAAAGCGCGCCCGGCCACCGTTCAGCAAGGTCGCCGGAATGGGGGCCAGGAAATCCAGTCGATCGGCACTGCCGTCGAAATCGACATGGCCTTTCGCCGCCTTGCGACTGTCAATCCAGGATGGATAGGCGGCCGTCAGCGAACGGCGCAGCGTCTCTTGGGCAATCTGAATGTCTTCCAGCTCCGAGGCTCGCTGGGAGATCTGTCCCCAGGCCAGGAATCCCTGATGCAGGCTTTCCATGAGCGCAGCCGATAACAAGCCCAGAAGTGTCAGGGCGACCAGAAGTTCAACCAGGCTGAATCCCGCTTGTTCTCTCATGACGGGGGCATCTCGCTTTTCAGGCGCAGCCCCTGCAGGCTGATTTGTCCCTGGGGCCAGGTGACTTTGACCGTGATCAGCGCTCCCCCGCGCTGATCCGCCTGTGTGGTGATCGTCCAATCAAGGCCGGGGTCCGCATGCCCGGATTGCGAGTCTGGGTGGGGGGGTGATCGTTCCGCGTCATCCATCAGGCTTTGCGCCAAGGACTCCGCAAGGCTGCGCCTCCAGGTTCCGTCATGGCGGTTGGTGGCGGTCGACAAGATGCCCAGCAAGGTCGCCGCAGACACCCCCAGGATCACCAGGGCCGCCAAAACCTCCACGACGGAGAAGCCGTCTTCCGAGCTGCTAGCCATCGGTGCTGATCCGGCCAGTCAGCCAATGGCTGGTGATGGTGAAGGAGCGTTTGCCGCCAGATAGCGTGATGGCGCCGCCGCTGGAACTGCCATCGGGGAAAAAGGCGATCAGGGCGTCCTGGTCCTTGATATTGTGCTGTGGGCCGATGAAGGACATCTGCACGGATGTCGGCAAGGATTTGCTTTCATGGCGCCAGGGCAGTTCGTAGCGGCCATGACCGATGTCGAGGCGGATGTCTCGTTCCTGGCCGCTGACGATGGCCTCCATCCGGGTCAGGCGCAGATCGCTTGCCAAGGCCGAGGCCGAGGTTCTGGCATCCATGCTTTTCCGGGGCGCCGAAAGCATGGCCGGAGCCAAAGTCAGGACGAAGCCGATGATGGACAGCACCACCAGCAGTTCGAGCAGGCTGAAGCCGGCCTCGAGGCCCGGATTACCAGCTAGTGATGGCCTTGGGGCCCGCATCGGCGGCTCCGTTGAGAGGGGCTGCGGTGGCGTCCGGGCCGGGGCTGAACAGATCGAATTCGCCATGTTGCCCAGGCGAGCGGTAGACGTAAGCATGCCCCCAGGGGTCGTCGAGGGAATTCTCCTTGCCCTTCAGATAGGGGCCGGCCCAGCGATCTTGTCCGGGAGGAGGCTTCAGAAGGGCTTTCAATCCTTCTTCGCTGCTGGGATAGCGTCCAAGATCAAGCTTGAAGAGATCCAGGGCCGTGCTGAAATTCTCGATCTGGGTTTTGGCGGTGCCGACTTTGGAGGTGCCGACATATTTCAGCACCTGCGGCCCGACCAGTGTGGCAAGAAGCCCCAGAATGGCGAGAACCACCAGAAGCTCGACCAGGGAGAAGCCGGCTTGCCGGTGGGATCGCGGATGCTGTGGCATGGGCATGGAGAACCTCATTGGAAAGCCAGATCGTTGACGCTTAAGATCGCGGTCATCAGGGTGGCGATGATGCCGGCGACGATAACGCCGAGAGAGATGGTCAAGCCGGGAACCAGAAGGACCAGGATGCGGTCGATATCCTGGCGGACGGCGTATTCCATCATGTCGGCGGCACGCAGCAACATGTCGTCCAGCCGGCCGCTTTCCTCGCCGACTCGAACAAGATCGGTCAGCAAGTCGGGAAACAAGCCGGTCTGGTTCAGTTGGCTGGCCAGTGACGATCCTTCTCGGAGGCGCCGGGCCGTCTCGGCGACAGCCTGAGCGATGACGCGATTGCCGATGCCGTCGGCCGTGACGGTCAAAGCCGCGGAGAGAGCGACCCCATGCTGGATCAGGGTGCCGAGCGTGCGGGCCAGCCGTTCGCTCTCGATGGTGGTCAGAAGTTTTCCGGCCACGGCGAGGCGCAACAGCCTCTGATCCATCCGCATGCGGTTGCCGGGGTGCTTCAGCCACCGGCGTCCCCAAACGAATGCAATCAAGCCGCCGATCCCAAGCGCCCATCCGTATCCACCGAGAATGGCGCCTGCGGTCAGCATCGCTTGGACGGCAGCGGGAGGAGAATGACCGGAGCTTTCGAAGAACGGCTGGAATGTCGGCAGCACATAGACCAGGATGATCGAGATCGAGGCTATCGCCGTGACCAACAGCATCGCGGGATAGATCAGGGCCGAGACAACGCGGTCTCGCAGAGATTGCTGCCGGTCCAAGTAGTCGGCCAACTTCTGCAAGGTCTCATCCAGGTCGCCGGTCAGCTCGCTAGTACGCACCATGCTGACATAGAGCTTGGGAAAAACGCCGGTGGAGGCCAGGGCATCGGCCAGACCCGAGCCGTCACGCAATGCGGTCAGGGCTTGTTCCAGCGCAGGGCGAAGGCTGGTCATCGCCTTCAGCCCCAACATGGTGCGCAAGGCGCGATCCAGCGAAAGCCCCGCCTTTAGCAGCAGAGAAAGCTCGCGGGCCGAAGCGGCAATCTCCTTTCCCGAGGCTGTCCGAGATCGTGTCAAACGCTCCAACAGGGCGTGCCGCCAGTCTCCCTGGGATGTGTCGACAGCGGAAACCGGATAATGCCCCTGGCTGCGCAATTGCTTGAGCGCCGAGGCGGAGTTGCTGGCTTCGATAACCCCACGGATCGGCTTTCCGGCAGACGTCATGGCTTTGAAGCGGTAGTGCGGCACCCGTCTTCTCCGCTCAGGATGACTTGGTGACGCGCAGGACTTCCTCGATCGAGGTGATCCCTGCCAGGGCTTTTTGTAGTCCATGCTGGACCATCGGGCGCATGCCTTCGTCGAGCGCAGCTTGCTGGATGAGCCTGGCCTCGGCCTTCTGCATCACCAGATGGCGGATGCGGTCCGACATCAGCAGCATTTCACCGATAATGGTGCGGCCGTTATACCCGCTGCCGCCGCATTGATGACATCCGATGGGGCGGAATAGACGTAGCGGGCCAGCGCCGAACGCCAGTTTCTCGGCCATGTCTGGCAGCAGGTCGTAAGGCTCGCGGCAGTTTGGGCAGAGTGTCCTAACCAGCCGTTGCGCCAGAATGCCATTGACGGTCGAGGTGATCAGGTAATCCTCGACCCCCATGTCCAGCAGGCGGGTGACGGCGCCGGTCGCATCGTTGGTGTGTAGGGTCGACAGAATCAAATGTCCGGTCAGCGCCGCCTGCACGGCAATTTGCGCGGTTTCCAGGTCGCGGATTTCGCCGACCATCATGATGTCTGGATCTTGGCGCAGGAAGGAACGCAAGGCGTTGGCGAAGGTCAGGCCGATCTTAGGCTTCACCTGAACTTGGTTGATCCCGGCGATGTGATATTCGATGGGATCCTCGACGGTCAGGATCTTTCGCTCGGAGGAGTTCAGCGTCAGCAAGCCGGCATAAAGCGAGGTCGTCTTGCCGCTGCCGGTCGGTCCGGTCACCAAGACGATGCCGTGCGGTTGCCGCAGGCTATCTTGCAGCCGTTGATGAAGCGCACCATCGAAGCCAAGGCTGGGCAAATCAAGCACCACGGCATCGCGGTTGAGAATTCGGAGAACGACGCTTTCACCATGCAGGGTCGGGGTAGTGGAGACGCGGAAATCCACGTCCTTTCCCTTAATCGCCAAGTTGATACGCCCGTCTTGGGCTAGCCGGCGCTCGGCGATGTTCAGCTTGGCCATGATCTTGATGCGCGACAGGATGGCTTGCTGCAGGGCCGAGGGTGGCGGTTCATGGTCTCTCAAGACGCCATCGATCCGAAACCGAACCCTAAGGCCGGTTTCATCCGGTTCCAGGTGAATGTCCGAGGCCATCGTCTCCACGGCTTCGTTGATGATCCGATTCACCAATCGAATGACGGGGGCATCGCTGGCCATGTCCCGCATACGCTCGGAGTCATCCGCGTCCCACCCATCATCGGCATAATGGACCGGGGCTTGGGGATCCCGATCCGGGTAGAGCTGTCGCAATGCCGCCTCGATGATGGACGGTGTCGCAACAAAACGGCGAACGCTCTGTCCCAAGGCGAATTCCAGCGCCGCGATACAGGACTGATCGGTCGGATCGACCATGGCCAAAGAAAGCGCATTTGCATCCATGGCCAAAGGAAGGCAGTGGGTCTCTTTCAGAAATTCCGGGTTTAAGACCTCGTCAGCCACGGGAGCCGTGGGGAGCGATGA
>Ga0228698_1001722_pt1 | contig 10190 bp, 12 predicted proteins | sample McNCre117_Aug_MG_FD_178015 | JGI IMG/M metagenome (GOLD analysis project Ga0228698, IMG submission 178015) | Freshwater microbial communities from McNutts Creek, Athens, Georgia, United States - 1-17_Aug_MG | ecosystem: Environmental > Aquatic > Freshwater > Creek | place: USA: Georgia...
CCGAACACGGTGGTCTTGTACATCTTCTCGACCAGCTTGCCCGAGTACAGCTCGGGGATGAAGCCGGTGGTGGAACCCAGACCGTAGTCCGTGATTCCGGAGGTGCGTGCAACGCCGGTCATGGCAATGCTCCTTCAGTCGGTGTCAGGATCGGGGCTCACGCCCCGTGCATCGACTTCAGCCGCGCCTCGAACTGCACCCGTTCAGCGTCGCTCACCTTCCCCAATGCCGCGCGCCGGTAGTAGTCCTTGATCTCGGCCCGGTTCGGGGCGCCTTGCGCCTGCGCCGGAGCGTCGTTCGAAGAACCACCCGCGTTGGTGGCCGTGCCGTGGGGCGCAATCGGAGGCTCAGGTGCCTTCGGCTTGGACTCCTTCAGGTAGCGCTTGAACATCGACGCGACTTTGGCCGCGTTCTGCGCCCCCGCGTGGGCGTTCAAGATTTCCTGTCGGACCATGCCGGTGGCCGGATCTTCCTGCGCGAGCCACTCGCGCCAGCCGTCGGTCTGATCGATTTCCATGTAGTCGGGCACCTCGGCCGCGAGCGCGTCGTAGAACTTGCGCTGGCGGTCGGTGGCGGCGTCTTCGGCTTCGGCCTTCTGGCGGTCCTTCAGCGGCTTGATCTCCGCTTCCAGGGCTGCCTGGACTTGCCGTTTCGACGCGCGGTCTGCTGCTTCGGCCATCGCCTGGCAGTGTTCCTCGCCGAACTGCTCGATCTGGTCGGGCGTGAAGTACGCCGCGAGGTCGATCTTCTCTTCGCTGGGCTTCGAGGCTTGCAGGGAACGGATCTGCTCCTGCATCTCACTGATCTGCTGCCGCAGGGCCCCGATCGCCGTCTGGCTGCGCTCACGTTCGGCGCGCAAAACGCCTTCGGTGACCTTGAACCGCTGCCGCCAGTACCCGACATCGCTCTCGCGCGGGTCGCCCAGGGGCTGCTCGACGTTCTCAGGGGCCGCGGTTGCGGCTGGTGCGGCGGGATCCGCCGGTGCTGACTTCGATTCGAACTTCTCGCGGAGCTGTTCGCTCATGCGCAGAACGGGACGAGGAAGCCGGGTTTCGTTCGAGGCTTGTGAAGCCGTCATGTGTTCTCCACGATCCAGGACCACCGCCGTGGGCGTCCGGGGTTCGGTTCGTGGGATGCGATGACCGCGATTCCCGTGCTACGCGCAATCACCGGTGCCGCGGTGCGGCTGGTGCTGCGCGGGCGAGGCGCTGCTCTGCTTCCGTGATGTCCTTGCACAGCTCCAGGAGCTGCTTGGCCCGACCCTGAAACCGGTACACGTCGTTGCCGTCCGTGCCCAGCAGGGTCTCGTTCACAGAAGCCAGTCTGGCCTCCAAGATCCGCAGCAGGGCCTGTCCGTCCGGTGTCCTTGCGAAACGGGCCAGGAACGACAGGTCGCTCAAGTTCATGCGCGCGACTGTACCACAAGGTCGGGCAGATGCGACAAGGCCCGCGCTGGGCGGGCCTTGGTCAATCACCACCGGCAGGGGATTGGGTTTAGCCCTTGGCTATCACGCTCAAGAACGAGCCGTCATGCTTCACCCACACGAAGCCGCCCGGCAGCACGGTGAGCGTTGCTACTGACGCTGTGTCGTAAAACGTGCCCGTCGTGGTTGCGATGGTCAGATTGCCTGAGCCGCGATTCTTAAAAACCCACAGTTCGAGTTGATCCTCGCCTTGATCTGCCGCCGACCCGATGCCGGCGAATATCGTGATGGTAGACGTGGCGCCAGTGAATACAAAAATACCATCACGCTCGACTTTGAAAGTGGCGCGCGAGAATACGACGAGAGGCAGGTCAGAGGTTTTCATTTACAGCCCCATGAGGTTGGTAAGCGCCGTGGTAGCAATAGGGGCAAGCAGCACATTTCCTGCCTCGTTGGGGTGAATCCCGTCCGTCGAGTAAGTGGCAGATATTTCGATCTGGCCGCTCGCGTGCGTCGAGCCGTTCACAGGCGTCGCCACGTCGATCAGTTGCGCCGCCGGCACGTTTGCATACCTCGCTGCAAGCATCGCGTTTTCCGCCACGCGCAGAGAATCGGTTGCGCCGTAGGCTTTGACGGCGTTGGTGGATGGCATCCAGTTTCCGAGCAGCAGCTTCACGCCCTTGTCAGCCGCCAGCGCCGTCATCCGCTCGCGCGCCCACCGTGTACGGTCGATGATGGCTTGTGTGATCGTCGGCGCCGTGTCGTTGGGTGTGCTCGCGCCCATGCACATAATGTCCGGGCACAGTTCGCCGCGCATGATGTCCATTGCACGCGCCATGTAGCCCGAGCCATCGACCGCGAACGAGTTCTGGCCCTCCCAGGAGAAGTTTGCATACTCGATTGGGATGCTCAGGGCGTCGCGCACCGCATCGGCAGCTTTGCCGTAAAAGCCCTGGCCGACGTATGTGCCCTGACCGGAGGCAATCGAGTCGCCGCACGACATCACCGTCACCACACGGCCACGCGCCTGATACTGGATGGCAATGATCGGTGAGCGGTTTTGATTTGTCGTGCTGGTGAAACTTGCGGGCGTAGTCACCCCGTCGACAATTTGGTCGCGGGCGCACCAAAGCCGACCATCTGGTTTTGTCGCCCAATTCGTCAGGTCACCAGTACCGACTACATACCCCGGAAGCGCGGCATTCGCCAGCAGGTCGAATGCGCGGACCACGACGAGCGGATAAATTCCGCCGTCCGTGCGATCCAGGCTTGCGAGCGGGACCCAATTTGAGAATCCGTAATTCGGCCGAGCCCCGCTGCTGTTTGTACGGGGGGCGACTGGCACAGTAAATGTGATGTCGCCATGCTGACCGACGTTCGACCAAGCGCCTGCGGAATTGTTCAGGTCTGCCGCCGATGAAGTCACCGACGCCTTGCAGACGTAGTATTGCGCTTGCGTTTTCGACGTGTTGCATATCACCAGCCGAATCGCATCGAATGGCGCTGCAAGCTCAGCCGTTACTTGGAACGTCCGAGCGCTTGAGCTGTCGATAGTGCCGAGCTTGTGATACAGGGAGCGTGTGCCGATGTTGCGCCCGCGAATCCCACCCCCTGACACCGGGGCTCCACTCGGACCGCACACCTGCCCGCTGCTGTCGACCGTCGCCACGCCTGCGTGGCTCTTCTGGGCGGCGGACAGGCGCGCCAGGCCCCACTTCTTGATGTCGGCGAAATTCATAGCGCGGCTCAGTTGTAGGTGAGGGTCGAGAGGCTTGTGGCGACCTGGTCGAAGCCGCCCGTGCCGGCCCAGGTGATGGTGGTGACGCTACTGGCCACGACGATGCGCTGCACGCGCCAAGCGGCGGTGCTGGTGGCAGTGCCGAGGGCGGCTTCGGCGATGTAGGTTGTGCCTGCGGTGCTCTCGTCGATGATTTGCTTGAGTGGGCGCCCACCGGTGTTCAGTGCAGTGAGCTGCACGTTCTCTCGCTTCACCAGCGCGATGAGCGAAAACGTACCCGTATCGGAACTGGCTGCCGCGTCCGTTGTGGCACCAAGCGCCGCATCGGCGCCATCGGCGATGGTGACTGCTCCGCCTCCCCCTCCACCGCCCCCACCGGCGCCGGTGCCCAGGAGATCGAAGGTGCCGACCGCAGTACGGACGTAGGGGCCTGTGCCATCCGAATCCTTGATCCAGAGGCCGGTGGGGAGTTGGGTGTAGTCGGTGGGGTCAGCCACGGTGGTTCTCCTGCTGTGTGGCAGACGAGATGGATTGGCGAACGATGTCGGCCATCACCCCGAGGTTCTGTCGGTGCTCTTCGCGCTGCATGTCTGCCTGCGCCTTGGCTTCTTCCAGGGCCTTCTTGCCCTCGAATTGTGCCTGCATTGCGCCCTGCGCGGCTTGGGCCTGCGCCTGCGCGGCTTGGGCCTGCTGCGCCATCTGGGTGTCAATCTCTTCGTCGGACGGCACCACGTCCTCGATCGGCAGTTGCAGCGTCGCGGCGGTCTCGCGCAGCAGCGCGGCGCGGTACTTGGCGCCGATGATCTGCGCATCGACGGGGTTGGCCGTCATGCCGAGGAACTGGATCAGCCGCTGCTGGGCCGACTCGCGGATCAGGATGGCAGCGGCGCCGCGCGGCGTGACCACGCAGTCACCCTTGATCGACTCGTCGTCGTTGTAGACCATCTCGTTGACGAAGGCGTCGTTGACCGTCGGCCCGATGACGTTCATGTCCACGCTCGAGATGGCCCGGCGCAGCCCCTTGGCCGCGTTGTTCATGAGGATCGACAGACCACCCAGAGTGTTCCCGGCGCCGCCCACCTGCTCATTGCCGTAGGTGTAGCGCGGGATGCCCGTGGCGTCGTCGGCCTCGCTCTTGAACTTGTCGTAGACCCCCAGCAGCGTCGAGCTGCGGTCGTCCGGCTGGAAGAACCCGATGCCCGGATTCGTGCCCTGGGTGGGGTCGCTCTTGAGCTGCCAGATTTTCCACGGGAACAGCTCCATCGACTGCTCGCCGTCGGCGAAGCGATCGGCGTGCACCCACACCTGCGGGCCGCTGGCGATGCTCAGGTTGTCGGCGAGGCTGGACAGCGTGGCGTTGCACATCTTCTGGCTCGTCGCGGCCAGATCGGGGATGCTGCGGCCCCAGAACGCGCCCGGGATCGCGTCGTAGCACGCCTTGCGGTACGGCCGGGAGCCCAGCGGGTTCGGGTTCAGCGCGGCGTACAGGACGTAGTGCCCGCACAGCACCACGTTGCACTCGTAGTCACGAGTCTCTTCGAGGTCCGCCGACACGCCCCACGACATGAGCTTCCAGCCGGGCACCGATCCCCAGTAGTTCAGCGCGTCGATCACGCCGACCGGGGACAGCCACATGAACATCGACTCCTGCGTCAGGCGTTGCCGCTCGGCTTCCGTGAAGAGCCAGCCTTCCATGCGCCCGGCGCTGTAGTCGCGCAGCGCCGCGTCGATCTGGTCGTCGCGGTAGTTCGGCAGGCCCTTCAGGTCGTGCAGCTCGTTGCGTCGGAATCGCACCCGCTCGATGAAATCCCCCTGCTGGGGGCATTCCGCGCCCGGGGCCGGGTAGGCGTCGAACGGGCTGACGCAGGCCCACGTAGGGCGCGGGTTGTTGGACACCTTGGGCGTCCAGCCGTCGCCCCACTCCAGCTCGCGCTTGCGGGTGTAGACCGGCCCTTTGAGGATCGCGGCCGGGTAGGTCACGAAGTCCTCGATGAAGGCGTCCATCGCCTCGGCGTAGTTCCCCTGCGCCATGCGGTCAGCAATGACCCGCTCCATGCGCTTGGCGCGCGTGCCGGCCTGTTTGCGGTAGTCCTTCTCGGCCTCCTCGCGCAGCTTGTCGCCCAGGTCCATCGTGAGCTGCTTGAACTCGTCCTGGGCCATGACCTCGCCGCCGGCCTGCGCGGCCTGCACCATCACCTGCTGGGCCTGCGCCATGGCCTTCTTGACCACCGCCACCTTCATGGCGTGCGGCAGGTCGGGCAGTGGCGTGGCCTCCAGGCCCCACGGGCGTTCACCGGTGGGCAGCACGATCTCCCGAATCCAGGCCGAGGCGCCGCGGCACTTCGCTTCCGTGATGTCGGCCCACACGACGTTCATGCCGCCGTTGGCTTCCTGCATCTGCGCGAGGGCTGCGGGGCTGTAAACGCCGCGGCGCGCACGTAGGCACTCCAGCAGCTTCAGGTCGATCTTGGCCCGTGCGAGCTTGGCCCGCTGCCACGCCTTGCGAACGTGGGCCGCCAACACCGTCTCGGTGCTGGGGTCGCCACCCAGGTCTGTGGTCTCTGGGGGCCGCGAGGCGTCCCGTTGCATGACCTGCTGGAGGCCCAGGGCGCGGATCAGGGGGTTCGCTTCGGCCATAGTGGTCGCAATGATACACGCGGCCATCCGCGCGAGGCGGGTCTGTGGCGCTGAGAGGGGCGCACCGGGATTCCTCCCCTGCCATTCCACGCCCCCAGCAGGTGTGATTGTAGGCTCAGATCGTGCAGCCCTCGTGAAGCCGGCGCTTTGCCGCCAAGTACGCGGCGTGGGCCAGTTCCGGCGTGTCGTGGCTGCCCAGGTAGTGGGTCTTCCCGCTGACGACGATTCGCGCCAACCACTTCTTCCCATCGCACCGCGGGCTCACCCCAAGCAGGCCCGTCTTGTTCGTGACGGTGGCGGCGCGAATGTTCTGCATGTTCTTCTCGCGCGACACCTCCCGCAGGTTGCAGAGCCGGTTGTCGTCCTTCACCCCGTTGACGTGGTCTATCTCGGCAGGGGGTAGTGCACCATGCGCGTGCAACCAGATGATCCTGTGCTCCAGGTAGAGCACGCCGTCTGCGCGAACATACCGGTGCTTGCGTGCCTTGCTCAGACACCCCGCACGCTTCCCGGCGTTTTTGGTACCGGGCGCCCACATGAGCGCGCCGGTGCCCTGGACGTAGCTGAACAGTTCTCGCACTCGGTCAGCGGATGGGTACGCGATTGGCATAGCAACTCCACAAAGGTTGTCGGAGCTGCGAATTTAGCAGAATCGCGCCTGTCGTACAACTTATCTCGACCACACCACCGTCCGGCGCTTCACCGGCCGAACTTTCGCGTTCGTGATCTTTCTCACGATAAGTTCTGAAATTAGCGAGATCGCCAGGGAATCTGCCCGGTCTGGGGACTTCCCGCCGTTCTTCTTGGCGTCCTTCTTGCTCTGCAACTGGATGCGGAAGCGAGCGTCGGTCGCGTAGTCCAGGCTGGTAAGTTCTTCGCCCAGTACGTCGTCGTCGGGGATCTGGCCGTTCTCCAACCACTCCCGCATCTTCCCCCACGCCTCGCTGCGCTGGTTCGCGTACTGCTTATCGTCACCGGCTGGCACGCCCCACGTGACCGGGATAAGCTGCGGGAGGCCGGGCATCCGCTTGAGCACGCCGTCGAGTTCGGCACCGTTGCCGATGGCGTCGTAGGCGATGCAAGACACACCGCCTTCCTTGCGCACCAGTTCAAAGATGCGGTTCCCGAGATCGAAGCCGTCGAAGCCCTGGAGCACCAGTTGGTAGTGCACCTTCGGTCCTTGCCGCAGCGTGATGACCGATGAGTCATCCCCGAAACGCGCCGGGTCAACCCCAAGCACCTTCGGATAGATCATGTATTCCCGCTCCGGGATGCGCCGCCGACGTGCGTTGAAGACCAGTTCCGGGCTGATGAAGTTGGCGAAGCCCGCACGGGGGAACATGCCCCGCACATGGACGCGCACGAAGTCGGAGTCCTCCCCGTATTCGTCCACCCACGACTGAAGCTCCTTCTTGTTGGTGAAGGACACCTCCCGGCTGTCGACGCGCGTGACGTGGTTGCGTCCGGGTTTCGTGCACAGGTTGAAGAACTCCCCTGAGGTCTTCGTGGGATTGCCATAGCGTAGCCAGACGATCTGGGTGTCCGCGTCGGTCAACACACCCCGCGTGCCTTCCCACACCGGTGTTGCAATGCCGCTCGCCTCGTCAAAGAGAATGAGTAGCCGGCTGCCGTTGTTGTGGAGGCCGTTGAACGCCTCGACGTTGTTCTCGGACCAAGGTATCGCGTCGATCCGCCACGCCTTCTCTTTCTCCGGGTCGCCAGCGACAAAGATGCTGGTGGCGGTGAGCTTGAAGAACGCCTTGGCGATGAACATCGCGTACCACTTGCTCAGCTCCGCCCAGGTCTTTGTGCGCAACTGCGTCTCGGTGGTCGCGGTCACCACACCGCGGGTGTCCTTGTGCGTGCTGATGGCCCACAGCACCCACCACGAGGTCAGTGCAGACTTGCCGACGCCTCGGCCGGCTACCGTGTCCTCCTGCACGACGCAACCCGCCTGCCCGCCCGCACGCACGGCCTCGCCGACCCGCCGCAACTGGTCGATCTGCCATTGCTCTGGGCCTTTGCGGTGCTCCAGCGCCGTGCCCGGCTCGCCCCACGGGAACGCCCACATGACGAAGCCCAGTGGGTCGTCGTGGAACGAGGCGAGCTGGTCGAGCAGCTCGCCTACCTTGGTGCTGGAGAGCGTGTCAGCCAAGGGGTCAGCCTTCGTGGGTGGCGGCAGCGGCCAGCTTGCTGCGCAGCTCGTAGCCCATCAGCGGCCAGACCTTGGCGACGGCGTTCTCGCGGGCGATGCGCCGGCCGATTTCGGCGTTGAAGTTCTCGGGGCTGGCGCAGGCCGACTCGCCGGTGACGGTGAATCCGTTCTTGAGCACCAGGACGCAGAACGTCAGCAGGCGAAGCGGCGAGGCCGCGCCAACCGGCGGCTGCTCCTCGTATGGCGTCCCGGACAGCGCGGCACCGGCGCAGCCGTCCGCGGCGGTGAAGTACCACCAGCTTGCGATGGCCGCCTCGATGTCGGCCGGCGTGATGCGCGGAGCCTTGTCCGCGCCGGCAGAGCAGATCGCGGTTTCGAGGGCTTGGTCGGGAGTGGTCATGCTGTCATTCTCCTTGCGAATTCCGCCATCAGCTCCTGTGCGATGGCCTGGATGGCGTACGCCTCCTGCTCGCGGCCGGGGTCGGTCTCGCTCAGGCACAGCGTCAGGTGCGGCCCGGGGGCCGCGATGCGCCTGTCGAGCCAGCGCGGCTTGCCCATCAGTAGCCGAACTGGCTGCTGTCCACGAAGTCGGCGTGCCCGGCCAGCGGGACCGGGTTCGGCGTGATGCGGCCCTTGTCCTTGCACATGCGTGCCAGGTCGGCGGGTGCGGCGCCGGCCGCCACCTTGTACTGGCGCCAGTCCCCGGCCTCGCGGGCCTCGTGCTGTGTGGCGCCACCGCCGGTGGCCTGGGAGCGGAACCGCTGCGGGTCAATATAGGGGGTCGTCTTCATCGGGGGTCTCCGGTTCGATCGGCTCCGACTGTATCACCTGCTGCCGGGCGGGGGCCTGGGGCGTGGTCGGCTCGATGTCCTCCACGTCCCGGCCCATGCGGCGTCGTGCCGCGTCCAGTCGGCTGGCCAGCGCCCCGGCGAGGGCGTTCACGCCGTCTTGCGCGTCGTCCCCCACCAGCTTCGTGTGCCGGGCCAGGATGTTGAGCGCCGCGAGCTTGTCGTACCGCTTGATCTTCACCACGCGGGTCTCCGTGCTCTCGGACACCGGACCTTCGTCGCCGTCCGGGTCGGTCGGGGCGGACCGTGTGCGCTTCACCTCCACTTCGACCGTCGAGATCCCCGCGGCGGTGTCGTCGTCGATATCCGCGATGCTCTTCAGGCTCCCGTCGCTGTGGAACAGCCCCCGCACGTCGCCGAATGCGACCCGGGCCAGCTCCCGCTTGACCGTCTCCGGCGTCACCACGTGCTCCATGGCACTGGTGTACGGCCCGAGCAACTCGGCGATGGCCCGCTTCACGGGCTGGCTGTCCGCGAGGTTGCGCACGAATGTGGGTGAGGGGTTCACGAAGCCCGCGGCTGACGCGGCTTTCATCGCGTTGAAGCCGTTGTGCACGAAATGCTGCGCGAAGAGCTTCACCAGCTCCGGCTGGCGCACCACGGCGCGGGCGTTGGCATCAGAAACCAGCACCGGCTTGCCCTTCGGCGGGGGTGGCGGCGGGCTCCCGTAGATCGACGGGTCTAGTTGAGGGTCCATGTCAGATTTTCCGAAAATTTTTGCGCAAAATTTTTAGAAAACGGGGGTGTGGGGGGCGAAATTTGCGGGTTTCGTGCCATGAAATGCGCGTTTTCTTGCACGAAATTCGGATTTTTCAACCCGTTGGCGCCGAAATCCGGATTTTTCAACCCGTTGGCACCGAAATTCGGATTTTTCAACTTGTGGCTGCCGGTGTGAGAGGCCCCCGAGGGGGTACACCCCCCTCCGCGTTCCGGGCCCTCCCCCGTTCCCCCCACCCCCTGAAAAGCGCGCCCAGTCCCGCAGCCATCGAAGCCCAGTTCGTGCGGTCCGCGTCCTCCTGCCCGCTCACCCCGCGCCTCAGCAGGCCGTCGAGCGCCTGGGCGGCGAGCTGCTGCCCTGCTGCCCGAGGGTCGGCGGTCGCTGCCTCGTCTGGCGAGACGGACCAGGCGACCTGCTGCCGGTAGCCCGATGGGTAGGTGATGAGCGCCCCGCCGTGGCGCGGGCTGTCGGATTCGAGTAGGTGGAGCTGTGCCATGTGCAGAGTGTACTTTAGAGTGCAACCTCTAGGGATTTCGCTTGCTGGTTTGCCAGACGTCTGCCATGATTGATCCCATCAACCCCAGCCAACCGGAGATCACACCATGACCCAACTGACCAACCACCGCATCGACAACCTCATTTGCGGCGAAAGCCGCGAGGAGGTGCGCGG